>Ga0213877_10000093_pt1 | contig 11624 bp, 9 predicted proteins | sample VelepicoBEBS_R01_FD_160112 | JGI IMG/M metagenome (GOLD analysis project Ga0213877, IMG submission 160112) | Vellozia epidendroides bulk soil microbial communities from rupestrian grasslands, the National Park of Serra do Cipo, Brazil - BS_R01 | ecosystem: Environmental > Terrestrial > Soil >...
TCTTCGGCTTCGACCAATTCCGAGACGGACAAGCCAAGATCATTACGAAAATTCTCGAAGGCAAATCCGCGTTAGCGGTCTTCCCGACCGGCAGTGGAAAAAGCCTCTGTTATCAACTCAGCGCACTTCATTTGCCAGGGTTGACTCTTGTCATTTCGCCCCTCATCGCCTTGATGAAGGACCAAATCGACTTTTTGAGAGCCCGAAAAATTCCGGCGGCCAGACTGGATTCCAGCATTGATTTAGAGGAAGACCGGCGTACCGACGCCGAACTACGAGCTGGCCGATTGAAGTTGCTTTACGTAGCGCCGGAACGCTTCTCCAACGAACGGTTCATCCAGAAGCTGCGGCAACTGCAGATTTCTTTAGTGGTCATCGACGAAGCCCATTGCATCTCGGAGTGGGGCCACAATTTCCGCCCTGAATATCTGAAGCTGGCTCAGGCGGCAAAAAATCTGGAAATCGATCGGGTGCTCACGCTCACTGCGACCGCCACACCAGCAGTCGCTAACGATATTTGTCGCGGGTTCGAGATCGACGACGACGCATTCGTGCACACCGGATTTTATCGTCCGAACCTGACGCTACGAGTCACCTTTTGCAGCAGCGGAGGAAAGACGGATGTCCTATTGGATCGGCTTAAAAGTCGTCCAGCGGGTCCGGCAATTATTTACGTCACATTGCAGCGAACGGCGGAGATCGTGGCCGCCTCTTTGAGTAAGAGAGGATTAGCGGCTCGCCACTATCATGCCGGGCTGGGCGGAGACGAAAGGGCTCAAGTGCAGGATTGGTTTATGAAGTCTTCCAATGCGGTTGTGGTTGCGACGATCGCCTTCGGCATGGGGATCGATAAGTCCAATATCCGCTATGTCTATCACTATAACCTTCCGAAGAGCCTAGAGAACTACTCGCAAGAAATCGGCCGGGCAGGCCGTGACGGCCAGGATTCAACCTGTGAAATGTTAGCCTCGATCGACGACGTCACGGTGCTGGAAAATTTCACTTATGGCGACACACCCGACCAGGAGAGGATTGGAGCAATCATCGACTGGGTCCTAGCTAAGGAGAACCAATTCGATGTTTCCGTATACGACCTATCCCGGACATACGATGTTCGGCCGTTAGTGATCGAAACCTTGCTCACCTATCTCGAGCTAGAAGATGTGGTCGAAGCCACTGAGCCATTCTATAACGAGTACCAATTCGTGCTCCTCAAACCGGCGAAAGAGATCTTGATCCGGTTTGATGCCGAGCGAGCGAGTTTTGTTCGCGGCATCTTGGCGAACGCGACCAAACATAGCAGGTGGTCCTCGATTGACATCGATGAAACCCAAGGCCGGCTTTCAACAACGCGGGCACGCATTATCAAGGCGTTAATGTATCTCGAAGAGCGCGGAGACCTGCAGCTCAAAGTAGCGGGATTCCGGCAAGGTTACCGCAGAAAATCTGGTCGTTTGGATTCGACGGGGCTGAAGACCAAAATGATTGAGCGTTTCGAGGCCAGAGAACGGAACGATGTGAACCGGGTCCGACAGGTTGCGCAGCTGGCCGAACACTCCGGATGCATTGTTCGCTACCTCCTCCAGTACTTCGGCGAAGAACTCGGGCGGGATTGCGGACATTGTGAAAGTTGTCTCGGAAATTCCCGGCGAACTTTCCTGACGCAACGGACAATGAGCGTCCCTAAACTGGACCACCAGTTTAGCGTCCTAAGGCATAACTATCCGGACGCACTTTCCTCTCCGAGGCAGATTGCTCGTTTTTTATGTGGACTGAGCTCGCCTTTGCTCACGCAAACCAAGCTAAATCGGCATGCAGATTTTGGAGTCCTGGCCGAGATCCCATTCCAGAACGTCATTCAGGCGGCTGAGGAACTGGTGTTAAATGGGGTGCGGTAGGGGATGAGCTCCTGCTTATCCGCATTTGGTGGGGCGAGGCTCCCGAATAATCTATGTGCATCGCGAAGCTGCTCGTTCCGCGATAGGTCTTGCGGGGCTAGGACGAGAAGCGCGCCGACTTGTCCGACGTAGCCTGTACCGCCTGCATGTCCAGGCCCGCTGATTTGACCGGCGTAGTCGGAGCCATGGCCTACCGCAGAATGACGGCTCCGACTACGCCGACCAAATCAGCGGCCTGGACATGCAGGCGGTACAGGCTACGTCGGACAAGTCGGCGAGATCTTAGGCGTAACATTGTCTTCGCACGACCATCGTCAGTCCCTTTGCTGGAATTGTCGGGTCGTTCGGGAGCCTCGCCCCAGCAACGCTTGGATGATCCGGAGCTCATCCCTACGCCATTCATCCCTACCGTTCGGACTTGCAAAAAACGGCAAACCAGTAGAATACAGGTCGAAATTTTCCTTCGTATGACAAAATCCCGCCTGCGTGCCCTCCTCTTGGGAACTGCCTCTTTAATGGCCCTTTTGACTGGCTGTACTACCGTTGAAACCGTCACGAACACTGGGACATTCCCTGGTAACTATACCTCCGTGGCCTACAAGGCGAAGGACCCGAGCGCAATACGGGTTAAGGTTTCGCTAGAGGACAGGATGGTTTACGTGATGGAAGGAAGCCGGCCGTTATTGGTCACACCGATAACGATTGGCACCAGCGGCAAAGGGACACCACTTGGCTCTTATCATGTCACTAACAAGGAGTTGAACAAGCGTTCCGGTTCCTACGGTTTCTGGGTTAAGGGTAACGACATTGTTTCTGGCGAAAGTGGCAGGGCGCCGGGGGGCGGGTATCACTACGTGGGGTATCCGATGCCATACTGGGTCCAATTTAAGCCAGAGTATGGATTCCATGCGGGCGCCGTCTGGCCGACTGCGCACAGCCATGGTTGCATCCGAATTCATCCGAACGTGGCTCCAAAATTCTTCGCTTTGGTTCACGAAGGTACGCCGGTTACCATCGAGACATCTCTTCCAGAGGACGCGACAATCGGCAAGAATGTTGCTCGGCCAAACGACTATGCATGGAAGGATAAGCCGGCAGCCACCCTGATCTCAGGTCCCTCGAGCCATGCGTTTTCGAGTCCACCAGAGCCGCTGCTGGTCAACCAATAGCCTTTTTTTAGTGGCTGCGGAATCGCGCAGTGTCGTTTAGGTTTCATCAATGTCAGCACCCGAAAGTACTGCTCCTGCAAAAGCGAGGAAGATCAATCTGCGTACGCCAGACGTTATGGCGAAAGTGCAGGAGCAGGTAGAATCCCATTATCGCAGTACAATCGTTGAGAGGATTCGAGGCAACGGTGGGATTCTCCAAGTCCGGGACACGACCGTTCTGTTGGCGAAGCAATTCGGCTTCTGCTATGGGGTAGAACGGGCGATCGATCTGGCTTACGCCGCGCGCAAGGTCTTTAAAGACAAGCGATTGTTCATTCTCGGCGAGATTATTCATAATCCGCTGGTCAACGATCAAATCGCGACGATGGGGATTAAGAACCTCATCGGTACAAACCGCGAGGCTGAGATCGAGGATTTGACAGCTGAGGACGTTGTCATTGTTCCTGCGTTTGGCACGGATCTCGTAACGTTGCGAAAAATCCAGGAGCGCGGCTGCCAAATTGTCGACACAACCTGCGGGGATGTAATGAGCGTCTGGAAGCGAGTGAGGCAGAACGCTTCTGAAAGCGTTACTTCCATCATTCATGGGAAAGCAGAGCACGAAGAGACGAAGGCAACAGCATCCCGCGCCCTCGGTCACGGTCACGGCCATTATCTCGTGGTGTTGACCCTAGCTGACACAGATTACATATGTGATTACATCCGCCATGGCGGGGACAAGGAAGCTTTACTTCAACGCTTTAAAGATGCGTGCTCGCCAGGGTTTGATCCCGATATCCATTTGAGGGCGGTAGGTGTGGCCAACCAAACCACGATGTTGCGGGGGGAGACCGAAGAGGTACAACGACGGGTTCGGGCGGCCATCATAGACCGGGACGGACCAGAGGAAGGAACCAAGAATTTTCGTTTCTTCGACACCATCTGCGGAGCCACGCAGGAACGCCAAGATGCGTTGCGCGTGCTTCTGAAAGAAAAGATGGATCTCCTTTTAGTGGTTGGCGGGTACAATAGCTCGAACACTTCTCACCTTGCCGAGATGGGAGAAGCAGAGCTTCCAACTTATTTCATTCGTGGGGCGAACAAGCTCGAAAACGCCAATCGAATCACCCACTTCAATCTGCACAAAAAAACCGAGACCACGACCGCAGATTGGCTGCCAACTGGGCCAGCGGTCATCGGGATCACCGCTGGTGCCTCTTGTCCCAATAACCTGATCGAAGAAACGATTCTCCGGGTATACGAGCTACGAGGCGTTGCTGCTGAGGAGATTTTGGGGCAGCAGGAGTAGCCCTGGGCCTATCAGGGCTGGCTCGTTTTCACGGCGATGCCTCGAACCGATGCCAATGAGGGGCGGAAGCAGCTCGTGCCGTCGACGTCTGCCTCTTTTCGTCTGTCTTCGACGACCGACACCGGGTAATTTCCATCCGTGTCTGAGCGTTTCCTGATTGTCGACGGTCATAGCATCATTTTTGCCTGGCCAGAACTGCTCGCATTGCATCAGCGCAACACGGCAGTCGCTCGTGACACCTTAGTCAAGACGTTGACCGCTTATCAGGATGTATCCGGGACTCATGTGGTGGTCGTTTTTGATGGGAGAGGTGCGATGGTCAACAAAATCGAGGAACCAGGCGGGATTCAGATCTTTTATTCAAACTCCGGACGTACGGCGGACGAGATCGTCGAGCGTCTGGTGGCGAAGTACAGCAGAACCTTCTCGATTACGGTAGCAACAGCCGACTTGTTAGAGCAGCAGACCGTGACCTCATTCGGGGCTCAACCAATTGGATCTGAGGGGTTACGTCGAATGATCCAGGACGCTCAAGTGGAGTTTGCAGCAGAGTTGAAGAGACGGCGGCGGAGGTAAGAGTTAGGAGCTATAATCTAGGAGCTAGGAGGGGACTCGCGAAACGGTGGAACTCAGTGGGGATAGGCACACAGGCTCTGCGCGATGAACGGATGGGACTTATAGGACACATGGGACTGATGTGATTCAACCGGACGCATAGGTCCCATTCGAGCTGTCTCTCCTGATGTACTACCACCCACCCGGCCTCCCCTCCTAGCTCCTAGATTCAAGCTCCTAGCTCCTATCCCCCCGCCTGATAGATCCGGAGCTGCGAGTCGAGCTCGCGATCGAGGAGCGCACAGAGCTCACGGGGAGACTCGAGCGCAGCGAAGACTCCCGCCTTGTTTAGTACGACGAGATTAGATTGACGAGCGAGTTCCTGGAGCCGGTAACCCACGTGCACCGGCGGGAACTTTGCTTCTTCTCCCCAAACCAGGGTAACCGGCTGCGTCACTTCGGCTAAATGCCGCTCCAGATCGACGTTGAGCTTGCCCCGAACCGAATACAGAGCGGCGCGATTCGCGCCAAATTGGCGAGAGTAAGTCCAGAGAACGTCGACTATCTCGTCATCGATCTTTTCCGGGTCGGAAAAACAAGCAGTGGCAAGCCAAAGCCGGATCCGAGCTTTGGTAGCCAGAAAACGATAGTAATAGGCTTGCCGGGCGAGTGGGAGCGCAGCTAACCAACGGCTATAATCAAAAAAATTACGGCGGCCATGATTCCCCGCCGTACCAACAGGCATAACCAGAACCAATCGTTGGACCAACTCCGGGTGGCGTTCGGTCAATAAGATCGCAAAAGCTGCGCTTAACCCGCTAGCAACGAGAACTGAGCGCGTTTGCCCGGCTTTCGCGCGAAGAAATTCCGCTAAAATCTCGGCGTGCTCCGACGGACCGAATGGTCGATTCGGCCGAGACGATTCGCCAAACCCGAGGAGATCCGGCGCTAGCACCTGGAACCGGTCGGCAAAATGTGGATACACCCGTGACCACTCAAACGAAGAGGCCCCCGCGTAGACGCCGTGAATGAAAACGAGTGGCTCGCCGTTCCCAGACTCGTGATAAACCAGATGACCTCGCCCGGTGTAAAAAACCCGGGTCGCAAAAATCGCAGGCGCAACTGTGTCCGGGATTTTTGCCGCTTTAGGCGTTTTGAATGCATACCGAAGCGCTAAGAAAATGGCGCCAAGCAAGCCCGCGCCTAGGCCTACTCCCCAAAATCGGTACTTGGAAAAAAATCTCAAGTCAGCAGCACCCTACCCGACCCCGGCGTAATTTGTCCAATCGCCTTTGATCCTGTTTTGGCTGCGACTTCTTCCGCTTGATGCCGGGCGACAACCAAGACCATGCCGATTCCCATATTGAAGACCTCAAACATTTCCTGAGTGGAAATATCTCCGCCACGTTGAATTAGTCGAAAAATCGGAGGCACTTTCCACGAGCCCGTATCGATTAACGCATCGCAGGTTGGAGGCAAGATTCGGGGAATGTTATCAATCAACCCACCGCCGGTGATGTGAGCAGCGGCTTTAATGCGCCCTACCGGCACACCGGCTAGGAGTGGTTGGTAATTCTTATGGATCCGCAGCAACTCCTCTCCCAACGGCCGCGTCAGGCCCTCAGCTTTGGCCGCAAGATCGAGGCGCATTTGCTGCAGCAAAACTTTACGAGCCAAGCTGAATCCATTGGTATGCAGCCCGTTGGAAGGAATTCCTAACAAAAGATCGGATGGGACAATGCGTGAACCGTCTAAAATCTTGGTGCGATCAACCACCCCGACAATACAGCCGGCCAGGTCATACTCATGATGATGATAGAGGTCAGGCAACTGGGCAGTCTCTCCACCGATTAAAGCACAATTCCCTGCTTTGCAGGCCTTGGTAAAACCCGAGATCAGTTGATCAAAAACTTCCGGATCCAGTCGTTCGGCTCCGATATAATCCAAAAAGAAAAGGGGTCGTGCGCCGGTGACCGCGATGTCATTGATACAGTGATTCACCAAGTCCTGAGCGACGGATTCGTGGCTGTTTAATGCGACCGCGATCTTTAGCTTCGTTCCAACGCCGTCAATGCTGGAAACCAGCACCGGCTCTTTCATCTGACCAAACTCAGCCCGAAACAACCCTCCAAAACCACCGATCCGGCCTAAGACCTCCGGGCCGTAGGTCCGCTGGACTTTTTCCTGGAGGCCTTGCTTTACCTGATTGCCGAGCGCGATATCGACACCGGCTGCCGCGTAGGCCTTCTTCTTTGAGACCGGTCTCATTTAGTAGGAACGAAAAGTCGAGGCTGAGCAATATCTTCCTGCAAAAGATGCGATCGCCCTTTGCGACGTTCCATGATGAATTTGTCCAGGATGCCATTGAACGGAACCGGATACTGGCCGTCGAAACACGCCAGACAAAAGTGGTCCCTGGGCAGGCCGGTCGCCCGAACCATGCCGTCGATGTCCAGGTAGCCAACAGAATCGACGCCCAGGTACTTCCGAATCTCGTCAGTGGCGTATTGGTTGGCCAAGAGATTCTTGGGGTCAGGAAAGTCGATACCGTAATAACAGGCAAACCGATGCGGAGGACAGCTGATCCGGAGATGCACTTCTTTCGCGCCGGCTTCCCTCAGGTTAACCACACGAGCCCGCGCCGTTGTCCCTCGCACAACTGAATCATCCACCACTACCACGCGCTTACCGGCAACCAGCTCTTTAATGAGATTCAGCTTCACTCGCACATTGAAGTCACGAATGAGTTGAGTCGGCTGAAGAAAAGTTCGTCCGATGTAGTGATTTCGAACAAAGGCATGTTCGTAAGGGATTCCAAGCTCGTGGCTGAAACCTAGAGCAGCATAGTTACCAGAATCGGGTACTGGCACTACCATGTCGGCTTCCACGGGATGCAGACGGGCCAGTTCCCTGCCCATGGCTACCCGAACTTTACTGACGTTGCGGTTCTGGATCATGCTATCCGGGCGAGCGAAGTAAACAAACTCGAACATGCAGAACGCTTGGCGCTCTTCCTTGAACGGCCACTCGGAGTGGATGCCGTCGTCGTTGATGATAATCACCTCTCCCGGCTCTACCTCGCGGACAAACTCGGCCTGAATGAGATCTAATGCGCAAGTCTCAGAGGCCAAAATAAACGCGTCTTCCAATTTGCCCAAAACCAAGGGTCGAAAACCAAAGGGATCTCGAACCCCAATAATCTCTTTCTCGCCCATAACCACGAAAGAGAAGGCTCCATGGATCTGCCGAAGTGCGGTTAGCACATTCCGATGGCCGGTAGGCTGAGCGAGCAGGTGCAAAACGATCTCGCTATCGACGGTGGTCTGAAAAATCGAGCCGCGACTTTCCAGCTCATCGCGCAAGGACGCAGCATTAATTAGGTTACCATTGTGAGCGATCGCTAACTGTCCGCGAGCGCAATCCACAACGAAGGGTTGGGCATTCTTGAGGGTGCTCGAACCGCTGGTGGAGTATCTAACATGGCCAATCGCTCGAGAACCTCTCAAAGCCTCCAGTTCCTTTTCCCCAAAGACCTGGGACACCAAGCCCATCCCCCGATGAATATGAAACGGCTGAGACGACCCCTCGGCAGTGACTATACCGGCACTTTCTTGTCCCCGGTGCTGTAAAGCAAAGAGCCCGTAGTACGTCAGCATCGCGGCGTCGGGATGCCCGTACACCGCGAAGACACCGCATTCGTGGGTGGGTTTATGGTGAGTTTTCACAAATCTTGCTGAGACAAAGCCAGCGCAATAGAAGAATACCACGCCTCATGGAGTTGATCCAAAGGCCAAGATAGCGTTCCGTCCGAGCTCTCGATCGTCAATTCGCTGCCACCCACAGAACCGAGCCTGATCAGCTCAATTCCGGCCTGAGCCGCGTCTTGATGAACAAGTTCGCTTTCCTGGCTAGGAACGCTCACAACAATTCGGGATTGCGATTCGTTGAACAGACTAACGTCCAGACGCTGATTCGCTAGGGATGAACTCCCGCTCATCCCAGAGAGACGGATCTGGGCGCCGATTTTCTCCGCGCCGCTCATGCAGCATTCAGCCAGAGCTACGGCTAAACCTCCTTCCGAGCAGTCGTGGGCACTCTTTACGACGCCTTTTCGAATCAGGCCGCGTAAGAATTTCTGGACCGCCAGCTCCCGATCAAAGTTCAGCCGAGGAGGCAGGCCAGCCTTCTTGCCATAAATGGTTTTGAGATACAACGAACCGCCAATCTCGTCCCCAACACCGCCAATCAGAAAAATCACATCTCCCTGAATTTGAAAGTATTGACGAGTGGTCCAGCGTTCATCTTCAATTAAACCGATCATCCCGACCGTTGGCGTAGGATCGATCGTTCCTTGAGGACTCTCATTGTACAAACTGACATTTCCTCCCGTCACCGGCGTTTCAAAACGGCGGCAAGCCTCTGCCAATCCCTCTACGGCTTCGCGTAACTGCCAAAAGTTCTCGGGCCGGTAAGGATTTCCAAAATTGAGGTTATCCGTTACTGCCAACGGAATCGCGCCCGAGCAGGTCAGGTTTCGAGCGGCCTCGGCAACGGCAATTTTTGCGCCTTCCCGGGGGTCCAACCGGCAGTACAAATGGTTACAATCGGTTGTTGCGGCCAAGAACTTATCTGCCTCGCGGACATAGAAGACCGCCGCGTCAGAACCTGGTGGAACAACGGCCCCTGCCCGGACTGTGTGGTCGTACTGCCTGAAAACCCAGTTTTTTGAAGCAACCGTTGGATGCGCCAACAGCTTTATCAAACTGTCCTTGGGATCGTGAAACGCAAGGTCCGAAACCGCGATCGTTTCAGGCGCCGCCGGAATCGCGACCTCGCGTTCGTACACCGGAGCGTCGTCCGCTAACTGTTTTGCGGGGATTTCAACTTCGGCCGAGCCATCGTTCAGAACTCGCATGAAGCCGTCCTCGGTCACTATGCCGACCTTGGCGTAAGGAAGATCCCATTTTTCGAAGACTTCTTTAACCCGCTCTTCCTCGCCGCTACGAACGATGATCAGCATCCGTTCCTGAGACTCGCTCAGCAGGATCTCGTAGGGGGACATGCCGGTTTCGCGTTTCGGGACCAGCGCCAGGTCGATTTGGACTCCCGTACCCCCGCGGCTAGCGGTTTCGCAGGTGGAACAAGTGAGCCCGGCAGCTCCCATATCCTGGATACCAGCGACTGCGCCGCTCTGTAAAAGTTCAAGACAAGCCTCTAACAGCAGTTTTCCTCGGAATGGATCACCGACCTGAACCGCCGGCCGGTCCGCCTTTGATTCTTCGGTCAAATCGCGCGAAGCAAACGCCGCTCCGGCCAGGCCGTCCCGCCCAGTCTCGGATCCCACGTAGAATACCGCGTTGCCGACGCCCGAGGCAGCTCCACGGGCGATCTCAGCCTTCTTTAGGACACCTAAACAAAGAACGTTTACCAGGGGATTGCCGTTATAAGAATCATCGAAGCTGATCTCTCCGCCAATGGTGGGAACTCCAATACAATTCCCATAGTGGGCAATACCAGCGACGACGCCGCGGACCAATTTACGGTTTTTCCGAGCGGCGTCGTTATCTCCATGGATCGGCCCAAATCGGAGGGAGTTCATCAGGAAGACCGGCCGGGCTCCCATGGTAAAAATGTCTCTGATGATTCCCCCGACCCCTGTTGCCGCTCCCTGAAAGGGCTCGACGGCGCTGGGATGATTGTGACTCTCCATTTTGAAGGCCACGGCCCAGCCGTCACCGATATCGATCACCCCGGCATTCTCTTCCCCAGCCTTTACCAGGACTCGGGAGCCAGTGGTCGGAAATTTCCTGAGCTCTCGCCGGGTATTTTTATAGGAGCAATGCTCGCTCCACATAACCGAGAAGACGCCCAGCTCGGTAAAATTTGGTTCGCGCCCCAGAAGCGCTTTGATGCGCTCAAACTCCTCCTCGGACAAACCATGTTGGCGTACCAGCTCGGGGGTAATAATAGGAGTCATGCCGCGACCGATAGCAGGGTCTCCACTAAGGATTTAAATAGTTGCAGACCGTCCTCGCTACCTAGGCGATGATCCCAAGACCGATCCGGGTGAGGCATAAGCCCCAGAACGTTCCCCGCTGGATTGCAAATACCGGCGATGTTGTTCCGGCTTCCATTCGGGTTTGCTTCGGACGTGGGCTGGCCGTCCTCGTTAACGTACCGGAACACCACTTGCCCTCCCTCTTCGAGCTCTTCCAAGGTTTGCTCGTCCGCGTAATAGGCGCCTTCACCATGGGCAATCGGCATCCGGAATATAGCACCCTCGTCGGACAGCCGGGTAAACGGGGTGCGGTTGTTTTCTAGCTTCAAACAAACTGGCTGGCATAAAAACAGAAGAGAGCGATTCCGGATTAGGGCGCCGCGCAATAGACCAGTCTCGCATAAGATTTGAAAGCCGTTGCAGATACCAAAAACCGGCATACCGGAGTTTGCCGCTTTAATCACAGACTGCATTACCGGCGAAAACGCCGCGATGGCGCCACAGCGGAGGTAATCACCATATGAAAACCCTCCGGGAAGGATGACAGCATCAAAACCGGCGATCGATGTTTCTTTGTGCCAAACGTACTCGGCCTTCACCCCAAGGCCGTCGGTTAACGCGCGCAAACAGTCTTGATCGCAATTTGAGCCAGGAAAACGAACAACGGCAATTTTCATCGCGGTCCTATTTCAATACGGCTCCTAAAATACGGTAGT
>Ga0213877_10000094_pt1 | contig 11621 bp, 15 predicted proteins | sample VelepicoBEBS_R01_FD_160112 | JGI IMG/M metagenome (GOLD analysis project Ga0213877, IMG submission 160112) | Vellozia epidendroides bulk soil microbial communities from rupestrian grasslands, the National Park of Serra do Cipo, Brazil - BS_R01 | ecosystem: Environmental > Terrestrial > Soil >...
TACCTCCTTCTTGTAATCGCCGTGATTGTCTTGGTTGTGCGACTGATACAAGGCCGAGCACCGTGACGAATATTACATTGTGAGTACTGACGAACGCTCTAGCGCAAAAGACGCGGCGAGCAGATTTATAAGGCTCTTGGCCCATGACTTCGCTCACAAGCCGATCGACGGGAGCAATTCCACTTTTGACTTCACAGCGGCCGAAGAGTCTTGCTCGACAGCCCCCAAGTCCGCCGCTTTTCCCACGCATAGTGCCGCCATGTAGTTCCACCAACTGTTTGACAAGAGAGAGCCCTAATCCCAGCCCGCGATAGCGCCTGGTCGTCGACGCGTCCGCGTGTTTGAGCCGATCGAATATGTAAGGCAGGAACTCATCTGAAATACCTTCGCCAGTATCGACAATGCTCACTTCCACCTGCGAGTCGACCCGCTTCAGCAAAACCTGAACACGCCCTCCTTTTGGTGCCCGCACTGCATGCATGTAGTGACGCCGGCTCGGGTTTCGCTAGGTCGAGTCGTCGGCGAACTCGCACGCGTTATAACGGGCGATTATACGATAAAGCACGCGTCGCATCCTCATGACTCATCAAACTCCAGATCCTCTGGTGATGTGGCACAGGCATAGTAATCTTTGAATTGGTGCCAGTGCTCGCCAGAATCGGCCCAATAAACTACAAAAACAAGCTGGTCGCTCCGCGCGCCAGTTTTCGAGACTGAGCGCGAGACAGGATGGCGTGGTACGCGCTTGACTGGCGCTTACTGTGTCTCCGAAGGTCGAGCCGGTACTTGCGCGAATTCCTGTTTCGAGCCAGCGATTCAGGGTTGCATGACGTGCTTCACGAGGCTTTGCGGACAGTGGACAGCTCATGCTCAATGGGAACTTCCGCGCCGACCGGCTTGTACGCAAAGTCGTCACCCGGTAGTGGCATTCCTTCTTTTGCCCATTTCTCCGAAATCTTGGCAGGAACGGTTACAAGCTCCGAGTGGACCTGAAACGCGTAAAGCAGATGTTGAAGGTTGCGGATACTGGCAGCCCACGTCCTGAGCACACTCTCATCTAAGCCGGGATAGGCGGATAGGCAGCTGCGCGGCTGGTCGGAATGCCTTTTCTCCATCTTCCCGGTCTCGCTCTGAAAGATTCACAAAGGAGCAGCTTGTCCTGTTGATCTTCTGCATGCCCTCGTAGAGATGCATCATGGCCTTTTTCAGAGAACCTCGTGTCCACGCTACCCTGCGAAAAGGAGCCCATCTTAGACCAGCAGGCATCGAAGTACTTTCCGAACTCTTGTCGAGGTAATTAGCATGCCGCGACGGCCATTCCCCTTCCGAAATGCGAACTGCTAAATAAATCGATTGAAAGGATGTAAGGCTATGATGCTTAAAGAAATAATGACGCCGGAGGTCGAGGTTATTCGCCCCAATGCTGCCCTTAAAGAGGCTGCAATGAAAATGAAAGACCTCGATGTTGGACTCATCCCTGTCTGCGATGGCGACCGACTCTGCGGAGTGCTTACAGATCGCGATATTACTGTACGTTCCACCGCTTTTGGCAAGGATCCGGCCAAGACCCCTGTAGAAGGAGTGATGGCCCGGGAAGTGGTATATGCCTTTGAAGACCAAGATGAAGGAGATGCGGCGAAGCTCATGGAAGAGAAACAGATCAGGCGACTGATTATCCTTAGCCGGGACAAACGGCTGGTTGGAATCGTTTCCCTTGGAGATCTGGCGACCAAGGCCAGTAATAGACGCCACTCAGCTGAAACACTTCAAGAAGTGTCCAAACCGGCCTGACACCGACAGACCTGAACAGATTTAAATCCGAAAAATCTCGAAATGAGCGATCCCCTTTTCTATCGCGAAATACAATTCTCCCGTTTGGGAGGCACCTTGCCTGAAAAGGTCGGCAGCTTTGTTGTAGGCATTCCTACAGAAGTCGTTAAAGCATACCGCAAAGAGCATGCGGCGGACACAACAGATGCGGCCTTCCGTGACCTCATATCCGACCAAGAAATAGAACAAATGAAGAAGCTGTTGGGTCGATTGAATCTCTCACTAGGCGAACAAATTCCTTTTACCGGAGACCCGATAAGCTTGGGAACACCCACGTTTGAGGGTGAAGGAGGAAAAAAATTCTGGAGCATTCTCGTAGCAGGGACACACCCCCTCCGCTAGTCGCGGAGCCGCAAAAGCAGAGGTTCATGGCCCATGTGCGGGCAGTCTCGAAGGGTTCAATCGATTACGACGACCGCTAGAGCCGAGCGAGCGCTTGCCAGGGTCACCGAGATTGCACGGAAACAGCACGGCGGGCAATTGCCCAAATCGTTCAAGGGCATGGTGCGACAAATTCAAGCCGACCGCTGACTACCTTCGAAAAGTGACGCTTCAAATTTTCCACTCCGCGAAGCCAACGCAGCAATTCCAGAGTTCGTCGGATTAAATAACTGATCGAAGCGCCATAATCTGTACATTATGAAGACAATTCAAACAATTTTGGCGATGACGGCGTTCGCGTTGGCCATTGAAAACGTGCAAGGTCACGATTTCGGAAACTGGGGGCCGGAAATTCAAGCGGATCTAAACGCGATCTGGACACGAGACATCGCTCATCCGATCAGGCAGCCTGAAGCTCAACTCAAAGTCGAAAAGCAAAAGCTTCAGAAGATTTGGGACGCCTTGACTCCAGAACAACGGGACAGGTTCAATTCCAACTTGCTGGAATGGGAACGCGAAGTGGAAAGGCCGTCAGACAATAGTGCCGAGAATCAAGTACGGTGCTATCGCATGCGCGAGCGTCGGATAAAACGGTGGTGGTCGCACGGCACATATGGTCCTAATGAGATCACGAATCCATACCCGACCAAAAACAAGTAAGCGATCTATTCAAAAAATCCCGCGTTATGAAAAGAATTATTCCGTTAGTTCTAAGTAGTGCCGCTTTTATTGTTGCTTTCCCACCGGCCCTTAAGGCTCAGGACATCAATATCGGACCCGGAGGCGTTACGACCCTGGCAATGTGTGAGGAACACCGCAGCGCTGGCCGCGACGTAGGCCTCGCGGAATTGGGACGAGCACGATTCGCCTAACCTCGGAATTTCCAGAACAGAGCTTTTCGGTGCCTTCGACGGAGGCTGCCGGCAACTAATATGCGCCTAATTCGGACCGTTTGCCAGCGCGGCGCCGGGTTTGAACCCTCAGATCATTTCGCGGCGGCAAGGTTAATTGCAGATTTTGCGATCTTCGTGAGTTCTATATCGGTTTCCTCCTCCTCTTCCAGCGTAGCCTGCAGAAGCTTTGCGCCTTCTTTGTCGCCTAGCAGCTCCGCATAGGTTCGAGCCGTCCCGTACCCGGCGATCTCATAGTGCTCCACGCGCTGGGCGGCAGAGATTAGGCCGGCGTCCTTTACCTCGGGATCCGCCTTCTCTTGAATCATTTCGGCGCCCTCGGCAATGATGCCTTCCATTCCTTTGCACTTTGAGCCGCGCGTGGACTCCTTGTGCGCGGCAAGGATTTTTTCCAGGCGAGCGGCGTGCTCTTTCGTTTGTTCCAGATGTTTCTGGATACCAGCGGAGAGTTTCTCATTGTGAGCTGCCTTGGCCATTTTCGGCAGCGCCTGAACAAGTTGGTTCTCTGCGCTGTGGAGGTCTTTCAGTTCGTGAATGTAGAGGTCCTGAAGAGTTGCGAGTTCCATATCCCTTCATTCGTTCTCGGAACGAAAAGCGGATGCGCCCCTCACACTCTTTTCGGCCACCGCCCGAATCACGCGATGACAAGGGGAATTTAGGCGGTTTCTGCCCCGCAGTGCCAAAGCTGCTGAATTCGGTGCGACTCAATCGCATATCAATTGCGAGCACTCCGGTATGAGCACGAAAGAAAAAAGACGTGCTAGTGACTCCGAAAGCTCCGGATCGCCGGCTGTCTTCCATGGAGTCAGGAGGAGACGAGAAGCCGCCATTCGCTCTCGCGACCTACAAGATCGCTAATGATTGCGTTTTATCTTAGCTTTAAGAGACCTGCTAGCTCGAGCGCTTCCTTTGCGATTTGCCACGCTTCCCTCGATTCAATCAAAAGAACACGTACGGGACTGGAATCCGTTGCTAAATCAGAGTCTAACTTGCCAGCCACATTCCGTTTCTGGTCAATCTCAACACCCAAGAAATGAAGAGCTTCGCATGCTCCGCTACGGATCGAATAGCGAGGCGTCCCTGGTTGTATCCTCCGCGGGATAAACGTAGTGGCGCGGATTGGATTTAATCGGCAGACAAAGTGCGCGCTGTGGTAGTTTTAAGTTTTGCGAGTGTTGGGGCTCTGGTGCTTGGCCGCGATGAGTTCGAGCCACAAGGAGCGGATGATGCAAATGAGGCGATGCTTATGTGCCGCGTGATGCTATTCGCAGCGCGTTTTGGAACGCCCTAGCCTCCAACCGAACATCCTCGATTGGCGAGCCGATATAGCGGTGATCGAGCAATTGTCGGTTCAATATGGAGTCAAGGAAGTTTGTTCGGCGTTGAGAGTATCGCGTAGCGCTTTTTGCCGGTGGCGACCACTGGGGCATTGAGAGCTTACATCAGCGCTTGGATGCTCTCATAATGATGACCGCTGTCGACTGCGCAATCACAACGCCATGTGGGTTCTGGCCATGATGCGCCGCCTAAGCAACAGTCTCTTCATGCACTGGCGCAAACGCAAACGACGTCCAGACCATGTCACCACCACCGACTTCCAAGCCCATTTATCCGAAGATCACCATCGCCAGGCTATGCGCTTGGTCCTGGCCAAATCTCCCAGACTTTAATGCCTTCATGAATTGGCGCTGGCTGGCTCCATGCCAGCGCTTTTTCATCTTTCTAATTTCGAAAAATCTGTCTTGGGACAAGATTGGGTGACTTCCGCAAACTGAATCGGCACCGATTATCCCAGGCAGGGTATTCCAATCGGCATTGATCTTGTTCATTAGGGCTAGTTTTTCAATGTGAATAGAAACCTGCAAAGAGGGCACATCCAGACCGGGGATACGGCGCGAAATATTGGCCATAGACACCAGAACCTGGCGTGCCAAGAAGAGAAAGAATCACGACATGCCGGCTCTGTTGTTCCGAGAAGAAAATCCTTCCCGGACCGATGGACCCTAAATTTTCGATTAAACACACCATCACGATACTGTCCGGGGCTAACTAACATAAAGCAGAAAGAAAGAAAAAAATGGGTGCTACAACACATTCTATTGAAGTAAATGCGCCTTTGCGAGCGGTCTACAATCAGTGGACCCAGTTTGAAGAATTTCCGCGTTTCATGCAAGGCATCGAAGAGGTGCGCCAAGAGGGAGACCAGCGACTGTTTTGGAAGGCTAGGATCGGGGGCAAAGTGAAGCAGTGGGAAGCCGAAATCACCAATCAAGCTCCTGACCGGAGGATTGCGTGGCAGAGCGTGGATGGAAGTCCAAACTCAGGAACCATAACGTTTGAAGAAGTGGATCCGGAACGAACGATGGTTACGGCTACCATCGAGTATGAGTCAGAAGGATTTCTGGAAAAAACCGGAGACGCCTTGGGAATTCCCTCAGGCAGGGTACAAGGAGACCTGGAACGGTTCAGGGATTTCATCGAAGAAAGGGGGCGGGAGACCGGCGGATGGAGAGGTCAGATCGGAGAAAGAGAACGCCCTTCGTTGGCTTCGGGCATAGGTGAGGAAAGGCCGACTTCAGGTGTGGAATCGCTGGCTGGTGTGCCTCCACGGGACCTGGCAGGAGGGGATTGTTCGGTGGGTTCGAAGCTTGGTGAGGAAACACCGACCGAAGCCGCAGTTGGAGCGCCCCACACGGAAACGGCGGCGGCGGAGTCCAGAACCGGAAGCGGCGATGTTGAAATTCCTCTTTCCAAAGAGGAAGTGAAAGTTGGAAAGCGCGAGGTGGGTGCCGGAGAGGTCAGGGTGCGGAAAAAGGTCGAGACCGAACAGGTTAATGTACCGGTCGAGCTTAAACACGAGGACGCGGTTGTGGAGCGAGTCGGCCCTTCCGAGACGCGCCCTGGCAGTAAGGAACCGTTCCAGGAAGAACGCATTGAAGTGCCATTGAGCCGGGAGGAGCCGGTCATAGAAAAGGAGACTCGTGTTACCGGAGGCGTGCGCGTCCGGAAGAGCGAATCCGTGGAGCAACAGAATATCCAGGAGCACGTCCGCCGTGAAGATGCGGAGATCGACGAAAGCGGAAGGGTTGGTCACAGCGGCGAAAGTTCGGGAGAAGCGACTCCTGGAAGCGAAGTGGACAAGCCTTGAATCGCGGGTCGGGCAGAGCGTTTTGGCTCTGCCTCGAATCCAGCCGCGTGTGTGTTGAATAAGAACCGGTTGGTCCGACCGCGGCTATGCCCACGGATCCAATTCGTCACCTCCTCCATCCAATCCTAACGATCAAGCGCTGCGGCCTGGACTGCCTCCTTACGGAAGACCTAGTAACCAAGCAGAAGAGCGGTTACCATCGATCCTACGACCAAGAATGTCTTACCGGTTCCTGCTCCGCCCTTGTTAGTAGTTTTTCATTTAGCGTCATGCCAAACGCGGAGATCGTCTTTCCCGAAGACTCGCCCGCAGGCTTCAGCGCAGTTGAATCGAAATTCGACTTATAGTGGGGGTAACCCAAGCGACGTTTTATCAGGTTGGGCCGCCGGCGCGTTCTGGTCCGGTGCAAGCGTCCAAGCTGCTCGGTGGCTGCAGCGCCGAGGTGATGTCGAACCGCCATTGCAAACTCCTGTTGCGTCCCCTTCGGAAAGTGCGTTGAATCTCCGGCTAGCCCAACTTCGCCGATCGGCGAAAACGGGCTAGCCTGAACCTCTCACAAGTTTGTGGAGTCCCATTGCCCGGCCTGCATCGCTCATCCGCCGCGGCGGAAGCCATGCAGGCTCAGGCGGCCGGCTTAAATACCGTTATACCCGGTTCGTCACTTTCGCGTTTCGAGACAAGCGAGCGATAAATATCAAGATAGTCGCGAGCCATTCTGGTGGCGCCAAACCGCTGTTCAAAAGTTTCGCGGCATGTCCGTCGCTTGATCGTGGAAATCCTTTCCACAGCTGAGGCAGCTTCCTCGGCATTGCTGACAACAAAACCGGTTATCCCATTCTCAATTATCTCGGGAACCGAACCGTTTTCAAATGCGATGACTGGCGTGCCGCATGCCAATGCTTCAATCATGACGAGTCCGAACGGCTCCGGCCAGTCGATCGGGAATAGAAGCGCTGCAGCATTGCCGAGGAATTCGCCTTTACCGGTTTCCCCGATTTCCCCAACGAATTCTATAAATGGCCGACTCAGTAGCGGTTTGATCTCCCTGCAGAAATAATCTTGATCCGTCGGATCAACCTTGGCGGCAATTTTAAGCGTGCGTCCCGACTTCTCCGCAATCTCGATCGCACGATCGAGACGCTTCTCGGGACAGATTCTCCCAAGAAAGGCAAGGTAATCGTCCGACGTTTCGACAAAACTGTATAGGTCCTCCGGCAGGCCGTGGTAAACAGTTCCACACCAATTCAACCAGCTGAGAGGCTCTCGCTGAGAATCCGAAATTGAAACGACCGGCATTTCTGAATATTCGCGAAACAGCGACGCCAGATCAGAAATGTCGAGGCGTCCATGAAGAGTGGTCGCGCAAACGCTTTGTGTCCGGCGAACCAGAGGAAAATGTAGATGGTCGAGATGGAAGTGCAAAATGTCGAACTGATCTGCTTCACGAAATACGTTTTCTATGAGGCGAATATGATGAGCAAGCGGGTCCCGAATTCTGGCTCCCTCCAGCCGCAAAGCCTTTTCGGTTATGGGGACCAGGCGAGCCCTTGTGACCGAATCTCCGCTCGCAAACAATGTAACGTCCTGTTTTTGGCGGACCAGTTCTTCAGTCAAGTAGGAAACAATCCGTTCAGTGCCACCATAGAGTTTGGGAGGAACACTTTCATACAACGGGGCTATCTGGGCAATCCTCACTTTTGATTTCAACATATTCGTTTAATTTCCACTAACTGGTCGTATCCGACTAAGCGAACTATCGGTCGTAAGCTTCTTTACTAGCCATCGCTGCGGACGACGAGTAGCCGCAAGGTGATGGGCAAGCTGACGTCGCCTTTCTATCGTATCCGTTAGCCCGGGTGGTAAAGGGCTAGGGAGTTGCCCGTTGGCATTAGCCAAGATTGGCGATTCATTTTGGACGCAATCGGCGGCAAAATGTGGGGCTTTCATTCTATTTGGCAAGAAATGGCTCCTAATCTCTCTTTCATTTCATTCCCCTGCTGCGGGTATCTTCCACACGAGGAAAGGCCCGAGGATGTGAACGAAGTGCTGCTTCGGTTCCTTCAACCCTGAGTCTATCCGAAAGGTGCTTTCTTCTTTCATCCGGCTGATAAGGGCGATCGGATCGGGTTTTGCCTTATCGACAGGCCATGGTTCCCACCGATTTTCAGCGGATCGGAGACGGCTTAGATTTCACTATGGGCAAAAGCCGGACTGAGAGCGCTTCCGATGACCAGTTAATGAAAGCGATGGTCAATCGTGACAGCGGCGCTTTGGAGACGATCTACAAACGATATGAGTCGCTTGTCCGGACGGTGATATTGGGCGTTATTCGCGATGAGTCAGATATCGACGATGTTCTGACGGACGTCTTAATGCAGATCTGGCAACGTGCAAATCGCTACTATCCGAACCACAACGGCCTGCGTGGACTGCTGGTCACTCTGGCGCGAAGGCGCGCATTTGATAGACTGCGCCGCAAGGCGGCTTATCGACGTGCGACAGAAAGCCTGAAAGCGGAACCGGACAACCCACTAAGCTGCGAAATATCGAGGGACCCAAATGCGATCGAGATCCAGGATCTCTCCCAGGTTCTGAATCGAGCCATCCGACAACTACCTGAAGCCCAGCAGGAGGTCATCGATCTATCATTTTTTAAGGGCATGAGTCAGCGCGAGATTGCTGCGGAACGTAAGATTTCACTTGGAACCGTCAAGACGCGCCTCCACCTTGCGCAGAAAAAGCTGTATCAGTCGCTTTTTCCAATTCAGAGCAAAATAATCCAGAAACCTTTGGGATAAATAGATCCCACACACCATCATCCGTCGAACTTCCTGCGCTAACACATGTTAAATCTCAAGTCTAAGAGCGATCCAGATGAGATGCCGAATTCAGGCAACTTGCTCGCCTGCCTGCCGGTCTACTCGAAAGGAAGTAGCTAATGTTGGGCTGGAGCGATAGTATTCACCTATGAACCAACATCGAAATCCCGAGGACGCAGCAGAGAGCGCCAAAGATCATTTAAGAGCCGCCGGCGGCGATATCAAAGAGGCAATCAGCGCGAAAGCAGAAGATATCCGCCAAGCCGCCGCGCAAAAAACAAATGAACTTCGAGAAGCGGCTCAAGAATTCGGAGCAGCGGCGGAGAGCGCTTGGGCAGATGCCACATCTCAGGCCAAAACCTGGCAAACCAAAGGCGAAGCTTACGCTCGCGACAATCCGACCAAAGCTGTCCTCATAGCCCTAGGCGCTGGGTTCGTGCTGGGCCTCCTGTTGCGGAAATAATCCGGTCGGATTCCGACTGTTTGCACCGGCGGTCACAATTGGGAACTAGCATCCTGGCAATTTGTTCCTTCCGTCGCCAGTTACTGAGAATCTCGACAGATTCTGGCGTGAAAAGCGCGAAACCGTGCTTCAGTTGTCATTTTGACACTGCTTAATTGCTTATCGCCTTGTCGCGATTTTGGTGGTTTTCTGCTTTAGCGGGTGATTTTGACCGCCCGCAGAAAGATTCTTCTGGTTGCGAAGGTCTAAAGCATTCTAGCGTAAAGCTTCCGGAAGCCGCCTCCCCAAGCAGCTTGCGACGGGGACCTTATCACAAGTGAAAAAATATTGAGAAGCACAGGCTAGTGGACATCTGTATGCTGTGACTGTTCAAACAGCTGGCGTTCCGCCTCGAGCCAATCCTCTTCCGCATGACCAGGCGCTTTTCACCTCCGCAGATACAGTTCGTATGCGCGAGCTGCAATTTCCGCGTGGCTGGGAGGGGATACCCGGACCGCCTGCCTGTAGAATTCTTGTGTCTGCGTCCCAGCCTGATGGCTCAACGACAACAGAGACGCGGATTCCGCGAGTCGCGATCACCAACCTGAGTCCGGACCCTAGACTAGGCGCGAATGTGATCTGGTTAAGAGAGCCGCGAGAATTTCGAAGATCAAAGAATACCATTGCTCGGCCTGCTCGGATGGTCCCAAGGCCGCCTGGAGAATAGAGTGAACAACAAAGATATCGTAGTGATCGGAACATCGTTGGGTGGAATTGAGGCCACCAAAGTTTTGGTCGCGGGCTTCCCGAGTGACATCAAAGCTTCATTTTTTATTGTTCTTCATATAGGAGCCGCAGGGGGTAGCCTGCCGAAGATCCTCGAGCGCGTCGGACCTCTGGCAGCGTCGAATGCGAAGGATGGAGAGCCGATTGAAGTTGGACATATTTATGTGGCACCGCCCGACCATCACCTTCTTTTGGAGGGCTCCGGGCACGTGCGAGTCACGCGTGGCCCTAAGGAGAACCGAACCCGTCCTGCGGTGGACCCGCTTTTTCGTTCTGCAGCATTCGGCTTTGGCCCGCGCGTGATTGGAGTAATTCTTACAGGTGAGTTGGACGATGGCACGGCCGGTCTATTTGCTATTAAGGCGTGCGGCGGCACAGCTATTGCGCAGGAGCCAGAAGATGCGCTTGCGCCCTCAATGCCACTAAGCGCTCTCAGGCATGTCGCCGTCGATCATTGTGTACCATTAAAAGAAATTGCGCCCTTGCTGGTCAAATTGAGCCGCACAGCTGTAGAGATCAAAGGAGCGAAACCCATGCCTGAAAAAATTGAAACGGAACTTAAAATCGCCAATGAAGTCAATGCGATAGAGGCAGGCGTTATGGAATGGGGTGAGCCATCAGTCTACACTTGTCCGGAGTGTCACGGAGTGCTGTTGCAATTGAAAGAACATAGCAATCTCCGATTTCGCTGCCACACCGGACATGCATATTCGTTGGAGTCGCTGCTAGCGGAGTTCTCCGAACGGAGCGAGGAAAACTTGTGGAACGCCATGCGCTCTATGGAAGAAAACATCCTGCTAATGCGTTGCGTAGCGGCGCACTGTTCGGACAATGGGAATCGTGCAAGGGCTGAAGCATTGCTGAAGAAGGCACTGGAAACCCAAAAGCTATGCGAGTTAATTCGCCGGGCCGCGATGGCCCGCAAATCCGCACCTAGTGGGCCAAGTCCGTGACTGGCAATGCTCCTCCCTCTTCCTTCCAAGCGGGCTCGATCACCTTGCCGAAGGCCGATTTTGACTGCCACGCCGTTATACCGGTCACCGATTTGGTGCACTAAGCGCTGCTGCGATCGACCGGACATTGTCCTACTGCCAACGCCACATTTCCGGCAATCAATGACCTTTGCATTCTCATTCTCCTGAAGGATTCTCTTCGGCAGCAGTCGCCCCTCCTTGAACATTACAGAAGGTTTCTACGGGCAGGATTTTGCTTTCCAATTCGACCTCCGTAGGCTCAAGGCCAAAGCCTCACGCAGAAATTGAGCAAAAGTGGCGACGCGCGTCATCTTACTGCGAATCGCGTCC
>Ga0213877_10000095_pt1 | contig 11522 bp, 10 predicted proteins | sample VelepicoBEBS_R01_FD_160112 | JGI IMG/M metagenome (GOLD analysis project Ga0213877, IMG submission 160112) | Vellozia epidendroides bulk soil microbial communities from rupestrian grasslands, the National Park of Serra do Cipo, Brazil - BS_R01 | ecosystem: Environmental > Terrestrial > Soil >...
CGCGAGCGGCGAGCAGCCGCACGTCCGCAGGAACCATGTCACCGGCGCTCAATTGGATAATGTCCCCGGGCACGATCTCGTGCAGGGGAATCTCCCGGCGCTCGCGTTCTCCTGAATCTCCGAGCCGGACTACTGACACCGTTGTGTTCACTCGCGCGCACAGGCTTTCAACGGTCCGGTTCGAGCGGAACTCTTGGATGAATCGCAAGAGGACACTGATTATAACCATTAGCAAAATTATTGATCCTGCTCTGAGATCTCCCAGTAGAAATGAGATCAAGCTTAGCGCCGATAAAAGCGCGACAAAGGGATTGCCAAAGTTCCTGAAAAATTGCCATACGACCGGTACAGTCCGGTGATAGGCAACTTCGTTAAGTCCATATTCATTCAATCGATTAGACGCCTCAAGATCGCTCAGTCCGCGCTCAGACGTCTTGAGGGATGCCAGGAGTTCCTCATGCGGCATATAGGCGGCGTCGAGTGTTTGCGGCCGAATTTTGACCGATAACGAAACCGGTTTCGTTTTCCGATCAACCGGCCTTTGACTGTCGACAGCGAAGCGATTCACGGCTAGTGCTCCGTCCCTGAATAAGCGTTAGTTTCCCGGTGCCTCAACGGAATTTAAATTTTCCGCCAGCGCAACATCAGAAATCAACAGGCGGACTTCGTACCAACCATCTTGTCGAATGGTCTGTACTTCTACATTCTGCTGGAGCGCGGCAAGGGCGGCTACGATCCGGCGACCCAGTCCCAGATCAAGTGTCTCGTCCGAGTCCTCCGTCTTAACCTTATTTCTGATCGAGACGACGGTCGATTTGGATTCCGATCTCAAAACCGTGTAGATCGTTCCGCGGCCATGGCGGAGGCAGTTCGTAAACAGACTGTAGAGGATCTGTTTCATGTGTTTCGGGTCGGCGCTCACCATGGCTTCCGAAGTGGTGATTTCGATCCGCCGATCCTGATCCTTGGCGAGCAAAAGGAAGTCCTGCACAACGTCCTCAAGGAGCGCCGCGAAGTTAAATCTAATCCGGTTCGGCCGCAGATGTCCTTGCTCAGCCCGAGCGATAAGGAGGGCCAGTTCAACATGCATGGTCAGTCGCAGAAGTTCAGTTTGAATCTCTTCTGCAAGAGAGGCGTCAATCTTGTTTGCGGCTTCTTCGATCTTCAGCCGAATAATAGTTAGCGGCGCGCGAAGTTCGTGCGCCACTTGGGCGGAATAGTTCTGCAATTGGTGAAAGCTCAAACTGATCCTGGATAGCAGGCCGTTGATATGATCAGCCAGTTCCCGTAATTCCCTCTCGTCCGTCCCGATCTTGACTCGCACCTGGAGGTTGTTGGGATCGATAGCGTCCAATTGATCGTTGAGGGATACAATCGGGGCAAAGGTCTTCCGGACCAGGAGCCATCCTGCGATTGCAAATGCCACCGCCATCGTTGCGCCGTAGCAAACCAGGAACGCGGCTGATACAGGGAACTCTCTATGCGGGACCAAAGAGGGCTGGTTATTGATCCCACCTCCGGGTACCGACGCAGGGTTCTCGACGGAAAGAAAGTAAATACCAACGAAATAAAAAAGAAGTGTAACCGCGCCGAATGTTAAGAAAAACCAGAGCAGCATGCGAACCCAAAAGGCTTTCATGGGTCGGCCTTCCGGAGCGCAAACCCAACCCCGCGCACTGTTTGGACAATTGGGATCAACCCGGGTAAATCGATTTTTGCACGGAGGTGATTGACATAGACATTCACAACATTCGTTTGTGAGTCGAAGTATTGATTCCAGACGCGTTCAATGATGACCGCCTTGCTCACCGGGCGAGGGGCTGTCATCATCAGAATTTCCAAGAGGGCAAACTCCCGATTTGTGAGCTCAATCTGATTACCGGCGCGCCTTGCCTGCCGTCCAACCAGGTCCAGTTCAAGATCTTCGAATCTGAGAATGTTTGACGCTTTTGGTCGTTGCCGGCGCAACAGTGCGCGCAGCCTTGCGAGCAGCTCCACGACCGAAAAGGGCTTTACCATATAATCATCACCACCGACATCCAGTCCGCGGACCCTGTCTTCCACCTCGCCTTTCGCAGTCAAAAACAAGACCGGAGTTTGATTCTCTTTCCGTCTCAGGGCGCGCGCTATGGTAAAGCCGTCGCGAATCGGCATCATCACATCCAGAATAATCGCGTCGTAGCTGTTATTTTCTGCTAACCAAAGTGCTTCATCTCCGTCCTGGGCACAATCGACCGCATAGCCCTCCGCGCAAAGCGCCTGGTGAACATGCTTGGCAACTCGGATGTCATCGTCCGCGAGGAGTACACGCATAGTACTTATTTATGGCCAAAGAGGCCAGCCAGATCAAGCACATGGTAGAGCAGCATGCCCCCCATTAAAATCAGGTAGGCCCTCAGCGTGATCAGAGAGATTCGAGCGCTGAGCGTCATTTGCATCGGTGCCAAATGATCTGTTTCACGTTTCTTTTCGGGCAAGTCATAGAGCGGATGAATTACCAGATCAGGATCTGTTTCATTGATTGAAACCGTCGGCATTTCATAGCTAGCCATATTGTATCTCCAGGTTTGATATTTCGTTTCGGTGTGACGTCATGGTCCGGAAGTTGGAAATAAGCTTGGGACCATCACCTGTGCCGCCAGCAGCAAGGATAAAGCAAAGAGGACGATGATGATTGTCCAATTCACAACGTTATTCCATCGCTTGTTAATCCATTCTTCTCCAAGGACCTGCCGATCGTTCAGGAGCAGCTGAAGAAAGATAATCGCCGAGGGCAGAATTAATCCGGCGAGCACTTGCACGCTCAGGATTATGAGTTGCAACGGTGCTTTTGGTATCAGGACCACGCCAGCCGCGGTAAGGGTGCAGAATATATAGACCAAATAGAAGCCTGGCGCTTTTTTGATTGGGAGCTGCAAGCTGTGCGGCCAACCTCGTACTTCGCCGTAAGCCCAGGAACTTGACAATGATACTGCGGTTGTTCCAAGAACTGCGGAGTTGATCATCATGAACAGAATCGCGTATTTGACAATTGGACCATAGAATCCTCCAATATCGCCGGCGAGCTTGGCAGGATCTACAAACTCCAGCCCATGAATTTTGGCGGCATTCCCTACGAGCATCATGCAGCCGCCAACGACAATCGTAAACACTGCTCCAAGAAATGTATCGAGGCGCTCCCATTTGAGATCCTTGAAGCGGAGCCGCTTGTCTGCGACACAGCTTTGTTGGAAGAAGAGTTGCCACGGCGCAATGGTAGTTCCGACAATACCAACGACCAGAAACACGAGATCATTTGTCAAACCGCCGGGCGGCACATGCGGGATGAAGGAATCATGAACTACGTGACGCAAATTCGGTTGGACCAGCCATGCCAGAACCAGCCATGTCAGGTCGAGCAGGCAGAGGCAAATCGTTATTCGCTCCCAGCGCAGATATCCGCCACTCAGGACGAGCACCACTAGACCAAGCGCTGCAACGGGAACCCCCAAGGATGGACTGATTCCCATGTGATCAACTGCCAATGCGATCGCAGCGAACTCTGTGACCAGAGTAAGGAAGTTCAACAGGAGCAGGTCAAAAAGCGAAAAGCGGCCCCACCACTTTCCGAATCGGCCGTAAATCATCGCCGCATGTCCCTTGCCGGTGGCGATGCCCAAGCGAACGACCATCTCCTGGATGAAATACGTGATCGGCAGGAGCAAAAGCATTGTCCAAAGCAGGTGCGTCCCGTACTGTGCGCCGGCCTGAACATAGGTCGAAACAGCTCCCGCATCGTTGTCTGCTTCCATCACGATGAGTCCAGGTCCGGCGACTAACAAAAATGTAACCAAGTGGCGTAGCCATGGCGTCCGAATCACTCGTCCTTTGATAGATTCTACGGATCCAACGTTCTGAAAGTAAGTCGGCTCGTCGCTCATGCTGTCATCCCTCATGAAGAATTGTTCGTTATTCCCGTGCCCGGTCGGTTCTCGAAGAGCACGCATTCTGGGGCAAGCTATCGGGCTCGAATAAAAATCGCGGCGGATCGAACGTTAAAATTTATTTATTGTGTTCAAACGCTTGGCCGGGGCTCTCGAAGGTCTTTTCAATAAGATTCTGCCGCTCCGTCAGCAGAGATTTTGAGGCGACAGATAATTTGACTCCGCCGGTCGAATTCGGGGGTTGGCTATCGGAAGCGGAAGTCGAGCTTGAAACCGTAGAGGAAGGCTGTCCTTCAGGATACGGTTACCCCCCAGCCTTGACTCACCGCGCGATTTCAAGACACCGATTTGCACAAAGGACCGCGGCTTTTGCGACCCGCCGCGGCGGGTTGGACAACAGCGACCTGCAACCTTTCAGAACATCACCTTTGCTTACTTTTTTTCTATTCAAATTCTCTTTGTTCCCTTATGTCCCGGCTAGAGCGCAGCAAACTCGCCGTCTCGCTCACGGTGCGAGGAAACTATTGACAACATAATATAATAATGTAGTAATAATCGTAGAAATTGTCGGTCGGCCGGGAAAAGAGAGGATGCAAAATACGAATACGAAATATCAAAGGGCAAACGCCTGGTCTAAAATTGTGATTGGTGCGGCGCTTGAGGTCCATTCGCTGAAGGGAGCAGGTCTGATTGAGAGCATCTACGAACGGTGCGTGCTTCGAGAATTCCCGGGCTGAGGTGTGTCGTTACTCCGCAGCTGGCTTCCTGGAGAAAAACGTATTTTCTGCCACGAGCGTGTGATTTATTGGGCTGGCGGTCCTTTCAATTTATGACGCAACCTATCGAACCAAACCCTGCGGTCGTCACCGCGATCGAAAACAGGCGCACCATCCATGAATTCCGGCCTGAACCAATCGCAGAGGAGACACTCTGGCGAGTCTTGGATGCTGCGCGCTGGGCGCCGAACCATCGCCTGACCGAACCGTGGCGCTTCACCATTATCGGGATGCAGAGCAGGGAAGCAATGGCAGACGCTTTGGCACGTCAGATCTCCGCCGATGGAAATGCTGAAGCATTCGAAAAGGCCAGAGCCGAAGCTCGGCGAAAGGTGATGTCGTCGCCGATCCTGTTAGCGATTACATGCCGAACCGAACCGAGTCCCGCCCAACATGCCGAAGATTTAGCCGCTGTCTGTGCGGGGATCCAAAACATACAATTGGCTGCGTGGGGCCACGGAATCGGCACCCATTGGAATACTGGACGGGTCACCCGCTTACCGGAAACCGAGGCCTTACTCGGCTTATCCGACCGAGGAGAAGAACTGGTCGGATTTCTTTATCTTGGGTATCCGGCACATATTCCGGAACCACCTAAGCGCCGGCCTATCGAGGACTTTGTGCGGCGATTGCCGTAGAACTGCGAACGGTGGACCGCCAACTGCCAACCCAACTCACCGATACGAGCCCAAGCCGAGCGATCGATCCAGCGGCGCGGAGAGACATCGTTGTCGGCGTCCTGCTTGCGATGTTCCTGGCGGCGCTTGACCAGACTATCGTTGCGCCTGCGTTGCCAACCATCGCATCCTCGTTAGGAAACGCGGAATATCTTTCCTGGATCGTCACAGCTTATCTTTTGACCGCGACAGCAGTAACGCCGCTGTACGGAAAGTTGGCGGATATCAGAGGACGGCGCCCGGTTATTGTTGGGGCAATTGGGATTTTCGTAGCAGGATCGATCATTTCGGCTTTGGCTCGATCGATGTTGGCGCTCGTGGTCGGTCGAGCGATCCAAGGGATCGGCGGGGGTGGTTTAGCCGCCTTAGCCATGACAGTGATCGGCGATGTGGTTGCTCCTCGCGAACGAGGCCAATACCAAGGATACATTTCAGGTATGTGGGGGATCGCAAGTTTGGCGGGACCGATTGTGGGCGGTTTTCTGGCGCACAGGCTGCATTGGTCGATGATCTTCTGGATTAATCTGCCGCTGGCCGCGCTAGCCATTGTCGTTTTGAACAACCCCTTGAAAAAGCTGCCTTCTGTCCGTGGCCGGCATCGATTGGATTTGCAGGGCGCGGGTCTGGTCATCCTGGCAACGATTTCTCTGATGCTTGTGCTAACTTGGGGCGGTTCGCGATATGCCTGGACGTCGCCACAAATTCTCGGGCTAGCTGCCATTTCCCTGGTGTTTTGGTTGCTGTTTGGTCTGAGGATTCGCCATTGCGATGAGCCGATTCTTTCAATTGAAGTGTTGAAAAATCCGGTCGTAGCAAGTGCAACTGCATCGAACTTTTTTTCGATGGCGGTGAATCTGGGACTCGGCGTTTATATCCCGCTGTACTTACAAGGTGTTCGGCATCTGGACCCGAGCAGCGCCGGTATGAGCTTGGTGCCGTTAATGGCCAGTATGGTATGTGGCGCTGCGTTCTCGGGTTGGATGACAACCCGATTGCGACATTATAAAAGAGTAGCATTGATTGGCGTTACGGCGGCAGCGCTTGCCCTCTTTGCGCTGGCGGCTTGGGCCGGCACATTGCCCTACCTTGGTCTGGAAGCGTTCTTTATTGTCATCGGCGCCGGAGTCGGGACTTCATTTCCGTTGGTGATTGTTTGTGTCCAGAATGCGGTGGACCCCGCTTATCTCGGTGTGGCGACCGGCGCGGTAACCTTTCTGCGCTCGCTGGGTGGCGCAACGGGTGTATCAATCCTCGGCGCAGTTTTCCTCAGCTACGGGTTTGCGCAAAATGCCGAGGCGGCTAAAGGTCTAAGTGACCTTGGACCGCGGGCTGAACCTGCTTTCGCCGCGATTTTTTTGAGTGCCGCGATCGGATTGGTAATCACAGGTGTGTTTCTGCTTTTGATGGAAGAGAAACCACTGCGGAGCGAGCGCGTCGTCAAGCGCGGTGCGGCCAACGGTAATTAAAACCTAAATACCGAAGTTGAGAAGTCGTCCTCGTTCTCGTGCTCGTCGTCGCCCTCGAGTGGATGTCTCCGCGGCACAATGACAGAACAACATAGTTGCGGAAACTTCGGACCTATTCTCAACCAGAAGCCCGATAGATCGAGGACGAGCGCGACGACGAGGCCGCCGTCGCTACGCTTTGGCGCGCCCTAGCGATGGGTAATGAATACCGAAGGGCTGGCCGCGACGTAGGCCTTGCGAAGTCGGGACGAGTACGAATCGCCAACTTCGTAATTTGGGTTAAAACGCCTAGCATTGGCCTCGAAGCTAAGCCGCCGGTGCAACCTGTGCGCCTGTGATTCCATGTCGAAACATGGAATCTGCGACGAAGCCCGATGCCTTCATTTCTTCGACGAAAGCGCACAGTGTCGCGGTGGCCGCTTCGCCGCGGCTTTTCCGCGTACCCATCGCCTGCTGTATTACCATGAACCGTTGGTCCAGCAGTCGCAGTCCAGGTGTCTTCATTGCATCGGCTTCGAGCTGTTGCTTGACGCCGGCCGCAACCTCCAGATTCTGTTCAATGAAGGTCTGAACCACGGCCGGCGACGTCGGTGCACGCACTATCTGAGCGGCCTTGAGCTCACGGGATAGAAAAAGATCGTACGCGCTGCCTTTGCCCACGGCTACACGGTTCTGTAGATGATCGACATCGGCGTTCGTCTTGATTGGTGAGCCATCGCGCACCAGGTAAAAACCTTCGATCAACAGATACGGTGCAGTAAAAGCAATGGACTGACCGCGCAGCGGATCGATCGCGAAAAAGCCAATGTCCGCGCGCTCGCCCGCGACGGCCTCCACCGATTTGCCGGCGGCGTCGACGACTACCATCTCGAGGCCCACCTCCAGCCGCTCCGCGAACGCGCGCGCAAGATCGACCGACACACCGACCGGCTCTCCGGAAAGAGGATCGCTGTTCGCCAGGATTGGATTGCCGAGATTGATCGAAGCGCGCAGGCTCCCGGCGGGCGTAAACGCGGCAACAATAGACGAATCAATGTTCATGGATTGCACAAGTTAGAGCCACGCTCAACACGCGGCCTGGAAGCTTCGAGAATCAATCTGCTTCGCAACAATGCAACAACAAACGACGAGGCGGCTTCGCGCGAGGCGAGTAAAATAGCAAGAAGCGGAGTTCGGAGCAACGTGAGCCGGATAAAAGTGACGTAAAACGTTGAAAGGATCTTTATGATGTCTGTATTGGAAAAGAAAGCCGAACGCGACGTACGGACGTCGACCGACGACGAGAAATGGCAAGCAGTATTGGCCAAGGACGCGAAGAAAGACGGAAAGTTTTACTACGCCGTCAAAACGACCGGGGTCTACTGTCTACCTTCTTGTCCGGCACGCCCGCCGCTGCGCGAGAATATCGTTTTCTACCCCACTTTAGAAGACGCGGAGAAGGCGGGATTCCGGCCTTGCAAGCGGTGCTGGCCGAAAGGCCCGAGCAAGACTGCCGTTCATGAAGCTGCCGTCGCGAAAGCTTGCCGATTGATTGCGAAAGCCGAAGAGGCGCCGACCCTGGATGAGTTGGCGAAAGAGGTCGGGATGAGCAACTATCACTTCCATCGCGTTTTTAAGGCGCTCACCGGCGTGACGCCGAAGGAATACGCGATGGCCCACCGCACACGGCGAGTGCGTCAAGAATTAGTCAAGCGGAATAGTGTTACTGAGGCAATCTACGGTGCGGGCTTCAATTCTAATGGCCGCTTTTATGCCAGATCCATGGAAGCGTTGGGCATGACGCCGACGAAGTTCCGAAAAGGCGGGATGGGCGCACGGATACGTTTCGCTGTGGGCGAGTGTTCTCTCGGCTCGGTCCTTGTCGCCAGCTCAGAAAAGGGCGTTTGCGCCATTTCGCTCGGGGACGATCCAGACTCATTGGTCCGCGATCTGCAAGATCAATTCCCAAAGGCTGAATTGATCGGGGGTGACCACAAATTTGAAAAGCTGGTCGCTCAAGTGGTCGGATTCATTGAAGCGCCGCGCACCCAGTTCAACCTGCCTCTGGATGTGCGAGGAACGGCTTTTCAGCTTCGGGTCTGGCAGGCACTTCGCGAAATCCCGACCGGTTCGACGGCCAGCTACAGTGATATCGCCAAGCGGATCGGGGCGCCAAAAGCTGTCAGAGCCGTCGCGCAGGCCTGTGCCTCGAATCACATCGCAGTTGCGATTCCATGCCATCGCGTTTTGCGAAACGATGGCGCGGCTTCCGGGTATCGCTGGGGCGCAGTGCGGAAAAGTGCGCTGCTGAAGAGAGAGGAGGCAACGAAGTGACAACAGTCCTGGCCGACACAAGAAAGGCCGGCTTTGCGGAAAGAGTCGCCGCACTCGACTGGCGGCAGATGATAAGCGATCTGGATAACTACGGATGCGCCGCCATTAAAGGCCTGCTCGTGCCGGGAGAGTGCCATGAATTGTCATCTTGCTACGATCACGACGAGCATTTCCGAAGCCGCATCATAATGGCGCGGCATGGCTTTGGCCGCGGCGAATACAAGTATTGGGCGTATCCGCTGCCGGAGACAATCGAGACGTTGCGAACGGCGCTTTATCCTCATCTGGCTGAAGTCGCCAATCGCTGGAACCAGACTATGAAAATCGATGTTCGATATCCAGCAACGCATTCGGAGTTTCTGGAACTATGCCACCGCGCGGGACAGACTCGGCCCACTCCGCTCCTGCTGCGATACGATGAAGGCGATTTCAATTGTCTTCATCAGGACGTTTATGGCGATCTGGTCTTTCCGTTGCAGGTTGCGTTTCTCCTGTCGACTCCAGGTGAGGACTTCATCGGTGGCGAGTTCGTGCTGGTAGAACGAAGGCCGCGGATGCAGTCGCGGGCTGAAGTAGTACGGCTCGGGCAAGGAGATGGCGTGATCTTCGCAGTGCATGATCGCCCTGTGCAAGGCAGTCGGGGAACTTATCGGGTGAACCTGCGCCACGGAGTAAGTCGTATTCGCTCAGGGCGCAGGCACACCCTGGGAATAATTTTCCATGAGGCCGAGTGAAGCGGCGATGTTGGAGATAAGGTTCTGTCTGCGGACGAGGGTGTGGCCTGCGCATGCCCGGCTGATGCCGCGACATAGTAAAGCATACGCGTCTCGCGAAAACGCTTTAGGGTCACATCTCAACCTTCAACATTCGACGCGTTAAAAGTTGAAGGTTGAGATGTGACCCTATACTGTTACGATGCGCGAGCAGAGCTTAACTGGTCGAACCTACACGCGGGACGCCTATGCTTCGCGTACGCCGAGACGCCCCTGTAGTTTTGGACATTTCGCCATTCTGAGTCATTTGCCGGACTGGATAGTCGCCGCTACCGAAGACTGCGCGCTAATTACCGACCCGCTTCAACAGCACCCACGGAATTTGCCTTTTCCTACCGCGTACCGGGCGTCTTGCCGTTCTCGAAAGAACTCCTCATAGGTCATGATTGGTTTTCCGGGATGAAATTTGCGCCGGTGCGCCACATACGCTTCATAATCGGGGACTCCGACCATAAGACGGGCAGTCTGCGCTGCTACGGTAAAGATAGATCGCACACTAGGCATGAATGCTTTCCGCCGCAGGCGCGGCAGCTCCAATTTCGATAGCAGTGACGTTAGGACTACGGAATGCTCTGTGAATGCTGATGAGGCCGTAACAAACAACAGCTACCACCACTCCTACAAACAGAAGCGCGAGGGTGGCGTCCACGTAATCATTTAAGATGATCCTCTGCATCTCGCCAATATTCTTTGCCGGCGGCAGCATCTTCCCGCTACCGAGCGACGCACTGAATTTCGCTGCATGCGACAGGAAACCAATTGCCGGATCAGCGCTGAAGACTTTCTGGAGCCCGGCGGTTAGCGTGCAAACCAATAACCAGGTTGTCGGCAGAATCGCTACCCACGCGTGTTGCTGGCGTTTCATTTTGAACAGGATGACAGTGCAAAGCGTCAACGCGATTCCGGCCAGCATCTGGTTCGAGATGCCGAACAGCGGCCACAAAGTGTTGATGCCGCCCAAGGGATCGATGACCCCCTGATAAAGGAAGTAACCCCATGCTGCGACTGCGAGCGCCGAACCGATCAGGTTATTTGTCCACGATTTTGTTTCTTTGAAGGAGGGAACCACGCTGCCGACCAGATCCTGGATCATGAACCGAAGTACCCGGGTCCCGGCATCTATTGTCGTCAGGATAAACAGAGCTTCGAACAGGATCGCAAAATGGTACCAGATTCCGATGAGCGTGCGCCCACCAAAGACATTGGCTAGGATTGTAGCCATGCCAACCGCGAGAGTCGGAGCGCCGCCCGTACGGGATAGCACCGTGTTCTCACCTACATCGCGGGCGATCTGAGCAATTGCATCAGGCGTAACGGTAAAACCCCAGTTCGAGACTACATGCGCAGCTTGTGCGGCAGTTGTACCGATCAGACCCGTCGGGCTATTCATTGCAAAGTAGATCCCCGGCTGGATAACAGAAGCACCGATCATTGCCATGATGGCAACGAAAGACTCCATCAACATCGCGCCGTAGCCGATAAACCGGGCTTGGACCTCGTTCTCCAGCATTTTCGGGGTCGTACCGGAGGAAATCAGCGAGTGGAATCCTGACACTGCGCCGCACGCGATTGTTATAAACAGGAACGGGAACAA
>Ga0213877_10000097_pt1 | contig 11467 bp, 15 predicted proteins | sample VelepicoBEBS_R01_FD_160112 | JGI IMG/M metagenome (GOLD analysis project Ga0213877, IMG submission 160112) | Vellozia epidendroides bulk soil microbial communities from rupestrian grasslands, the National Park of Serra do Cipo, Brazil - BS_R01 | ecosystem: Environmental > Terrestrial > Soil >...
GCCGCACAATCGCAGCCGGTCGAAGCCGCCCAAAACTGATTTGATCAAACTGCCGAACTTGCTACTAAATTCTACCGGAATGAGGTTGTCGGGAAACGAGGACTTTTGCATATCCTCCTTTAACCCCCGTTCAACCTCGCTCCGGAATTGCTAACGCGGCCAGACTGATGCCAAACCCGCCCAACGCCCGCCTATTCCCCGGAAATTTGGTTGCGGCTACGCCGCGTTAGGAGCGATGCAGGCTAGCGCGGTAAATTTATAGAAATCAGATCGCCGGGCATGTATTCCGGCTCTTTTCCGTAATACAAGTGCCATACTCGGTCGGTCTTGGTCTCTCCGCGAAAATCTCCCGGGAGAGTCGCGCGCCAGATCTCTTCCGAAGTGATATCCGTGTCTGGCCGTACTTCACAGACGACGGTATAACCCTCACCCTTTTCTTCAAACACAGAAAGGATATGAACTTCTATTTTCCCCATCTTTATTCGCTCGCCATCGCGAGGTTTCCTCGCGAATTTGTGGATGTCAAAGGGTCGAGGATGTCTCTCGTTAGACATCCTCTCACGCATTTGACGCTGATTTGTCCGATCAATCGTTCTTTCGCTTGACGATCACTTTCTGGCCCGTCTGATGATCAAGGTAGACTTCTTTGTCTCCCTTTTTCTCCAGTAACTCGTATCGGGACTGGTTGGTCTGTATGTCCTCTTGGGTAATAACAGTCTCCTCAGAACCGGTTGCCCCACGAACTGTGGTTGTCCTGCTTGTTGCAGGCTCCTGAACGATTGCGCCCGAACTATTCACGTACACAATATGCTCCCCGGTGTCGCCCCGGACCGTCACTGCGTATACCCCTTGCGGATCTTGAACAACGCGTTCGACGGCGGACGGCCCTTGGATGTGCGTCTCTCGGATTACTGTTGTCTGAACCGGTTGTGGCAAGGTTGTAAACTCAATTTCATCGGCTAGCACTGTCCCTGCCAGCAAACCAGTTGCTGCGGCTAAAATAGGCAAAATAGCTCTTATTTTCATCACAATAGCAAGTTCGCGTCCGGTCAGCGCATGGGTTCAATGAAATTTCACTTGCAGCGCTTGATCCACATTCTCTTACGTTTTTTTTTGATCGCAGACATAGCGATCACACTCGCGTAAAAGGCCAACAAAAAGCGGGAAGATTCGAGATTGCCGCATCCGGCCGGAAAGCTGAATGCGATTTCTTAAAGCATATGCGAGAAGCTGCGACAGATTCCGAACAGGTCTATTCTCCGAACCTGGAAGCCGCCTTCCAGTTCATCCTCGAACATCCGCTGATTTCCGATTCTCCAGGAAGTCAATCATTCAAGTTTATGATGGCTGCGAGATTCCTCAAACGGAACGCACCTCATCTGTTTCAAGTCCGCCAGATAGGGGCTGAATCCGAGAACCGCACAGACCAGTGGCTTTGGGATTTCCTGAGCGCACCAGAGAACTCGGTTGAGGGGCGGGGACCGTGGTAGGGCTGAGCGGCATTCGCCTATGCCTTGCCTTATGCCGCTTTCTTTCGGCCAGTCGCTCGGCTCTTTTTCGGAGCCTTCGCGGATTCTGGTTTGGCCTGGGTTTGGCGGAGGCTCTGCTGAAGGACGGATACCAGGTCGACGACGTTCGTTGGGTGCTTTTTCTTTGCGTGGGCCGCGGGAATTTCCCGACCGCCGCGCTTGACCTTTTCTTCGATGATCCTCTCAAGCGCTTGATGGTATTCGTCTGTATATTGCTCGGGCCTCCATTCGGATGCCATGCTGTCGATGAGCTGTCTGGCCATCTGCAACTCTGCTTTGCCCACCGCGGTTTCGGTGGGTCCCTTAAATTCAGAGGCGTCCAGAAGCTCCTCCGGGAAATGCATCAATTCGAGCATGAGCCCATTTTTCTGCGGTTTGACCGCGGCGAGGTGCTGGCGCGTTCGAATAACTACTTTGGCAATGGCGATCTTGCTTGACTGCAACAGGGCTTCCCGGAGAAGCACATATGCTTTGTCGCCGCCTTTGCCTGATTCGAGGTAATAAGGCTTATAGAAGAGAAGTGGATCGACTTCGTCCAGAGTGACGAAATTGATGATGTCTACAGTCTGAGTGGCTTCCACGTCCACGCGGGCAAAATCTTCATCCTTAATGACCACAAACTTACCCTTTTCATATTCGTATCCCTTCACAATCTGATCCCAGGACACCTCCTTGCCATCTACTTCTGCTACGCGTTTGTAACTCACCGGACTGAGATCCGACTTTCGAAGAAGTCGAAACTTCAATTCTTCACGTCTCGTCGCCGGATACAGTGAAACCGGAATATTTACCAGGCCGAAACTGATGGCGCCTTTCCACAGTGCTCTCATTTAGCTGCCTTTCCACTGCCGCCAGCGTTTAGCCATCCTTCGAGTAAAACGCTCGCTGCCGCGGCGGTATACGCGGCGGCCAACCTGCAAGGCGTGCTGATATAATTGATGCCGCCGTGCATCTACGGAAGTAAGCACGCAATGGTAGCTCTCGCGGTCCGCCGGAGAGAGATGGCATTTTTTCGGTAGCCTGCTGATGAAACCACGGAGTAGAATCAAGTCTCGCGCATCACCCAATGCGTCGCCGACTTCGCCAAGTTTTGCGAGTTTGGGTCTGACTCCTTCGATCTTCTTGTGCAGGGCTAATTGGTAGCCGAGGTCTTTCACGCGCTTGCGCAGCTCGTGGCAAAGCTCATCTGACGGCTCAGCAGCGGCTGAAATCTCACGTAGGAGCCGCCGACCTTGACGATAAGTTTTTCGCAGACCTTCCGCCACCATGGCATCCCAATCATCTTCGCTCTGAGACCGTGACGACGCCTGGCACGCGCGATCTTCGAAAATCAGAAGTTGCCCGTTGAAACGGCGTAGCCGTTCGACAGCGTCCTGATAATATTCAGCGGGCAAGGTGGCATGCGCCTCTGCCTTTAACGACTTTTGTAGCCGAGTCGCCCATTGCGGCTTTGGTGCCTGTTCGCGCTTGCCGTCCAGGCTAGCCGAATAGACTTTCGCAAACGTGCCCAGGGTCACCGCTGCGTCCCGCTGCCGAGAAAAGCTGCCTGCGAAGTCGCGCAGAACCTGGTTGCGCTCTTTGCGCGCCTCTGTGCTGAGTGCTCCACGAGCAAGTCGCAAAATCGCCCGTAGACTCTCGACGATTTTGCGAGCCTCGTGCACGGACTCAGCGGTCGGACCCTCGCGTACGATTATCTGCAACACGGAGTGCAGACGTGTCTGCGAGATGCGTTGTAATCCTTTTCTAAGGCTCTCTTTGCGTTTCAAGGGCATCTCACCGCTGTGAACATTTGCTGCTCCCAGCTCTTGCACTCTCAAAAAGTTCGCACCAGCCTGATGCAGCGGTTGTTTTCTTTGGGGTAGGGACACACCGATCGTAGCCCGACTCCGCAAAGCCTCCGTCGCGACCGCAGAAGGTGGTTCGCAAAACCCCTGGCTGTCGGGCGCGCCGTAGTCTGCGAAGGCGCTTGGCACGCAGTGCTTGGGAAAGCGTGCCCTGGAAAGGAACCGTCTCCGCGGCGGATATGATCTGGCGCACCTAATCCCAGAGTACTTTTCGTCGAAAGTGCGCCGTGTTTTCTTTAAAAGAGCCAAATACTCTTCTTGAAAGGTTCGCGTCCGATGATGTTCGAGGGGCGCAGATAGAGCTCTATTTATTTTTGCAGTGAAGTTCGTTTCTCCAATTCGTTATAATCCGTCAGATCGAGCCGCAACGGTGTAATAGATATCCAGCCATTTTCCACGGCCCACCGGTCGGTATTTAATTCCGGTTCGCGAATTGGGACAACCGTAAACCAGTAATGCTCGCGCCCCATGGGATCTTCGTCGAGCACCATCTTACCGTCATACTGGCGAACGGACTGCCGCGCCCACCGGATGCCTCGTGCGTCGGGAGGGATATTAACGTTTAACAGTTGCGGTGATGGTTCCTGGATCAGCAGCTTTAGAACCTTTTCCACATGGGGTTTTAGTTCTTCGAATCTTGGATCGTCATCCTTTGTTGGCGTACTGAACGCAATTCCGCGAAGACCGAGCAAGACAGCCTGCTTCGCTGCCGCCAATGTCCCGGAGTGCCAGACTCCGGTGCCTAGATTCGGGCCAAGATTGATGCCGGACAATACCCAATCCACCCTTTCCCAGAGATGCGCCCCAAGAGCCACACAGTCGGCCGGCGTCCCATTCACCCGATACGCATCGAAAGCTTTTAACCGGGTACGGCGGTAGGTCAGAGGACGATTTGAAGTAATTGCCTGCCCCATAGAAGATTGCTCAACATCGGGCGCCACGATCCGAACTTCTCCGAATCGAGCGGCTACTTCTGCCAAGGCCGTTATCCCGGGGCTGTAGATTCCGTCATCGTTCGAAACAAGCATCCGCATACTTCATATCCTTTGGAATCCGATCTTGCTCCTCGGACAACCTCCACGTGTTGCCTGGGCCATTCAATCCAGTTCGATATCCGCATACGATCCGGACGTAACCAACAAATGCATCCGAATCATTTATACCTCGCGAAAGATTCCTTGCCGCCACGAATGTGCAAAATCGCAGAGTCCATGAAAATTACGCTGTTTCACAACGCCGGCGCCGGCAACGGCAGGATCGGGCGCTTAGCGCTCATCCGGCAGTTTGCAAGGGCCGGGTACGACGTCTTTTATGTTCCGACGAACGAAAAGGGTTGGCAAGCAGCGTTTCGTTGGCCGCTAGACCGGGCTGTCATTGCCGGAGGCGACGGAACCGTAGGCAGGCTTGCGCCATGGTTGGCAGCAAGGAGCATTCCTTTTTGTATTCTGCCGCTAGGAACTGCAAACAACTGCGCGAAGACCCTGGGGCAGATGCACACGGTCGAAAGCGTCGTCTCAAAGCTTCATCTTGCACGGGTAAAAAAGCTCGATATCGGCATTGTTGTCAGTCCCATCGGTTGCCGGATTTTTCTTGAGTCGGTTGGGGTCGGGCTTCTGGCCGACTTTATGAGCCAGATGCGAGCCCGGGAGAAGACTGAAAAAGCGAGAGCTCGACTTAGCCCGGAGGAAAGGCTCTCCCAGGCGCTGAAGTACCTGCGGCAACAGGCGAAAGAGGTCCCGAAAGCGACATGCGAACTCCTCCTCGACGATCAAAGATTGATCGGAGATCTGCTATTATTTGAGGTAGCCAATATGGGACTGATCGGTCCGAATCTGGAATTAGTTCCCAGCGTGGATCCGGCGGACGGGTGTTTTGAAGTTGCCTGGATAACTGCGAATCAGCGGAAGGAATGGCGGAATTACCTGAAGCTGCTCAGAAGCGGCGTTCACTCGAATCCGCCGGTCAACACAAGCCGGTGTCGGGAGGTCCTTCTGCGCTACGTCGATGCTCCGATGCATGTCGATGGGGAGGTGTTTCAAACAACGGAAACGCCGGTTGCCATCAGGACCCAATCAGAGACACTGAGCCTCCTCGAATTTCCAGCCTAGATTAACTGTACATCTACAACATCCCCTAAAGCGATATTTGGTTTCCCCTTTCCAAGAACTTTGACCCGATCCGCAGACTCGACAAGCGCCTCCTGCTCTGGAAATATAGGCCTTGTTGTAACAGTAGCCCGTGGCGCGATTTCCTCGCCCTCTGGACACTGTAATATAACGCAAGGCTTACTTTCAGAATCAGTGTCGACTCGGACAACTTTCATCGAAATAATGCGTTTCATGCGGCGCCTTGCGTTTTGCTGCTCCAACTCGTTCTTCCTGGAGCCTGCTCCTTCAGGACGAGCCGGAGGCCTAACCATGGTTTCATCGGCCTTTGCTAACTCCGTGTCGTGGCCCATCTTTTCCTCGTGGCCTTTGGTCGGGCCTGGGTAATCTTCTACTTCGCTCATATGGAAAATCTATTCCGACTAACGATTTCTAGCACGTGTTCGGGCGGCTTTTCTCCCTGCCCGCGATCTTGCTGCGCGGCTCCGCCGATGGGCAGCCGATGTGGCTTGCTTTGAAAGTGCCTCTTTGGAAGCAGCGGCGCGGGTTTCGCGCTTTAGAGCACGGCTCGTCGCGCGAGCGCGTTTGGATGATGGGTTCGAATTCCTGCCTGACCTGGCCGTCTCATAGTCCCGAATGGTTTTCCGACGCGTTCCCTCGGAAACCGATCCTTTTTCAGGCGGGGCAAGCTTCACACCGGCGCGACGGGCCTTAGAAAGTCCAATCGCAATCGCCTGTTTTGTGGACCGTGCGCCGTGTCTGCCCTGACGGATATGATCAATCTCTTCACGAACAAATTCGCCCGCTTGCGTAGACGCTGACTTCCCTTGTTTCTCCGCTTGGCGAGCCCGTTCGATCGTTTTTCTTTCAGGCATAAGCTAGTCAGGGTGGGGGATTGTTAGTCTGGTCTTCCTGATACCTTACTTTTGCTTCTTTCAGCACCCGCAAAAGTTCCGGCGCCGCATTTACTTCTCCCATCGCGTCCGTAACAAAGCCTTTTTCGCTAAAGAATGCTTGATCACGTCGTTCAAGGGTAGTTCGATTCTCATCCGCCCCTTCGAATTCGTGCTTTGTGCTTGGCGCGTCGCTGCTGTCCGTAGGACGGACGGCTTCCTCTGGTCTCATTTCCTCGATCGCGCTGACTCTGTTAAGTGGGACCGTGCGCGCGTAATAGGCATTCACTATCTCTTTCTCTACTTCGGCAAAGTCGGCATCCGGATCAAAGGTTGGAGCATTCTCGACAAGATCCTTTGAATACTCAACCACGACAGCCTTGCCACCGTCTTGAACGCAAGCGTTGCCTGCCGGAACAACTCGAACGTTTCGAGATGACAAGCTGCTCCTTACTCCGATAAACGCAATTTGGTGAGTGCTGAAGTCGATCCAGAGGCCTTCCATCGCTCCGATTTTTTCGCCCTTGGCGTCGAGGACGGCGCATCCCAGAAGCTGCCGCGCATTCAGCTCGCTAAGTGTGTCTACTTTTCGCGTCTTCATTCGAATATGCTCGAGGTAGCTCGCCGCTGAAAAGCGGCGTGGATCTATGCAGGCTCTAACGGAATGCAGGACAAATCCTCTTTTATTGTGAGGCGCGAACTAAGATTTAAACAAACACGCAATGGGAACTATTCTCCTCATTCTTTTAATCTTACTAGTCATCGGTGCGCTGCCGACTTGGCCTTACAGTTCAGGCTGGGGCTATTACCCGACCGGCGGACTTGGCGTCGTTTTAGTAATTATCCTTGTCCTTGTTCTGCTCCGGGTCATATAGACCCAGCCCAGAATTCTCCGGGTGTGCCAGAGAATCCTGTTGCTTGCGTCCGGACCGCTCATACGTCCGCGCGTGGAGTCTGTACATTTTTCGGGTCGCCCGGAGGGCGAAACAGAACAGCCCAGGGCTTCAGCCCTGGGAGTGGAACGGAAAGAGAATCGCCCGCGGTTGAAACAAGCGGGAGATAGTGTCCAAACTCCAGGGGCGGGCGGAAGCGTTGCAGGCGCGGCCTTGGCGGATAAGCGGTGCAGACTAGCGATGTGCTGTTTGAAGAAGCCTTTAGAATTGCGCACCTATAATCGGAGTTCCATCGGGCATACCGCGCCGCGTCCAGGTCGGCATGGAGGCAACAATGATATAGCCAACGGCGGGAAAGACGCCCATTTCCCGCGCCTGCGGGATGAGGCAGATCGTAGCTCCCCAAAGGATCGTATAGAAGATCAGGATAATAATTGATTTTTCTGTGGACAGAATCAACTTCGTCGGTCGCCGTTCCCAGAACCATTGAGCTCGGAGCAACCCCCCGGCATCCACAGCGATATCGGCGTCTTTGATATGAAGCAGAAGCTTGTGAGGGGGCATCTTCAGATAAGATTCCGGTAGCTCTTTTTTATGTTCGGACGGCTGCTCCAACATGTGCGATAGGTGCTGTCATTGGATCGATTCCGGGGTCCATGATGGTCTCATCTGGGTAAAGCAGAGGCTGCCAAAATGTGGCATGCTCAGAATTGATTTTCAGCCAGGCCGTGCGGAAATTCTGCACGAACTGTTTGCGATCAAGTCCGAATTCTAAAGGAATGGAAACACCGCGAAGGCATCGTATATTTGTGCTGTCGCCCGCCAGCGTTGCAGGTAAGCGAGCCGGAATGTTGCTCAACCCGAGGGCTCCTTTTGAAATTGCGCGTCGGTTGCACAGCGGTGGACCAGTTTCGCTGGGTGAGGCGTTCGCTTTTATGAGCGGCCTCTATTTCCGTGGCAAATTGGCATACGCAAATGCTTTTGCGCGTCCTCCTGCAGGAAGTACCGGAGTGCTGGTGATAACGAGCAATCGTGGTTTGGTCTTGCCGGAGGCGCTCGTGACCGCGGAGGAGTTGCTTGCATTCTCCAGGGTGCCGATTGACGCCCGGGATGAGCGATACAGCCAACCGCTAGTCCGGGATGCGCTTAAGCTCGCTGCCGTCAGCGCAAACGACTGCTCAATTGTTCTGCTCGGAAGCATAGCATCTGGCAAATATATCGATCACCTTTTGCCGATCTTCGCCGGGGATCTAGAGTTCCCCCTCGAATTCGTGGGTCGGGGCGACCTGAGCCGTGGCGGCCTTCTCCTCCGGAGTGTTGTTGCAGGTCAAATCCTGAATCACATCCCCATTGCCGGCGCGTTGCTGCGGGGAAAACGACCACCGAGGTTGCAGCCTATGCCTGGTCGAGAAATCGACGCATCGAGCTAAAATGCGCGACCGCCCGGCCCGAGTGGGTGCGTAACCTTTGTGTCCGGCGGTGGCGTGAGTTGAAACATTGAATTGGGTATAGCCCCGTGATGGACGTCGGAATACCTGATGCTTACCTTCTGGCCGCGGGCAGTCTCAAGCTCGACATGAGAAGGAAGCAGATCCTGATTCAGGGTCACCGCGACCCGTTTTAGGACTTTGGAAACTGCGGCGGTTTTGGGAGTTAACGTGATCTGATATGCAACCCCCTCTTTTGAAGCCTGCACGTAGTAAAAATTATTCAATTGCTGAAAATCCAGTCCTGCCGTGAGAGCCTGGAGTGCATCCTTCAGCATAGGTCGCTTTTCCAGGTCGTACACTTCTTCCTCTTTCAAATTTGGATAGTAAACGATCATATTGTTTCCATCAATCACCGTAGCGCTCGGCGTAGTACCGCTGATCTCGCGCCGGATCTTGGCCGGTAAAGTAGCCCAGATTTTGCCCTCATTTCTCAGCGGCTGTTTCAGCAACCCCGTTTGGCGCTCTTCAAGGAAATTCGCCTCGATGGAGGGTCTGGACTCGCTGGCGGCCTGAATGCGTCTTACCAATTCCTGGGTCTCCGACTGACTTAGTGGTACAGCCTGAATCAGCGAAGGAAGCGTAAGCAACAGCGAAATAATCAGTTTTCTCATAGAAGGACGGGTGGCCGGATAAACAAGGCCCATCCGATGATGGCCAACGACCAATATTTCGGACGAAAGCAAGGTGGACAGTATTCGAGATTAATCAGATTAAGCTATTCGATCGTTAGCGGCTACCAGCCCCGGCGTATTAGTGCCCTGCCCCCGAAATAAGTGCATGTTTCGTCGCGATCAAAATGGGCCGCCTTGAAAAACATCCGTCTGTGGGCTCCGATGCGAACCGGGAAAGTTATGAGCACTGTCCTGGACGCAATGGTGGTCGGCGCCGGTCCGGCTGGACTTAGCATGGGGGTGGCTCTGGCATCTCAAGGGTTGCGAATTCGTGTTATCGATTCCGGTACCGGTCCGGTAAAGGAATCTCGCGCCCTCGGAATACAGGCGCGCACTCTGGAGATATTCGAGATGCAAGGAATTGCCGGCGAATTCATTCGCCTCGGACATCGCCTCCATGGCATCAAATTCTACGGAAAGAAAGGCACGCCTAAGGGGCACCTCACTTTCGATCTGCTTCCGAGCAGATATCCGTTCGTTCTGGCCTTGCCGCAGAGTGAGACCGAGCGGATTCTCGCCGATCATCTGGAGTCGCTTGGGGTCACAATAGAACGCGAGACATCCTTGCGCTCCCTCGAACAATCCGATCGCGACATTTGTGCACACCTCGCTCTTGCCAGCGGCGCCGCAGAAGAGGCCTACTGCCATTGGCTGATCGGTTGTGACGGCGCGCATAGCACTGTTCGCGAGGCCCTTAAGCTCGAGTTCGCCGGCAAGACGTTCGACCTGCGTTTTCTTCTGGCGGACGTACACGCCGAGTCTTCTTTGTCGGATTATGAGGCGCACATTTTTGCTCGAGGTCAAGGGATCCTTGCGCTTTTTCCCTTGGGGAACGGACGACACAGGTTGGTCGCAGACAATCCTCCGGAGCAGTTCCAGTCTGAAAAAGCGCCAACTCTGGAAGAGTGGCAGGAGGTGGTCAATGAGCGCGCAAGTGTCCCCGTGCTGCTGACTGATCCCGATTGGACGTCGTTCTTCCGCGTCAACTCCAGAATGGTAAAAAGACTTAGGAAAGGACGTGCTTTTGTATTAGGAGATGCGGCGCACGTCCACAGCCCGGCGCTGGCGCAGGGCATGAATACCGGCATTCAAGACGCGTGGAATTTGGCCTGGAAACTGGCGCTTGTGCAAAAGGGCTTTGTTAAGCCGGATTTCCTGGATTCTTTCGAGGCTGAGCGTATGCGAGTGGAACGCCGCGTTCTCGGGATGACCGATTTCACTCAGACCGTCTTGACTACGCCGCATCGACTCAATCGAGCGCTGAGAGACGCGCTCCTGCCGTTGGTCGGACTGACAGTGGTCCAAAAGAAGACTAGCGAGACGATCAGCGAGATCGCAATCGGTTACCGCAAAAGCCCGATTGTTGAGAATCATCGACTCCCCGGCGGTCCACACGCCGGCGACCGCGCGCCCGACGCAATGGTTCTGGACTCTGCTGAAGGGCGTGAAGCCAGTTTGGTGTCGTTATTTGGGAAAGATCATGTGTTGCTGATGCTGACTGGACAGGAACTCCAGTCGCAAGACGTCTTCCAACAGATCGCTTTGTTCATCCGGCACCGTTATGATGGCATTGTCCGCCCATTTCTCGTGCTCAATAAGCAGGTGGAACCGGTTCGAGTAGAAGCAAATGTGCTGGTCGATTCGAAAGGAGAGCTCGCTCAAAGATATGGCAACAGCCCCGCTTTGTATCTTGTGCGCCCCGACGGATACGTCGCTTTCCGATCGCCTGCCGCCCGGGTTTATCTTCTGCGCGCATATCTTGCGAAACTGTCCACTGGCGGCGCTCCGGGCGCAGACTGAGCGAAGCCGCTTTCTCTTGCGGACACGTGTCCATTGCAACCGAGGCCCGGACCTATTGATAACGCCCAAAATCGAGTACTGGAACGAGCAGGAGCACGATGAACCGCGAATTTTGGGGTCTGTCCCCTTTTTCAAAAGGTGGCCGGGGTTGCTTACCTGACAGGCGGAGGCCGGGGCTGGGTTTTGGGGGTCTGTCCCCTTTTCAAAAGATGGGCGGAGTCGCTTACCTGACAAGGCGGAGG
>Ga0213877_10000098_pt1 | contig 11420 bp, 12 predicted proteins | sample VelepicoBEBS_R01_FD_160112 | JGI IMG/M metagenome (GOLD analysis project Ga0213877, IMG submission 160112) | Vellozia epidendroides bulk soil microbial communities from rupestrian grasslands, the National Park of Serra do Cipo, Brazil - BS_R01 | ecosystem: Environmental > Terrestrial > Soil >...
AAGAACAAAAGGTCCCTCGCTATAGAACAGTCGAATATAACATTGCGGGCTACACCGCTTCATCGTTTCGCGCATAGCCCAGATTTCCTCTGGAGAGTAAGGGCGGCAACGCTTCTCGGCCGCATTTAGACTGAGCTCGCAGATCGGAGCGTCAGGATTTTTGAGCCACCGCGACAAGGTCGCGTTTAAAAACATCAATTCGACAAACATAAGAAATAAGGATCACTTTTCGATCGTGGTTAGCGTCATGGGGTCCGGAAACGGCGCCGACCTCATTATGCGTCTATGGTGTTGTCTGTTTCCTCGGCGAGTTCTGCCAAGCGCGACCCGTACCATTCTTCAATCGCCTTGGCGTAATGCGCACCGAGCTCGGGGTAGTAGTCGGACTCGACCCGGGTGAAATCGCGGAGAGAATCCAGATCGGCGCCGCACTCCAGGTTGCACTGGTTGGAGGAGAGCACAAAGCCGAATTGATCCCAACTCGGTTCGCCCGCTTCGATCCGCTCTACGGAATCCAGGAACCGAATAAGTTCGCCCAGCGAAAACGGCTTAGCCGATGTCTGCTGCGGCTGACGGAACTCGGTTTGGTACTCGTCGAGAAGCCGGTACTTGATGCGCGTCCCGCTCGGGCGGGCGCGCAAGCTCATGACGTCGTGGGTAGTCGATTCAAGCTCGATACGCGCGATCTCTACCTCGGATCGGCCGTAATTCGGCAGATATTCGCCGCCCATGAAAGTCGGGTGGATCAGGCCGAGACTAACACGATTGTTATCGTCGAGCGTATCTCCGAGCAGGTCTTCGCCCAGTTGTTCCAAGTTTCCGGCTTCGTGATAGTCTTTGATCATCTCCCGCCGATGGCGGCCCTTGACGTTCCGAAGCGCGGCTTCGAGCGGGTTGCGGGCAACTGCCCAGTAAGAATCCGGCCGGAATTGGTAGTCGATTTCGGTATACAGCTTAATTGTTCTCATTGGTGGTAGTGTCGTTGGTAGTGAATTCTTGCGACACCGGAAGCCGGAAAACGAAACAACCGCCGGCCTTCATCAGGCGGCGGTTCTTAGATTGCCGTGGAGAGATCGCTGTTTATCCCTGCATCCGCAGGAATCACATCTTCCCGAGCCAAGGCCCGGAAAAGGCACCGCGGCGTCTCCATCGCCCGGTTGCCGTGCCTCGTATACAGCGAGGCAGCTCCTGATGTCGGATTGTTTCATAGTATAAAACTGGAGTTAGTCAAATGTATTTTACCGGTTTACGATCGAAGCGATTGCGATCCCCCAACTAAGTTAACCTTCTTTCGAGGGCCGGTGGCCTAACGGAGCGATAAACACCTCGAAGGGATACTCGATAATTGAAACCTTGATTCATTCTTCTTTGGGCGAGAGGCACCTTAGCGCAGAGGATGAGACATCTGTGGTCCCTGCCTCGCGACTATGCGACGATTTTTGAGTTTTTCGGCAGCGCAGGGACGGCAAAATTCAACCAGGAAAATGGCCCTTTAGCGCCATTCTTTCGGTAATACTTTTAATTCCCTCTGTCGCCCAGGGTTGCCACAAAGACCCCGGCGGAAGCCAGAACCAGCCGCCCGCAAGTTCGCCCACTACCTCGGCCACACCTTGCGCAGCAAACGCGGCGGTCAAAAGGCAAATGAGAGCCGCCCGCAGCTCATGGTTCCTTTCGGTCCGCACGCGGTGCCACACTTCGCGCGGCAGATCCAAGCGAGTTGCCAGGATCGATTCCAGCCTTCCGGTCGTCGCGATCTGCTCGTAGAGCCAATCGAAAAGGGGCACGGACGAAAATCGCCTCACAGCGACGGCGAATCAGATTGTCAGCGCCTTGCGGGAGCAGCGGCCCGTCAATCGCGATGACGCTCGGTCGAAAGCCGCTAGGGATTTTCGAAACCCGGCTTTCCCAGCTGGTACCGGCCTGCGCGAGATGAACTTTGTCGCCGTCGAGCACGGCAATCCCGGTCGTCGGGCGCTTGGCCGAAAAGCCGACATCCACTCCTAGAAGCTTCGTCCCGGTCTTCTCTTCAGGCATAGACCTCCTGACCTCCCGAGGGCGGTATTGGTCGGCGAGGAAAATGGATGAGCCGTTGCGTTCGTCGGCTTGGCGAAATGTGAGCTTGGTCCATGGCGAGCGCCGATAGGGAGTCGAGCCTGGTGTCCTGTCCCCGAAATACGTGTATGTTTCGCCGCCGGTCAGTTGGCTGTTTTTCAAGGCGGTCCGAGCCGGACTGGCGGCATCGACGAGCGTATCTTGACTTGATACGTAAGGAGGGAGCAACGCGGAAAAACAGCCAACTGGCCGCGGCCCGGAGGGTTGCGATGAAAATGGGCCGGCGGCTGCGTTGCTCGTCGGTTACGTAAGGCTTTAAGATACGCGCCTTGCCGACGGCCCATTTTGATCGCAACGAAACATGCACGTATTTCGGGGACAGGACACGAGAGTAGCATAGGCATCCTGCCTGTGCCACGCGGCGCATGGCTGGTCCCACCCGAATGAATCTAGCTGCCCACAAACTACGTCCCTGCCCAGGCAGCAGCCACGCGGTTACTGAACAGGCCGGGAGGCCTATTCTACCTTGCGCCGGCAGCTCAGGGTGGAGCTTATCCCTACGGCGCCAAAGTCCTGGACAGGTACTCTCCATCGTATTGCCTGGTTTTGTGCCCATGCACGAGATTGGCCGCTCTCGCTAATTCCACAGAGTCAGGACGTCTAAAACATAGATATAAACTGATTGTAGCGGCCCTTGCAAACTTCCGCCAGCGAAGCCTTGACCCGGCACGCGGAGATCAACAGGAATGCGGACCTCGGGGGAGGACAAAAGGCTAATTCGCCACTGGCGCAAACCTGGTAACCACCGGGTTAGCGAAGGGTAGGGCGGGGTAAGGATCAGGAAGATCCGCATCGCCTCCCAGATTCACCTAGGCGGAAATCTCAACAATATGTCCTCCGGGATCCACTCCTGGCTCTGGTCCGGGAGTTCACCAAATTCTTGCAACACCTTAAGTCTCTCAAATCGCTTCGTGACGCCGGGATTGTCTAGACTTGGATGTCAATACCGCTCCTACCTCATATCGGGAACACTTCTGTCCAAGACAGATACTTCGAAATTAGAAAAATGGAAAGGCGCTGGTATGGAGCCACCCGTTAATTTTTTCCACCTTGGCATGAGCGTCGCGGCGTACGGGAGCATACGCGTCCCGCGTGTAGGTTCGAGCAGTTAAGCTCTGCTCGAGCATCGGTGCTTTATCGGCGGAATGAAGTTGGCTTCCCTCCCGCTCGAGTTAGCCAAGCCTCTACCTCGGAAGGCTTACACGCGAGACCCGACTTCGTCGAGGCAGGCGCGTATGCTCCTATACTGTCTCACGGCATCATTCTGGGCGTGCGCAGGCCACACCCCTCGTCCGCAGACAGAACCTCATCTCCAAAAGCCATTCCAGGGCATGGTCAAAGCGCTTCAACACCAACTAACCTGTCAATCTGACAGTTATTTTGGACAGCAATGTATCGGGAATGATTCGCGAAGTCCTATTTTTATGGCGTCTCGTGGACGATCTCCGGCATAAGGATCGTAGCGACGATCGTGAGCGAAATCTGCCGATCCCCAATCGGCGGTCACCAAGCAGGTCTGGCTTCAAATTGAACGAATCGAACATTGTCCAATAAACATGAGAGGCAAGGACATCCGGTATCCCTACGCATCATTCGGGCATAAATTTTACCGCCAGGGACCACAAATGTCTCATCCCCTGATTTAGGTTGGCTATCTTTCATGAAAATTGACTTAACGCTCGACTACCAAACCATTCTTCGTAACGAACCGCGCCCGGTGCATCTGGTGGCAAGTCTTCGCGCCCCGAAGCTGGAAGAACATGCCCGCCCGCGTCCGGCAGCCTTTGCGATCGTCCTTGACCGATCCGGTTCCATGGCCGGCGAGCCGCTTCGACTGGCGCGCGAAGCCTGCGCGGCCGTCGTTCGAAATCTGCGCGCGGACGACCTTTTTACACTCGTAGTGTTCGACGATTCCGCCCAGGTCGTTATTCCGTTGCAGAAGCCGGCGGATCGCCAGGGTATGATCGCTTCGATCGAGCGGATCAGGCACGGAGGATCGACGAACCTGATGGCCGGCTGGTTGCTCGGGCGCGATGAGTTGCTCAAAGCCGGCTCAGGATCGAGCAGAAAGATCCTGGTGCTGACGGACGGGCATCTGAACCAGGGGATAACCGACCCCGACCGGGTCGAGGCTCTGGTGCGGAGCGGCTTCGGCAAGGACGGGGTCAGGACCGCCTGTCTAGGATTTGGAGACGCTTATAACGAGGAAATCCTGGAGGCTATCAGCGCGGTGGGACACGGGCAGCTGCACGACGCGGATTCGGCCGAGAAACTCCCGGCCATACTCGCTCACGAGCTCGACGGGCTCCAGAAAATCACCGTACAGAACGTCCGTCTCCGGATCGAGCCGAAGCTTTTCTGTAATTCCTGGTCGCAATTTGGCGATTCTCCAATGATCACGCTCCCGGACGGCCGGACGGAGATCGCGCTCGGGGACCTCGTGAGCGAGGAGAGGCGGGACTTCGTTCTCTTGACGGAAGTGCTGCCGCTGCCGTTGCTTCCGGACGGCACCCTCCCAGCGTCCCTTGAGGGGGAAGAATTGTTAGGACTAGAGTTTTTGTGGACCGAGATCGAGGACAGCGAAATCAAGAGCTGCACGAGCAAGCACCTCGTGCGGATCCAGGGGACTCAAAACCCGCAGGAGATAATTCTTAACCAGGAAGTTATCGCTGTCATCGCCAACCAGATCGCCGGCAAAGCGGCTCGCGAGGCGGCGGCGAAGGCGCGCGATGGCGGCTTCGATCAGGCGGCGCATTCGCTGCGCGCCGCGGCCACGGCCGTCCATTCCCTTAGCGCGAGCGAACTTACCGAAGATGCGCAGAGTCTCCTCGATCAAAGCCTCGAAAAAATCAATTCCGGGGATCTAACCGCCCGTGACCTAAAAAGTTTAGTGTACGAATCACGCCATCGCACCCGCTCAAGCAGTCGTGACTTGTACACCAGTTCACGGAGGAAGCCTGGATCAGGCGGCAAAGGGCAGCGCCGGCAACCTGAACAGTAGATACTGAGAGAAGGGGAAGATCGACCCCTGCGGGCCACGGGCCACAGGCCGGAGCCGATCGGCAACCTGAGAGGGGACAGCCCGGAGACGCTTTGCCAGCGCCTGCTTCCGCCTTGAGCGCCTTTCGCCCTTGACTCAAAGAATCCCGTCGAGCTGCTTGTCTCCCGATGGTATCAGTAGGGCGATGCGCCGGCTGAAGAAACAGACGCGTGCTGGCGGCTCTGCCTATTCCGGAGCGAGATCGCGCACCCTTCATTCGCGGCCGCCGCTTTACCGGTTCCAGGAAATCTTCCACGCGATCAAGACGGGCCGCTATCCGAACCGGACCCAGTTAGCCCGTTCGATCGAGGTCACCACCAAGACGATCCAGCGTGACCTCGACTACATGCGTTATCAGCTCAACCTGCCGATCGAATTCGACTACGCGCGCGGCGGTTACTGTTTCACCAGGACGGTCACCGACCTGCCTTTGTTCCAGTTGACTGAGTCCGAACTGGTCTCCGTCTTCGTGGCGCAGAAAGCCCTCGAGGCTTACCGGGGAACGCCGTTCGAACAACCGCTCCGAACGGCCTTTCAGAAACTGCAGGCCGCGACCAGCAATCCCGGAGTCAAAGTCAGCATCAGTTGGGACGATCTTGGCTCAAGCATCTCTTTTCGCAATTTCGGCGCGTATCTGCCGGATATGACCGTCTTCGCCGAATTGGCCAGGGCGATCCAAACTGAACAGGCAGTGGAATTCGACTACAAAAAGCTCGATGCCAAAGCCTTTGAAAAGCGCACCGTCGAGCCCTGGCACCTGGCGTGCGTCTCGGGCCAATGGTATCTGCTGGGCTATGACGGCGCCCGCGGCGCACGCCGGATCTTCGTGCTTGCCCGGATGCGGAACGTCTCCACGACCGGGCGCGCTTTCTCTCAGCCGAGACCTGGCGACGCGGAGATCCGGGAGCTCTTCCAGAACAGTTTTCAGATCTGGCAGAGCGAGAACGGGCGACTCGAGCGGATCGTATTGCGGTTCTCGGGCCGCGCAGCGCAACTCGTTCGGGAGCGGAATTGGCACCCGAGTCAGAGATTGCAGGAGTTAGCCGATGGAAATCTCGAGGTCGCCCTGACGCTTAATTCCCTCGAGGAGATCGTGCCGTGGATTCTCTCATGGGGCAGACAATGCGAAGTCGTTCGGCCGGCCCGGCTTCGAAAGAAAGTCCGTTCGCTCGCGATCCCGAGCGCTGGAAGCAGCTGACTTCGGGCTATGGGCGTATTTTTCGCTGAGAAATATTGGTGCCAGCCCTCATTTCTCACTTCCCCGTGAGAAATGTTGCACATCGCGCCCGCAACGCTCGCGTAGCGATGCGGGCGGGGAGCGCCGATCCGCCGCGGCGGATCGGGGCTAGCCGCGAACTCCGAAATTCTTCGCGAGCAGGCGCTTTCGCCCCGGCCCCGAAGGCTTTCAGGGCAACGGGTGACCGTCTCACAAATTGATTAATTTGTGAGAAGGTCAGGCCAGGGACCGCAGATGTCTCACCCTTGGGCTAAGCTGTTCAAACATATTGAGCGCTGATTTAGAAACTGCCGCTTGCCTGCCCAAACAATGAATCGAATCGCGGAGGAATATCCGGCAAGGAGGATTCAATCGTTTGACACCGTGCTGCCTGATCAGGTGCGGGTCCAGTTTACCAACCCCAGGCGCCCTCACAAACCTGGCGGGCCGGAATGCCGTGATGGGAACACCTTGTGGGTGGCAGGCGCGATCGCGTTTGCGGCGATTATCCTGGGGCTAGCGATAGGGTCTCTTCGCCGGCCAGAGGCGCAGCAGATAGCGGCTCAAGCGTCCACCACGCCGGTTGAGCAACCGGGTTTGGCTCCGACACCTTCTCAAATTGCCGCAGCGCCTTTTGCCCAAAGGCCTGATTCAACGGGCCCGAGGCCCGAGCTTGCGGTGGCGCCGCGAGCGGAGCTTGTAAGAATGCCGCCGCCAAGAGCCCAGCTCATCCGCCTGCCGGAGTGGCGCATTGGGGAAGAGCGGCCGGTGATGACGCCATACGGTCTTGAAGTCAGTGCACGGCTCAAGGGAAAATTGCCGTCTGCCGACATGTTGCCGGCGTCCGGCAATGCGATCGGCGACGCGTGGGTGATAGGAGATACGGCGTGGGTTTGGATTGCAGCCCCGGGAGCTCCAAGCGCGAAATGGATTGACCCGTGATGAGATTGGCCCGTTAAATGTCCGCGGAGGGGTGATGGCTAGCGGAGGCAGGAGATATTCCCGGCCTGGTAACCCACGGGGGACATGGGTAACGGAGCAACTCATCGTGACGAGCATTCCCTATTGCGCCAGCGATGCCGGAAAGGCGTTGCTGTTCGGCCGGAGCCGAATCGTGAAAACAGACCGGCCTAGCTGCGCCGAGACGCAGAGCGACTGCCTATTGGAAAGTCTACGGGTGGCAACTTCTAACTTACGCCACTCCTGGCCAAGACATCGAAATTGGAAAAATGGAAAGGCGCTGGCGGAGCCACCCGTTAATTTTACCGGCTCGGCATGAGCGTCTCGACGTACGGGAGCGAAGGAGAAGTCGGAAGTAGGAATTAGGAAGTAGGAAGTAAGACAGTCCTGTCCAAGACACCCGTTATTTTGCCACCTCAGCATGAGCGTCTCGGCGTACGGAGCATACGCAGCCTGCCTCGAAGAAGCCTTGGCGAAGTCGCGTCCCGCGTGTAGGTTCGACCGGTTGAGCTCTGCTCGAGCATTGGTAGTACATTGGCGCAATGAAGTTGGCTTCCTTCCCGCTCGAGCTATTATAGCCAAGCCTCTACTTCGGAAGGTTTACACGCGAGACGCGTATGCTCCTTTACTGTATCGCGGCACCGGCCGGGCGTGCGCAGGCCACCTCCCGCCAGGTGCGCTCGTTCTCTTAGTCCCCACTTGCAGCTTTACAGATTGCCAGGACAAAGAGAATCCCGACGACGTAGGCGACAAAGATTGCTATGGGCATACGATGTTCCCCGCCTGGTTAACCTCTGCCATCAACTCCGCTTGGGTCGTACGCTCAGATCCTATACGCATACCCGCCTTTGTGTGTCACCATTTCTATACCCTGTTTCTGGCATGTCAAGCAATATTGTATGTGATCGTATAGGAATGTATGACACTTTTGACTTCAGTGAAATCAGCTCGGACGAGCGCTCGCCCAGACTAAATCGATCGTCTACTTGCGCCCGAGCGGTGATGCTAGAGATCGACTATTCGTCGAGTTTGGCTGGCCCAGGGATACCGTATGCATTTGGAAAGAAGGGCATACACATCTGCTTGACCGTCAAACGCCGTTTGCAACATCATCGGGCCTGACATCTCGAAACCCAACCCAGCCAATTCTCTTGCCCCGATGCACGAGCCCTCACCCAATAACACGGCGACGGAAAAAGTACCAATCCTCCTCGTAAAGAGGATCCGAGAGGCGATTCTCGATGAGGTCTTCAAGCCCGGGCACCACATAACGGAGGCGGAGCTAACGGAGAAATTTGAAGTCAGCAGGTCGCCCGTTCGGGAAGCGCTCGTCGCGCTGGAAAAAGAAGGCACGGTGACTATGAGCCCGTACAAGGGTGCGGTCGTGAAACCTCTGTCTGCGGCAGAAGGCTTGGACCTCGCGGAACTCAGGCTGGCTGCCATCTCTCTGGCGGTCAAAGCGGCGCACCGTAACCTCTCCCCAGCCGACTTTGACCATGCCTATGACCTGGCGAAACACATTACGCGTTTGCGCAGCGCCAAGGAGCACTTTGAATGCAACCGCCGTTTTTGGGACATCATTTTTAGCAAAGCCCAGCGACCAATTCTGCGTGAAGTATTCCGCCACCTGGAGGACCGAGGCACTCGGTATGAGCCACTTATTCTCAAGCTTTTCCCGCCAGAAACCAGGCCACGCCAGCGGGAGGTACTGATCGAAATGTATCGAAAAGGAAAGATTAAGGAGGCCTTTCGAGCCTTTAAAAAGATCTACTTGGAAATCGTTGATGTGACCATAGATCATCTTAAAAGCCAGGATGCGGGTGAGCGACAAAATGAAGCGTAGAAGCCGCTACGCCACAGATGGTGATAGAGCGTGTCCGGTGAAGGAGCGTGCTACCCGAGCTTTTGACTTTTTGGCTATGGTTATTCTCAGTGAGTAGATTATCGTCGCACGGATATGGCAGGAAACGCTCCATTTCGAGAATATAAATTCATCGTGCGAATCCTTGGTGGGCAGGTCTTCGGTGGATTCTCGGAGATGGCAGGGCGGCAAATCCAGATCACTCCGGCGGAATATCGCGCCGGTCAGGAAGCGGTCAATCATCCGGAGAAAATTCAAACCATTCAAAAAGTCGGCGACGTCACACTCAAGCGGGGCGTAGTCGATTCGTCCCAACTCTGGAGCTGGATTCAAGCGGCACACACACAGGGGGCGAACGCGAAGCGAAATGTTTCAATCACTCTGCGAAACGAGTCGGGGCAGCCGGTGATCACATGGAATTTGCAAAAGGTTGTGCCGGTCAAATACACCGGTCCAAATCTTGCCGGGAAGGGTGGCGGCGACGTGGCGATCGAAGAATTGGTGCTAAGTTCTGAGCAATTGATCTTGCCACGGAAATAGCAAAAAGTCGTGCCAATTTGATTATTAGCGGGCTCAGGCAATCAACAATTGGGGAGGGGTTTGCGACCGATTCTTGGGCCGCCTTACCTCACAGGTTTTTAGGGGACGCCTGCCAGAATCTTGTCGGCACCGCTGATGAAGGGTTCCCGGACGAGGCCGGTCACTGCGTCGTCGAAGACCCAAACTCCTTCGAGCCTGTAGGGTGGCAAGAAACACCTTAGGGCAACAAGCCCTTTAGCGTATTCAGAGCGGTCATCATATCATTGTGTACATTAGTTATATTGCCAATCAGTCGCTCGATCTCTCTGGGAGCAGTTCCAGGTACAGATTCTTCCGCCGCTTTATTTGCTATGCGATCATACTGCGCGAGGGCATTTCGGATTTGTTGAGCAAGTTGCTTGCCTTGGTCAGGTGTCATGCGCAGATGTTAACCCCGATGTCCTTTCTTCGTCGACGCAAAAGCGAATAGCTTGTGCTTAACTCGGCCGCAGCGCTAGCTTGCCAAGGTAGTGCTGGTCAAGCGCACGGTGTGCCTCAGCGGCTTGCTCAAGTGAAAATATGCGAGCGACGTGGACCTCGAACGGGCCGGATTCGATTAATTGGTTGAGCTTCTTGAATAGTTGCGCATTGGGCATGAGGTCATAGCTCTGCAGTCGTAACTCTGAGCGGGCCTTTGGCAAGGGCATTACGCCGTTGGGATAAGCGACCCGTCCGCCGTCGCGCACCGTAGCCAGCGCTTGATTGGCCACCTCGCCGCCGGCAGTAACGAGCGCGACGTCGAATCCGTCAGGAGCAAACTCCCACGCCGCAGCTACTACATCACCTTTATGTCCGTCCAGAACAGAGTCGGCGCTTAGTCGTCGAACTAAGGCGACGCCATCATTTCCGGAGGCAACCGCCAGTACGCGCGCGCTCATTCGCTTAGCGAGTTGCACGGCCAGGTGTCCGATGCCGCCACTAGCGCCGAATATCATGATTGACTCGCCCTGCTTCAGGCCAAGCACGTCGTCCAGACCCTGCAGTGCGATGAGCGCGTCACTCGGCATCGCACCAGCCTGCTCAATCGGTAGCTCTTTAGGAATAGGCGACACGTTATCAGCCTTTAGCGCTACAAATTGGGCGTAGAACCCGCCTTTGGCATTCGCGAGCGCCAAGGCGTACACGCGATCGCCTTCCTTAAAGCCCTCTACTTGCTCACCCACAGCGGCGATAGTTCCTGCGCCATCCGAGCCGAGCACGTAGGGAAACTTCGGCTCTATTCCAAACATCTGAGCGAAACCTCCCTCGCGTTCGAAAGCGTCCCACACACCCACTCCGGCAACCTCAACACGGATGAGAACTTCGTCAGGTCCTATATCGGGGACTGGTAGGGTTTGTAGCTGGATCGTTTCGATACCGCCGAACCGATCGATCGCAGCGGCCTGCATGCTGGTTGGTGTTGTTTGTTTCATGGCTTACTCCTTTGTTAGCATCCAAAGTGGATTGTCCGTTACAACTTCATTCGGCCTGGTTCCTTGATCAATATTCTTTTCCAGGTTCAAAAGCACGGCGTTCACCCTTGCCAAACAAATGCAGGACCTGGAAGCCGAGATTGGCGTGGTCCTGCTCAAGCGCAGTCCCCGCGGTGTCACGCTCACCGCGGAGGGGAAGTTATTTTTGGAAGAGGCGCGTGATGTGCTGCGGCGCGCCGA
>Ga0213877_10000099_pt1 | contig 11385 bp, 7 predicted proteins | sample VelepicoBEBS_R01_FD_160112 | JGI IMG/M metagenome (GOLD analysis project Ga0213877, IMG submission 160112) | Vellozia epidendroides bulk soil microbial communities from rupestrian grasslands, the National Park of Serra do Cipo, Brazil - BS_R01 | ecosystem: Environmental > Terrestrial > Soil >...
ATCGTCTGCGGTGAAGCTGATTCTTTGCGAACGGATATACTATGGCAAAAAATAAATTTTCTCGACGCGAATTCCTCAAGCGGGGCTTAACCCTCACCGGAGGCAGCGTTGCACTGGGTGCGGTCAGCACTGCATCTGGTGGATCACCAAATGCTATTGTGGTGGAGAACCAGCAGACGGGCACTCAGAATCAGTGGGACATGAGCGGGGAGGGCCAATACAGCGGATTCGGCTTAGGTAATGGGCAAACGCCGCAGGCGGGCGTGACCAATTATATCGAAGGGTTTGCCGACCAGATGAGCGTCAATCATGGTCAGACGATTAATTTTAAGATCAACACTGATTGCCAAAACTATCGAATCGACATTTATCGGCTTGGATACTACCAAGGGCTCGGTGCGCGCTTGATGACGACCATTCAGAAGACCTCGGCTTCGCTTCAGCCGACACCGGTGACCAATTTGTCGCTTGGACTAATTGATGCGGGCAACTGGTCGGTTACCGCTTCGTGGAGTGTGCCCGCCAGTGCCGTGTCGGGTGTGTACCTGTGTCATCTCGTGCGCCAGGACTCGGTCGCTGGCGAGAACCAAATCGTGTTTGTGGTTCGCGACGACGGTAACGCACATGACATCGTTTTTCAGACGTCAGACACGACCTGGCAAGCTTACAATGGCTGGGGTGGTTACAATCTGTATGGCGGAAAAGGGTTAGCACCCAGCAGCAATGGCCGCGCCTACAAGGTCAGCTACAATCGACCTGTGGGTACACGCGACGAGTTGGGACAAGTCTCCGGTCCCCAGGACACTCTTTTCGGTGCGGAAATTGCCGCTATCCGCTGGCTCGAGGCCAACGGCTACGACGTTTGCTACATCGCCGGCGTTGATAGCGATCGCTTGGACCCCAGCGGAAAGGGAGGACAGTTAGTCAACCACAAGATTTTCCTATCGATCGGTCATGACGAATACTGGTCGGGTAATCAGCGCACCAACGTCGAGGCGGCGCGCGCAGCCGGCGTGAACCTCGCGTTCATGAGCGGCAACGAGGTGTTTTGGAAGACACGTTGGGAGCCAAGCACGGACGCCAGCGCGACGCCTTACCGCACGCTCGTCTGTTACAAGGAGACCAGGGATGGCAAAAAGCTCGACCCCGCCGACCCGCCCACCTGGACGGGCAGTTGGCGCGATCCGAGATTCAGTCCGCCAGCGGATGCGCGAGTGGAGACCACGCTTACCGGCCAATACTGGACAGTCGACTCCTGGCGGGCCGACAGTATGAACATCCCTTATCCCATGACACTATTGCGCTTCTGGCGCAATACGAGTGTCGCCGCCACGCAGCCGGGCCACTCGGCGTCACTGGTGCAAAACCTCCTGGGATACGAGTGGGATGAATCTCCGGATAATGGCTACCGTCCCGCTGGTCTGATCCATATCTCGTCGACATCGTTTCCGGCCTCCCAAGTTGATGGTGATGGCGGTATTCAAACGTATCTACTCGACTATGGCGTGAATGTCGACGCTTACCCGGCGACTCATAACATGTCCCTCTACCGTTATCCAGGCAGCAACGCACTCGTCTTCGGCGCCGGGACCGCCTTCTGGGTCTGGGGCCTCGACTCCAATCATGACACGAGCTTGGATAATACCACCCCGACTGACCCGAATGTTCAACAGGCAACCGTGAACCTATTTGCTGACATGGGTGCGCAACCGCAGACGCTGCAGGCGGGTCTCGTAGCGGCAACGATGTCGACCGATACTGCGGCTCCTCATTCTACGATTAACGCGTTGGGGAGCCAGACACAGCAACAGCCCGTGTCGATTACAGGAACTGCTACCGATTCCGGCGGCTTGGTGGCCGGCGTGGAGGTCTCTACCGATGGCGGGAACACCTGGCACCCGGCGACCGGCACGACTTCTTGGAATTACAATTGGTGGCCGCAGGCGCCGGGGACGTACCAGATCTTATCCCGTGCGACCGATGACAGTTGCAATCTGGAAGTGCCCGGGCCGGGTATCTCGGTTACGGTCATTCCGGGAGCCACGGTCAGCTTGTTCAATCCCGATGCGACCAGCCAATACGGAGGCGGAAATGCGCCGGCGCTGGTTGGACCGGTGCTGGATAACGGTTCGGTGGAGCTCGGCATCATGTTCCAGACCGCGGCGGCCGGCACCGTCACCGGTATCCGCTTCTACAAGAATCCGTGGAACAAAGGAACGCACACCGGCAATTTGTGGAGCACCTCTGGCACGTTGCTTGGTTCGGCCACCTTCCAGAATGAGAGCGCATTTGGCTGGCAAACGGCCAACCTTACGAACCCGGTCACACTCACGCCCGGGACGACCTACATTGTGTCCTATCACTCTACTGCTGGTCACTATTCGACCGATCCGAACTACTTTGCCACAGGTTCCCGCACGGGCGGGCCACTCAAGGCCCCGGTGAATGGCGGCAACAGCGTTTTCGGGTACGGTTCCAGCAACAGCGTTTTTCCGGCGAGTTCCGGTGGATTAGACAACTATTGGGTTGACGTCGTCTTTTCCCGATCCGGGGGCGCAGGCAACCTCCCGCCAACCGCAAACAACGTGAGCGGTCTGGTTGCTACGATGAATACGCCGCTCAATATCCCCGCGGCGACCATTCTCGCGAACGACTATGACCCCAACGGATATTCTCTGTCGATCACTGGGGTCAGCAACCCAACCAACGGGACCGTTTCCTACAGCAACCAAACGGTCACTTTTGTACCGACTTCCGGTTATCCATCCCCGAACTACACGGGATCGGCGAGCTTCAACTATACGATCTCGAACGGAAATGGCGGGACGGCAACCGGCCTGGTTTCACTTACAGTGACTGTCCCGACCTCGAGCTTGTTCAGTGCGAACAGTGCGCCGGGAACGGTAACAGTCAATGATCCAGGCGCGGTGGAGCTTGGAGTGAAGTTTCAGGCCACCAGTGCCGGCAAGGCCATTGGAGTCCGGTTTTACAAGGGCCCACAGAACACGGGTGCGCATGTCGGGAATCTCTGGAATTCGTCGGGTTCGTTGCTCGGCACCGTCACGTTCACAAATGAAACGCCTAGCGGCTGGCAACAAGCCACCTTCTCGAATCCGGTCACACTCACGCAGGGAGCGACCTATGTGGTCTCCTACCACACGAACGGATTTTATTCGGCGGATGGCAACTACTTTGCCAACGCGCTCACGAATGGGCCACTGACGGCTCCGTCCAGCGCGACGAGCGGCGGCAACGGTGTCTATGCCTATGGCAGCACCAGCGTATTCCCAACCAACAGCTACAACGCGGCCAACTACTGGGTAGACGTCGCGTTTGCGGCAGCGGGTGCACTCGGGAATCTTCCGCCGACCGCAAACAACGATAGCGGATTCGTTACTGCGCAAAATGTTGTACTCCAGATCCCGGCCGCCGCGTTACTGGCCAATGACAGCGATCCCAACGGTTATCCCTTGTCGATCACTGGGGTTAGCAATCCTTCGAACGGTGCGGTGACATACGATTCCGTTAACCAGATTGTGAAGTTTACACCGGCGAGTACGGGCGCGGGCGGCTTTACATACTCGATCACCAATGGGAATGGCGGCACAGCATCAGCCAACGTCTCACTCACCGTGATTGCGCCGGTTGTGACCCTGTTCAGCGCCAGCAGTTCGCCAACCAACGTGACAATTAACGACTCACATTCTGTGGAGCTCGGCGTCAAGTTCCAGGCCACTGCCACCGGGAAGATCGTAGGCCTACAGTTCTACAAGGGTCCTCAGAACGTCGGGACCCATACCGGGAATCTGTGGCTCGGGACAGGCGGTTCACCGCTTGCCACCGCGGCCTTTGCCAACGAAACCGCCAGCGGTTGGCAGCAGGTCTACTTTTCGAACCCGGTGACGTTGACTCCGGGGACGACTTACGTCGCCTCTTATCACACGAATGGCTTCTATTCGGCCGACGGTGGTTATTTCGCCAATGCGTTGACCAATGGGCCGCTCACAGCCCCGTCCAGCGGGGCAAGCGGTGGCAATGGCGTCTACGTCTATGGGAGCTCCAGTACTTTTCCATCGAATACCTATAACTCCGGCAATTATTGGGTCGACGTGCTCTTCACGCAGGGCAGTTAAAAGCTAGCGTTAGGGGATGAAAATCTGATGCGTCGGGCGCTCCCAGAGCGCCCGCGCTTCCCTCCCAAACGATCTGGTAGGGCCAAGTTTCACCTTGGCCTGGTGGCGCCCGGTAGGGCCAAGTTTCACCTTGGCCTTATGGCCTTCTCCGAATCACGCGCCTCGCTTTTGGTTGCGGCTCGGCCGCCTTAGAAGCGATGCAGGCTAGTGCAGCGGATTGCATTATTGCCAGAAGAAGCAAAGCGGGACGCTTCGCTGACGCTGATCGTGCCGGGGAAATCACAAAAGATTGCTTAATCAGGCTGAGTCACGGTCGATACTCTGTTTTACTGGTCGGAATTTTTTTCCCGCCTTTTTTTGTGGCTCCAAAGCGACGAGAGCAACGAATCAAAACGGCCTTTCCGGGAGGAATGGAAATCGGCCAAGGGCGGAAGCCTGTCCAAGTTATTTTTGTCAGATGTGTAACCAGCGGTGCCATATGAGTAACGTGCTACCAGACTATCGTCGGATCGCTCCGGATGTGAAGCTCGGCCGGAATGTCCGAATCTACGCGTTCGTGAACCTTTATGGGTGCGAGATTGGCGATGAAACGCGGATCGGAACGTTCGTTGAAATTCAGAAGGGCGCAAAGATTGGCGATAATTGCAAAATTAGCAGCCACACCTTCATCTGTGAGGGTGTGACCATTGAATCCGGCGTTTTCATTGGGCACGGGGTAACGTTTATCAACGACCGCTATCCGCGCGCGACCAATGCTGCCGGGCAGCCGCAAACGGAAGCGGACTGGAATTGTCAGAGCACCTTGGTGAAGCGAGGTGCGTCTATTGGCTCCGGCGCCACCCTCTTAGGGGGGATCACGATCGGCGAAAATGCCATCGTTGGTGCTGGAAGCGTCGTCACCAAGGATGTGCCGCCAGACACGATTGTTGCCGGGAATCCAGCGAGGATTTTGAAGAAAACCGTAACACAAAATGCAAATTAAAGTCCCATTTCTAGATCTTAAATCCCATCACGCTCCTCTGCTCCAGGAGATTAACGATGCCATTCGAGAGGTCATCGATAGCGCTGCCTTTGCCGGGGGACCGTTTGTCACTCGATTCGAAGACGATTTCGCCGCCTACTGCGACTGCACCCATGCCATCGGCGTTGGCAGCGGCACAGAAGCGCTCTGGTTAGTCCTTCTAGCGATGGGCGTCGGGCCCGGAGATGAAGTGATCACCGTGCCTAACTCATTCATGGCTACTGCCGAGGCGATCACTTATTGTGGGGCCAAACCGGTTTTCGTCGATGTAGACGAACGCACGTACACATTGGATCCTGCAGGGCTGGAGCGGGTTGTTACGGCCAGAACGAAAGCGATCATTCCCGTTCACCTTTTTGGCCAGCCGGCAGACATGGACCCGATCTTGGCGTTCGCACGAGAGCGGGGCCTCTTTGTCGTCGAGGACGCTGCCCAGGCTCATGGAGCAATCTATAAGGGGCGAAAAGTCGGCACTCTCGGTGACGCCGCTTGTTTCAGTTTTTACCCAGGAAAGAACCTCGGTGCGTTCGGTGAGGCCGGCGCAGTAGTGACTAACAACCACGAGCTGCAAGAAAAAGTGCGTGTCCTGCGGGATCATGGTCAGATCCGGAAATATCATCACTCGATGATCGGGTGGAACGCCCGGATGGATGGAATTCAGGGAGCAATTTTGCAAATTAAACTAAGGCACCTTGAAAAAGGGAATCAGCTCCGCCGCGCTCACGCGGCTCAGTACGACTCCGGCCTAAATGGTGCCGCCGTCACGCCTTTTCATGCGACCAATGTGCTGCATGTCTACCACGTCTACGCAATTCGCGTGCAAGATAGGGACGAAGTTATTCAACAGCTAGCGGCCAGGGGAGTGGGATCAGGAGTGCATTACCCTGTTCCGATTCATCTGCAAGAGGCCTACAGGACGTTGGGATACGGCCACGGAGCATTCCCTGTGGCGGAGAGGTGTGCGACCGAGTTCGTCTCTCTTCCGATGTTTCCCGAATTAACTCTCGCGCAAGTGGAATTGGTTATTCAAGCAGTGAAAGAAGTAGTGGCTGCTGGAGTAGTAGCGTGAATAAAGGCAATCAGTCGCTTGCGTTGACGACCACACAAGGTCACCCTTCGGAGAGAGCGGCCAGGGGAGTTTTCATGCCGGATTCCGAAGGGGGAACGGAAAACGCGAGCCTGAACATTCATGACATCGTATTTATATTGTTCAGGCACAAGTGGAAGATTCTTGTCTGCTCCGCTGCCGGGATCCTAGCGGCGGCAGGCATTTACTTTCTTCTTCCTCCCCTATTCGAATCGGAGGCGAAACTATTGGTTCGGTACGTTGAAGACAAAAGCGCTGTCGACGGCCTGGACTCCCAAGGTAAAACGCTTGTTTCACCGAGCGAAAGCGCGATTAACTCGGAAGTGGAGATTCTGACTAGCTCCGACTTGGCGTTAGCGGTGGCTGCAAAAATTGGGGCCGACCGGCTGCTCCCGGGAGAAAAACAAAAAGCCACGGATGCCAGGGCGGCTGCATTCATTCAGAAGAACCTGGAAGTGAAGGTTGTTAACGAAAGCAATATCATTTCCGTTACGTACAGGAATAAGGATCCCCAGCTCGCCATTGACGTGCTGCAGGAGCTCGTAAAGAGGTACTTCGACAAGCACTTGGAGATCCACCGTTCGCTGGGTGCATTCGACTTTCTCACGCGGGAGGCTGATCAATTGCGTGCGCAGTTGAACTCGGCGGAAGAGGAACTGAAACAGCTCAAGGCGCAAGCCGGGGTCACTTCTCTAGCGGAAGATACTGCAAGTCTGGCAACTGAATTGTCCAAAGCCCAGGAGGACCTTGAGTCGGCCGAGGCGGACCTTGCTGCGCAAAAGGCGCGAGTCAATGAGATTGAAAAGTTGGTTGCAGGCGAGGACTCGAAGGAGTCTGTGCGCGTAGTGGCGCCCCCGAGCAACCGGGTGGTGAGCGAGTATCAAGCCCTGCTAGCCCGCGTGGAACATCTGAAGGAAACAGAAACGGAGCTGCTTTCCAAGTACACAGCGCAGAACCGAATCGTAAAAGTAAAGCAAGCGCAGATCGACGACTTGGAAAAACAACGGCAAACCTTGGAGAAAAAATATCCTGGTCTGCTTTCGGCGGTCGCAGCCGCAGGATCAGCCCAAGGCTCGCGACCTGACATTGTGTCTGAGAGAGCTCGTCTCACCGCGCTCGAGGCGCAAACCGAAGCAGTCAGATCCCGGTTAAACAGCCTTCAGGCAAGAAGTAAGATGCTTGCGGAATTGGGACCGAAAATTGCGAGCCTGGAACGAAAGAAGGACGTAGAGGAAACGAACTATAAGTATTACGAGGCGAGTCTCGAGAAAGCCCGTATCGATGAAACACTCGACCCCTCCAGGATGCCCAATATCAGTGTCGTCCAGGCGCCTTCCCCGCCGGACAGGGCAAAAAGAAATGTACAGAAAATCGTGCTCGGCTTGGCCGGGGGTGGACTGGCGGCCGGCTTAGCTTTTGCTCTCCTGATCGAACTGGTTTTAGACCAAACGATCAAGCGGCCACTTGACCTTGAGAGGCGCTTGCGAATCCCGCTTTTACTCTCGATTCCAAATTTCGCTTCGGACGTTCACCGTTTGCGGTTGCGCGATGCGGGCGACGATTCAGAAGCGGTTATCACGCAAGGTGACGAGTCCCCTTCTGAAGTGGGCGAACTTCTGCGACCTTTTTGTGAAGCGATCCGAGACCGCTTGGGCCTCTATTTCGAGATGAATCGGATGACCCACAAGCCAAAGCTGGTGGCAGTCACCGGACTCTCGAAGAATGCCGGAGCTTCTACGCTCGCGGCCGGCCTCGCTGCGACTCTTTCGGACACGGCCGATGGCAAAGTTTTGCTTTTCGATAAGCCGGTCAGTCCGAAGCGATTTTACGACATGATGCGTGAATTCAAGGAAAGCGATCTTGATTACGTCGTTTTTGATATGCCGTCCCTTGGCGACACCAGCTCCACCTTACCCCTGGCAGGATTCATGGACAAAGTCTTGCTGGTCGTAGAGGCCGAAAAAAGCAATCGAGAAGCCGTAAAGCGCGCTTACTCGCAGCTAGCAGCGAAGGTGGATGTGTCGGTGATCTTTAATAAGAGTCGCTCCTACGGGCCGAAATGGCTCGAAGGTGATGTCTGATTGAAACTCTTCATGCAAACTTTGAATAGTGCCGAGAATTCTCTGGTCTGCAAGAATCGCGGAGGAACATTGATTCCGACGATGAAGGAGCCCAATATGCCCGCCGAAGGGTCAGCGACAGTGGAGGCCGCCTCCCCGCAAGGTTCCCACTCACTGTCCGGTAAGCGCGCCGTTGCCGTAGTCTATTCGGCTTATCCTGCGGATCCGCGCCCTCGGAGGGCGGCAGAGGCTTTGGCCAACGAGGGGGCGAGCGTCGAAGTGATCTGCCTCAAAGAGACGGGCGACGAGCCGCAACACGAAATTTTCAACGGTGTGGATGTGACCCGCCTACCGATAAGACGCCGCCGGGGCGGAAAACTTTCCTACATTCTGCAGTATGGATACTTCATTCTGCTCGCAGGCGCAATTCTGGCGGCTCGCACCCTTAAGCGACGCTATCACCTGGTCCATGTTCATAACATGCCGGATGTCCTGGTGTTCAGCGCGCTGATACCGAAGCTATTTGGCGCGAAAGTCATCCTCGACCTTCACGACCCGATGCCCGAGTTAATGGTGACTATCTTCGGGCTCCGAGAGGAGAGCTTTCCCGTCCGGCTCCTTGAGAGGTTCGAAGCGGGGAGCATATGGTTTGCGGATGCAGTGCTGACGACCAACGAAGCATTCAGGAAACTTTTTCTGAGTAGAGGCTGCCCGCCGCGAAAGATTAGCGTCGTTATGAATTCGCCCGACGAGCACATTTTTCGATATTGCGAGCAAACTGATCAAGGCACGGTCGCGAGCGACACGGCAAAACGTTTTGTGATCATGTATCACGGCTCACTGGTCGAGAGACATGGCTTGGACCTTGCAGTGGCGGCTCTAGATAAGGTCAGAGAAACAATTCCTGGTGCTGAACTGAGAATCTATGGTCGCAGCACGCCATTTCTGGAGCGAGTGATGGATTCGGTCCGGGGTTCGAACCTGGCTGAGAGGGTCCGGTATTTCGGTCCAATGGCGCTCGAGCAAATCCCCGCTGCCATTCGCGAGTGCCACATCGGCGTTATCCCGAATCGGCGGAGCACATTCACCGAGCTCAATATGCCGACGCGCATCTTTGAATATTTGTCCCAGGGGAAACCAGTGATCGCACCGCGCACTCCGGGCATTTTGGACTATTTCGGGCCGGCAGAGTTGGTGTTGTTCGAATTGGGCAGCATCGATGATCTGGCGGCCAAGATGGCGTACGCGTTTGCGCATCCAGCCGAAATGGTGAAGATGGTCGAACGCGGGCAGGAAGTGTACCGGGCGCACGAATGGCGTGGAGAGCGGCCGCGCCTCATAAACCTGGTGGACCGGCTACTGTGCCGTTAATAGTCCCATCGAGCCCAAAAGCCGCAACAGACTCCCTCGCGGCAAGATTCGTTTTCATCTAACTAACAAAATATTTCGATTATGACAGCTTCACAAGAAGTGATCGTAGAGGCCTTTGAGCGGCCTCAGTGGTATGTAACCAGCCAGGCGTTCAACATCAAGATCCGCGTTGAGACCATTCAGGAATTCACCAAGAATCTGCAGCCCGAAAATATCCTGGATATCGGGTGCGGGGACGGATCTCTATCCTTGCCTCTTTTTAACGAGGGTAATCATATAACGTTTCTGGACAGGTCGAAAAGCATGCTGGAACTGGTTAGGTCACGCATTCCCAGCGGATGGGCTGATCGGATAGCGCTGCTAAACATGGATTTCATGGACGCACATTTCGAGGAGCAGAAATTTGATTTGATCATCTGTGTCGGTGTCTTGGCCTACATCGCCGACCGGCCTCCGTTCATTAGGAAGGTCGTCTCGCTACTAAGACCCGGCGGCACGCTCATCATGGAATGCAGTGATGGGGCTCATATTTATACTCGCGTGAATCGTCTGTATGAGGCAATCAGGGTCAAAATTGGAGGCGCTGAGTTTCCGACGGTCGCGCGACCGGCATCGGAGCTGAAAGCATTGCTCGCGGAATATGGTTGCGAATATCGCGACGCTTTTCGTTACAGCTTGCCCCCCTATGCCGTCCGAAGGTTTCTTACGCAGGCCGTAAGCTATAACCTCATTCGGTTTTTGTTTGGTACCACCGGCCGGAATCGCGGCGCGTGGTGTGGAAACGAATGCCTTTTTCATTTCAAACGGAAATGAGGAAAAATCGAGCATACGTTGTTGTTAGTCCCGTTCGAAACGAGGAAAAATACCTCCCATTTACGATCGACTCCATGGTGGCGCAAACCGTCAGACCCGCGTGCTGGGTGATCGTCAATGACGGTTCGAAGGACGAAACCGGGCGAATTGCCGAGCAGGCGGCAAATGCGAATTCTTGGATTAAGGTGGTCAACCGTCCTGATCGCGGATTCCGAAAGGCGGGAGGGGGCGTGGTGGAAGCCTTTTATGAAGGCTATCGTTTGATCGAAAATCAGCCATGGAATTACGTGGTCAAACTAGACGGCGATCTGTCGTTCAGCCCTGATTACTTCGAGAAATGCTTTGAGAGATTTGAAGAGGACGCACGTTTGGGGGTTGCAGGAGGGACGATATGCTGCCGGAGAGGGGAGGTCATCGAACCGGAGGCTAAAGCGGACCCAAGATTCCATGTGCGCGGGGCAACGAAAATCTATCGGTCCGATTGCTGGCGTGCCATCGGCGGTCTCATTCGCGCTCCTGGATGGGACACGTTGGACGAGGTTAAAGCGAATATGCTCGGGTGGGAGACCCGTACGCTGTCGGAACTTAATGTCCTTCATTATCGGCCCACCGGAGCGGCTTACGGGACCTGGAATGACCGGGTGAAAGGGGGAATGGCCAACTATATATCAGGCTACCATCCCTTATTCATGTTCTTGAAATGCGCGAAAAGGATGGCCGCCCGACCGTATTTTGTCAGTGGCTTTGGCCTTCTGTTCGGCTTTCTAAAAGGATATGTGAAACGCGTACCTCAGGTCGAGGATAAGGCTTTGATCAAGTACCTTCGTCAACAGCAGATTAACCGTTTGTTGGGCAGGAAAAGTCTTTGGAGTTAGCCTGATCCGGTAAGCGATTGGGCTC
>Ga0213877_10000100_pt1 | contig 11364 bp, 18 predicted proteins | sample VelepicoBEBS_R01_FD_160112 | JGI IMG/M metagenome (GOLD analysis project Ga0213877, IMG submission 160112) | Vellozia epidendroides bulk soil microbial communities from rupestrian grasslands, the National Park of Serra do Cipo, Brazil - BS_R01 | ecosystem: Environmental > Terrestrial > Soil >...
AGAAAAAAGCTCGTACGGGTTTCAACCCCAAGACTCAGCAGAAGATCAAAATCCCGGCAAAGACTGTCGTCAAATTCCGAGTCGCCAAGGTGGCAAATGATGCCATCCTTGGGATTAAGAAGTAGGGCTGCGTTCCTGAGCGGTGCCAAGACATAGGTAACAGGATGCGCTGCGGTACGATTTTCCTGAGGCATTTTCGTAAGGATCTGCCGAGACCGACAAGGTTGCCGAGGGAGGATCGAAGGTCTTGTTTACACTCTGCTTTAAGGGTAACGTTTTGCTCATGAGCGTGCTACACCTATCTCGCCCGACCGAAGAGGAGTGTGCCTTCAGCGAGCAGGATCTGGCATATTTGCCTGATGACTTTCCGCCCTGCGTGATCCGGGATGGACGCATCGCGCGGGCGGATGGCTTGCCGCTGAAATGGGAGGACTACCTGCTTTTAGAAGAGGACTTTCCGGCTACCCTGACAAAAACTGGAGAACTCCAAATGGCGCCACCCCCCACCGACACTCATGAAAAAAGCACCGGCGCCCTTTATACACTGCTCACCCACTATCAGCACTGTCATGCCGGAGGCGAACTCCTGACCAACCGCCTATTAAATATTGCCGGTTACGTCCCGGCAGCGCCCGATTTGGTTTTTTTCCGGCATCCTAAACCTGAATGGCAGGGCAAACCCTACACGGAGCAAATCCCGGATCTGACTGTCGAGATCCTTTCTCCATCCAACAAAGGCGAGGACTGGGAAAATAAGCTTGTCTTGTACCGGGACAAGTGTCCTGAGGTCTGGCTGTTCCAACTCGATGGAAGTGCCGAGATCTGGCGTGGCAACCCACCAAAGATCAGCTCGATTCAACCCATAGAGCTTTTTTCTAGCCGGTTATTCCCTGGCCTAGCCATTGATCCCGCCTGGGTAAAAAACTATCCAGACGAAATGGAACTGATCCGCCGATTCACCCCAAAAATCCGCATTCTTCCGGACCCGGATGACCGCGAGCTGACGCAAAAAGTCCAGCACCTAGCAGCGCGGATTGCGCAGCATTTCGAGCTAGCTGGGCGGCAGGACCTGGTTTTATCGAGCGAGGAGTTTCTTTCGCAACTCCGGCAGTCCGCCGAGGCCGACCAGGGTGAATCGCCATCGCAGAGTCATGGTTTGAAACCTTAAGCTTTTGGCTGCGCCGATGGCTAGCCAGTGCAAGGATCGAGGTAAGACTCTTTAAGTGGTTGCCGGTAGTCGTGAATTTTTAAGTTAATTAAGCAAGAGACGTTCATGAGGCAGAAAATGCTAGCAATCGGGAGCTTGATAATCTCTGCTGCAGTCGTCTACGGGCAAACCGGCGATTTCGATACGGCTTTGAAGAACGAACTTTTGGCTAACCACCGGCGACACATTCCCGAAATAACCGTGAATGGTAACGAAGTTACTTTGACCTATGGCCCGGAGGAACAATGGAAGAAAAGCACAGCCCATGATGAAGTGGCCAAAATGGATGCATTGGATTGTCTCAAGGCCGACTATGCAGCGTTGAAGACAATACCCGGCCATCATTTGCATGATTACTTCCACGTCATCAATTACAGCACTTGGTCCCACGAAGTCATCGGAGAGGCTACCGTCAAACGAACGGATTAATCCGAGCGCGAAAGCAGTTGATGCTGCGATTGCGCGGATGTTCGCCCAGTGGCGGGAGAAAGCTTTGAAGGCAACTCAGCAGTAGATCAGCATGCCAGCTTAGCGAGAATGGGCGGAAGCGTCTTTGGAGGTGTCACGGTGCAACATTGGGGCGGTCGGCCGTCCTGACACCGGACATCGATGTGCAGCAGTCCCGTTGAATCGCCAAACGTTTTTTCAGATCAGAGAGCCGTCCAATCCGAGTTACCTTGGGTTAGGGTTGATGTCACTTCGGTATCCATGAACGATATACGCCTTGCGAGCTGTTGAAGGCGATTCGAATGATTTACGAGCTTCTTAAACCTTTCTGCGTGCCTGCCGATAGTTTTCATTCGCATAGCGACCGCAGATTTCGCCGCATAGAAGACTAAGGCAGGTTGGGCACCGCATTCTCTGGGCTAGGGGATTCTCCGCTTTTGATTTGGCATTTTTCTACTTATGAGCGTGGGCTTCGCAGAATGCGTCACAAGCAGGATGATCTCGCCCTGTGTGATAACTGCGGCACATATATCTATTTGCCTGCGGATGAAATGGTTGTGTCGCCAATGCGCCAGCCCGCACAGTGGCAGGGGTCGAGCAAGAACGCCCCTAACGCACGTTTATGCGCCCCAGCTACGGTCCCCGCCTTCAGGGCTGAACTTTTTCAACGCAATTTGGCGACTTCTGAGATATAAAGACAGCTGATCCACCGGAAGCCCTGGTCCCTCTCTCCGGACAGATTCATGTGTCTTCGCAGAATCAGTCCCAGCCGGCGTTAAGTTTATGTCGGGCTCTTGATTTCTGCGATCGACCGTGCAGATCTTCTTGCGAGCAAAGCCAACGAGAGTATTCATGAATTAGCAATCTTCATGAAGCTTTACGTCGGAAATTTTTCCTTGGACATGACAGAACGCACACTGAGGGAACTCTTTGAGCCGTTCGGCACTGTTTCTGAAGTCAAACTGATCACTGATCGCGAAACTGGGCAGTCGCGCGGCTTTGGGTTCGTTACGATGAGCAATGTCTCGGAAGGCAACGCAGCAATTAAGGGTCTCGATGGAAAGGATAAAGGCGGCCGCAAACTCAAGGTCAACGAGGCTCGCCCAAAAGATGATCATGGGGGGCGCCCGCGCCCTTCTCCTAGATCGCGTCGCTAGCAGGCGAGGGGCGACGGCTCAAGCGAGGGCGAGGCCGATCAATAGGACAGCTGCTATGTTATCAACTATTGAGATTATTCCTAGCCGCGTTGCTGGTTTCTTTGGCTACTTCGCAGTTTTATCTTTGCTGATGTTGCCTGCAGCAGTCGCTTTTGCGCGACGAAAAACCTCGCGCTGGTTTCTTCTTAGCGCGGGGCTCCCACTGCTCATAGGGGGCGCACTGAATTGGTGGGGGTTATTGCCCACCTTTTCGTGGCATGGCTACGAACCGGATTGGCCGCCGATCTGTGTTGGGGCGTTCCTGGTCATGATGCTCCTGGCGATTTTAGGGAAAGTCAGCCGCCGCCGCAGACGGCAGCAATCATCACGGGATTTTAACCCGCATCACAGATACCCGACGCGTCTCAAAAAAACCCGCTAATCATGCCAGGAGGCACCGTTGAGGTGGATGGACACCGCGCAACCAAGCCTTCAATGTCAAGCAATTGATGCCCAGTTTTGTCGCCGTTTGACGATCACTTTCGTTGGATTCTATTCTGTACCGGCCCAGTGCATAAAAAACGTCTTTCGTAGTCACGGGATCGATACTTTCAGTTCTCATGGCTAGGCGCAGGTGAAACTGCTTTTGCCACTCCGAACGGTCCAGATAACTTGTTTCTTCTTGATCGAGCGCTACCCCATATCTGGGATCTCCATCGCTGGACAGCAAGCAGCCGGGAAGAGGATGTGCCACCGCTGCACGGGCTTCCGAACCGGGTCGACCAGGCAACCACGAATTTCCTGGAGACTTTTCCTTTCTTTGCCGCTCTCGCATTGATTGCGCAGGCTATCAATCGCCATGGTTTCCTTACTGTCTGCGGCGCTCAGTTGTATTTCTGGGGACGGGTGGGTTATCTACTGGCAGCCGCGGCTGGATTCGGCTTGGTGCGCTCGGTAGTTTTTTGGAACGCAGCCGTCATAGGTATGCTGCTCTTTTTGATAGCAATTTTATAACCGAGGGGATAATTGCGATTAACTACTCGCTTCGGTCAACACGGAGTTGGCCAACGCTGGAAGTGAGGAGCGGCGGCAAGCGACATTAGGGATTGCGTCGAGTCAGAAGGTCCTGACCATTCGATAGGGCGCCCTCGTTCCGGAGAGCTTTCGCAAAACGACGTTGCCTGATTCCTGCGGACGGATTTTATGAATGGCGCAAAACGGCTAAGCCGAAGCTGCCGTTCGCGATTGCCGTGAACGACGGACGCCCGTCGCTTCCATGAACGGAAGCACCGAGCTGATGCGCTGGAGCCCATCAATCAATTCATAGATGCGTCGGCGACGCGCTCGTAGGCTTTGGTAATCTGGTCGAGCGGGTAGGTCTCGGTTATGACTTTGACTTTGCCCGATGCAGCGATTTGTAACGCTTCGTGCAGGTATTCGCGATCGTTCTGCTGGCTACCCAGGATGCGGATACGGCGCGTGATCAAATCGCCAGGGTGGACCGCAAGCGGTTTGTTTTCGAAACCCATCAAGACCAGGCGACCGTCCGGGCGCAGGCCGGCAATGCTGTCGGCCATCGCCTCGACGGAATTGCTCGTGCCGAGGATCACATCCGCGCCGCCGGCTGCGGCTAACCCTTTACCATCCCGCACAATCTCGTCAGCGCCAAGTTCACGAATGAGTTTATCTTTGCCGGCTGAATGCGAGATGGCGATCGTCGTGAAACCTGCGGCCTTGGCATATTGCACCGCGAGATGCCCGAGACCGCCAATGCCGACGACGGCGACGCGTTCGGCCGGTTGCGGCTCAGCCCAGCGCAATCCGGACCAGACGGTGTAGCCAGCGCAGAAAAGCGGCGCGGTTTGCTCGTAGTCGAGCCCCGTTGGGCAATAGCATCGTCGCATCGGCATAGGCCACCATGTATTCGGCGTGTCCGCCACTGATCTGGACACCAGTGCCGACGCCGTGCTCACAAAACATCGGCTTGTTACGAGCGCACCATTCACAGCGTCCGCAGGTGTGTTGCACCCAGGGCACCCCGACCCGATCGCCCGTCTTGCGAGTCGTGACACCGCGCCCGACCGCAACGATTTCGCCGACCGGTTCGTGGCCGAGTGTGCGCGGGAAGTCGCCGGGCAATTCGCCGCGCGTCTGATGCACGTCCGTGTAACACATTCCGCTCGCGTGGATTTTGATGAGTACCTGGTTTTCGCCAGCCTCCGGCGTGCTGATTTCCTTTACTTCCCACTTGCTGTTCGCGGATGGGACAATAGCTGCTTTCATGTTTTTCCTTTAGTTGCTCGACTCACAAGATAGCCGCAAAGATCTTAGCGCGGCGAAGCCGCAACCACAACGAAGCACCGACGCGGCGACACGGCCCTGGTAGCGGTCCCGCGGTCGCGCGGCAATCGCTCATTTGTGTCAAGTTACGCCTGAAAGAGGTCCGGCTGATTTCACGGAACCGGAATAGCTTCAACGACGATTATCCAGTCCTCGTCGTCGATTCCCTCAAATCGCTGAAGACTAAAAGCTTCACCGTTGATGGGGAGATTACTGCACTCGACGAGAACGGGAGATCTTCTTTCCAGCTCCTGCAAGGGTATGGGAAAGCCAAGCATACCCCGCTCGTCTATTATGCCTTCGACCTCCTCTCATTGGACGGCGCCGATTTACGCTCTCGGCCACTTATCGAATGCCGCAAGCTACTAGCAAAGCTCCTCAAAAATGCTCCGGAGAATATCAAATTCTCCGAGGAGCTAACTGGTACAAAGGAAGAGCTTCTCCGGGTAGCAAAGCAGTTCCAGCTCGAAGGCCTGATCGCAAAAAGACCAGATTCTCTGTACGAGCCTGGCCGACGCTCCGGCTCCTGGGTTAAAGTCAAATTGACCCAAGAACAAGAGTTCGTCATTGGCGGTTACACCCCGCCGGAAGGCAGCTGCAAATACTTTGGCGCTCTGCTAGTCGGTTACTACGGGCCTCAAGGGCTCCTTTTTGCCGGTAGAGTTGGTACCGGCTTTCCCGAAAGAGCTTTGCAGACCTTATACGACGGCTTCCAGAAGATCAGGCGTACTCTGACAATGCTGGCGTGGTTCAACTTCCCCCTTCCGACAGCTCTTATAGCAGCTCCAATAAAGGATTGTAGGGGAGATCGACTTTTACTGGATTAGGCCGTAAAAAGAGGAAGCTTGCCGATTTTGTTGCCCTCAAAGTGCCGTCAAAATCCGAGGCGCCGCTGTAAAGTGTGACGGCAGCAAACAGCGGCGCCTTGGCCAAGGGCTGCAATTATACCTTGACGCTTTGGGCTGGCTGACCCGCTTCCTGCAATTAGAGTTGAGCAACAACCTGGCTGAAAACGCGATACCGCCTGTAGCACTTGGACGCAATTACGGTAAGTATAGAATTATGGTAAGTGTAAAACCCCCGGTGATCTATGTTTTTCGTTGACTAGCGTTGATACAAAGCGGGGCTCCGATACCCTTGCGTCACTGCATAATTACGCCTCGTCCCGTTTACGCAACAAGCAGACGCATGTTTGTTTGCCAATCGGCTCCGGCGCAGCGGAGCTCTCTTCCGGTAGCACCGGCTCCCTTGCAACAGCGCACGCACTGAGAGAGAATTATCCAAAAGTCGTTTGCCACCGTTTGGCGCCGAGCCCATTTGCGAAGGCACGATGCCGAAGCTATGATCCAGCTTTAGAACCAGCCGCTTTTAAAGACTTCACACAATGCATCAGAGCCTTGGCGAAGATCGCTCGGCATGAGCGACTTTGCCTAATTCCCAGTGCTTCGACTGAACATCCCGATTCGCGACTGTCTGGCTTCGATCCTGCCTGGGCTGGGTGACCGCGCAATTAGCCAAATCGCAAAGCCGACGCCCGCAGCCTGGGCTAACCAAAACAGATCGACACCGCCACCGACTTCGTCCGCAGTAAAGTCGCCAAGACAACTACTCAGATCCGCCGCCATAAGGCAGGTGGCGCTGGTAAGCCCCTTGCACAACCGGCTGTGAACTGCTCGTGGATGGGGATCCCCTCCGGGGAGATTTAAAGTGAAAAAAGCGAAGGGCTTGCCAAAGAATCAGCCTGTTGTTGAAATAAGAAGCCATGACAGGGCGAGCGAAGCATATTACGAGCAGTTTTGATGCTGGACTCTACGGGTTGAGAAACGACGTTTTGATGATGTCCAGCCTTACAGACCGGATCTTTCAGACTGCATTCGAGGCTTTATTAAAAAGTGATGCCGAGCTCTGCGATCACGTCGTTGCGGAAGATGAAGAAATCGACGTGCTTGAGAAGCGGGTCGATCAAGACGGGGTCAACTTGCTGATTCGCTTTCAACCCGTTGCATCCGACATGAGGGAGGTTGTTTCTGCGATGAAGGTCAGCTCACACCTGGAGCGTATCGCTGACAAATCCGTTTCTATTGCACGAAGTGCCAAGCACCTGAGTAACAGACCGGCGGTGCCGGAAGTTGCCTTGTTGGAACCGTCTTATCGCTTGGCTCTCACGATTTTTCACGACAGCGTCCGGGCTTTTGCCGATGGGGACGACGAGCTTGCCCGGACACTCAAACTGAAAGACAGAGAGTTGGACGCCTTGACCAACGAGGTCACTGAAAAGTTTGCCCAGCAAGCCACTCTCAACTCCGAGCTCGTGCCAAGTTACGTGGACGTTATCTTCATTTCTCGCGCCCTCGAACGGATCGGGGATCACGCGACCAATATCGCTGAGGATTCTTTCTGGCGCGACCAAGCTGCCGACATCCGCCATACCTATGGCCCAAAGAAAGAAAATTGACCGAGATTCGGGTTTTGAAACGCTCTCTGTGGTCCAGGCCGTGAGGCGGCTGTGGGAACGAGCGTTTGCATAAGTTCACGGGGTCAGAGGTTCATGGTCGGAACTTGATCCGGCACGGCGAGCTTTGCCTCGGTCTGCGCGAGCACGTCTTTGACCGACACGCCCGGCGCGGTCTCGATCAGCGTCGCGCGGCCATTGGAAAAGGCGATGACCGCCAGTTCGGTAACGACTAGATCCACTGGCCGAGCAGAGGTCAATGGCAGGGCACATTCGCGGACAATCTTTGGCTTGCCCTTCGCCGTGTGTTGCATGGCGATGACGACACGCTTTGCCCCAGTGACGAGGTCCATCGCGCCTCCCATGCCGGGCACCATCTTGCCGGGAATCAACCAATTGGCGAGCAGGCCGCGTTCATCCACCTGCAAACCGCCCAGGATGGCCATGTCGATATGGCCGCCGCGAATGAGTCCGAAGGACAGGGCACTGTCGAACGCGCTAGCCCCTGGCAAGGCAGTCACCGGTCTGCCTCCGGCATCAGTCAGCAGTGGCAACGCCATACCGGGCTCGGGCACGGGTCCGGTTCCGATGAGTCCGTTTTCAGATTGAAAGAAAACGTGAACATCCGCCGGAACATAGTTGGCGACCAGCGTTGGGATGCCAATGCCCAGGTTAACCAACATACCTGAGCGAAGTTCCTGGGCGATACGCCGGGCGATAATGGTTTGAGCATCCATAGAGTCAAAATCAGGCACACGCGACGATGTAATCCACGATCGGCGCCGGCGTCGCGACCTGGTCCGGCGCGATCACTCCCACCGGCACAACATGGTCGGCGGTGACAATGACAGTATCCGCAGCCATGGCGATGACCGGATTAAAGTTTCGCGCGGTAAGGACGTAGGTGAGATTGCCGATGTAATCGGCCACGAACGCATGAACGAGCGCGAAGTCGGCTCGCAAGGCGGTTTCCAGCAGGTATTCCTTCCCGTTCACCTCGATTTTGCGTTTGTCCTTTTCAGCGAGGGTGCCGAGGCCGGTTGGTGTTAAAATGCCACCAAGACCGAAACCACCGCTGCGGATTCGCTCGATGAGAGTGCCTTGCGGCACCAACTCGACTTCCAGTTTGCCGGCCAGCATCTGTTGCTGGGTTTCAGGATTCATACCGATGTGGCTGACGATGACTTTGCGCAGAAGCCCTGCGGTAACGAGCTTGCCGACGCCCACGCCGGGCAGGCCGGGGTCGTTGGTAATGACGGTCAGATTCCGTTTGCCCTGGCGGACGAGTTCATCCATGAGACGCTCCGGCGTGCCTACCGCACAGAATCCTCCCACCATAAGTGTCGCGCCATCGGGGATGAGAGCGACGGCGTCGTGAAGCGACACTGTTTTCATAAAAAATGGTTCGAGTAAGTCAGTTTCCTCGTTTATTGCGCCGTAAATCCGCCATCAACCGGGAGTGCCGCGCCGCGGATTTGCGCAGCAGCATCAGAACAAAGAAAGACCGCGAATGCGCCCAATTGTTCGGGTGTGACAAATTCCTTCGAAGGCTGCTTTTCGGCCAGCAGCCGCATTCGGGCGGCCTCAGGCGCGAGATTTTCCTGCGCCGCCAGGTCGTCAATTTGTTTCTGGACCAGCGGCGTCAGGACCCAACCGGGGCAAATGGCATTGCAGGTAATGCCGGTCGTTGCAGTCTCAAGCGCCACTACTTTCGTTAAGCCCAAAAGGCCATGTTTCGCGGCCACATACGCAACCTTGTGCGTGGACGCCACCAATCCGTGCGCGGAAGCAATGTTGATGATACGCCCCCAATTGTGCCGCAGCATCTGCGGCAACGCGGCGCGGATGGCGTGGAACGCCGCTGATAAGTTGACGGCAATCACCGCATCCCAACGCTCCGGTGGAAACTCATGAACAGGAGCCGTGTATTGTACGCCCGCATTATTGACCAAAATAGCCACCGCTCCGAGTTCTTCAGTTGCCTGCTCAACCATCGCGGAGACGGCAGCGGGCTGGGAAAGGTCCGCGTCGCTGTAAGTGGCGCGCACTCCGTGCATGGCAGTCAAACTCTTGCGCAAGCGCTCGATTTCTGTGGGATCGCCGAATCCATTGAGCAGAATATCGGCACCTTCCGCGGCCAACGCTTGCGCCAAGCCCAACCCGATTCCGCTCGTCGATCCGGTGACAATGGCGACTTTGCCTTCTAAGCCGCGGCGCATAAGAGTTCCCTTTCCTTGAAGTGGTTTGCGTCAAGCACCCGGAGCGTGCCACGCGCGATCATCAATTCTTCATTGGTTGGAACCACCCAGGCTCCGACGCGGCTTCGTCCGCTGGTGATGCACGGTCCGCCTTTGGCGTTTGCCGCTGCGTCCAGTTCGACACCCAGCCACGCGGCATCCAGACCAGAAGTTGTATCTACCGGAACATACTTTTCGGTCAAAGTCTGCATAGGCATTTTTCGGTCAAAGTCTGCATCCGCGCTTTGCTAATTTTGGCATAAACCAGGCTTAATTTTGCTTTTTTCTCGGAGTAAGCCAAGGTGGGTCAGCCGGGACGAACGTCTAAGCGAGACTTGCCGGACACTCAGAAACGTTAGCCAGAAATTATCCTGGTAGTAGGACTCGTCCTGCTTGACATTCAGCGGGTTTTGTCACGCCAAACTCACCGACGCACCCAGCGGGATCTGGGGCTTTGGAGTCGACTGAAAGGGACGAGCGCGAGCCCCTTCCCTGAGGAAAGACACTCAGCGCCTCCCCAAGTTAGCGCTTTTTATGGCGCGCCATCAGCACTTTTTGAGGGCGAAAACGGGAAACCGTTTGAGCTGGGGCGAAGGCGACACCTGCTCAAATAGCGCTGGCTCGCCTAATCGCGCGACGCTTGGGAACAGCGGATCCGCGCCGAAGATCTCAACACCGCCGCCGGCGTCGTTGAGCATCAATCCCAGCGACTCGATCAACCTGCCCAGCGCATCGAGCGCGTTGCTGTTGGATTGCCTGGATCCCATAGGATCTCCTGTTACGAATCGAGTAGATGGGAGCGGGTGGCGGTGGGTCCTCCTGCCTTTGGCGAGCACACTGAACCTTGTGCACCTGCGTGTCCATTCGTAATTCGTACAAGGCCCATTACCGGCGGATGGTGCCGGAGATCCTGGATACGCGTTTTACATTGCTATCCGCCTTTTGCTTTAAGAAGAGCGAGTTCTACAGAAAATTTATCGTATCGCAGGCGTTCGAGGTCAGCTTCTGTGGCCAAACCATCCTTGACCCACTTCTCGACGTTAGATTCGACCTCGGTATACTGGTCCTGATCAACCCCTGCGAACTCAGCGAGGCGGAGGGGCCGCCGACGGGAATGCAAGTACTACAGCTGCAGGAGGAAAGGAAATTGAGTGCGCAAGAAATTCGGCGACTTAGCCCCTGCGCAACATTCTATCGCTCACTAATTGGTGTCCGCTGGGATCCGGAAGAGGGCTTCTGGACCTGGGGAATATTAAACTCCGGCACCCGCTGGGTTGCGCGAATCGACGGAGGCCGTTTGCAAAGTTCAGCCGCTCCGGATCGTGTGATTATTAATGTCAGCGGGCCCGGCAACTTGATCATCTCGCGGTGACAGCCTGATTGATTAACCTGGGCATTGGTATCCCAACGCTGGTCTCCAACTATGCCCCGAGCCCAGGCTGGCATCGCGCGCTACCCGGCTAGCCAGAGCTCGTTAGCGGTGGCCGTCCAACCGACCCCCGCAAAAGCGGTTATCGCCGGCAAGAGCTGAGGCCGATTTCGGGG
>Ga0213877_10000101_pt1 | contig 11310 bp, 11 predicted proteins | sample VelepicoBEBS_R01_FD_160112 | JGI IMG/M metagenome (GOLD analysis project Ga0213877, IMG submission 160112) | Vellozia epidendroides bulk soil microbial communities from rupestrian grasslands, the National Park of Serra do Cipo, Brazil - BS_R01 | ecosystem: Environmental > Terrestrial > Soil >...
AGATGGCGACTCCACTTCGAGGGATTGGGGTCTGTCCCCCAAATATCGAGGGATTGGGGTCTGCCCCCCGCTCCCACGGATTGGGGGTCTGTCCCCAAATCCTGGCCAGAAAGGGGAGGGTGCCCGTCGATCCAAAGCAGGTCAACGCCGCTTCCGTGTTTTAGTTTGATCGAGACAGACGGAATAGGTTGCCTCGCCAACGGTCCATCAGGACGCCCAAGACGAGCAAAAGCGCGATTTCTGGAAATGCGCGTTTGGGTCTCCAAAGGCCGGGGCTTATGCGGTTACCTACTCAGAGGCGTGGCCAGAACCATCATGCATCTCGACATCGCTAGCCATATGGCGCCGGGCGGCGGCAATTCACGTGTCCAGGCCAGGAGACGCGGCCAGGAGAACGAGAACGAGAACGAGAATGTGGATCAGGTGCCCGTCGTTCTAAAAAGAGGCCAACGTCGCTTGATCCGATGGCGACTCCACCTCGAGGGATTGGAGTCCGTCTCCAAATATGGAAAAAGGCGGCATCCTTTAAAGGGATCGCCGTTCCCACGGATTGGGGTCTGTCGGCCCAATCAACTGTTCTCCGTACGGTCGGGCTTCGAGGTTCACCGGAGCTAATTCGTTTGATTGTTGGGTCTGGCCCGAAGCTTTTGAAAATCGTGAACGCCCAGAAAACGCAAATGTAAGACAATGACTCCGCGCAAATTGACTCCGGACAAATTTGCATAAGGGGTCATCTGCCTTGCTCTCCACACTATGCTGGCCGTGTGCATCCCTCCTGCTGAGCCGCCCTCAAGAAATTATATAGCGACCCCCTGAAACGCGGCTCATCACGAGCTTTGCCACGCCCGCAGCGCTTGCGCCGCGGCGGATGCGGGTGGGCCCTACCGCACCGTAGATTTTCTGGCTAAATCATCTTCGATATAGTGGCGCACGATTTCTTCGAAGTCGTCGTCTGCACTGAATCCAAGTTCCTTCGCACGAGAGGCATCTACGCGCCGGGGCCAGCCGTCAACCATCCTCTGGATAGTCGGATCCGGGTCCCGTCGTATCAATTTAGCGAACCCGGGTCCCGCTACCGCTTCGAGACTTGCGATCATTTCTCCGACTGTCGCGGAGACTCCGGGCATGTTCAGGTTTCGACGCGGGCCGAGATCCCGTAGATCGATCGCCCCGGCTCGAAACAAGAAAGCGACAGCGGCGCGTGGCGAGGCAAACCAATGTCTCACCTCGTCTCCAACGGGCAACACCGCCGTCTGTCCATTCAGCGGTTCGCGGATAATGCTGGAAAAGAAACTTGATGCCGCCTTGTTTGGCTTTCCCGGCCGAACGCAGATCGTCGGAAACCGGATGCCAATGCCATCGAAAAACCCTCGCCGGCTGTAGTCGGCCAGAAGAAGCTCGCCGATAGCTTTTTGGGTGCCATAAGAAGTCAGAGGTGCCGGAATGTACTCTTGCGGAATTATTTCCGGGAAGGGGATTCCGAAGACCGCGATTGAACTCGCAAATACAACACGCGGCCGGTTTTGGGCGTGGCGAATCGCTTCAAATAGTTTCTGCGTCCCCGTAACATTTACGCTGTACCCTTTGTCGAAGTCGGCTTCAGCCTCTCCGGAAACGACGGCAGCCAGGTGGTATAAGATGTCAGGTGGCTCCGACAGGATCCGTTCCGCCAGGCTCAGGGTCGAGATGTCTACTTGGAAAGTCTCCACAGCAAATGAGGCCCCCGTTAGAGCAACCGGTTCGATCGCGTCTACCATTGTCAGTTTATCCACTGAAGCACCTCCGATTTCCGGCCGTCTCGCAAGTGCCTCGCAAAACTTTCTGCCAATCATTCCGGCGGCGCCGGTTACCAGGATTTTCATAAGTCGTTCAATTGATACGGGTTCCCCGACCGCTTCACGCCCCCCACGCTGCCCGCGATACTTTGGAGCTGGCGATAATTCGGGCGCTTGGGCGGAATGTTGTTTTCCTCCGGCGATGTATCTCCAGCGCCAAAAAAACAAAAAAAGCTTTACACCTCCGTCCTATTCTGTCCAATTTGTAGACAGTACCACCATATCTTGTGGTTGGGCGACACGATTAGCCCAATATGTACGCGACATGGCTAGATTACGGTATACGCATCATGAAATTGAAAGCTTCGCATACCCGCTCGCCGGTTTCTGCTGGCGGTGTTGCACTAACAACCGAGGCTCCTTCCAAAACTTCGCTCCTCGATGCCAGGAGCGATCTGCGTCGGTGATGCGACCGGGATTGACCACGTGCGCCGGAAAGTAACAAGCAAATGCTAAAACACGAAATACACAACCCACTAAGAAAGGCCAATAATATGAAGCAAGTTCGTTCTCAACGCGTTCCCTCTGCCAAAAAGTCTGCCGGGAAGAAATCCTCGTCTGGTCCGACTGCGGACGTGTTAAAAAGTGAAGCGTCCAAAGAGGCGGGTGCTCGCCCGACTGCCGAACAAGTCGCACTCCGGGCCTACTTTATCGCTGAGCGTCGCCGAACTCTGGGAATGCAGGGAGATGAAACTTCGGACTGGATCGCCGCAGAACGAGAATTGACCGAGGAATTGAAAGCTGTTTAGAGAACCACCGCTGCCGAGAAACCTCGGCATTTGAGGCCGTCGAGGTCGAGCACGACGACAAGAACGTTTCACGAGAAGGCTCCATCTCTCTCAGTCGCAGGTTTGAAATCGATTTTCCTGGAAGTTCGATTATTAATAGCGACGATCGGATGAAGCACTTTCCAGTTTTCTGCGGAATACTTTTCGCTTGGGCGGCCTCCTCTTATGCTCAGCGACTCATTGAAATCGACCTTACCAACCAAACCGCCTACTTGAAAGACCGCGGGCGCGTGATCCTCGAATCACCTGTCTGTTCCGGACGCCCCGGCCATGAAACGCCAACCGGCCATTTCCGTATAACGGATAAAGACATTAACCACGCGTCAAGCTTTTATGGCTTTTTCGGCGATCCGATGACAAAGCAAATCGTGGTCCCGGATGCCGATATTTACAAAAAGGTGCCGCCGGGCCTGGAATTTGTTCAGGCACCGATGCGATATTACATCCAATTTGCGCCTTCGATCGGGATGCACGCCGGCTTTCTCCCGGGCCACCCGGATTCGCATGGGTGCGTTCGAATGCCCGAACGAAATGCGATCGCATTTTTCCAGGCTGCAAGCGTAGGAACGCCTGTGCACGTTTATGGCCGCCCGGAGCCCGGCCGACAATATTGGGCATCGAGATCGTTCCATGGTTTCGGGTTTCCGCATTTTGCGTTTTTCGGTTTTCACGGACCGAGCCCTGAAGAGCAAGCCTACAAACGCAACCGGCGTGCGGCGTTTGACCACTTTGATTACGTTTGGGATGCCAAGGAAAGGGCAATCGGGCGCGAGATCGATGCCTTGGAGGATCACGAGGATCGGGCCGAAGGGTGGCGTAAAGAAGAGCTAAAGGCCCAGATAGAGCGGATGGAGCAAGTCAAAGAAGACTTTGAAAATCGCCGAGACGCTGCCAAAGAGTCGCTAAAGCGCCAATGGAGAGATTAATCCGGCCCCTTGGCTCGTTCATCCTGGCTCTCCACTCTGTCCAAGATGATTGTTGGTTGGACAGGTTACAGTAGCCCGGCGATTTATCGCCGGGCACCTTCTACTCGTCTCTCCCGAGCGTCTGCTCGGTGGGTGTTCAGTGCTCGGCAGTTTACGCAGTCGTAAGGCTGCGAGCGGGATGAACGTGCACGGTAAAACATCAAACCGTGTGTCACTGCACTGAGGGCGCCGCACTGGGGGCGGATTGTCCGGATGAGGAATCGGATCGAGCAGCTCGCGCTCTTTGGAGTCTTTCGCGACGTTCCTCTTTAAGAGAGGCCAACTTCTGTTGTTGTTCCGGACTAAGTACGCCGTTCAGATCGCTATCATAACGCTGCCGGGCCTCGGCGACCTTCTGGCGTTTTGTCCGCGAATCGAGGGCTGCATTAGTTTTGATCGTCTGAACGTCGTTGACATAGGCATCGATGAGCGGTTTTGCCTTTTCGGCCTGTTCTTCGCTGAGGGCAATATCGTGTTTGAGGCGCGTCAGCTTTGCTCGTTTGATGGATTCTGGATCGACGGTTCGTCTCGCTTTAGTGGTAGCGATCTCCTGGCCGGGCGGCTGTTGCCCGGGAGTCGGGTCCACGGATTGACCGAATATGGGTAGCCACGGACTGAGTAAGACAGATATTAGAACATAATATATGAATGTTGTGATCTTCATGAGTCACAAAAGAACATCATTTTATAATGTTGTAAAGATATTTCTCAGAAGGCTAGATCAGTTTTCTAGAAACCATGGTCGCCGCTTTGAAGAACGTTCTCTTTGGGACTGATCTCGCGCCACTATTCGTGGCCGTCCCTCTTCGTGGCCGTCCCTCCGGGACGGACGGCCACGGTTCCGTAATTTTGAAATACCCGAACTTGATGCGATTATGCGATTGACGGAGCTCCTCCTGCATGTTTAAAGGTTAACAGGATAAAGACTGATCTTGTTATCGGCGTGCGTGGCGAGCCGATGCTGGAAATGTGAGAGTCTCCGGACAGGCCCACTTTCGCATGTCGACCATTGGAGTCTGCGGCATGGATGATAAAGGCACAGGCAAACCTCGGATCACAGACGAATGTTGGGGAAATTGCGCTGCAAATGTCATCGGTGCGTCGCGAGACGACGTCTGAATTTTACTCTTGCCACAGCCCTGTTCGCGCTTGTCCCGATCGGGTACCTGGCGCTACCGGATCATCGGCAGTCGGCAAAAGTGACTATTTTGAGTACTCCGCGCGAATCGCCGTCAGAGCACGCGGTGAGCGGTTCCGAAAGTATCGCTCCACCGCATGAATTGAATCCGGCGCTCGCTCTAGCTACAACTCCTGTCCGTTCGATTGCCGCCGCAACTCCAACTGGATCGCTTACCCCCGAAGCTAAACAGGGCGTGCTGCCTGTCCCTTCACCGGAGCCGAATTCTGCGGATCCGGCCGCTGATTTCTCAACGATTGCCGCTGGGCCTGCGACTGGCAATTCCGAAAACGGTCCGGTGAGTGTAGCTTCCCCTCAGCTCGAGAGAGAGGCATCGGCTGACCATGCGCCGTCAAGCAATTCTGAACAGGCCGTTGGTCCAGCGCCTTCACCCGCGGCGAATTCTGCGAATCCGCCTAATTTCTCAACGATTGCTGCTGCGCCTGCAACTGGCAATTCCTCAAACCGTCCGGTCTATGTGTTGCCCATTCAACTCGAGAGAGAGGCATTGGCTGACTATGCGCCGTTAACCAGTCCTGTCGCACCCCAACTCGGGTCCATCGCAACACCCGCGCCCATTTCAACACCTGGGGCGGAGACCTTGCCGTCCCCGGGCATCGCAACCGCCACTCCGGCCGTTCAACAGGATTTCGGGCCGCGTGGTTACATTACTGTTGAAAGCAAAATTGCACCGCCTCGAACCCGCCCGGGGACAGGTCATGTTCAGAAATCGGCCCAACCATGGCCGGATGTGCAACAAACTCCTCCGGCACCGAGAGAGAGTTTCGCCAAAGCCGCAGATGTTCCGGCAGAGGGCGGGGGAACGCCAGAAAAAGTTGGGCAGCGCCCATCTGGCGAACTTCAGCGATTCGCAATGGAGTTTGTTCAAACGGACGTGTCGCGAAATGTCGCCTCGGAACGCCGGTTCTATGCGGACTCTGTTCATTTCTTTAACGAAGGCAATTTGAGTTGGTCGGGCGTCGCAGCAGCGACGCGCAGGTACCACGATAACCAGAATAAGCAGTTCCAAGTAGCCGGGACACCTGTCGTCAGGGGGCCGGTGAACGGAGGCTTCTATGTGATCGAACAGCCGGTTTCCTGGAGCCGAAAGCAGGGATCTGGTTTGTTGCGTGGCCGGTCTATTCTCCGGCTGCAAGTTCTGGCAGCCGGCAGAGCGGGTTGGAAAATCACATCGATTGAAGAAGTTGGTCGATGAGCTAAGGAATACCTGATACAAAAACTGTTCGCCTGCCATGAGACAGTTCATATTGATTGGTTTAGCCTTGCAGCTGTTCGAATGTGAGACGCTGTTTGCGCAGCAACTCGACGCCCGTAATTACGTGGTCGGTAATTACGACGCAACTATCAATGAGTCTCGGATCGCCGAGATAAGAGTTTGGCGTTATTGGCTGAAATACAGGGGCCGGTTGGGGACCAAATCGCGTTACCTTGCAATCGTAGCTGCTTCAGTCATGCCGGGCGATGTCGTACAGATCTTGTGGCAAAATATGATCAATGCACAAACAGGTTCGACATTTCTATTGCCCGCCGAGTGGAATCCCGGCCGGATGCGCTGCATAATGATTTACGACACCGAGAATTCAAGATTCGTAAGCCAGCACGGCTACCTGGTCATGGAGACGCCTCACCGCGGAACGTTAGCAAGATTCGGTGACTATATTGCGCTCTACATTGACTACGGATCATCCTTCTTTTAAGGAGGCATGGCGCGGAAGTTGCTTCTCCTCGAGAAGCTTATATGCCAGAACAAATGCAAAGGTCTCCGGCGGAAAGTCCGTGGGAAAAAAAGTCAATCGATGATGGCGGCCCGAAGACGCCGAACATTTCAAAACCTGATACGAGTAATCTGCTGAAGCGGTTGCGCTCAATAGATCCTGACCAATCCCGGAAGTTTCGCCAGCGCAGCGGCCAATAGGTTCCTACATCAGCCCCGAAAGACTGCGGCGAGCGCGATCGGATCGCTCGATCAAGTTGCTTTCCAGACCGGTGAGCGGAAGCGCTGGCTCGAATCGGTTGCCACTCCACATTAACGCTGTCTCGCGATCGATCACTCAGGTAACAAGGAATCCGCCGTCGATCCTGAGAGCGAGACCGTTTAACATTGCTGCTCCGTCGGTCAAAAGAAAACAGACAACCGAAGCGATATCTTCGCACTCGGCGAATCGTCGCAGCGGTATTCGAGCCAGCATTGGACCGCCTTTCGCAGGATCGCTCCAGGCGCGTTTCCCCATATCGGTCAAGACAACAGTCGGATTAACCGAATTGACTCGGATCCGATGCTTTCCGAATTCGACTGCCATGACAGCTGTCAACTGATCGAGTCCTGCCTTCGAGGCAGCGTATGCCGCGTGGTCGGGAAGGGCCTGAAAAGAAGACATGCTGGAAACGTTCACAATCGCCCCGGCCACTCCGCGCTCAATCATTTGATTCGCGACAACCTGCGAAATGATCATCACTGCCCGAAGGTTCACAGCCATCGTCTTGTCCCAGGCTGCTACCGTAGTTTTCAAAAATGGCTCAAGAATCGCAATCGCCGCATTGTTCACCAACAGGTCAACGTCTCCCGCTTCTTGAGCGGCCCGTCGCGTCGCGCTGGCATCCTCCAGTTCGGTCAGGATCGTTTCACAACCGATTTGTTCTTTCAAACTCTCCAGGTCCTTCTCAGTCCGGCTAAGAGCGATCACGCGTGCATTGAACCGGTGTAACATCGTGGCAATTTCCCGCCCGATTCCTTTCCCGGCGCCTGTAACAAGCGCCCGTTTTTGCTTGAAGTCGAATTGAAAGTCTTCTGGGAGTTCCATGGTGCCCAAGATGAACCGGGCGCCGACTCGACGCAACTAGCCTGCAACTAGCCTGCATCGCTCACAAATCCTCAGAGATTTGCGAGCGATGCAGGCTCTAGCCCCGAAGCTCCGCCTCGCGTAGGCCTTCGGGCTGTCTTTGTGCCGACAGCCGGTATATTTTTCAACATCCGAGTGCCGCAGTCTGATCTGGTGTCCTGTCCCCGAAACATGCACCTATTTCGGGGAGAGACGCTAGCATCCTGCCAATACTCCAAGTTTCACCACTGTATTCCAGTTGCGGCCGGTCGATCTCGTCCCAAGATGTCTTTCGATCACACTGATCGTCAGCCGTGAGCGTCCAATCCCATTGGGATATGCGATGTAGGCCTCCTTACCTTTCCCGCGTACGATCTCTGGACCCGCAACCGCATTCTGGAGCGACAGGAAATCCTGTGGATTGCGGGCTTGCTTCAACGGGAACACCAGCAGATGACTCGGATCGCGCTCGGCGTAATCGGGAAGGGGATTCTCTGCTATAATGCGCTTCCATTCTTCCGCGGTGCGAACAATGAAATCTGTCTGCAGCCCGAGTCGCTTAGCGGCCTCCTCTTCCAGCAGGCGTTCGAGCGCGAGGCCGGTCGGTTCGCTCGTTTTAAAAACCAAATTGCCACTTTGAACAAAGGTCCGAACGTTTGCAAGCCCGAGGTCCTTCGCAAAATCTCGGAGTTCCGGCATTTTGACAGCCCTCTTCCAGGAGGTATTTGCTGCGCGCAACAAGGCGATGTGGGTCGTCATTATGCAAGGCCGTTATTAGTCTAGTTCACGCGAAGCTCGAAATTCAAGTGGTCAGAGTTTCGGCTTTTGCAAAGGATCGCATGACAACGTGACGCTGGCACACGCGCATCCGATGCGTACTTTCCGAGTATGCCTAAGATTGTTCGTTTCCATAAGTTTGGTGGTCCGGAGGTTCTGAAGTTGGAAGAGTTGCCGAATCCGCGCCCCGGCAAAGGCGAGGTGCGCATCAGGGTCGAAGCCATTGGGCTGAACAGGGCTGAAGTCATGTTTCGCAGCGGCCAGTATCTGGAGCGGCCTCAGCTCCCTTCTGGCCTCGGCTATGAAGCCGCGGGTACAGTCGAGGAAATCGGCCCGGACGTGGCCGGCCTGCGACCGGGCGACCGCGTCAGCTCAGTCCCCTCTTTCTCGATGCAGAAATATTTCACTTACGGTGAAGTCGCGCTCCTTCCCGCTCACGCACTCGCAAAATACCCGGGTAGGCTGACACCGATTGAAGCAGCTTCCATCTGGATGCAGTACCTGACTGCATACGGACTGATCGAGTTCGGTCAAATGCGCGAAGGCCAAAATGTGCTGATTACCGCCGCTGCGAGCAGCGTTGGCCTTGCGGCCATCGAATTGGCGAATCTGGTCGGTGCAATCCCGATCGCGACGACGCGAAACTCGTCAAAGGAGGGATCTCTGCGGCAGGCAGGCGCCAGGCATGTCATAAATACTAAGCGTGGCGATTGGGTTGAGCAGGTCCGAACGCTCACATCGGGAGCAGGGGTAGATCTCGTATTCGATCCGGTAGCAGGGCCTGAAGTGGAACGCCTCGCTCAGGCCACACGGCCTATGGGTACCATTTTTCTATATGGCGCGCTCTCTCCGGATCCGACACCATTTCCTCTGCTCGCCGCAATTGGGAATAATCTGACAATCCGAGGCTATTCTCTTTTTTCCATCGTCCTCTCGCCGGAGCTCGCCGAACGCTCTAAGCGATGGGTGTACGATCAACTGGAAGATGGGAAGCTGAAACCGATCATTGCGCGCACATTCACGCTTGACCAGATCGTTGACGCGCATCGCTTTATGGAATCGAACGAACAGATTGGTAAGATCGTGGTAACGGTTTGAACCACCGGGCTCGCGCGGGAGCGGTGTCGTCGAACGGTCGCCTCAGAGATGCGACCCTACTAATCCGGCGGTGCGTTGCCTTGCCCACCATGGAACCAGGGCCGCGAAATGCGGCTCGTTTGCCAGCGAGGGAGAACAGGACGTCTCTGCGGCTCGACTGAGCTCGCCGAAGTCCTGTTCTCTGACAACGCCGCGGCAGAAAAAAGCGTTTTCTGAGGCGTGGCAAGCTCCTTGGAAGCCCTTCACGTACGCTGCGCGCATCTGCTTCAGATTTTGTCAGTCTTTTGCGAGCTCGAAACCAGCTCGTTTTTCCTGCTTCTGCGCGATTTTGAGGGGCGGGGCGGTTGAGCTTCGCCTGGCTGCTTCCGGACCATCGACAGGAGCACCAGTCCAATGAGGACCTGCTCGACAATCTCAAAAAGCGGAGTGACCCATGTATCTACGACCAATGTCCAGGGTGCCCTCAAGCCGACCTCAGCAAATTGCAAAACACCTATCGGCAGTGACGCGAGCAGAAACCAGCCGACAATTTTTGACATTCCGGGCGCCTTGATTGCCGCTGTACCAAGGAATAGGGTTCCGACGAGGCCGAACGAAGCCTGCGCAAAATCAAGCGTAGAAGTGATCACGTCAAACCCCGCCTCCGGCGCTGCAAGTCCGGGTTCATTGCCCAACGCCATGGCTTGCAGGCCGGGTGTCAAGAAAACTGCATTCACGCTCACCGATGCCATGTCCGACAGCGTTGCAACCATAGAAACACCGCCTCCTAGCAAAGCTTCCCAACTAACCGTTTCCGACAATACCAGCGCGAAGATAGCAATAACGAAAAGATGAATCAGATCGTATAACAGGAATGCCCAGTTCGCGATAGCGTGATAACTATCCAGGCAGAGAGCCATCCGGTTATACGGGTCGATCCGCGCGTAGGCAATTTGGTCCGCCGCAACGGCGACAATCGACAAAAGGACACAAATGGCACAGCTGATCGCAGCAGCAAGGAGGATGCTCTTCGAAAGTTTCATCCCTAAGGAGATTTGTCGGGGCTAACTCATTCTATTAGGGAATAAACCATTAGAAAGCTCTTAGTCAGACGTTCGCGTCTGGCTAAGAGGGTTTCGATCTTAGATGAATCCAACTGACACTCTCAAATTCTTTCTCTTCAAAAAGCAACAGCCCCGAAACCTTTCGGGGCTGTTATTTGAGCCTCTGTCGCTCATCCACCCGCCTGCATCTGGCTGCGCCAACCGCCCGCAACGCATCCGCCGCGGTGGGCGCGGATGCCATTGTGGGCGCGGCGGCGGCAGGTGAGCGCTTTAGGCTGGCGAAGAAGGAATCGATTGCGGAAAGCTTATTGACGGCCTGTCCTGTGAAGTTAATCTGCTTAAACCCCAGGAGGAATAATCATGACCACCAACGAGATTCAAAAACTGGACTACATGAGAGGGGAAGTGAGGTATACGATCCACGTTGAACAGATCGAGGGGGGCGAAATGTGGGGCACGTGGAATTGCAGTGAGTGCGGTGTCGGCGGTTCGAGCACTAAACCATGTGCGACGATCGACGATGCCGTCGCTGCGGCGAAAAACGATCTGGATCGGCACCATATTACAGCGCATCAAGTTTGACAAGGGCGGTCCGAGGAGATTCCTCTCCGACGGTGTTATCGTGTCACTGGGCTTGATGGGTGCGCGTACGCCGGCGGGAGGTTTTGTTTCCGGTCAGGGGCATAGCCGGACACTCGATTCTGCCCAGGAAAGTTCCATCGCGACGGGTTGACTTTCTCGATCGTTTGCGGTTTTTCAGTGCGGTTGAAATCGCAGCGGGGAGGAG
>Ga0213877_10000103_pt1 | contig 11290 bp, 16 predicted proteins | sample VelepicoBEBS_R01_FD_160112 | JGI IMG/M metagenome (GOLD analysis project Ga0213877, IMG submission 160112) | Vellozia epidendroides bulk soil microbial communities from rupestrian grasslands, the National Park of Serra do Cipo, Brazil - BS_R01 | ecosystem: Environmental > Terrestrial > Soil >...
GTACGACCTGGTCGTTATCACCAATGACATTTACACCAAAGAGGACCAGCAGCTCTTGGTTGTCGCCGGCGCCTTGCCGGCTGAACGAATTCTGGGGGTGGAAACCGGCGGGTGTCCGCACACCGCAATTCGCGAGGACGCGTCAATCAATTTAGAAGCTGTCGATCGGATGCTGCAGAGGTACCCCGACGCCGACGTAGTGTTTATTGAATCGGGTGGCGATAACCTGGCCGCGACTTTCAGCCCGGAACTTTCCGATTTGACGATCTATGTCATTGATGTGGCGGCAGGCGAAAAAATCCCCCGAAAAGGGGGTCCTGGCATCACGAAATCCGATCTTCTGGTCATCAACAAGGTCGACCTCGCGCCCTATGTGGGCGCCTCCCTGGAGGTCATAGAAAGTGACGCGAGAAAGATGCGAGGTGAGCGCCCATTCGTAATGTGTAACCTCAAAAAAGGTGTCGGTCTCGCCGACGTCGCTGCGTTTATTGAGCGAGAAGGCCTGCTCGAAGATTCTTGAGGTGATCTTGCCGCAGGCTGAGCGCGACTTTCCTTCCCATTGCTACCGAATCTGAACAGAAGGAAACTAAGGAAATTTGAACAGAAGTTAACGAAGTTAGCAAAGGTAAGACATCTTCCTTCGGGAAAGCTGTTCTTCAGGATACTTCACTCCCCGGCCTTGACTCACCACGATTTCAAGACGCCGATTTCAAACAAAGGCCGTAATATCGCGAGCGCCAGGGTAGCGTAGGCATTCTGCCTGCGCACGCGCGGCGCGTGGATGGACCGCGACGGATGTAGCTGCCGAAATTGCCGCTTGCCCTTTCATCTTCGCAGCGAGCCAGAGGAAGTGAACGTGGCAAGCGGTGTGGTAGCTGTGGCGTGGCGGACGCAGCGTGTGCGCAGGCAGAATGCCGGGTAGAATGCCCACGCTTTCCCGAGGAGAAGGAAATTCCAAGACCTTTTCAAGACCTTCAAAGACCAAGCAGTTCTTTCAACTGCATCAACTCCTGGCTGAAAGGATCGCCAGGAGAAAGGGCCGCACTGCAGGATGTCTATGAAGCTTCCACTCAGGAAGGACCCGAACTTCTCAAGCGTTGGTGCCGATGGGCAGCGCGAAGTCGGTTGGCACCCTTTAAGAAACTCGCTCAAACCTTTCGTCAGTACTGGGATGGAATTGTTAGTTACTTCCAGTGTCGCATTACTCAAGGCGCCATCGAAGCCATTAATGGAATCATCCAGTTAGCCAAACGACGCGCCCGCGGTTTCCGCAACTTCGTATACCTCCGCATCATCGCATACTGGGTTGCAGGGCAACTTAAGGCCAATTTGCCCCCATATTTACCCACTTTAAACAGCGAGGAGGCAGAATTCTCGAGCGGCGCACGAGCACAACCTGTCAACTTCGGTATTTAGGCTTAAAACAGTGAGGAGATCCATTTCGGAATCAGGCTTGGTTGGAGGGTGGAGATCTTTGCGCTGTTGCCAAGACAAGCCAATTGTTTCGTTTCCGCAGAATGCGGTGGAAACACGTACCGTGGCACACGACATTTTGGCTGCCGAGACTGGTCTTATGAACACAATTACTCGCGAGGAGTTAAAGCAGAAGCTCGAACGACGAGAAGAATTCACGCTGGTCAATTGCTTGGACGAGTGGATGTTTCGAGAAAAGAGGATTCCGGGTTCCGTCCGTTTCGAAAGAGCTTTTTTAAAGACGCTCGATCCGGAAGGGGAAGTCATCGTCTACTGCTCCAATCCCGGTTGTACAGCGAGTGTTCTCGTTTATCACCAATTCGTCGAACATGGCTTTGAAAATGTATTGCATTATCCGGGAGGCATAGCGGATTGGGAAGATGGCGGCTATCCCTTTGAAGGCGACGCCGTCCAGCGAAAAGAATGATTTTGCTTTTACGCGCCGATAAATCCTCTAGGAATCGGGTAACATCTGGCAAAATCGGTTTAGACCTCGCCAAGATCCATTTAGCGCTTTCGCGTTAGATGATCGATATACGATTGAAGGAGGTTAGGTGTGATCCGGAGCAAATCTCCGGTGCAGTTTCTTCACACGGCGAGCCGCAACGAATCACCACCTCCCTCTTATATGCTAGCGAGGGAACTGATCGTCCGAGTTGGTGGGAAGGTCGAATGAAACTGAAAAACCTCAAAGTTACCTCAGACGTCCTAACGAAATAATCTATCTATGGAAGTGTTATTGTTATTTTTATTCGTATTGTTGATCCCGGTAATCTTACTGGCTGCGTTTTTTTGCTTTTTCGCTATACTGTTTCTGACGCCGGTCATTTTGTTGACGCTGCCAGTGGCTATTCCGATGTGGATACTCGCTGCGCCGTGGGCCTTGTTGCCCGAACGGGAAGCGGCGGTTTGAGATTCGCAATGTCCGGGTGGAGGGGAGCTCCTTGTACCTGTAGAGTGGCGCCGATAGGGTAGGCTGAAAGAGTGGGATGGGCGTCTCGCCCGTCTTTTGTGTTCCACACGCGCTGACGGGCGAGACGCCCATCCCACTCTTTGGCAACACCCCGAAGTTCCTTAGAATGCAAGACACCCAAAGTATTATTGCCATTCGCTGCATTGTTGGTTAAGAACTTTCCCGGCAAGGTGGCAGGCTCTACACCGGGCAACAAACAAGCCGAATCAACCCGAGCCAGGAAATCAATCAAAGGAGTCGATCAATGAATCGAAAAGAAGCCATTATTGTCGGGCTGGGAGGCATCGCGGCTGCTGTCGCGGTCGCGCCCACGGCGGATGCACAAGCGGCCCAAGGGTCTAACCCGGACTTGGATCAGATTCGCGCGCTGCTAAAGGCACATGATGAAGCGTTTACCAACCATGACCTGAACGGAGTGATTGCATGTTTTACAGAAAAAGCCGCGATTATGGGCACGGGTCCCGGGGAAATTTGGTCAGGGCCGGACGAGATCAAGGTTGCTTATGAGCACTTTTTCGAAGGGTTCGACAAGGGAGAACAAAAATTCACTTACCAATTCAGAATCGGTGGAGCCACCTCAGAAATGGGTTGGCTGATGGCGTCGGGAAATGTGACTGGGAAAAAAGAAGGAAAAGAGTTCGCCTTTCCCCTCAATATCTCCATTACCGTTGCGAAAATTGATGATAAGTGGTTGATCGCCGCTATGCATTTTTCAACCCTCACGGGTAGTGCGACGCCAGGAACCAAGGGTTCGGAATAGCGAATCATCCACTTTTTGTTATGAATGACGAAAGATCGAACGAAACGCTCTCCAGTGAGGAAAGAAGAGAGCTATTGGACCGGCGACTGTTTCTCCAGAGCATGGGTAAGTGGTCTGGTGCAGCAATAGCGGCGGCGTTAGGCGGGCTTGCCTGGCTTGCACTTCCGCCGGAAGCGAACGCTGGCGCCTGGGTCAATCGCCGGGGCTATGGCGGCGGAGGTGGAGGATGGGTCAACCGATGGGGTGGAGGAGGCGGTGGGGGCTGGATCAACGGCCGCGGCGGTGGCGGTGGCGGATGGATTAACCGCCGGGGCTATGGCGGCGGAGGTGGATGGGTCAATCGATGGTAAATGACTGTTCCTGGACCATTCCCGTCGAAGATGGCCTCTTAAAAATCGGAAATGCAAATGGCTTCGGTGGGGAATCACGAGTTGGTTTTCAAACCTCGGTCTGAGCGTCTCGGCATAAGGGAACATACGCGCCTGCCTCGACGAAGTCGGGTCCCGCGTGTAGGTTTCCAAAGAGCGGTCACGGTCCCGTTTCCTGGTTTTGGGGTTGCGCAAGCGCTCCTCTTCAGCCTACGCCACGCCGGGCGTTTCTGACTCAGCTTGCGCGGATCGCCGATGAACAATTTGGTGGTCGGGTTGCGCGGCCGTTTATAAGTGTGCTTTATACAGCACAACGACCGTTTACAGAGAGCTAGGAGTTAGACTTTAGGATAGGATCTAGACAGATTTGCTCTTCGAGCCGACTTGGGCGTCCGATGGAACGGGCTCGCGCGTCCAACAGATTCTGATGGTGATCGCTTGCTTTCGATCGACTTTATTTCCAGCTCGATACACCGACTGTGAAACTTTTTAGGATTCTATGTTGGAAGATTATGACCACGATTACCAGCGGGATTGTCACCACCATGGAAGCCGCCAGGATTGTACCCCAAGGTTGCTCGTGCTCGCTCACGCCGCTGAATTGAGAGATAACCACCGGCACGGTTTTGAGGTTGTCACTGATGGTAAACGTCAAGGCGAATAAAAACTCATTGAAAGCACCGATGAAGGCCAGGAGCCCGGTAGAAACCAGACTGGGCATCGTCAAGGGCAACAAGATCCGCCAAAAGACAATCAGAGGCGATGCACCGTCCACGTAAGCAGCGTCCTCAAGGTCCCTCGGTACGCTGCGGAAATGCTGAGTCATAACCCAGATCGCAAACGGAATCGTGAAAGCCAGATAAGTAAGAACAAGCCCGTGACGTGTATTGAAGAGTCCCAGATTTCTCAACATCACGAACAAGCCCGGGAGCAGGGAGATCGCGGGAACATTGCTCATCAACAGCACGAGGTAGAGTAAACCCCCTTTGAAACGAAAAGGAAGACGCGCAAGCGCATAGGCACACAAGCTCCCGAATGCGAGCGAGATCAATACAGTGGAACCGGCGAGGATAACGGAATTTATGAGACTCTCGACGAAAATAGGACGCACAAAGATTTCCTTGTAATGATCGAAATTAAGCGCCTTGGGCGAAAGATTGGTCGAGAATAGAGCGTTGCTGGGTCGGAACGATCCGAGGAGGGCGCAGAAAAACGGGAAGAGATTGAAAACAAGAATGACGGCCACGAGCAGATACAACGAGACTCGTAGCACCAGGAACTTCCACCCGATAAAGAGTTCGCGTTTGCTTGGAGTTTTCTTTTTTGCACGCATCCGTTTCTTCCTTGACCATCGAAGGAAGCTCATTAACCCGTTTTGCCGTCGATAGAAATTTCCGGGCCGCAAATTGCGGCAGCGATCGCGAATGCTACCAGTGCAGCCGTCAAAAAACCAAATTGCCGACTCCGTGCAACACGCAACCGAAGTTTTCGTGCGCTAACTTTCACCTCGGTGCCCGACTCCCTTCTTGATAGTCGAACTATCGCACCAACCTCGAATACTGGGCAAAGGCTGTTCTGCTTTGTGACGGGATAGCCCCTTTCACCACTCGACGATCCAGGCGGTAAGAGTGCCCTCGATTTGCTGGGGTGTTCCAAGTCGAGGCAACAGACATCCTGATTCCAAGGAATTAGCATGAGCCGGCAATCTTTCAAATGAGCCGTTGGTGAAAATGGGGCTGGTTTGCGAGCAAGGTAGAACAGGCGGCTCTGCGGCTCGACTGAGCTCGCCGAAGCGCCGAAGTCCTGTTCTCTGACAACGCAGCTGCAGAAAAAAGCGTTTTCTGAGCGTGGCAAGCTCATTGGAAGTTAGATCCCGCAGGGAGCGGCTGGCCGTAGTGCGGCACAGGCGAGGACGCCTATGCTACACTTGGCTCGCAGCTGCCCCGGCTAACCCGTATGTGTTTCGTCACCTTCTGCGCTCTCTCTGAACAATGTAAGAAGATGGTCAACGGTCAGCTCGTCTAGCCGGTGAACCGCGATGTCGGCTGCGCCAAGCGCTTCGATCGGATTCGTTGTCGCCACCGCAACAGCTTTCATGTCGCCGCGGTGCGCGGCTTCGATTCCGACCAAAGCGTCCTCGAACACGACGCAACGTTCCGGGGACCGTCCTATTTTTTCAGCCGCTTTCAAAAACACCTCAGGATCCGGTTTCCCATGCGAAACATCTTCCGCTGTCACTAACGCAACGAAATACTCGGCGAATCCGAGGATCTCCAGCGCAGTCAGAATATTCTCCCTGTGCGTCGATGAGCCCACAGCACACGGAACTCCGTTTTCTTTAAGGTGGTTCAACCATTCTGGAACGCCGGGCAGAGGTGCTATGCCCCATTCCCGGACGATTTCCCGGTAAAGCTGTTCCTTTCTTAATGAGAGCTCGGAAATAAGCGCCGGTTCGTCCGTCCAGCCCAGGATGTTTGGGATGATGAAATCATTCTTGCGGCCAAAACCTTTCTTAAAGTGGCCTGGTACCAGAGAGTACCCGCGCTCTTTCGCGAGTCGTTCCCAGCTTTCTTCATGATGCGCGGAGGAATCGATGATCACTCCGTCCCAGTCAAAGACGGCGCCGATATTCATAATATTCTGGATGACTCTTTTTGTTCTTTGTGCAGCAGAAAAGGCGCAACGACGTGAAAACAACCACTCGCGATCACCGACGCAAGAACTTTGCAATGATCCCATTCTGAGCCTGGTCCATGAGCGCCGGCGCGTGGCCGATATTCGGAAACTCGACCAGCTCGGCACGTGGCCCGCGCTGGGTCATTTCCTGCGCTACCGTCGCCGGCAGAACGTCGGAACTGAGCCCGTGCAGCAACAGAACCGGACAGGAGATACGGTCGTAGGCTGACCAAAAATCGACGTCGTGTTCAGCCGCCAGGAAAGGTTGGGCGATGGCGGGATCCTTCGCGAGACTCAACTTGTTGTCCGGCGTGCTGCGCGCCCCGTAACGCGCGAGATGGCGCCAGTTCTCGTCGCTCAGATCACCGAACGGGGCGTACATCTGGCGCATGTATCTTTCGACTCCTTCGAGATCGTCGAAAACGGGATTTTGCCCGACGTAGGCACCGATGCGTTTGGCCGCCGCGAGCGGAATAAACGGCCCGATATCATTGATGACAAGGCGTTGGATCGGCGTCTTCGCTTGCGCCGCCAGCAGCATACCAATGACGCCGCCCATCGAGGTGCCAACCCAATCGACGGATTCGACGCCGGTGCGCGCGATGAGCGCAGTCATGTCGGTAAGATATTGTACGTAATTGTAATCGGCAGGATTGGCAAGCCAGTCGCTCTTGCCGCGGCCGACTACGTCGGGGCAGAAGACCTTTCTGCCGTCCTCCTCCAAAGCACGCGCCAGGTAATCGAGATCACGCCCGTTGCGTGTGAGGCCATGCACACAGATCACGGGCGGCTGCGCAGATGCCAGCCCCCATTCGTAGTAGGCGATGCGATGAAAGCCACCGGAACCGAGGCCGTAGAATTGTTTCTCTTCCATGCGGTCCGTTAACTATCATAGCGGTCGAAAAAAAACCGCCAAAATCGCCGGCGTTTTCAAAACGGGACCGGTTCGCACGACGATGAACGTGATCACTTAACACCAGGGCGAGCATCTTTCTGCAAGTCGTTCAATACTACAACTCGAACGCGGGAGTTTCGCCATACCGCTAAGGGAAAAGCCTTGGGAGGGCGAGACTCCTGTCGAGCCGTCGAAGGGCGCCCTCACTCGCGTCCAAGACAGATTCTTCGAAATTTGAAACATGGAAAGGCGCTGGTATGGAGCCACCGTTAGTTGTTTCCACCTTGGCATGAGTGTCTCGGCTAACGGGAGCATACGCAGCCTGCCTCGACGAAGCCTCGGCGAAGTCGGGTCCCGCGTGTAGGTTCGACCAGTTAAGCTCTGCTCGAGCATCGGTGGTTCATCGGCGGAATGAAGTTGGCTTCCTTCCCGCTTGAGCTAGCCAAGCCTCTACTTCGCCAGGCTTACACGCGAGACGCGTATGCTCCTATACTGTCTCACGACATGAGTTGGGCGTGCGCAGGCCACACCCCCTCGTCCGCAGACAGAACCTCATCTCCAAAGCCATTCCAGAGCACCGCCAAAGCGCTTCAACTTCAAAAACCGGTTCGACCGGAAGCTAGTTGATAGTAAATTTCACTATTTCGAAGTTGCTCTCTGAACTCCCGGAGTTTCGTCTCGCGGTCAATGATCGCTAATTCCACGTCTGCGATCTCCGCAAAATCCTCAAGGTATTCAGTTGTAACGGCATAGCTGTATACTGTGTGATGTGCGCCGCCGGAGTAGATCCATGCCGTTACGGCAGTTTTGAAATCCGGCAGGCATGCCCAGACCGCCCGCGCCACTGGCAGCCTGGGCAGCGGTTCAAGTGGCCTGACGGCCTGCACTTCATTCACAATCAGGCGAAACCGGTTTCCTAGATCAATCAGGGAGGCGTTGATTGCAGGTCCAGGAGGGGCATTGAAAACCAGGCGTACTGGGTCCTCCTTGCCGCCAATGCTCAGCGGGTGAATTTCCAGAGCTGGTTTGTCCTCGGCAATCGATTCACATACCTCTAACATGTGTGAGCCAAGCACGAGTTGATTGTCGGGATGTAAGTGATAGGTGTAGTCCTCCATGAAGGACGTGCCTCCTTTTAGACCAGCAGCCATTGCCTTCACCGCCCGCAGCAGAGCGCAGGTTTTCCAGTCGCCTTCAGCTCCAAAACCGTACCCGTCCGCCATCAGACGCTGTACGGCCAGTCCAGGCAACTGCTTTAATCCGTGCAGAGTTTGGAAGTTAGTGGTAAAGCCCTTGAAATCGCCAGCCTCCAAAAAGCTCCGTAAGCCAAGTTCAATGCGGGCTCCGTCACGAAGCGCTTGGTGACGGCCTCGGTCCATTCGAAGCTCTTCTGCCACATCGTAGCATTCCTGGTATTCTGCGCAGAGTTTCGAAACGTCATCGTCGCCGACTCGATCCACGCACTCCACCAGGTCACCGACTCCATAACCGTTCACCGAAAAACCGAACTTTGCCTCGGCCGACACTTTGTCACCCTCTGTAACAGCCACTTCCCGCATGTTGTCCGCGAAGCGGGCGAATTTCGCACCCTGCCAGTCGTGCCAGCCGCGCGCCACCCGCATCCATGTTCCGAGGCGATCCTGGATCTCAGGATCCGACCAGTGACCCACTAGAACCTTCCGGTTCAACCGAAGCCGGGTATGAATATGTCCTGCTTCGCGATCTCCGTGTGCCGCCTGGTTCAGGTTCATGAAATCCATATCTATCTCGCTCCACGGCAGATCACGATTGAACTGGGTATGCAAATGCAAGAACGGCTTTGCTAACAGGGATAACCCGCCGATCCACATTTTTGACGGCGAAAAAGTGTGCATCCAGAGTACTAACCCGGCACAGTTTTCGACGTTATTCGCCTGAATGCAGATCGCGCGAATTTCCTCTGGTCGAGTGAGCACCGGCTTAAACACCAGATTGAGCGGCAACTTTTGGCTGGCTTTCAGTTCGGCAATAATTTTTTGTGAGTGTTCGCCTACCTGTCGAAGCGCCTCTTGCCCGTAAAGGTGTTGGCTGCCGGTAAGAAACCAGATTTCGGGGGATGCCAGATTTTTCATAATATGAATTGCTCTCCAAGCACCGGACGCCGGTTGTTGCTACCGAGCCCGGTCGAGATTGGGATAATGCCTGGCATGGCGCTTACCCCACAGACCCATCTCCTTCAACACCGGTTGCAAACTTTTTCCTCGCCGGGTGAGTGAATATTCTACTTTTGGCGGGACTTCTTGGTAGACCTTGCGAGACACCAGGCCGTCATTCTCGAGCTCACGCAACTGCTGAGTTAACATCTTCTTACTGGCGGTGCTGACCAGACGCCGCAGCTCGCCGAAACGGAGAACTTGATTCTCGTCGAGATAATAGAGCAAGAGCGGTTTGTATTTTCCGCCCATGACCGCCAACGTAATTTCTACGGGACAGAAGGTAATCGGATCTGGGCTCCTGGTTTCCAATCGGATATAAGGTTACAAAAAAGTGCCTAGTTGTCAAAACAGTCCCTAGATGGCACGATCTTCCCAATGAACATTTTCCTCGTAATCGCTCATCCGGAACCTCAAAGTTTCAACGGCGCACTTTTCCGCGAGGCGGAACAACTTCTGCGCGAGGCAGGACATACGGTAAGGACATCGGATCTGTACGCGATGCAGTTTAATCCAATTTCGGGGCGCCATAATTTCTCGACCGTGAAAGATCCCCTTTATTTCAAGCCTCAGGCGGAAGAGATTTTTGCGACCGAAGCCGGCGGATTCGCGCCCGATATCGAGCGTGAACTCAAAAAACTGGAATGGTGCGAGCTCATGATCTGGCAATTCCCACTCTGGTGGTTTGGGTTGCCCGCTGTGCTGAAGGGATGGGTCGACCGTGTGTTCGTCATGGGCCGCACCTACGGTTACGGCAGGATGTACGACCAGGGCGTATTCAGGGGAAAACGCGCGCTTTTGTCGGTCACCACTGGGGGACCTCGGAGAGCTTATGAAGAGGACGGATTGCACGGCGATATTCAGGCCATTTTACGACCGGTTCAGCGCGGTATCCTCGAGTTTGTTGGGTTCTCGCTTCTTGCTCCGCATATCGTGTACGGCCCTGCGCATTTAACGCACGAGGAGAGAAAAACAGCGCTGTTTAGTTACAGCCGTCGCCTCGAATCGATCGTCTCTGAATCGCCGTGCCCGGTAGGATCGTATTGACTCTGCTCCGGAGGGACTTCGGCGTATTCCCAAAAAGTGGGATGGGCGTCTCGCCCGTCAGCGTGGAACAGAAAAGACGGGCGAGACGCCCGTCCCACTCTTTCAGCCCCACCTGGGCATAGGCCGGCAGGGACGAGCTTCCGCCTTCGCTAAAGCTATGGCGGACAGGTCGCCTCATCCTTGGATCTTGGGTCCACTCTTCCTTTGCAGTTTGAGTTCAAGCCAGCGCTCTGCGAAACGTCAGATTCAGACGGCACCGCCCAGTCAGCGGATGGCTGCCCTCTGCCAGGGTATCTATCCCGTGGAACGCCAGACGGGATGGGCCACCCCATACGACAACATCGCCGTTTTCCAGGCGAAGCCGTTGCGGCCGAACATTTCGAGTGAGACCACCGAACAGAAATTTCGCCGGCAACCCCAACGAGACCGAGACGATTGGTGATTCGTAAAATTTTTCGTTCTTGTCCTGATGTAACGACAACCTGGTCCCTGGCTCGTATCGGTTGATGAGACAGGAATCAGGCTGGAAACCCGGGAAACCAGCGCGCTCGGCTGCCGCCGCGGCCAATTGCTGAAAGGCAGATGGCATCGGCGGCCACGCAGCGTTCGTTTCGGGATCAATTGCCGTGTATCGATACCCGTATCGGTCTGTGGTCCATCCGGCTCTTCCGCAGTTCGTCATTGCCACGGACATTCGGTAACCACCAGGTGTTATCATGTGGCGAAAGGGCGAAGCCTTCGCGACTTGTGAAACCGCCTGCACGATCGATTCAGCACTGTCAACTGCGAACCGCCGAAAAAGGAATGCCCCATCCGCCAGCTTTTCCATTTCAGCCGCCGGAGTCGCATCCGCAAAGAGGTCATTCATGCCGATCGTTGATTTTGGCACAATACTGCGCGTTCACT
>Ga0213877_10000104_pt1 | contig 11287 bp, 12 predicted proteins | sample VelepicoBEBS_R01_FD_160112 | JGI IMG/M metagenome (GOLD analysis project Ga0213877, IMG submission 160112) | Vellozia epidendroides bulk soil microbial communities from rupestrian grasslands, the National Park of Serra do Cipo, Brazil - BS_R01 | ecosystem: Environmental > Terrestrial > Soil >...
GAGGTGCTAGGCGTGACGCTTACGAGACAGATGATAGCCTAGGCTGAGCTTGCGAGGCCTAGGAACAATGCAACCCCAGACGTCGAGCGCTGAAAGCGCGGAAGATTGGACCGGCTGCACCGCCTTGAGAGGCTGTTTGGTTGTGGCCTGCAATCGGTCAACGACCCGCCGATCGCATCTGTCGCGCCTTCAGCGCTGGCGTCCTTTTACTAAACTGTCCTAGGCCTCGCAAGCTCAGCCTAGGCTATCATCTGTCTCGGCTTCGCCGCTCTAATCCATTTCGCAACAGGGTCTAGTTAGGGACCTTATTCGATCGGTCGGGAGGCTGACCCCATCAGGTTTAGGCGGTTGAACCCCACCGAACCGTGTACGTGACTACAGTCGTGGAAGCTGCGCCGTTGCTGGTTTCTTGCGGCTCGATCAGTCCCACAATTGCATCGATGAAGGCCACCTGGTCGAGCACAAGTGTGGTCAGGTCGTGACACTCCCAACCTGCCATCGCGATGCCGTCTTGACCCACGATAGCCAAATCGCCTGGTACTTGCCGGCCGAGCAGGCGGACTGCTGCGTCGCGCGCGCCGATCGCCATCACGTCATTGCCGCACACCAGCGCGTCAACTTTCGAGCGGCGCAGGAGCAGAGAAGCTTCCTTAAACCCCGAATCGTATGAATAGTCGCCGTGAGCTTCTGCTTCGAAAGCCAGGCCATGTCTGGCTAAGGCAATACCGAACCAGTCGCGACGCTGTTTGTCTATCCAGCTAGAATTCCTGCCGCACAGATAAGCGAAGTGCCCGCGACCATCGCCGACCAGCTTGTCAATAATCTGTGAGGCGGCCTCTGCACCGTCGAAACGCACGCATGAAACCCTCTTGTCTTCGATTGGTTCCTCCGAGACGATAGTCAGCCTTGTTGTCCTGAATATTTGGACTGCATCCTTCAGCGACACTAAATCGGAAAAGATGATCGCATGGTCAACTTGGTAGGTTGACGCGAGGCGCAGCAACTGCAAACGATCGGTGTTATCGCCACAGCACAAAATGATTGGAACAAGAGCACGAGCCTGCAGCCGATGTACGAGTACTTCCAACTGCTGTGCTTCACATTGGTTGCCGATCGCATTCACAACCACTGCCACCAGACGAGATCGCCGATTGTTTAGCGTGCGCGCGATGGCATTGGGCTGATAACCATACTGCTGTGCCATAGCGAGTACGCGTGCGCGCGTCTGCTCACTAATTCGCCCATCCGTTGAAAATGCCCGCGAGATGGTTGCCGAAGAGACCCCGATGAGCTTCGCCAGTTCTTTAGAGGTGATTCGCTCTCTCATGGCATTCACTACCTCGCAGTCGTGGCACCACGAGATACCGCGACGGGTTCGCCGTCTTTGGCGGCGGAGGCTCTGATGGCATCCCAGAGACGCGCGAAACGTAGTCCAGTTTCTGCGGTCGAGAGGTTTTCTGTATTGCCCGCACGAATCGCGAGAAAACTCTTGAGCGGATTGTTCGTAATTTCGACCTCTTGACGCAATCCGGGAGCTCCGGCCACAGCGATCTCCCGCCAGGAGCCCCAGGCGTCCAGACGAACGGTCGCCTGGGTGTAAAAGAACGTTATCTGCGAGCTGCATCCAGGCGGTCCTTCGCCTGCAGCGTTCAGGGTCAGAAGGGCGCCGGTGGCGAGTCGGCCGGCGACCGCACAGACTACGTCAACGTTGCGCTGACGGTTGTTCATGAAGGCAGACACTCGTTCACAATCCGCGTCAGCCAAAAGGCAAACAGTGTTTATCATGTGCGCGCCGGTATCGAACATAAAGCCACCCCCTGATAAATCCATTTGCTGCTTCCAATGCCCTTCGTACCGGGAGGACCAGTTTTCCCAGATTGTGCCCGCTACGCTTACGAGTTCTCCGAATTCACCTGCCTGGGCACGCTTGCGGGTATCCGCAATCAAAGGCGATAAAGCGCCCTGAAAGGCAATCACGATGGTCGAACGGCTCTGATCTCGTGCCAAAATCAATCGCTCAGCCTCTGCCACCGTGGTGACCATTGGCTTCTCGATCAGCAGATCCAGACCGGACTCGACTACGGCGATTCCGTGTTCCGCATGCAGCGCGTGCGGGGTAGAAACATAAACGGCGTCTAGCTCGTCTCGGCAGACCGCTAGCATCGACCTGAAATCGTCGAATTCTCGCGGCTCCGGTCGCCCTGCGGTGCGGCAGATATCAATGAAGTTCCGCCTTGAGGCCGCATTGACGTCGCTCACCGCTACATAGGAGACTTCCGGCATAGAGACCCAGCTGTGGGCATAACGTGCCGCTATATGTCCAGTGCCGATCACCCCGAGCCGGAAACTATTGTTAGAAGTCATATTGATGAACACGTTTACACAACTTCTGATGTTATGTCTATGCCATATTTCCCTTGCAGTGTTTGCTTGACAACGGATGTTGAGCGAGCCTACAAACAGGCCGCTATGAACACGTATGCACAAAGAAGGCGATTGCGGCAAAGGCCGCCTCGTCAGACCAAAAGGAGGTTCAATGTTTAGAAAGACAGTCCTGTTGGGAATTAGTGTGGCGTCGGTACTGGCCATGGGCTCCGCCCAGGCTAAGACGATCCGTATCGCCGAGCACCGTCCGGCACGGATCGATGCGCTCAAGAAGGTCGTGCCGGAAATCGAAAAGAAATATAATGTCCAAATCGAAGTAATTGAATATCCCGCCCCGGAGAAAGATTACTTAACAAAGCTTCTAACAGAACTTGGTGCGGGTAATGCCCCGGACATCTTTACTGCACCACATGGTTCAGACGTCGCCGACATGGTCGCGGCGGGCTATCTGGCTCCTATTACGACGGAACTCAAAGCTTGGGACGGCTATTCGCAGTTGTTTGATGTTGGCAAGGTTATGGCGACCAGCCAAGATGGTCAGATATACGTTCTGCCTGCCATGCTGAACGTCCAGCAGCTCTACTACCGTCGCGACATACTTGAGAAAGTCGGGATTTCGACCGAGCAACCAAAGACGTGGGCCGAGCTTCTCGACCGAGCCAAGGAGATCAAAGCAAAGACTGGGGCGTACGGCCTTCTCTTTCCGGCAGGCGTGACGTGGGGCGACGGTGCCTTCGTGGAGGGCTTCAGGCTTTTGCTTGTTGGCACCTCAACGCCACAGATCGTCACCGAGAACGGCAAGCTTAACCTCACCGGGCAAGGGATAAAGGACGTCTTCGGTTTCTATGCTGACCTGATTAACAACGATCTGATGCCGATCCAGCCCTTACTCGAGCCAGAGCCATGGGTGGCGCCGAAGTATGAGATGTTTCCGGCAGGCAAACTGGTTGTAACCACTGGCGGTTCATGGGGCTATATTTATGATTGGGGTGCGCAGAGCAAGAACCCGATCCCTAATGTCACTCAAGTCGTCGGCACGTGGGAGGTTCCCGGCAAGACGGAAGGGCAGTACGTTCTTGTCGACCTCGAGAGTCCATGGGCCGTTAACGCAAAATCGGCTGATGTTGCTCTCGCCAAAAAGGTCATGCTTGAGATTGGTTCGGTTAAAGCTGATGTGGCGTACGCGCAAAACCTCGGCAATATCCCAGGCCGCGTCGACGCGGCTGCTGACCCAGACTTCCAAAAGCTGACGGAGTTGGTTCCGATTCTGACCGCTTTGAAAAACGGAACCGGAACCCATTTGAACACGGCTGAAGGCTTCTCGGCGGTTGCCGAAGGCGTCGCGCGCGGGACCGACGCACTGCTTCGCAAACAGACTGATGCGGCAGGCGCTCAGAAGATTCTAGTCGACTACGTCAAACAAGTTCTTGGCGGCGATGCCGTTAAGTAATTCTTCAGGAATTGTGTACCGGAGACGACTGCTTCGCGATCGTCTCCGGTCTTTCCACAAGGAGGCGGTGCAGTCCTGGATTCTACAAAGTGACAAGCACAAATGACGACCTATGATAAACGCAGCTCCTGGCAGCTTCAGCTCCTGCTTTTGCCCTGCGTCCTTCTAATCGGTGCTCTTGTCATCTACCCGGCGCTTTACTCGGTCTATTTAAGCCTTACGAATGCCTCGCTAGTCGGGGTAGCGGCAACCCACCCGCGTTTTGTTGGTCCGGGCAACTATCTGCGGCTGTTCGGCGACGGAGGATTCTGGCATTCTCTGGTCGTTACGTTGTGGTTTGTGCTTGGCTCGGCAGTGATCGGCCAGTTTCTTCTGGGACTCGGTTCCGCCCTATTGCTTCGGCGGCCGCTTCGCTTCAAAAATTTAATCAACTCGATCATCCTACTGCCGAATGCTGTGCCTGAAGTGGTCGCCGGCTATATCTGGATTTCGATGCTGGCCGGTGGCGAACAGTCAACGCTGAATCGGCTGCTAGGCCTTTTAGGAATTCAGTCTGTCCAGTGGTTAGAACGGTTTCCACTGGTCATGATCATTGTCGCTAACACCTGGCGCGGCATCGCCTCGGCGATGATCCTGATGATGGCGGGTCTGAGCGCGGTGCCTCCTGAGATCTGTGAAGCGGCTCGGATCGACGGTGCCTCGCCTCGCCAGATCTTCCGGTTCATTACGCTTCCACTGATCATGCCGACGATATTTCTTTACATGCTGGTCTCGACCGTCACGACCATCTCGATTTTCGGGTTCATCTACGCGCTCACCCGAGGGGGACCTGGCAACGCCACCGAAATTGTTGGCATCTATATTTACAATCAGTCCTTCACAGCCTTTCAGCTCGGGTACGGTTCGGCAGTGGCCGTCGTCACCCTTGTTATATCGATTGCTATCGGCTTGTTCTACGTGCGTGCTCTTAACGTCCAGGTTTAATTTCATGAGCAAATCGAAACCCGCTTTTCCCTCGCTCTTTGATCGTGATGTGGTCGCCTATGCAACTCTTTCGCTGATCTCAATTTTCTGTTTGATGCCCTTCGTTTGGCTGATTCTCGCCTCGTTCGATAAGAATGCCTCATTGTTTCTTCGCTGGCCTAGCCCTTGGACGCTCAACAATTATATCGGCATTTTTGTGCGCGAGGGAGGTGCTCGATGGTTTTTCAATTCGTTCATTGTTGTGGGGACTGCTACGATCATCGTCCTGCTATTCGCCGGCCTCGGTGGTTACGCGCTATCACGGATGAAGGTGTGGTGGAAGCGGCCTTTCCTCTACACGATCATTTTGGTCAGGGTCATTCCACCACCGGCCTTAATTGTGCCGTTATATAAGATTCTACTTACCGGCAACGGCGCGGTCGGGTCTTTTGTCCGCAGTCTCGTAAGTTCCGAATCCGTGCGTCCGATTATGCTGGTCGTCGGATTAATCGATGGCTATTTCGGCCTGATTCTAGTCTTTGCCGCGATGCAGTTGCCGCTTGCGCTCTGGATTATGAAAACCTACTTCGACACCATCCCTCACGATTATGAAGAGGCGGCGCTCGTCGACGGGGCAAACCTCTTTCAGCGTATCCGCCTCGTGATTGCGCCGCTAGCTCTTCCGGGCCTCGCTGCGGCGGGCCTTTTTGCATTCATTTCGGCCTGGGGAGATTTCCTGATGCCGCTCATCTTGTTGTCTTCATCAGAACTTCAGATGCTGCCCCTGGGACTGTTTCGCGCTTTTCTGCGCGTCCAGCAGATTGACTACGGCTTCTTAAGCGCACTTGCGATCCTCTACATGTTACCGGCCGTGATCGCGTTCGGATTTGCTCGCCGCTACTTCGTCCAGACGTTCTCGGGCGGCGTCAAAGCTTGATGCGGGTGTTTACCGTGGTGGAATTGCCATGAGCCGCGCGCTGGCGCTGGAGGGCTACGCTCCCGTCGTAGCCGCCGCCGCTGCTAAAGAAACGCTCACCCTTAAAGTGTTTGGCCGTCCGAAAATCGCTATTCCGAACTCGCTTTTTGCGCCGCCGTTGCTTATCCAATTCGCAGTGGTTCAGTCGACCGTATGCGACATCTGACTTTCATTTGTCATGCACGCGAAGATCGCGAGTACCTGGACAGACTCTTAATTCATTTAAAGCCCTTTGAGCGTAATTCCACCGTTGAAGTGTGGAGTGACGACAAAGTACAAACGGGGGATGATTGGCGAAAGGAGATAACCGAAGCTTTAGCGAAAGCGCAAGCGGCGGTCCTATTAGTGACGCCTGATTTTTTAGCCTCCGAATTCATCTACAAGAACGAATTGCCGCCGTTACTTAAAGCCGCCAAAAAAGAGGGATTGCGAGTACTTTGGGTCCGGATCATCGATAGTTTGTACACGGAGACGGCAATAGCGAAATATCAGGCCGTTGGCGACCCGGCTACACCTCTTGCTTTGTTGACTAAAGCTGAGCAAGACCGGGTCTGGGTAAAACTTTGCATTGAGCTAAAAAATGCAACATGGGGTCTTTCTATAAGGCTTGATAGGCCTAAGAGGGATGCGAAGGGGCGAAACTTCAGAATACGTGGGAAGGCAAAGTTTAGGCCACGAAAATCCAAGGATGATTCTGCAAAGGATCTCCTGTCGGCGTTGAGTAAAATGAAATTGTGCCTGGCTCCGTTCGTCTTCAACCTAGACAGCGGCTGGAGGGCTCAGGAAATACTGACGCCGAGTGCGACCGGGGCGTTCTCGGCGAAAATATCCCTGGGTGAGGAAGGTTCCGCCGATATTGGTAAGCTATTTAAGGTATCGGTTTGCGCAGTAGACTCTCATTTTTCTGGTTGGAAGGACTCTTCGGACGCACTTCCTGCCGTTCGGATTGAGTCCAACACAATAAAAGTGAAGCGAGTTGGCTAAGATCTGATCAGACGGAAACAAGTGCCTGTTCGCTGACCGCATCTCAAAGTTCTCTTCCAAAATCAAGTCGGGACCTGGTACACTCGGAACATGAACCCTAGCGGAAGCTAGCAGACAACGCTGGGCATGTTATCATCTATGTTCGTAATTTATTAATTACAAACATAGTCTGGCACGGAAGACCAAGTGTTGTTGCTGAAGTGCAGACCATTAGTGGTCGGTAAAAAACCGGGCACCCGCACGGTGATGCTCATAGAATATTTCCTCTCTTCTGTTGAGCCCGTCTTCTACAGTTAGTGGCATTTTGTTTTAGGGCGACCAAGTCCTGGAGCGGATCGTGGACGATTTTTGGTCGCCGAACTCAAAATGTAGTGCGAAGAACGCTGGTTTTTTACTTTTTGTTATTGTTTAAGCACGAAATCCGTATCTCTCCATTGTAGCGCTAAGAAGCGCACAATGTTTTTCCGAGTCAAGAATGCCGTTCCTATCAATATCTCTAGATCGTCCATAGCGTGCGTCAGGGTGAGAAGGTGCGCCAGCAGGTCTTCGGGACTCAGGGCTGGAGGTAATTCCATCACCGCTCAAGGCTCGCCGCTACAGTTTCGATCTTGAGCGGGCCGGGTTGCATCGCTTCGACGACTCAGTTGTGTTGCCAGAATTAACCAGAAAACTAAAGTTACATAGGCACAAACGTCGAACCGCGTTGTGACTTGGATCGGCGAGCGTAGGATTGTTTCGTTTGCAAGATAGTCGCACTTTCGTGTCGTCACCCCCAGACGGGCTTGACGCAAAACTCCAACGATATTACCCATTCGGGTTATATTCGACTTATGTGCTGTAATTAACGACACTTTTGTGTTCTTTTGTTTCTTGTTAATATTAGTAAGAACTCTCTTCGTCCGATCTCCTTCTCCATCCTACACCGTTTGTCTTAGGCGTCGCTCGAGGAAATACCTACGCTATTAATGGGAAAGATTTTCAAATACTCACAATTAAAACTCCGGAGGATCGAATCATGCCAAAATTACAAGTAAAGCACGAGTCCCCGACCTTACCCCTTCCCCCGCCACGGGAACGCAAGCATTTCCTCGAGTTGCTGCTGACCAACCCGAATTACTTCGGGAATCTGGCGGACAGCCCCCTGAACCCAGTGCAGGAAATCAGCGGCAACATCAGTTACGAGGAATTGAAGTGCCTGGGCTACAACCCGCAACTCAGCCGTTTGGAAGGAGTCGTCTGGATCAAGCAGCCGGGCGGCTATAACGGAGGGATCTGTACCAACGGCTCGCTGGAATATGTGAGTTTTTACCTCTCGTACGATAATGGGGCGACCTGGCTCGCTCAGGGGACGACCAGTTTTCAGGTTTTCGACGTACCGGGTCCGCATCCGTTAGAGTACGCTGTTAGCCTGAATATCACGCCTGACGAGAAGTTCTGTTTCATTGCGAACCTGCCGCTGGTCAGAGCAATACTTTCCTGGAATACGCCACCCATCGGACCGGGTACTGTTCCGGTATGGGGAAACGTGCTGGAAACACGGATCCAGATCGCGGGATTTACGCTGGAAGTAGAATTACCGAATCTGTTGGAGGCTGCGGATGTCAAGCTTTCGCCCGAGCTAGTCGGTCAGATCGCGGAGACGGCGACCGTCAAGTTACAGGCCCCCAAACCCCTTAGTGCGGCGGAACTCAAGAATCATTACGCGGAGACAAAAGTTCCGACGCATCGTTTTCTGCACAATACGATTAACAAGGCGGTCAAAAATCCGGCGACGCTGGCGGCCTCGAGCGCGTACCTGAATGGACTCGGGATTGACTTGGCAGCGGCGGTTAAAGCGCTGGAGACTACGAACGGCAACACAGACTTCGAACAACTCAATTGTATCGGCCTTGACCAGGGTAGCGGTTCTCCGGATGCGCTAGTGGGGACGCTCGTGATCAAACTGCCCACGGGCTACCTCGGTGGTCCGTGCTCGACGGGCAGCCAGGAATACGTTGCATTCTGGATCGACTGGGGGACAGGCTGGCAGTGGGTTGGTACCCCGTCGGTCAACGTTTACGACATTGCGAGTATACCGGCCGAAGGTCTGAGCTACGCCGTATATCTACCGGTAGACCTTAACACCCATCGCAAACCCTGCACCGAGGGGCCAGTCACGGCAAACGTGCGTGCGATTTTGTCATGGGACACACCGCCGCCGCCTTCGGATCCCGACTACGTTCCGGTGTGGGGAAATCGACTCGAAACACTGATTTTGGTGGATCCGGGCGTAACCGTGCAGCCGGGGGATTTCACGCCTTATCTGACGTCGATCTGTGACGTGGCGACGTGTGATATCGATCAGACGTCGGGCTGGGCTCACCCAGGTGCAGGCGATAATCCGTTCGGCGCTTCGGTTTCGATCTTCGGCTACATCCCGGGTGCGCCGTCGTTCAACAGTCCGTTGCCACCGCTGCCTCGGTACCAGATTACGGTCCAGGAAATCGATACCTCGACAAACACGCTGCTGGGTAGCCCGCAGATCGTTACGGATACATTCGGCATCACGATCGATCAACAAATTGGCGGCGGGCCGGTCACCAGCACTAACCAGACGCAGAACGCGATAGGCGGTTATTTCACCTATCAGGATACGAATCCGAGTCCCGCGGGCTGGCGGATAATTTCGCCGCAGGGCCTTCTCGGGGTCTGGAATTCGGCCGGCAAAACCGGAACCTGGCAGATCAGTGTCACGGCCTTCGATGCGACATTGACGACGAGCTTTCCGGCCGGGACGGTGAACTGCACACTCGACGGAACAACGCGCCAAGGCGTTGTGATCGATCTCGATCAGGCGCCTCCGGTCCCTGATCTACAGATCACGGGGTATATTCCCGGCGGCGTCGGACCGATCCAAACGGCTCAGGAATGCCAGACCTTCACCGTCGGCGACATCATCGTTGGGACTTACAGCGTAAGCGATCCACATCTCGGAGGCTTTAGCCTGGAGGCGGAACCAACCCCGTCGCCAACCACGGGATTCACCGTGGACGGTGTAGCAAGCAATGGGGAGTCGTATCCAGCGATACCGGTTACGACCACCACGAAATCCGGCACGTGGACCTACAAGACCGCCGGACTCCCACCATGCGGATACACAATCCAGCTATTCTCGAACGACCGCACGATCGTGGACTGCGTGACTAACTGGGAGGACAACAGCAAATTCCAAGGCTTTTGTCTAGTGGCCCCTAATTGACGGTGGTCTAAAAGCGGTGAACGACCTTTATCGCCTGCTGCTCGGAGTGTTATGCGTTTGGCGGATCACGCATCTTTTCCAGGCCGAAGACGGGCCCGGGGACGTGATCGTTCGCATACGACGGGTGGCAGGCGAAGGGTTATTGGGGAGGCTGCTCGATTGTTTCTACTGTCTGAGCCTTTGGGTGGCGATGCCGGTGGCTTGGGTAGTCGGGCGTGGACTTCTGGAACGCGCGTTGATGTGGCTGGCCTTTTCAGGGGGAGCCTGCCTGCTGGAACGCCGCACTGGCGATTCAGTCACAATGAGCCCGTCAACTCGCCGGGCTGAATACGAAGAAGATCAGGAGAGATAAATTATGGCTTGTTGTGGTCAGAGGCGGGCAATGGTGGGGAGTGGCGGACTAACGGCCGAAAGCCCTCGGCACAAACGGCTGGGCTCGAACTTCGCACTCTATGAGTACGTTGGGAGCACGGCGATGACGGTAACGGGGTCGATCAGCGGCTTGAAATACCGATTCGGACAGCCGGGCGCGAAGGTTCAGGTCGATCGGCGCGACATCCTGTCGATGGTGGGGCTACCGAATCTGCGGCGAGTAGCCGGCTAGGAGCACGTCTGATACGGTTCAGAAATTCGCACTACTGGCATGTCGATGGGGCTTCGGCATCATAGCTATCTCGCTGCCCTGATTGGGCTTGTGTCTGCGATTGATGATGAAGACTTTCTGGGCAAGCGGGATTGACGGAGATAGCTGTCTCATCGGGGTAGCGTCCCACGAAAGGCCACTGCGCCGGTGAATTCGTCGGTCCAGGTCTTATCCCAAAGCGACGGAAACGACAGCGCCTTGTAGGGGTGGCAGGCGATCACCGCTTCGTCGAGCTCCACGCCGAGCCCTGGCCGCTCCGGCAGAGCGAGCGCGCCGTGTTCGAGCGGATTCCATCCGCCGACGAGATCATTGCGCCAGTCGACGTCGAATTCGGCAAAAGACTCCTGCAGGCGCATGTTGGGGGTCGCGTAGGCGAAGTGGATCGCGGCTGCGAACGCGACCGGGCCGATCGAGCAGTGCGGCGAGACGCCGATGTCCTGGACCGCCGCGAAAGCGGCAATCTTCTTCGCTGCCGCCAGACCGCCACAATGCGCGATATCCATTTGCACGACATCGCACGCCCGCATCGTGATCATCCGCGCGAAATCAGCAAGGGTGTAGAGGCGCTCGCCGGCTGAGATCGGGTGCTGCACGGCGGCTTTCACGTCCTTGAGGAGATCAAGGTTCTCGGGCGCAACCGGCTCCTCG
>Ga0213877_10000105_pt1 | contig 11270 bp, 7 predicted proteins | sample VelepicoBEBS_R01_FD_160112 | JGI IMG/M metagenome (GOLD analysis project Ga0213877, IMG submission 160112) | Vellozia epidendroides bulk soil microbial communities from rupestrian grasslands, the National Park of Serra do Cipo, Brazil - BS_R01 | ecosystem: Environmental > Terrestrial > Soil >...
GTCAGTCTTCCAGTTGCTGATTGACGTCAGGAATCTAGTTAAACCGCTTACGATGCTAGACGACCCATCTATCGTCAACAGAGTCGATGAAGAGATCCGACAGACTTCAGAGCCGTCAAGTGCCCAGGCGCGCTGGCAGTACGTTACCGACTTTATGCAGGAGAGTCACGAATGCAGATGAAAAACGTAGAGCATAAATGGACGGTGGATCGCCCCTGCGTGGTCGGCTAGGTGGGTTCCTCTGACGGATACGTTGGAGATGCCTATTTCGAGGATTTATGAAAACAGAGACAAGTCAGATTCATCGCATTCTTCAAGAACTTCAAGCCGGCTGGTTGGCTGGAAGCGGGCCGCAATTTGCTGCGGCGTTTGCACCTCAAGCGCGATTCGTGGCATTCGATGTGACGACGCTCACAGGATTATCGGAGATCGCTGACTTCCACCAGAGAGCCTTCGATAGTCACCTTCAAGGTACCGCGCTCGATGTCCATATCGAAGAAATCAGGTCGGTCACCCCTGGAGTTTGGTTAGTGTGGACAAAGGGCGGCATTACGAAAGCGAACGGATCGGTTGAACGCACGGGCGAATCAGTACAGCTCTTCGTTTTCAGAGAGCAGGAAGGCCTTGTAGCTATTGAGGCATTTCAGAACACGAGATTGCGTCCGGTGACGGATGCACAGTCCGCCGAAGTATGGCGGCAGTTCGACCAGCTTTGGAACAATCGAGGAAGATGAACCATGAATTCAATCGACGCTGCGTTAGCTCAAGCTGCTCGGAGCGTTCCCCCCACCTTATTTGATGAACCAGCAGAGCGCACACAGACTCTCTAGTCTGGTTGTCAGTCTTCGCATACCGATACCCTAACGAAACCCGCCGCGACCAGAATCTCGCCAAACTGGCTCGAGAGCGAAACCGCGCGTCCGTTCTGGGCTTGAACCAGTCCAAATGCCCTGGGTGAACCGGCGAGCGCGGATCGTCCTTACCCGCTATTACTTCCAGGTGCTTCACCAATGGCCCGGCGATCGGTACGAGCAGGCTTTTACCGGTCTTGCGTGTGACAAAGCATCTGGTTGGGTTCGAGATCGAGCTGGCTCCAGCGCAACGTGGCGAGATCGCCAAGCCATTTGGAATAGAAGAGAGCGTCCAATCCCAGGAGAATAATCAATCACTTGATTGACACGACAGTTGCCATGTGCTAGTGGAGTAATCAACTGATTGATTGAAACTCCGGCAAAACGGATTATGAAGCGATCCAATAAGATGGCGTCTGATGCGGTGGTTAAGCTTGCGTCGGCAGCAAAAGCGGTTCCTGAGAATACCGACGATAGCCGGCGTCTCAGCCTTGCTCGCGCTGGCTATGAGGTCATCGCCGAGCAGGGCTTTGAAGGGCTTCGGACTCGGACCGTTGCCAACCGCGTGGGTGTGAACATCGCAACGCTCCACTACTATTTCCCGACTAAGGAAGCACTCATCGGGGGCCTGGCGGAGTATCTCTCTTCCCAGTTTGTGAGTGTGCATGCACCTGCCGTATCGGGAGGCCGAAGCCCGGCACTGAACCGTCTCCGTCAGGAATTCGCAGACGCTCGGTATTATCGGCTGGAACGTCCCGATATCCTTACTGTCATGCAGGAGCTGACGCTGCGCGCTCAACGCGATCAGGCGATTAAATCAATCATCGCTCCGCTGGCGTATCACTGGCGCGCGGGTCTTGAACAAATGATCGAGAACGGCATCCGCGAGGGGGTGTTCCGCCAGAACCTCGTTCCCGTTGTGGCGGCTGCCTTCGTTGCTTCCACGGTTTCGGGGGCGCTTAGCCTCGCCGTCGGAATCGAAGTAATGGACAGCGTTTTCGACGAAATCGAGCGATGGCTAGTTTTATCGCCTAGTAAAAGGTCGCGGACCTCCCTGACACAAACAAATCGCTAGTAGTCGTCCGCGCAAGAATCTGCGGCTCACTACTGACAGAACAAAGGAACACTTATGAGCTACCCATACAGCAGTTTACATTTGGAAGTTGATCGGGCGCAGCGACTGTTAACTCAAGCGTTTCGAGACCAGCACGCTAAAAGCGTACCTCCGGGAAGGATCGAGGGCACTGTTAGGGAGCAGGGAGAGGCCGCCAATCGGCCGCCGCTGTCGGGTCAGCGCGATGTTCTTCTCGATCTCAGGCGAAATGCTGCGTATCCAAATACCTCCAACGCGGCCAGAAGGGACATGAGCGCCACTAGTTTTACCTTAGCTCTTCTGCTCTTCGCGACGATTGCAGCCGCCCACACTGATCTGCCGGCGTATTGGCTCTTGATCGGGCCTGCCCCGTTAGGCGTCGGATTCGCGGTGATAGCGCTTTTCCGCCGACGATTCGACTTGCCTGCTCTTCGAAAACGCAATGGGCGAAGCGAAGACCGTCAAGCGACCGGGCCGTCGATTTGAGAACGCCGGAGGGAGTTTAGTTGATAGATCGGGCCCGGTCCGGAAGTAAAGCTGATAAACCTGGCAAGGAATCTAAGTCACTCGGCAATAATGAGTCCGACAAAATACGGCTCAAGCGGCTCTCGCACGCGGCTATCGGGGTTCGCGACCTGGTCCGCCAAGCGGAGTTCTACGCCAACTCGTTCGGCTTTGTCGCGCTGCCTCAGCGAGGCGTGCAGCATGCAGCGTTCGATCTCTCGGGACGCGCGGAGTTGTCGGAGGCCATTATTCATTTGGGCGATGGAGGGTTCAAGCGAGTGGGCGGACCGGGCCGCCACGGCCCGGGGAACATGCTGTTCTCCTACTTTGAAGATCCGGAGAGAAACCTTTTGGAATTGTGTTCTGAGATCCAGCAGATCGACGAGGCTTCCCACCATTCCAGGTCTTGGGATGCCAATACTGCGTTGAATCTTTGGAACACGCGCGACCGCCTGGGTCCACCAAGGGGACTCGGATGGCTTCTGCCAGCGCTCGCGATGACCTCCAGGCTCTCGCGATATATCTGTCGAAATTGACGTGGCGAAAGTTCATTTGCGGACACCGCCTTTCCGCAGAACTGGGGTCCGCCGTGCCAGCCGGGTCACGAATCGGATCCGGTCGCCCCGGTAGTGAAGCTTTTCGTAATCGACTGGTCGATGCCCAATCGAATAGGAGGTTCGCTCGATCAAAAAGATCGCACTGCCAACGCCAACGCGGAGTGCTCTCGCCACGGTGGCGTCGGCGCAGACCGCTTCCAGCTGGTATTTGGCTTCCACAAGCGGAGTCTGGTATTTTTGTTCCAGAAGCGAGAAGATCGGTTCTGTTTCCAGGTTGTCGGCCATTACTTTCTCTCCCAGTTCCTTCGGGAGATAAGTCTCGTCGAAAGAGAGCGGCACTCCATCCGCCAGGCGGACGCGTTGGATCCGCACCACCGGCGAGCCGTGGGGTAAGGCCAGCTGACGAGCCACCAGTTGATTGGCCGCGACGATCTGCCGATCAAAAACCTTTGCCGTGGGCCGAAGACCCAGCGCCTGCATGTCTTCGACAAAACCAGTGAGCTCCGTCAACTCCTGGCTGACCTTGGGTTGCGTCACGAACGTCCCCTTTCCCCGCCGGATCTCTACCAGACCTCGCTGGACCAGACTTTGAATCGCGGCGCGAATGGTCGTTCGGCTGACTCCGTATTCTTGGACCAGACTATCCTCGGAGGGCAGACGGCTGCCGGCAGGCAATGAGCCGCTGGAGATGCGGTCCATGATCACACTCTCGACCTGGACGTAAAGGGCAAATGGGTATTTGCTGTCATCGCATCACGCAGGCTTGACATAATCCCATAATGACATCATTATGTCACTATGTCATCTAATTTCTTGCATGGCTTCGCGATCGACCGTTGGCCTCTTCTTCCCCTGCGCTTGATCGTTGGCTTTGGCTTCATGGAGCATGGTTTTGCCAAGCTGGCCAAGGGCCCTGACGCATTTGCCAATATCCTGCAAGCGATAGGCGTCCCCGGACCGCACTTTATGGCATGGTCCACCATACTGGTAGAAATACTCGGCGGTTTAACCGTCATTCTGGGCGCTTTCGTAACGCTGGCCAGTATACCGATGGCTGCGGTTCTCTTGGTAGCCATGTTCACCGTGCATCTGCCCTACGGATTCAGCTCGATTAAGCTCGAGGCGGTAACCGCAGCTGGTGCGAAGTTCGGTCCGCCAGGCTATGAAGTTAGCATGCTATACCTAGCCTGTCTGGCAGCCTTAGTCTTAGGTGGTCCCGGACCACTGACGATAGGTGGCCTGAGCAGAAAGCGGAGCAGAGTCAGATTTTCGTCGAGCAAGCCGAATTTGACCCCGGCAGGCTAACCCGACGTTCTCAATTCGACTCGAAAAGCGGCCGTGATCTCTTTTAAGGAACTTCGGCCTGTCGCCAAGAGTGGGATGGGCGTCTCGCCCGTCAACGCGTAGAACACAAAAGACGGGCGAGACGCCCGTCCCACTGTTTCAGCCACTCCTCAGGAACTTGAAAAGTTCCTGCCCCCTCACAAATGCGTGCAGCATAAGTGAAGGGCTTCTGAGGACCTCGCCCACATTGAAGATCCAGGGAGGGATGGATCCGAGGCTAAGACATTCTGATAAGTGGAGAGCGCAAGAAATTCTATGTCTCAAGAACGCGACTATCAGGAAGCCCTCCGGCTTTGGTTCGGCGCTATACCGGCGCGACTAAGCTCATTGAACCGTAATTTTCTCTTTCACCGCGCCGGCCCGGCCGGTCGCTTGTAATTCCCATTCGCCCGGGGCGAGTTGCCAGAAGAAGCGCCCATCTCGCTGAGGCGACACGGGCACTCCGTTCACCGTCCACCGTACATGGCCCCCGATCGAAGCAGTCAGCTCGATCATCTGCTGCGTTCGCGGCAAGACCGGGTCAATTTCATACTTTGAATTCGGCAGAGGGCTCGTAATTCGCGGCTCGGGTTGAACCGCGGCGCCAAGCGTGTTGTCGCTGCTGGAGCACCAGGCTGCATATTCGCCGGGCAACAGCAATTTTCCTTCGTCTGAATACCACGAGGCGGAATCTTGTTCGGGCTCGGTTCCTTTCAAGAAAAGCTCGGTCGCTTTCCCGTTGCTGAACCGCGACGGCAGCAGTCCGGTCGTCAGGCAAATCTCGCGGCGCACAAGGTTAGCGCTCGGCGGATTCAGTGGGTGATCGTTTCGAAGCAAGTCGTGCATGATAGAGGCCCAGAGCGGAGCCGCCGAACGCACCGCCAGCGTATCGCGCATAGGGCGGTCATTAAAATTTCCTGCCCAGACGGCCACGGTATGCTCTTTGTCATAGCCCACGGTCCAGGCGTCGCGGAACCCGTTGCTGGTCCCGGTTTTGACCGCTACGCGCTCTTTGAAAGCGAGCGGGGAATTCGCGCCGAAGCTCCGGCGGCGCGCTTCATTGTCGCACAAGATATCGGTGACAATGTCCGTCGCTTCCGTCGATGCGATACGCACAATGGGCTGGAATTCCGAACCGATAAGCTTGGCCGGCATAGCCAGTCCGCTACGAGCGAGTCCCGCGTAAGCCGCAGCGAGATCGGTCAACCGGATCTCAGCGTTCCCCAGAATGAATCCAGCGCCGTAGTCATCGAGATCGGCCGGAAAATGGAAACCCCACTTTTTCAATTCATAAAAACAGGGACGGGCCCCAACCCGGCTGAGCGCCACAATCGCCGGCACGTTCAGGGAACAGCCGAGAGCCTCGCGCACGCGTACGGGACCCAGATAATGATGGCTGAAATTCCGCGGATCGTAATCACTGTATTCGCCTCGAATCGCATCGGGCGTGTCGGGGAGAAGGGATGCCGCGGTGAGCAGACGGCGATCGATCACAGCAAGATAAACGAATGGTTTTAACGTCGAGCCGCAGCTCCGCGGACGCATTGTGCCGTTGATCTGACTCGTCTCGTAATCTGACGAGCCTGCCATGGCCCGCACGGCTCCGGTCGCGTTGTCCAGGATGACGAGCGCCGCCTCGGTGATGTCATTGCGGTTCAACGCATCGAGATGAATGCGCAACTCTCGTTCCGCAGTGGTCTGCATATCGAGATCAAGGGTGGTGACCACCCTGCCCCGCAGACCGGGATGAAGCGACTGGACAGCGTCGACGAAATGCGGAGCGAATCGCGGCGGATCAAACCGTCGCACGATCGGAGGGGACTGGTTCATTTGCTGCTCCGGTGTCAGCAGGCCCAGTCTCGCGAGGCGTTCCACAGATCGAGCGTATTTCCGAACCGCCAGATCCGGGTGACGCCACGGATTGAATCGGGTTGGCGCTTGAGGCAAGCCCGCGAGGAAGACCGCCTCCGGGAGCGTCAAGTCGCGTGCCGGTTCGCCGAAGTAAGCGCGCGCCGCTGCCTCGGGCCCAAGCCGTCTGTTCCCGAAGCTGCTGCGATTAAGATATTCTTCGAGGATGCGATCCTTGCTCCAGATCCGTTCGAGCTTCCACGCGAGGATTGCCTCATAGAGTTTACCCAGCCAGGCACGGCGGCGGCGGCCACACGCCATCTTGACAAGCTGCTGGGTGATCGTCGAGCCGCCCGAGACAACGCGCCCCGACCGCACATTGCGTATGACGGCTCCGGCGGTGGCAAGCAAGTCAATACCGGGATGCTCATAGAACCGACGATCCTCGAGGGCCACCGTAACCCGAGGCAGCCATTCCCCCATCTCGCTCAGCCTGACCGGAATCTGCACTCTGGCCTCGGCAGAGGCTATCTCGGCGATCTCGCGTCCATGGGTGTCGAGCAGAGTCAACGTGCCGGCGAGCGGGCTTTGCAATTCGTCCGGCAGCGGCAGCATCCAAATCCAGAAGCCTGCTGACGCTACCGCGAGCACAACGACGGGAGGAACTATTCGCCGGAAACGAAACATACGCTCGACGGAGAGAGACCGGAGAAGCGGCTGTCGTACATCGGCGCAACTTGCGTAGCGGGCCAGCGGAACATGCCGGCGGCCGTCGCTCGCGCCAGGATTGAATAGGTAGCGGAGCCCGGATCCACCGTATCAAAATAGAGCCGCGTGGAACGGTCGCGCATTTCTGAGTGTGAAAGAAATAGCACCCGATCTCCTGCGTTTTCCGGCGGGATCTCAAAAAACTTGCCGATCATGGCCAGATCGGGGTTTACCGTTTCGAGTCCGGCGGGAAGGGCATCTTCGAGCGCGACATAATTCTGGAGTTTGCGGGTGTAGACCCGGTAGGTGATGAGTATCTGGTCGCCCAGCTTGAACGGGGCATCGCCGTTCCCTGTACGCTTCGGATCAGTCAGGTTCCGCACGACACGTTCGACCCGAAATCCCCGATCCACCCGATCGGTCTCGACTGCGTCTGTCGAGTATACCGCCTTCATCAGATAGGTCAGATCGCCCTCGTTCACCCCCTCGATAACCGGCAATTCGCTTAAGGGACGATCGGGCCAGGTTGCGGAACAGTGGTTCCGCGACACCAGACATCCGGTGTCCGCAACTCTGAGGGGTGCGGTGTTTTCCGTCTCCGCGATCGACTTGAACGCCAGCAGGAGCCACAGGTTTTCCTGGGTTGAAAACGACCCGGCCGAGCTCATCAATGTAAACAACCGGTCACGGAGGCGCCTCAGCTTTTCCGGGGTCCAGATCCTGGGCGCGATCGCCCTGAGCGCGAGTGTGCAGATGGCCTCCGCGCGAGTGGTAGACGTCAGAGTCAACCGGTCAAAAGCGCGCTCCCTGACCGGCACGTCGATTTCGCGGAGCAATTGCTCCTGCTCATTCGCCATGATGTTGAGGTGGTTGAGGGCCAACGCGAGCAGCGCCCTACCTTCATCATCGGTCTCGTTTCGGCGCAGGTAGATATCCTCCGCGTTATTTGAGAAGTCTTGCGTTCCTGGCGACTGGCTCAGTACGAAGAGCGCAAAAGCTCTCTCGAACTCCGAGGCAGGCGCCCGCTTCTGGACGATCTTTGTAAGCGCTCCGCGAAGCTGTTGCGCCAGGCGCTCCGGGACGCTGAAGCCCGCGTTGGACGCCTCGGTTACGGCCCAAAACGCCTCTGCGGTAACGAATGCATGCCCGCTCGCACCGTCAGGCCAATACGGCAGCATCCCGTTTTCCAGCAACGATTCGTCAAATTGCCGGATGCCTCGCTCCATCACCGCTCGATACTCGGCGTCACGCGCTTCCGCATCCGGCAGATAGGCAAACAAATTCCCCGACAGGACATACCCAAGGAGCCTCGTGGAGATCTGCTCGAAACAGCCGTGCGGATAATCTAGAATCGCCGGCAGGCCGGCAATATCCGGCAGCCAGGCCGAACTGGAAATCGTGACGTCAAGTTTACCGTGACCATTTTTCCATGGTTCAGGGATCACAGATTTTACGTCAAAATTCGGTCCGGTGAATGATCCCGCGACACTCTCGGTGCGCATAATTGTCGGCGGCTCAACGGGCAGGGTTAGTTCGACTGAGTCTGTCATCTCCGGATTCGATTGGGCCGTAGCTACAAAAGTGATCTTCGCCGGCAGCAATTCCCTGTCCGTCACCCTGGCTCTGAATCGAAATACGACCGGTGCGTCCCGTCCTACTGTCTGCGTTGACTCGGCAGCAGCCGATATTTCGCATTGGGTGTCAGTGCGACAACGAACGCGGACTTGATCCGAATCGATAAAACTCTGGCGAACGACGGCTCGCAACTCGACCTCGTCGCCATCGCGTAAAAAGCGAGGGAGCGCCGCATCGACCAGAATCGGTTTGGAGACTTTCAGCGTCGTTCCTGCGTCACCGCCGAATTGGTTCTCCCTGGTCTGTCCAACCGCAACGACGCGATACGTGGTCAGGTTGTCCGGGGCAGCGAACTCGAACGAAGCGTTACCCTCAGGGTCAGTCTTCAAGCTGGCCTGCCAGAATGCCAGGGTCCTGAACTCTTTCCTAACGTTGGCCGCATTTCCGATCTTCTCTTCTCCGCCATCCCCAATTACAAAACCTTTTTGAGTAAGGTTGCGACTCAAGATTTGCTCCTGGTATGAATCCAGCGATTCGAAGCTCTTGACGCCAAACTCGCGCCGCGGATAGAACGCTGCAATGATATCCGGCAGGTGCCAGTCCCCGAGCTGGAGCACTGCATCATCAACCACGAATACGGCGACGTCCGCCTCCGGCACAGGTCTTCCATCGCAGACGACGTGCACATCGCCGTGGATTGTTTCTCGCGGACGCGCGGTAGCAGTTGAAAGGCGCGGCTCGATGTTCAGTTCCAGATCCGGTCTTCGCACGGCAACTTCTGTGAAGGCAAAACGCTCGAGCGGCAATTCGCCGACGCCACCGGGGCGAGTGAGGTAAATCGACACGAACGCGTTAGGCGCGTATTCCTTTTTAATCGGCAGCTCGATGCGCCCGGCGTTACCGGACAGCGGTACGAGGAGCGTATCCAGAATCTGGTCGGTCTCCACCGAAACCCATGCGATACCGGCGAAAGGCGCTTTCGTGGTCAGCAGCGCGCTTTCCCCGGGCGCGAACGGTCCGGCGCGGTGATCGATCTGGAAACTCGTCTCGTTTTCAACCGGCAGCTCTGCAGGCTGTTCGCCTGTTACCGTCGTCTCGTCGCTGACCAGCGGTGTATTCAGCCCGGGCGCACTTATCGCCACGACATACCGGCCGGTCTGCGCGACCGGGAAGAACAATTCGCCAGAGGTCTTTGCCTCCTGAGAGGCCACTTTCGAGAACAGATCGCTGTTGCGGTAGCGATACACGAAAGGCCCAACTTCCTCTTTAACGGTTTTGGTCACCACATGATAAAGATCGGCGTGCAACCCGACGTCAGCGACCATCTGGTCGTCCGGATCGAGCGCTTCGATTCTGACATTCACGCCCCTCTTGATTCCGAGCTGTTCGCTTGCCGCCACGCCCAGCCGCGCACGGGCCGAAAATGTCTCCCCCAATGTGCCGCCAGTAATGGTCTGTCCGTCGACGGAGGTGACCTCGGCCCGCCACACGACGAGGCAGTGCCCGATTGCAGCGTTTCCAATAAACGGCGAGTCGCAGCTCAGTAACGCCAAGCCGCGCTCGTCCAGCTTCGTGTCCCCTTCGACGGATTTGATTTGTTCAGTGTCGGGATCAAGCCGCGGCCCGAGCTCAGCATACGCGTTGTAGCATTTGAGCTCGTTTTCGCGAGTTTCGGCGGAAGCAGTCCAAGTCGCCTTCCAATGGACGCGCGCACCAGCGTTTGGCGCTCCATGAAAATAGACCGACGAAAGCCGGACGTGCGCGGCGGTGCCGATCTCGTGACCGGCCTCCAAAATGACCGAAAAAAGCGGGACGCGATATTCCTCAATATCGATTTCAGCGGAGCCGGTGTAGTCGTCATCACCGATTTTGCAGCGGACCTGATAGTGCCCGGTCCGAGCATTCGCAGGCACCTCCCAGGTTGCCGCCCAGCCTCCGTTTTCGGACAGAGCTGCGTCCCCCTCTCCGGCAATGCGGTCTCCATCGCTCTCCGTCACCTCCCAGTGGACGTCATGGGCCGCCGGAATTGCCAGAGCGGTCCCGGCCGTGTCGCGCATCATCCCTTTCATGTTCACGGCCTGCCCCGGACGGTAGAGGTTGCGATCCGTGATGATCATCGCACGGCGCGATGCCGCCGGGCGAAGCTCGTCATTGCCCGACGTGTACTCCGGGCCGGCACCGGCTGGGCGAAGCGCCGGACCGTTAGCTGTCTCTGCGATAAACAGACCCACATGCGGCTGCTTCCCGGGAAAAAGGAGGCTGCGCGAAAAGGTTGCGATGCCATTTCGATCGGTTGTTGATCGGCCCAGTTCGATATTCTCGTCTGTGACCGCGCGTACAGTGACGTTTGCGACCGGCAGCGCATCGGACATGTTCGCGATACGAACAGCCGTCGTAGTTCGTGTCCGTTTTTCCGAAAGGATGAAATCGCTCACGAAGACCAGCGATCGGTTACCGACGACCCGCCCATCGCTGAGCTGTGCACTGGCCTCGAGCAGATAGGCGCCGGAAAGCGGCTTCCCATCGCGCGCGGTACACTCGATCTCGCGCAATCTCTCGGTATCACCGCTCGAGGCATCCAGTGTGCCGGCGCTGGTGACCGGGAGAGCAAATGTGTCGGCGAGCAGCTCCGTCGGGCGCGGTTTCGCAAATCCCGTTCGCGGATCCAGCAACGGTTTTCCGGTCAGTGGATTGATCGCGTGCTCTTCATATTCCGACAACCTGGCCTTTACCGCGCCGAGTTTTTCGAGCGGAATTCTTGCCAGCTTCCAGGTCACCGGGGGAGTATTGATCTGTAGAAGTGCAAAACGC
>Ga0213877_10000106_pt1 | contig 11265 bp, 14 predicted proteins | sample VelepicoBEBS_R01_FD_160112 | JGI IMG/M metagenome (GOLD analysis project Ga0213877, IMG submission 160112) | Vellozia epidendroides bulk soil microbial communities from rupestrian grasslands, the National Park of Serra do Cipo, Brazil - BS_R01 | ecosystem: Environmental > Terrestrial > Soil >...
GGAGGAGGTCCATCCGGGCAGCCGGGTCGAATTCCGCAGCAAGATCAATATCGCTGTCGGTTTCGGTTTCGCCGCGCGCGACCGAGCCGAACAGCGAAACGGACCGCAGGCCCGCTCGCCGCAACTGCGCCTCGTGCGCGCGCAATGTCGCAATTACCCGCTCGGCTGTATGCATAAGAACACTATAACACGCGAGGAAAGCAGTTGGAATCCTCTCGTGAGCAACAAAAGAGGCTAGCAACAGCTTCGCCGAACAAGCTCACAGCAAATCCGGCAGCCTGGCCGCGGCGCTGGCCAGGGCATCTTTCCCAACTGCGACGTAGAGTTGATGAACTTCGTCGCTATCGTGACCAATCAGGCTCTGGACGACGGCAGCCGGTACCCCGGCCTCGTGTAGCAAAGTCGTGGCCGTCCGACGCAAACTGTGAAACGATAGAGCACCTGCCTGGCGCTGGACGGATCTCCCGATTCCGCGGGATCGGTGAGCTTGTTTTTCCCTGATTCCAGCCTGCCCTAGCAGCTCAATAAAGTGCCGCGACAAAGCGCCTGACTTCCCTTGCCGCGCAACGACCGCAAACGCGCGAGGGTGAAGCGGCGTACTCATATCATCCGACGATGGTAGCCCTTCCAGGTATCGGCGCAGGGGTGCTGCAATTGGGAGAATCATTACTTTGTCAGTTTTTCGAGTTCTTAGCCTGATTTCGCCCTTCACAAGGTCGACGTTGCTCCACCGCAGCGTTGCCACATCAGCCAGCCGCTGCCCAGTGTAAAGCCCAAATAAGATCATGCTTTTCCACTCGGGATCGGCCACGTCCAGGACGATGCGAAGCTCATCGATAGTGAATGACCGCTTGTTTGGCGACGTGGCTCTGTTGTGCGCGCTTTTGACGAAGGCTGCGGGGTCTTCGGCAACCACATCATCCTCGCGCGCGCTTTTGAACAATGTCTTGACCGCACGCAAGTCATGATTGGCTGTTTTCGCGGATACTTGGGTTAGGAGCCGGTTTCGGAACGCAATGATGTCCGCCTTCGTGACCTCACTGATCGGTGCGTCCGCCTTAGGACCGAGAAAATCCAGGAACTTGCCGAGACTGTTTTGGTAGAAGCCGAGGCTTGTGAAAGCGATCTCAGGCCTCTTGGTGGCCAGCCAATCGGTCACTCGGGATCGAGTCGTCACGCGAGAAATGGTCTCGCCGGTCATTTCCTCGTGAAGGCGCTCGATGACCTTCCGCGTTTGCAGCAATGTCCTCTTCGTTCGGGCCGCGGCTTCGTACGTATCGGCGATCTTGCGTGCTTCTCTCCTGTTCGATGTCCCAGTCGAAATACAGCGACGTATTCCGTTTTTGTCCCGGAACACGGCAGCGTAATTCTTCGAGTTATTGCGTTTCCACAGGCCCGCCATGTGATAGCAAAAGTGATAGCATCCAGAACCATCCCGGGCAATCCAAGATTTTGCGTTCCCCTCGGAAACCGCTTAAAATGGACATCTCCGGACGATGGCACAAAGTATTAGGGCAATTAGGGTTCGATTCCCTCACCGTGCATGGCGGGGGCGTCGCAAAACTGCGAATGATCCGCAAAGTCGTCAAACGTCCGTTCACGTTGGGACGACGGCAAACGCGAATGCGCGCCGCGGGTTGTGAATGAGGATGCGCTCAACTAGGTTATCTCCAACCCCACGTTCTCTTAGCAGTACAGGCAGAACGGTTAATAGCCACACTAATCCCGGCTTGCCGCCGTAACCGTGCCAATAGCTGCGGCGCGCCAGGTCCATGCCGACGACGATTTGGTCCGGAAACTCCAGGGCGAGCGCGGCAATCAGATCGGCGGTCGGACAACTGCCGTCCTTCAGATGCGAGCGAAAGTGGTGGTCGTACTCAAGGAGCACACCGCTCGAGAGCAGTGCGCGGTGGTAGGCGATGTCCGGCCGACGATCGGTATGACTGAGCACCACATGTGTTGGAGGTGCTCCGCCCTCGAGTAGCAGGCGTATCTGCTCCTCGGCGGCTGTACCTTGCTCAGTGTGGGTAATGATCGGACAACCTGTCCGACGAGACGTCTCGGCGGCGGCGGCAAAGGCTTCGCGCTGGTGTGGTGTCAATTGGTCTTGGCCACCAGCAACCTTGACGACGCCGGCTCGGTAGGGTAGCGGTCCTGTCTTATCGCAAACGCCATCGACGACCTCTCGCACGAACACGTCAACCAATTCTTCCCGATGCATCGACAGCAACGGGTCATCGGGTGGGTAGTATAGCGGCAAGTGCAAGCCGGTCGGGCAGACAATATGCACGGCGCTCTGTTGCGAAACAGTGGCCAGTTTTACGGTGCAACGACCCGCCCCCGTGGGCATCGTATCGATCACCCATCCACCCCCGGCATCGCGAAATTCTCGCAAATCCGTACATGCCGCGTCGATGTCATCCAGAAGAAAGTCAGGGTGTTTCTCCGCGATATAAGGAGCGTCTATGATGGTGTGCTCGTGCGCCCCGCAACATCTCAGTCTATCGATTGGCACGTCACCGAGGATCGTTCGAACAAAGCTCATGCGCTAACCTTCGGTCCAAATGTCCATCAAACGCTTTTGGGCTTGCTGCCTGAACCGGTCGTCAAGTTAGCACCGCGATTACGCTGCCACCCGTCAGCGGCAGTTGAGGCCAACTCGCGAGGTTGCTCAAGCACTGCGCCGATTCTGCGGAGGCGCTCCTGCAACTCTTTGATGCTGATGTTGCGAGCTCCGGCGTCGGTCTCTAGAGAGATGGCCGCAGCAAGACCTGCCGCTTGACCCATGCTCATCGTCTGACCCATGCTGCGGCAGCTTGCGTGCGCGTCGTGGGTTGCGCTGAAACAACGACCGACCGCCCAGAGCTCATCGCGGTTCTTCGGCACAAGCGTTCCGTACGGTATGCCGTAAACGCCGCTCTCATGTTCAACGTAGCCCCAGACGGTTTCTTCCTCGCCGGTGGCGCTCTGTCGGTGATCTTCGATTGGCGCTCCGCAAAGTGCTATTTGGTCGTCGAACTGTCGGCCGCCGATACAATCTTCCTTCGTCAGGCGATACTCACCATATACTCGCCGAGTTTCACGCACGCCGATGTGATGAGAGAGGCCGATGATCTTCGCCTTCTCGTAACCAGGAACCATGTCGCGCAGGAAATCCTCGTAGATAAACGCCTGCCGACGGCCTTCGATTTCAGCGGAAGTCAGTTGCTCCGGGTCTGTCGCGTCTGTGTCGCCGACGCGGACGGCAACGGTCGCGATGCAGCCCTCCTGCACCATCGCGTGCGCGCTCCCCTTCTTGCGGGGCAGCGGATGTCGGTTTAGCTCGACCGCCTGGGCCATCTTCGCCATTAGCATTTTTTTCCCTCCTTCAGCTTCGAAACGGTCGAGGTCGACGTTGGACATGCGAAACGTGGTCGTGAGCGTCTGTGCCGGTTCGATATCGCCGGCCTTCTCGTAGGGGATAGCTGCGAGGTGGCAGAGGTCTGCGTCGCCACTGGCATCAATAAATCGTTTCCCATTCACGCGCAAAAAACCTCGCTTGGTATGTAGAATTGCTCCAATGATTCGCCCGTCCTTGGCCAGCTCTACATCGCAGAGCCAGGCGTGCAGAAGCATCTTCACGCCGGCACCCAGCAGCAGTTTATCCCATACTAGCTTGAGCCGTTCGGGATTGTAGGTCACACCGGTCCCTGCGCCGTAGGTATTAGGTCGAAGGAAGATGTCGCCGGTAAGACAGAGCGTATCGACAACGCGATCCGGGATGCCGCCAACGACCTTGCGTGGTTCTTCACCGGGTGTAAAAAAGCCGTAGAATGTATCTAGGATTTGCGTGCTTGTACCGCCAGCGAAGCCGTAGCGCTCGACTAACACAACAGATCGGCCTTCTTCTGCTGCGGCTATCGCTGCGCAGCAGCCGGCGCTGCCGGCGCCGATAACCACAACGTCGGCCTGGTAAAGGGTTGGGATGTCAGAGAGTACTTTCATCGATTTGTTCCCACATCGGCAAAGAGTCTTGCTAGACGATGGGCGTGTTCGTCATAGGCTGCCTCGAACACCTCCGCCGCTTTCTCGTTGCCGAGGACTGCTCCGGCCGCGAGCACCTTTGGAAGAAATCCGGCCTCAATAAGGCGCTGCGCCACTTCGGCCTTGATGCAGTTTACAAGCAAGCACCCGCCGATCGTGCTGCCCGGCGCGACCGGCTGCTCCAGCCCCTCGAGCTTCACCATTCCATCGCCCACCGGAGCTCCCGTATCGAGAACGACGTCAGCAAAATCGCCTAGCTTCATGCCGTCTGTCCGCTTGCTCGTGCTGGCGTCGCTGTGCACTTGACTGACAATTGCTGCAATGAAAATACCTCGTCTCTTAAAACCCTCAGCCATCTCGATCGGCACGACGTTGCAGCCGCTGCTGCTGATCACCAGCGCGCTATCGGTGTCTTTCAGCGAGTAATTGCGCAAGATGCGCTCGGCCAGTCCGCTGACGTTCTCAAGGAACATCGATTGTCGTTGGCCGTTGGACCCGACAACAGGATGGTGGAAGCTCAGCGACAGCTCAACCATGGGGTTGAACCCCGGGAAGCTGCCATAACGCGGCCACATCTCCTCGACCATGATCCGGCTGTGCCCGCTGCCGAATAGATGCACCATCCGGCCCGCGAGGATCGTCTGGGCGAAGCGGTCCGCGACGCTACGCATGCCGTCGGCCTGGTTGCGGATGCGCTCGATCAGGCCTGTACATTTATCTAAGTAGTCTTGCGTGGGACTCATAAACGGTTAGGTGTAGTGTCGGATGAAGGAATTTGCCCTTCACTTATCGACCAGCCACCATCCACCGACAGCACTTGTCCAGTGATGAAGCTGGATCCATCTCCGAGAAACAATAGAACCGCTTCGTTCAAGTCGGCCGGGCGACCAATGCGACCCCCATCGAGCGGTTGTTTAGTACTTAGAAATGTTAGGATAGTCTTGTCGCCGGAAGCCCGTTGCGCCATCGGCGTCTCGATTAACGATGGGGCGATTAAATTGAATCGAATATTGTCCTTCGCGTAGTAAGCGGCACAGCTTCGCGTAAAGCCGATGAGCGCGCTTTTTGCGGCGGCGTAGATGTGGGTGGCGAAAAACTTTGGCGAGGGCCTCGAACCAAGAACGCTGCCCATGTTCAATATCGCCCCACCGTCATTCTGCTTAAGAAACTGCCGCACGGCGGCGCGGTTGGAGAATATCACGCTTTTGAGATTCAGCGCGAGCGTCCAGTCGATGCCGTCGTCGGTAACCTCGTGTAGCGGCCCGTCGCCGAATTTTCGGCCGCTGCCGCCCGCGACATGGTAGAGTGCATCGAGCCGGCCGAACTGCTCAACCGCCTCGACCACCGCCCGTTCGGCAGTTTCGGGATTTGTCGCGTCGCCCACCAGGCACCGCGCCAAATCGCCTAGCTGTCGACGCGCAAACTCTGTGGATTCAGCGTCGCGGCCGACGACGACAAGGCGGGCACCCGCCTCTTTACAAGCAACGGCAGCCGAAAGCCCCATGCCGCTGGTGCCACCGATAATTACAACACTTTTGTCCAATCGTTTTTGCGGCATAAGTGACGGATCGAAACCTACGCGCTCAATTTGCACGGACAATTGGTTCTCTTGTCACCTTGTAAGAAACTGATATGATTTTTATATGACTGATCCGCTGACCGCCGAGGATATCCCGGTCGTCTGGTGTGACGGCTGGTACCGCAGCGAGGGGGAGATAGGAGCGCGGCGTTTACTCGAGTCCGAACCGCTTGGCGTGTTCTGCGCCAACGATCGCTTGGCAGAAGGTTTTCTAACCGCGTATCGAGCGACGGGGCGAGAAGTGCCTCGCGTCATCGGATTCGACGATGCGCCGATCGCGACCGCGCTTCAACTGACGACAGTAGCCATTCCCTGGCAGGCGATTGCGGAAGGGGTGCGCCAGGTTGTTACCCAACAACTCTCCCGCGCCATTCGTCCTGTACCAGCCTGCGACGCAATGGGCCTAAGCTACATGCCCGCTCCGATCATTCGTTTTGTGTAAGGCAGTGGCTCTCTTTTTGCGCACTGCTGTCCAAAATAACCGTTGGTTGGGCAGGTGACCTGCTATTGAAGCGCCTTGGCAGCGCTCTGGAATGGCTTTTGGAGACGAGGTTCTGTCGCGAGTGAGGGTGCCTGCGCACGCCCAGCTGATGCCGCGACAGAGTAACGGAGCATACGCGTCTCGCGTGTAAGCCTTCCGAAGTAGAGGCTTGGCTAGCTCGAGCGGGAGGGAAGCCAAGTTTATTCCGTCGATGAACCACCGATGCTCGAGCAGAGCTTAACTGGTCGAAGCTACACGCGGGACGCGTATGCTCCCGTACGCCGAGACGCTCATGCCAAAGCTGAAAAAATTAATGGCTAGCTGCATACCAGCGCCTTCCCATTTTTCTAACTTCGAAGAATCTGTCTTGGACAGGAGTGCTTTTTGCGATGCTTCAGCGCGAATGCCGTCGGGATGAAGATCTATCTTCGAACCGAATTAATCTTGGCAATGGCCTGCCTGGCGAGTCCTGTAATTTCTTCCCAAGAGCCCCTTTTGATCAGGTCCCTCGGCGCTAGCCAGGAGCCGCCGATCGCGGCAACATTGGGATTCGCAGGATAACTCGCCATGTTGACGGAGTTAATTCCTCCGAGCGGCACGAACTTGATTCCCAGATGAAGGTAGGGAGCCGCGATCGTATTCAGATAGGATAGCCCGCCACAAGGTTCTGCGGGGAAAAACTTGAGCAGCTCGCACTGGTATTCAAGCGCCGCTTCGATATCGCTTGGCGTGGTTACGCCCGGAGCAAAGGAGAGGCCCGCTTCGCGCGCAGCTGCAAGTACCCTTGGATTGGTCCCCGGAGCGACTCCGAATTGAGCCCCTGATTTCTTGGCCAGCTTGACTTGATCCGGGTGTCAAAATGGTCTTCATTTACATTTTGAAAAAAAGCTGTGGAAACTTGATTGTAATTTGCCCCGCAGACTGTCGAAGGACGAGCAACTGCATCGTTCAAAACCTCTAATAGGTTCTTTAACCACGGAAGCTTTGCTAGGACGTCTGCATCTGAATAGAGGGCTGGCAGCGTTGGTACTTCACCGAGGACTAACGCACGATCCTTCTGTTCCTCTTCCGAGGCCAGGAAACGAACGAGATCAGCTGCTGCGTCAGGAACCTTCGAGTAGGCGGATACCATCAACTGCCAACCGCCTAGGCAGCCGGTGTTTTTTCCGTTTTCGCCGCCTTTGGGCGGGACCGTTACATCAAATTTGCCAGAGATTGGACTCTTTGAATCATTACCCAGCGGATAAGCGTATGGCCAATTGCGCATGAACGCGGCGTTACCTTCTTGCCAGGCGTTGCGGGCTTCTTCCTCGCCGTAAGTGGTAACCCCCTGGGGTGAAATCGTGCCGACCCAGCTGTAGGCCATTTCGAGCGCCTTGACGGCATTGGGATTCTTTATGGTGACCTTCTTGTTAGGGTCAATTATCGTGCCGCCATTATTGCTGTAGATCCATTCAAGCGCATCGCAGGTCACGGTTTCTCCTGCTTTTCCCTGAAAGACGAAACCCAGATCACGTCTATCATGTAGACGTCTATGTCCGGGCTTTTGGCTGCCCAGTACTGCTGACACTGCTGAAGTGAAGCTGAAGTATCGTTTGGGCGGCTTATATACTCGACCTTGTTGCCAGTCTTCTGTGCCCATTTTTCAGCTGCAGCTCGGGCCCAACGTCCCCCTTCGCCCACGTCAGAATCGCCTGCGAATCGGACTGTAACGCCCGCAGCAAATAGACCTGGGGGGAGAAAGGACAGTAGAAATAATGAACAAATCCAGCAAACTACACGTTGCCTATAAGGCAATCGCGAAGAAATCGTATACGGAAATTTTGAAGGGCGCATAAGCCGGTCTTTCGCGGATCCCAAAAGCCCCGGCAATGGCCTTTCATTTCTCTTCTAGAGGAACTGATATGATCCCTCGTCGAACTGATCCAAGTCGCGCTCTTCTTGGGCCGAAATAAGGGTCATTTCCATCGACACACGGTTGATATTGCTAATGACTGCCTGCGTCTCGCCCATGTGCCATTTGAGCCCGTGAGCGCGGATCAGTTATAAAAAAATCATATCAGTTTCTTAGCCTTCTGCTGAGGATAGTTGCAGACTTTTTCTTCAAATAAAAAGTTCTTTTGTCTTTCTGCAGCAGAGCGAGTTACGCGTAAATATCTATGCGATATTGCTGAGCAATTTGGTAATTGGGTTAAGCGGGCAGTTTGACTGTTCATCGGGCTATATGAAGCGCCTTTTTTCGTTAAACGCGACTGGCTGCGGCCTATCGAGGGGTTGTCGAACGAGTACGACCTCGATGACGTATTCAAACCGCTTCGGGACGGCCTTTCCTACGGAGGCAAGCTCTGGATCACGAGTCAGGCCGGGCAACGTTTCATGCGCGAGGCTCGCGCGGCCGCTAGTTCCTACTCTAACGGATTCCGCCACTGCAACTCTGGAAACGGGCGACGTCGCCGTCCGTCGAGCAAAGAATAAATCCGTTTTCAATCGCTAATGCAGCAGCGGCGCGATATTGCACCAGAGAAGTGCATAGGCGTATACAAGAAGGTTGGCGTCGAGGAGAATCACTTGAAGTTCTCTCCTTCCCCGACGGCCAGGACCTCCGCAACGTCGTCAATGGTGCCGATCAGGCACCGGCTAAGGTTGGCCTTTCGCGTGCGGAACGTGCCCCGACGCGAGTGAGGTGCATTCAGCTGTCTTAAGCCGATTCGTAGCGCTTCGTTCACCACTTTTTTGAAAGACAATCCCTTTGCCCTTCGCACCTTTCGAGCAGAGCCGCCACATCATCGTCCAAACTTCCTGTTCGTGATTTTAGCCGCGGTGACAAGCCTCTTTGCCGTCGCGATTCTGGTCGGAGGGGCAAAGGGCTTAGGTCCTCGGGCTCTGACCGAACATCTCGTGTTGGCAGGTGCGACGGTCCTGTCCTCATGGTTTCTCGTACACACAGTTTTTGCGATGCACTATGCACACACCTACTATCACGATTCCGATAATGATCCACACACAATCGAAGGCGCCGGACTTGAGTTCCCGAATCAGAAGGCACCCGACTTCCTGGACTTCGCTTACTTTTCATTTGTAATCGGAATGACTTGCCAGGTCTCCGACGTTCAGGTGAGTTCTCAGGGCATCCGTCGCCTTGCTCTGGTGCACGGTCTGTTGTCGTTCCTGTTTAACACCGTCATTTTGGCGTTATCAATCAATCTCGCATCGAGTCTGCTCTAGCGCGCAAAACTATCCGCAGCATGCAAGCCGCAGAATTCTCCGGCTGTACCGGATCCGAAGTCCATGGGGGCTATCGCAATGCTGACGGCGCTTTCGGCGCGACCCATCCTCCTTTTCTTGACGCGTTGAGCTCATACATGATAGCCTCCGGAGCTTGCCCAAGAAAAACCTGATCCGCTCTGTCTTGGCGACTCAACCACTGGGTCACCGCCGGTCGTAGCGCTGTGATACAGGCTGGCAAAAATTTGATGAGGCGAGCGCTAGGTGTAGCGGCTCGAGAACATAAACGCACCCGAAAACATCCGCCCTGGCCCACACTAATGCGAATGGCGAGGCAGCGGGAAGATCGCGGTCCAACGTTGCTGGGCGGCAGTCACGATAACCACCGCCTGTCTGACTTGATTCGGCTGCGAGCTATTGGCTCATCCATGGGCACATCATCATGGCTGAGGCACCCTGCGGACTCATCTTGGAATGCCACTGCTGCCACAACTCCTGCATGGTTTTCGGCTCATCCTGCAAGGGTTTCAGTTCGTTCTGCTGCGCCTCCGTTAGGAGTGCCTTAGCACGCTGGCGCGCATCTTCGAGAATCCAATGCAGCTTTTCCTGCTGTTCCGCGGTGAGGTTGAGTTGCCCTTTCATGGCGAGCACAGTCGCGGGATCGTAAGCATCGACTTCGAGCTGTCCGATCACCGCGCAACGCATTATCATTCCTGGGCCCATACCGGCGTTTTGCATCATCGCCATACACTGCGCCGGGGTCATGTTCATCATGTCCGGCATGCCCATCATGTTCATGGGGCTTGATGCTGGGCGCGCTTGCGGTTGCTGCTCGCCGGTTTGCGCAACGAGCGCGGCCAAGCCGACGCCCACGCACAGGCCGGCCGTGAGGACTAGGTTCTTGGTTTTCATTGTAGTTTACGGATGGTTTTGTTCTGGTTTTGCGGTTGTGATACACATCTCCGGCATAGGCCAAACAGGTTTCCATGGAGTGTCCATGGGTCTCGATAATTAAATGTTTTCGCGCTGAGCAGTCCGCTGCAGATTCCTGTCATCCCTGCGAAGCTTTGTATCCTGAACAATCCACAGTCCCCGTTCTAACAGGTCGATTACACAAGGGTCGACAATCCGATAATAGACCTGGTTGCCCTCTCGCCTTCGTTGAATTATTCCTCGGTCGGAAAGACGTTTGAGTTGATTCGAGATCGCTTGCGGTTTCATGCCGACCCTTTCAGCCAGTTCCATCGGAGAGGCTTCAATGCCTTTCACCAGGACATTCAGGATTCGTAGCCGGGTATCGTTGGCAAGCGTTTCAAACACCGTCGCCAGTTCAGCAGCTTTTTCGCCATTCAACAATGGAAGCCCTGAAAGCGACGGCCGTTTTGAAATGCACGAAAGTCCGTGACACTCTGGCTGTACGTAATCAGTTCCCATAATAGCAATGCACTACTCCATAAAACCGGTGATTAAGAGACCTCTTTGCGAGCAGCTTCGGAGTACAGTCCAGAGCTGCTAATCAACACACCTTTGCCGTCGATCTGTACCCTGGAAGCAGCAGCCATAGTTGTTGTATACAGAGAATCGTCCGTGACACCTATAGTAGTGTGGCAGCTTGCTCGTATTTTGATTGGTATAAGCGGTTCCCGATACATTCGCCCACGGACATCTATTAGAATGTGTGGTCTGCACCCACGGTTGCTGGGCAAAGCCGAACATCGCTCCTGCGGTCAAACCAGCAGCCACCAAGGTGATAATCTTTATTTTCATGGTTCACTGCCTTTCTTATACACAACTTAATGTATTGGTGAACGGGACCACCACGCGTCTCTTGGGCAGCCCATGAACGAATTTTGTCCCTACTTGGTGTCCGAAAGTTTCAGCTTTGCTTGGCGACAGCCTCGGAGCGCTTCGCCGACGCTGCATCGCGAACGATTTCGAGGCTCCCATACAGAACAAT
>Ga0213877_10000107_pt1 | contig 11085 bp, 14 predicted proteins | sample VelepicoBEBS_R01_FD_160112 | JGI IMG/M metagenome (GOLD analysis project Ga0213877, IMG submission 160112) | Vellozia epidendroides bulk soil microbial communities from rupestrian grasslands, the National Park of Serra do Cipo, Brazil - BS_R01 | ecosystem: Environmental > Terrestrial > Soil >...
ACAATAGTCAGTTGCACCGGGAAAGTGATAAACAAACGTCACCTGCCCAGCCGGAGTCATCTGAAAAATGGTACCGCCACCCGGTGTAGTGCCGATCTCTGTCGTTCCATAATAGTTGCCATCTTGCGCCAGAAGCAATCCAGCTGCAGGCGAAATTCCCAAAGATGAATACGAAAACGTGTACACAACGCTGAACGCATAAGGAGGAGTCGGATTGATTTTATAGATCGTGCCATAGCCACCGCTGCCGCCTCCATAACAGGTTCCGTAAAGATTCCCGTCAGAGCCCAGAATCAGGCTCCCTCTTGGACCCCCGCCGTCGGCAGGGGTAAATTGATGCCACATTGACATTTCGCCCGACAGGTTGGTTGCAGCCAGTAACGGTCCTGTATTCTGGAACGCGGTTATAATCGGCGCGATAAGCTCTCCCTTGTAGTAGAGCAGCTTAGCGGAGAAACTTTTCTGCGATGTGACACGGAAATGATGGATGGTCGTCAGGACACCGTTGGGAGTGAGTTGGTAGGTGGTCCCACCCAAACCGGCCGTGTTATGAGCCGCTGTACCGTAAAAATTTCCATCAGGCGCCTGTATCAGGCCAGTGTTGGGAACGGTCCCGCTATTTGATGCCGTTCCATTTCCAAAATTATGTATGATCGTCAATTGGGCATCGCTAGCGTACAAGCCGAGATAGGATGAGAGCCCAAAAGCCGTGACCAAAACCAACGGCCGTAACGACGTTCTCAACGAGTTTCTGCGAGCAAAAGCGTCCCTAGTGAAACCGGACACAATCCGCAGGCCAACGCGGTGTTTCATTTACCCACTAGGCTCCCAAAGTCAAAGGATGTGGTCAACCCCAAAACCGGCGCGGGCGGCTGGGCCCGAGGACTCAATGCGTCGGTTTTCCGTTCATATTCGTAACCCTGCAGATCTTGTTGTGCCTGGCACCGGTCAACGGTAAGGTATCCGGGTAAGGAATCTGGACTCAGTAAGGAAAATGCCAGTTTCAAAAATTACCAGCAAAGGACAAACAACCATACCCGGTGAAATTAGGCGGCTTCTCAAATTGAAAGCGGGTGACCGCATTGAATTTGTCGTAGAAGCAGATGGGAAAGTGGTTTTGTTGCCCGCCACCGTCCACGCAAGCGAATTAGACGGCCTGCTTGCTCCGGCTCCGCGTCGCGTATCGCTCAATGAGATGGATGGGGCCATTCGCAAGCGCGCGGGGCGATCATGACCGGCATCGATACTAATGTTTTGGTCAGATACCTTGTAAGGGACGATCCTGAACAAGCTAGGAAAGCTGCCCGTTTCATAAAGAGCCAGTGTTCGACCGACGATCCGGGTCTGATCAACCGGATTGTGCTCTGTGAGCTCGTTTGGGTGCTGGAGACAGCCTATGAATACCCGCGCCAAGCTGTCACCCTTGCGCTTGAAAAGATTCTTCGAACCGCACAATTTATTATCGAAGATCACAGCGAGGCTTGGCTGGCCTTTCGCGAATATCAACAGGGGGCGGACTTTGCTGATGCGTTTGTCGGTGCTATCAATCAACGACTTGGTTGCGCATTGACGGTCACATTCGACAAGAAGGCAAGTCGACGCCCGGGATTTAGGGTTCTGTAGACAGCGGCTTAAGTGTTCCGCAGCTGGATATCCTTCTTGAGAGATTGAGTTATGAGTTCGGGGTTCGCTGTTTACCGGCGGTCGCCTTACGCGGCGGCTTTTCGTCCTCGGTTCGTCCGTTGACGCTGTCCTGCTTCGCTGTAACAATATCAGCGGTTTGCTTTGGTAAACTGGAGAAAATGCGATTCGAAAGACATTCCGTTTTGGCTTTTTTTTCGTCGGCTTTAGTTGCGATGGTTGCGGTATGCAACGCCGGTGCGGCTCTAGTTTTCCAGGATCGGCATGCTGGCGCCAATGGCGAGGAGACCATCTATCGGTTTGAGGCTACCGCTGCCTCGACAACCGCACCGATCGAGCAATCAAAGGCGGTCAAAGTGGCAGCGGTCTGGGCAGCTCAATATTACGACATTGATAACCTGACCGTAGCTAACGCCCAAGAGCGATCAATGCCGTTCCATTTCTGGTTGATTGCGTTCACTGCGCCGGGCCAATCGAAAAGCGGGGCGTATTATTCGATTGTACTTCCGGACGGCGCCGTGGTTGAGCCAAAGGTTTCTCGTCAGAATCTGACTGCAAGCGCCAATCCGATCGATGTCACTAAAGACACCGAACTCAGAGCGCCGGTTAAGGGTTTGGAGGTTCACGGAGAAATCGTTTTTGAATACGGCTGGGGAAAGGGCTTGAGATGCTATGGCCCTTACGCTCCTAACCCGGCGTGGGACACACCTCCGATTGCTCACCCAGCGCCGTGACGAAGAGAATTTCACCACAAAGGCACAAAGGACACGAAGATTCTGAGCCGATCTGAAAAAGCGAGTGTGGATAGATTTCCGAAGATTTAAGATCCACAGATTTCGCAGATTACCTTTTTCAGGTCGATTACTACCAAGCGGCAAAAGACTTGACGATGGCGGAACGGTCCCGGACGGGACTTGAAAGCTAGAGCTGATATGGAACTCGGATGCCGGGGTCGTTTGAATCGAAGTCTTTAGAATTTCGAGTTACCAGTAATGCGTTGTTGATTTGCGCCGAAGCCCAAACGATCGCGTCAGGAAGCTTGATTTTGTACTTTTGACGCAATCTGATCGCTGCCCGAGCGACGTTTTCGTCTAACTCAATTATCTGAAACTGGCGGAGAAAACTGTCTCGAATTTGACTCTGGGCAGGGGTTAGCGCACCGATCAGTACTTCCATCCAAACGATTCGGCTGATGAGCACCTCTTGGATATCGTCTAAAGGTCAAGCTGGGTAAATTCGTGACGATATGATGCGACCACAAGATGAAATCTGTGTAGTCCCTGTATCTGCTGATCTTAATCTCGTTTTTTGAGTTTAGTGCGCGTGGGTGCGCTCGTAGATCAGATCGAGGGGCAACCGGCAGCCGATTTCCGGTAGCTCTAAAATCGCGCTCTTTTCCAAAAACTCGTTTGACCACGAAGACGCTGTCCGACGGTAAACCGTTATGAACCGATGGAATTGATCCACGAGGACGTAAACTTGGAGCGACGTGATCGCCTGGTAGTTTCCGAGCTTTTCTGCACGGTCGATCCGTTCGGTCTGCGGAGAAAGTACTTCAAACACGATGCGAGGTTCGTCAGCAAATAAAGAATCACCGCGGGCATTAGAACAATCTACGGTGACATCTGGATAATAATAGAATCTGGAACCCATCGATTCTATTCGCACCTTGACATCCGAGGAGAAAGCTTCACACGGATGGCCCCGCAGCTGGTTGCCGAGCTCGCGCAATATATTTACGGCGATCCGGTCGTGATCGACGCTGGTTCCGGCCATGGCGTGAACAACGCCAGCCAAGTACTCGTGTTTGATCTCGCTCAAGCGTTCAGCGGTGAGGTAGTCCTCCGGAGAAACTAGGTATCCCGCCGCTGCGAGGTCGCTCATTTGCGACAGGCTAACTCCAGCAATGGGCTCCTGCAAGTTTTGGAGTTCCCGGTTTACAGGGCTCATCGATTGGCCGAGAACGTTGACAGCGGTGCGATTCACTCCAAGAATGTGCGCTTTGACATCATGATGGCTACCAGCTATCATCATGATGAAATGCGGACCACGATTTCGATCGATGAAGCGCTGCTTCAGCAGGCGAGGCGCGTCGCTCTGGATCGAGGCGTTTCATTTAATGAGCTCGTCATCATCGCTTTGCGCGTCGAATTGAACCTGAGTAAGCCCAAACCCAGGCAGAAGATCGCGCTTCCCACCTTCCGCGGAAACGGCCTCCGTCCCGGAGTTGACTTGGACAACAGCGCCGCCCTCGAAGAGATCATGAATGAAGCTCCTGGACGTTAATGTTTTAGTTTACGCGCATCGCGAGGACGCTCCTGATCATAGCGATTATCGCATTTGGCTCGAACAGCTTGCTAACGGAGGTGAAGCGTTCGCGGTCCCTGACTTGGTGTTGAGCGGATTTCAGCGTGTCGTAACTCATACCAGAATCTTCGATCCGCCGACGGATCTTAGGGCGGCGCTACGGTTTGTCCAAACGCTTCGCGAATCCGCAAATCATGTCGTGATTGGCCCAGGTCCCGGCCATTGGTCGATCTTCACGAGGCTGGTCCGAGAATCGAACTGCCGCGGGAACCTGATTCCGGACGCATTTTTGGCCGCGCTCGCAATAGAGTCGGGCAACACGTGGATCACAACCGACCGCGGATATGGCAGGTTTAGAGACTTGAATTGGCGCCATCCCCTGGATGCCCCATAGCGGATGCATCGCAGTTCAATTTTCTAGTTTGCGTTTGCTTCGTTCAGCTCGGGCGGTTTCGGTTCTTTGTGCCCTCTGTGTCGGGCCGACGTAGCTAACTTGTCCGACGTAGCTAAAGGGGGGAGATGGGGCGAAGTCGGAAGGGGCGATGGGGCTAAGTCTGCTTTGTGGTGAAGTATTCTCGGTATCGTTGGCAGGTACCCCGTGGTATCTGCGGGTTAAGAAAATAAACCCACGCCCTTAGTTGGGGGTTCACGAGCAAAACTTGGGTCCGGATAAACAATGATGCTCGAAGGTTGCTGGGGTCGAATCCTTCATATCGATCCAGGTCAGTCCAAACGCTCGGATCGACAATCCGGAAAAGCTCAACCTGCACGATTCCTCGATCCTGAATCAACGCCGGATACGTGCGCTGCCAAAAGAGACGACCTCCGATCGACCCATAACCGAACAATTGGAGCCGGGCGACGGCGACGGGCAACTTATTGAAGATAGAGCGCCGCCGAAGAGTCCCGTATGCTGCCAGGAGATCGCAGGGGACATCGTCGGTCGTCATGTGGACGGTCCCAGCGCTCAGGGGGATCAGTGATCAGTAAGACAGTAATCAGTATTCAGAGGAATCATCACTGATTACTGGTTACTGATTACTGGTTACTGATTACTAAGGCAGACCGATTCCCAGCGCCATGCGGGTCAAAAAAGCGGCGCCGCAGCAATCGCCGGCCGGCCTGGCCGGTTGTTGGTATTGGTATTTAGCGTGTTCTGCTGTTGAGGAGCGCCATTCTGCTGTTGGGGAGCGCCATTTGATTGTTGTTGATCGACTGGCGGAGCTGTTGGGGAGGCGGAGTCATTCGGTGCCTCCTTCGGCGCGTCTTTCGGGTGAGCTGGATGATGATGAGTGACGTGCGGCTGCGGTTGCGGCCGTGAAAAAAAATTCCTGAGCGCGTCAAATGGACCTGCACTTGCCGGTTGCGCCAGCATACCCGCTGTTAGTAGGAGGATCACAGCAACCGCGAATGGACGCGAATGTACACGAATAGATCGGATACTGATGCGCGTTAATTTGTGTCCGGGTGGGGCCAGCTCGCTAGCATTGCTCTTCTGCGTCAATCTGCGTCCATCTGCGGTTGAACCCTTTTCATTCGCGTTCATTCGTGTCTATTCGCGGTTAAATCTCTGTGTTCTCCGTGTTCTCTGTGTCCATGGCCGACGTAGCTAAAGGGGGAGATGGGGCGAAGTCTGCTCTGTGGTGAAACTATTTCCTAGCCGGATGGCACGACTATGACCTCGCCAGCCTCATTGGCCTCAAGTGCAACCTCGCGCGCCCCTTGGTCTTTGGCCTGTAACAATTGGTTAGCCAGCATTTCATCGAGGATCCGTTCCAGCTCACGGATGCCGAAACGGCTTACTTTTTCATTTGCTGCCAGTGCCTGCAGCAATAGCTCGGGCGCTACAAAATGCACTTTTAGCCGGTATTGCTCGGCTAACTTCGCGATCTTTAGTAGAGCGATCTCTGCGATGATCATACCGCTCAAAGGTTGGAAGACATAGACCCGATCGATCCGCCCCACAATTTCCGGGCGAAAGACTTTCGATTCAGCCAGGTAGGTCTTAATCGAATTTACCATGTCATGGTAATCAGTTACTTCCCGCTGGATCTGTCCAATCTGCTCGGCATGCGCATTACTGGTTAGAACAATTATGGTTTGCGAAAAGTCGACTGCTTTACCGCTTCCTTGTTCGGTTAGACGTGCCTCTCCCATCAGCTGCAGGAATAGATCGAACACCGGCGGGTAAGCTTTTTCGATTTCATCGAAAAGGATCAAACGTCGTGGGCTAGCCATTACCGGACGGGTAAGCTGTCCTCCTTGTTCCGAAGACACGTAACCTGCGGGTACCCCAATTAGGCGGTCTTTGGAGTGAGCTCCGTTCAATTCGGAGCAATCGAAGCGGAGCATGGACTTCTCCTCTTTGAACAGGAAAGTCGCGATCGCCTTGGCTAATTCGGTTTTACCCGTGCCAGTCGGTCCGAGAAACAGCAGATTAGCAATTGGGCGAGTTTTTTGTTGTTTAGCGGCCTGAAGACGAAGCAACCTGGCGACATCTTTCAGAATGGTGTCCTGACCTTTGACCCGCGCCTGGAGATGTTCCAGTAACGCCGGTTCGTCGATCCTCATGGTCTTGCCGTCATCATCCTGATTTTCGAGCAGCCGCTTAAGCTGCTCCCAATCTGTCATGCCTCGGATGTCAGCCATTGCTCGTACTTCTATTTCACCACAGAGAGACGGAGAACACAAAGATTAACCGCGAATGCACACGAATGGACCCGAATAAAGGTGGTTCCAACCAGCCCTTGCCTCGTCTGGCGGCTGATAATGCCTTTCATTGTTGTTCATTCGCGGCTAACGAAACCCGAACAGAAGAGACCGGATCTTTGAAGGTCTGATTCGGCTGATCGGTAAAAGTAGTGGTGGTAAGGCCGACATAGCCGCGACGTATCGCCGACACGCCGTAAGTCCGGTTGGATCCCACGGTGCAGTTTTCCAGGGTGACCATCCCGTTTTCATCGGCCTGGGCGCCGATGTCATTCTGTTCCAATGTGCAACCGACGAGCGCGATTTTTGCCCGATCTCTGCCTAGCACTCCGGTGCTCTGGAAGCTTAGAAACTGACATTGCTGCGCGTGCGCCTGTGAGTTCGCGGCCACCGCTTCTAACCCGTTTCCTTTTCCGGCTTTGACCTCGCATCCGGCCATTTCGAGGGTCGACCCGGTATCGACATAGATGGAGCTATCCCAAGCGTCGCCGTCGATGTGACAATTGAACATCTTCAGGTAGCTCGCACGGGTCAGCCGCGCCGCCTGTCCCGTTTGACCGGATAGCGTGACGTTTTCGAGCTCTGCGTACCCGCCCTTTGTCTGGTTGGTTTCGCTGACGCCTAAGTCAATGCCGTATTGGCCTCCCTGAATAGTGGTGTCTTTCAAACTTGCGTGTGCCTGATCCGCAACCAAGACACCGGCGAATTGGATATCCGTGAAAGTCGTGTTCGTCACGGTCGCCACTGAACCCTGACCCAGAGCCAAGAGATTTGCGAAATTTGCCGGCAAATCCCCGCCTTTCGGGATTTGGCCGCCGCTTTCGAATTTACATCCCTCGACTACCATTTGAGCCCCGTTAGAAACGAGCACTGCTCTCGGATTGGAAACGAACTCGCAGGCGCTTAATCTGAGCTTTCCAGAGGCGCTGGCCGCAACAATATACTTCCAGTAGCCTTCGCGATTCTTCTCGAAACGGCAGTTTGTCAGTGTCATCGTCCCTTGGGCACTTGCGATTGCTGTCGTATTTTCCGTGAAGGTACAGCGATTCACCTCGGAGGAACCGGTACCGGCCTGAAGAATCAGAAAGGCGTCTTTAGAGTCGGTAATATTGTTTTGGAACTTACAGTCGTTTATGACCACGGAACCCGCTTCGACACAATCGACGCATCCTAAGTTCTCTTCGAAATTACAACGCTCGATGGTGGCCTTCGCGTTTCCTTTTACATAGCAACCGTATCCCTTGCCTAACGTCCGCAACGAGCTGTCCTGCAAGGTCAGTTGCGCATTGTCGGAGCTGCCAACGCAATTGCTTCCTCGAGAGACGAGGTTGCAGTTATTGATCTGTACAACGGATTGTAAACTGACTGAGACCAGGACGGATCCGCCTTCAGACGTTTCGCTGAAATCCAGATTCTGAAATGTCACTTGGCCGCCGGTGATCGCGCAACCAGTTCCCCCGGAATAGCGGATCGAGGCTCGCGCACCCGTCTTTTGGTCCGTGTCGCCGGTGATGACCACTGACTTGGCTAAGGTCAAGGGCCCGTTATAACTGCCGGCTCTCAGCTCCACGGTATCGCCGTCCTCAAGGCTATTTATAATTTGGCTAAAGTCCTTGGCGTCGGAGTCTCCGGCTCCGGTAGAGTCGAGCACCCATTGCCTACCATGCTTCGGCTTGCTGACGACGCGCTGTGGCTGCGGAGTTACCTGGTTCCCGGCTTGGTTGCTGTTCTGACTCTGATTGGTGGTGCTACTCGAACCAAATTTGCCGGTGAAAACGTCAACCATCGTCGCACCCAACGCCACTAATCCCACCAGCGAGCTGACAATGAACCACTGGTTTCTGACTAACACTCGGAAATCAAGTCCTTTCACTAGATCGACGCCCTCGGTTCTTCCAGAACAGGTTGGATCAACAACTCGTTATTCGGGCCGGCCTCGAGCCGAACTTTACTGAAACCGGCAGTGCGGGCCTGCACGATGGCGGAGTTAGTTGTTTGTTTGAGATAATTTTCGAGCTGACGAACACCGTACTGTTTGAACTCAACATTCTTAGCGACCGTATCCAGCAGGATCTCAGGCGAAGTGTAGGTCAACTCAATCCCATAATCCCTCCAGTAGCGAGCCAGCTGCAGGCAAGCGACTTCGGCGACATGGTAGGGAGAAAGCTCGTCCATAAGAATGATATGGGCCCAACGCGCGAGAAAGGCTCGGTCGAAGCCGGCATTGTCGACCAGCGCATCCCGACTCTGGCCAAGCCACAGCGCTTGATCTTTCGTAGGGTTGATCTGTTGGCGCAGTTTTCGCAGTGTGTCGACGCCGGCGTTACTGGTCCCAAAGAAGACGCACTGGCTGAAGTCCACCTCTTTACCGCTGCTTTTCTCGCGGCAAGTAGCGGCGTCCAAGATGTCGAACAGGCAATGATGCAAATCAGGGTGCGCTTTCTCTAACTCATCCAAAATGACGACCCGTCTTGGATTAACCAAGACCGGTCTGGTAAGAGAGCCTCCCACCTCGTATCCCGGCATTCCCGGTGGAGGACCGAGCAGCGTCTGCACATCATTAGGGGTCTTATACTGATTCATCCGCAGAATTACTGGTTCGCTGTCGGGGTATAAAGCCTGGGCAAGAAGCTGTGGCAGGAAGGTTTTACCGGTACCGGTCGGACCTACTAACAAGAAGGATCCTAAGAGCTGTCCCGGCTGTGCGATGGCAACCTGGCTACGCAGACTTGAGATCACGATCTCGATCGCTTCGTCCTGACCTCGAACATTTGCCTTTAACCACTGTTCGGTTTGGCCAAAATCAATTGTCCCTAACTTAGAAAAGTTCTCTTCTCTGGCCCGAGAGGAAGTATGAAGGCCGGCGTTCGTCTGGCGAATAGCCACGAAGACCACACCCCCGATTGCCAGGAGAAGAAGAACCGGGGAAAACCAGGGACTGACCGTGTTCAGCGCAATTACGGCGCCGGCCAGCGTGACGATCAACCCGACTAGCATGGCAGGCGCCAGAGGCTGTTCAGAGCTGCGATCGAACCAGGAATGCATCGGGGAACTCATTCTATTTTGCCCTAAACCTCACCGGCGCTGCATCTCTAGATCAGCCTGGTTACCGGCGGCTAGGGGAGGAGTGTGAAGCACATTGCCGTCACTAGCCGGGACGAAGCAGGTCACCGTTCCGTAAGCGCCGGCCGAATCGACTAGGAAATGAAAGTGAGTAACAGATTTCCGGCTGACCGGAATAATGGCGGTTTGTTTATGTTCCTCGGTCAGCACGTCGCTAAGGGCTAGCTGGCCGTCAATCGTTGCGGAGACGTGAATCATGACACCGCTGGCCTTGGTCGAATCAAACAGCTGTTTCCGTGTAAGGTCTGCCTCACCATTCTTTATCTTGTCTAGTACCTGTTGGCTGGTGCTCCGGAGATAGGGAGGAATTTCCCCCCGTTGAAGCGAGGCTCGTGCCTGTTGAGTGAGTTGTTGATCAATGTCGCTGTCCGACAACATTAAAACCTGGGACGAACTTGTGCCCCCTGCATGTTGCCACGCATAGTAGCCGCCTCCGGCTATGCCGACAAAGGCGACCGCGGCCAGCAAATAGATAAGCACGGATTTTCGCCAGTTCTTTCGCACCGGATGACCGTTTTGCGGTTCATCTGAACCTCCAGACCCGGCTGTTTCCATCGGGAGGTAAGCTCGCCCCGAGCGCGAACCGCGCCGGTCGGATTGATCCTGGCCAATCTTTGGGGTCAAGCGTTTTACCGCTTTTTGATCACCCTGGGTCGTATCAGATCCAGGGACGGTTGACCTTCGGGTCGCGGGATCGGATCTCTGTGGTACGGGTTCCATAATAGGTATTGGTGTCGTTAGCTTCGGCCTCCCGGAATTACTCCATACCCTAGAGAGTAGAAATCGCCGTCGAGTGTACCAACAATTTGCTAAATGTCGATGCGCTAGGTGCCGTAATCTGAGCGTGGTTGCCTTGGAATGCGGATGTTGCGAAGCCCAACGATGCCGCTCCTACGGAGCTCGTGCTCACTATGGACCGATTGCTATAAATATTTCGCTCCTCCGGAGCAGGGCTTTGCGCTTCGCGGCTCCGGAGGAGCCAAATCTTTATAGCAATCGGCGTTAAAAATGGGACCAAGCTCCGTAGGAGCGGTATATCCAAGAAGCGGCCAGCATCTACAATAGGAAGAGGGGTTTCAGCGCTGGAAAATGGGAAGATGATTTTTGAATCTATCTTCCTGGGCGCGCCCAACGATGCCGCTCCTACGGAGCTCATGCTCACTATGGACCGATTGCTATAAATATTTCGCTCCTACGGAGCTGCAAAGCGAGATCCCTGCTCCGGAGGAGCGCAATCTTTATAGCAACAGGGGTTAAAAATGGGGCCAAGCTCCGTAGGAGCAGTATATCGAGGAAGCGGAGGCA
>Ga0213877_10000108_pt1 | contig 11084 bp, 9 predicted proteins | sample VelepicoBEBS_R01_FD_160112 | JGI IMG/M metagenome (GOLD analysis project Ga0213877, IMG submission 160112) | Vellozia epidendroides bulk soil microbial communities from rupestrian grasslands, the National Park of Serra do Cipo, Brazil - BS_R01 | ecosystem: Environmental > Terrestrial > Soil >...
ATGAAGAGTTTCCGGTCTTTTCGGGCTTGGTTTCTATTATTTAGTCTCCTTAGGAGGAATGAAGCCCCGGATCGTAGTAACTGCCGTCGTGCCCATCCGGAAAATGTTCGGGTCAGGATTCTCAATCTCGATTCGGACTGGAAAACGTTGGGCGATCCGCACCCAGTTAAGGTCGCGTTTTACAAACGGCAAGCCTTTGACTTCGACATTATCTTCCTGGGACTGTACCGCGGGCGAGATACCCTGAACGGTTCCCTCAAAGCGTCGATCGGGATTCGATAAGAGATATACCTCCGCGCGCATTCGGGGACGTATGCTTTGTAATTCTCGCTCTCGAAAATTCGCCAATACATACCATTTCCTGGAATCGAGGAACGTAAAAACCTCGATACCCGCATGCGCGTAAGCCCCCTCTGAAATATTCAGCCCTACGACTTGCCCGTCGTACGGCGCGTATACCCCGGTATAAGAGAGTTCCAATTGTGCCGTGTGCAGCGCCGCAACTGCCCCGGGACGTTGTGCCTGAAGCGTAGCCAGGGAACTGATGGCGACACGGGCCTGATTCAATGAAGAATAGTAAGATGGCCCGAAGATATGGGGATCAAAATGGGCCGCCCGCCGCCTGGTGCACTCACGATGAAGACTTTGGGCAGCCGCTTTATCGCTGTCATAGATCCGCCGCCCTTCAAGCCTTGCCCCGCTGTACAGGTTCAGCATGCGCTTTTCTGCACTGGCAAAGAACTCTTCGAGCCGCTGGCCTCCAGTCCCGCTAGCTAAATTACCGTTTGCCGTCTCATCGATCACTTGCACGACCTGATCAAAATTGAGATTCGAGCGCTGGCATGATGTCTTCAAAAACCTCCGCAAACTACGGCGCCTTGTCAACCTGCACCAGCAAAACCTCTTGCAGGCACCAGTCGCTGCATGAGCGCGCCGCTCATGAAGACGTTGGTATCAAAAACGAGCTCTGGGCCCATGGCTCGGTTGCCGGCGAATCCTCCGCGGCGCAAACGTCCAGTATGGTTTGGCCCGGCTCTCAAACTTCCGCGCGTCCATCAGCATTTCGTGATCGAAATGGAGCACAGGCGGTTTGCCCGCTCATGTTCGATCAGCCCGGTGCCACGCCGAAGGTGATCTCCCTACCCAATACATCTCGATGGTCGGAGGCGCGGCCGCGCTAGCTATGGAGCGATGAGGATGTTCAAGACAAGCACGCCAAGAGAACAACCTACAGAGAATCGGAAAATCGGCTTGGGCCTGCTCGCAATTCTACTCAGGCTTCTCTGTCTTTCTATTGGCTGGGTGGTTCGTGCCATAAGGGGAAAAGGAAAGAGAAGCTGCTGAGTAAGGCAAGACCCTAACCAACTGCTGCGCTCCTTGTAGACTCAATCAGTCTCAGGGGAGATTTTGGTTCCGCGCAACGGTAAGCGACGCCTAATCCTTTTGGGCTATTGCAAAATCATTCGCTTGGTGCACGATTGCTAATTTCTAGCTGGTGAGGAAGACGGCACGAGTGCGACGAACTATGCGAACTAAACCAAGGGGAAAATTCTTACGGTTGTGTGGCGCTTGCGCATTTGCAGGCTGTCTGGCGGTTTTTATGGTTCCCCAGGGGTATTTCTCTGCTCTACCGCACGAATATCGGAATATCCGGGAAGAGGATCGTATGTTTTTAGATAACCTCCGACCAAAGAACGAGGACGATCTCCTGGGTGGCAATTCTCTCGACGTCGCTAGTGGAAACACCGACAAGGTCGGGATGATTAGCGCCGGTAATGAACCGGCTCCAAGGGCGGAGTTGGTTGTCAATACCGGAATCGTCAAGCGCGCCGAACTGGTCGTGCGGGGCGGGAAAGTCAAACGCGCTGAACTGCTCCGACCTGGACGCCAATAGCTGCGGTTAGCCGATTGTTCATCCTATTGGCGGAACAATGACCGGCGACGTGCCGTTCCGGAACTGCTGCACGGGGCTTGTTTTGCTCTGGGCGCGTCGATTGAAGCGCCCGTGCCGGCGAAAAGAGAGTTGATAGAGGCTGCCCTGGCTCAAAGCAATGGCAAAGTATCTGGTTTATCGGGTGCTGCGGCAAAGCTCGGCATTCCGCTAAATCATAATCTCGACGCATCATTTCAACTGGTTGACCCGGCTAGCCTGTGGTTCTGACGCGGAACATATCTTTCGCAATATGACATGTGCGAATCACGCCACCCAATGGCACCTGGTGACACGACTGTTGGGTCTACCCATATTAGAAGGAACCAATGATCGATAGCACCTGTGATTTGGGAAATTATTTTGCGCGATTTTTGAGGAGATATTTTGCACATCCTGGTTTTGCCGTCTCGTGACGATTCTTTAGGAAAAACATTGCATAATGCAGTCCCAGTTGCGATGATTTGCCAAGTTTAGGAAGGGTTACTCGCCTGCTCTCCTTTGCCATAAGAAGAGGCCTCCACTTCCTCAGCGAAGAGTCTGCCCGAATTGCAATTCCAATACATCAGTCGCTTCCAAAAACAACCTGACGCCGCCTCGAGGCGGGATAGTTTATAAAAGGAGAATCGCTATGATGTGGATGGTAAAGATCGCTCTTAGAGCGCCCTACACGTTCACCGTTCTGGCAGTCTTATTGCTCATTGGAGGGGCACTCAGCACGCAACAGATGGCAAAGGACATCTTTCCGGCGATCAACATCCCGGTCGTGGGGATCATTTGGACGTATAATGGACTGCCCGCCCAGGAAATGGCAGAGCGCATTACGACCGTATCAGAGCGAGCCTCAACCACTACCGTCAATAACATTGAACATATCGAATCCAATTCCTTCAATGGGATAGCTGTAGTCAAGATTTACCTGCAGCAGGGCGCTAGTATTGATGCTGCCATCGCCGAGGTAACAGCCGAATGTCAGACGATTCTCAAGTCGATGCCGCCGGGGATTACGCCACCCAACATTCTTAGCTACAATGCCGCGAATGTCCCGGTTCTGCAGTTGAGTGTCGGCGGGGCGAAATTCTCCGAGCAGGAACTCTACGACTATGCGACTAACTTTATTCGTACGCAGCTGGCAACTGTGCAAGGCGCTTCCATTCCATTGCCTTATGGCGGAAAGACCCGGGCCGTATCGGTGGATCTCGAGCCGGACAAGTTGGAAGCTTACAACATCGCGCCCCAGGAAGTAGCCAACGCGATCAACCAACAGAGCGTCGTGTTGCCTTCGGGCACAGCAAAGATCGGCAAGCGCGAGTATGACGTTTTGATCAATGGGAGCACCGACACCATTCAGGCGCTGAATAATCTGCCGGTTAAGCAGGTGAACGGTGCGACGATCTATATCCGGGACGTCGCTAATGTGCGCGATGGTTATACGCCACAAGTGAACATGGTCGTCTCCAATGGGATCAAAGCCGCGCTCCTACCCGTTCTCAAAAACGGCAACGCTTCGACCTTAGACGTCGTTTCGGGGGTGCGAAAAGCGCTACCTCAGATAGCCGCGACGTTACCGCAGGAGTTGCAGATTAAACCGCTCTTCGATCAGTCGGTCTTCGTAAGTTCGGCGCTGGACGGCGTTTTGCGTGAGGGGACCATCGCGGCATCATTGACTGCCGTGATGATCTTGCTCTTTCTCGGGTCATGGCGCAGCACGCTAGTGGTCGCCACATCAATCCCGCTTGCCATCTGTTTTTCCGTGCTGGCTTTGCACGTGATCGGTCAGAGCATCAACATTATGACTCTGGGTGGCCTGGCATTGGCCGTCGGCATCCTGGTGGATGACGCGACGGTGGAAATTGAGAACATCCATCGGAACCTGGCCATGGGAAAGTCGATGATCGATGCGATTCTCGATGGCGCACAAGAGATAGCGACTCCGGCCTTGGTTGCGACCCTCTCCATTTGTATCGTGTTCGTACCGATCTTCTTGTTAGGCGGTGTCGCTTACTACCTGTTCGCGCCGCTGGCGATGGCCGTCGTCTTTGCGATGCTCGCTTCCTACTTTTTGTCCCGAACGGTCGTTCCTACCATGGTGAATTTCCTGCTCAAGAATGAGCATCCCCAGGAGGATTCGAATGAGTTGAAGGCTCCGCACCGAAGGTGGTTTCTGCGTATCCACGAAGGCTTTAACCGTGGGTTCGAGAAGCTGCGGAACTTTTACGCCGCGCGTTTGGAGTGGGCGCTTAACCACGGACGTCTGGTGATTGGGGCGATGGTGACGGTCGTGGTGCTCTCGCTCGTTCTGGTGACGCCATTTCTTGGCGAAGATTTTTTTCCAAAGGTAGACGCCGGCCAATTCCGCCTGCACGTTAGTGCCCCTGCGGGCACGCGCATCGAGGAAACGCAGCAGGTCTTCTATCAGGTTGAAAATGTAATCCAAAGCGTGATTCCTCAGAACCAGATTGACTTGATCATTGAGAACATTGGATTGCCGATGAATCTCAACCTGGCTTTGAGCGACACGGCGACGATCAGTACCGCAGACGGTGAAATCGACGTTTCGCTGAACCAGGCGAAGCATGGCCCTACCTTTGATTACTTGAAGAAGATCCGCGAAGAGCTGATAACCAAGTACCCCAATTACACCTATTTCAGCATGCCGGCTGACATCGTCAGCCAAATTCTTAATGCGGGTCTGCCCGCGCCGATTGACGTGCAGGTGGTGGGCCATGACTCAAAGAATTTTCAGATCGCTGAAGAGCTCCGTCAGAGAATGGCGCAGGTGCCGGGAGCGGTGGACGTAAACGTTCATCAGGTCGTCGATAATCCGTCTTTGCTAGTGAACATTGACCGGACTCGCGCCGATCAGCTCGGTCTGACCGAGAAACAAATCGCCGATGATCTTCTCATCTCGTTGGCAGGCAGCGGGCAGACAGCTCCTAACTTCTGGCTGAACCCGCAGAACGGGGTCAGTTACCCCATCGTGATCCAAACCCCCCAACACCTGATCAGCTCGACTTCGGACATCAATCTGACACCGATCACGGGTGCTGGCAGTCCTCCGCCCGTGCCGAGTAATATGGGGTATGAAACGCCAATCACGGGACTCACGGGCGGGAGCGGTTCTCTGCCCCAGCTTCTCAGTAATCTGGCGTCGATCCAGCACATCTCGACTCCGGTCGTCGTCAGCCATTACAACGTCCAGCCTGTGTTTGACATTTATGCCAATACCCAGGACAGCGATCTGGGATCTGTTGCTCAACAGGTTCAGAAAATCGTTGGCGATGTGCAGCAACATCTCCCGCGCGGCACCACGGTGGTGATCCGGGGCCAGGTTCAGAGTATGAATAGCTCCTACGTCGGACTCGGTATCGGCATCGCTTTTGCCATTCTGTTGGTTTACTTTCTGCTGGCAGTTAATTTTCAAAGCTGGCTGGATCCGTTTATCATCATCATGGCGCTTCCCGGCGCCCTGACCGGAATTGTCTGGATGCTTTTTGTGACTCGCACACCGATCAGTGTACCGGGATTGATGGGCGCAATTATGTGCATCGGAGTCGCGACATCGAACAGCATTCTGATGGTGACGTTTGCTAATGAGCAGCTTCGCTATGAGCGAAAAGATCCGCGCGGAGCAGCACTGGCAGCGGGCTTTACGCGGCTGCGGCCCGTGCTGATGACCGCACTTGCCATGATTCTCGGCATGCTGCCGATGTCTCTGGGGTTGGGTGACGGTGGAGAGCAAAACGCGCCTCTTGGGCGCGCGGTGATCGGCGGCTTGCTGGTAGCGACTTTCTTTACCTTGTTCTTCGTTCCCGTTGTCTACAGGCTGCTCAAGCAGAATTTCAAACCGCGAGAATTACATCCGCGTCTGCGCTGGCTCTCAGACCAGAATCAGGCGGCGGCGTTGCCGCAACCGGGCGGTTAACTTCAACAGTCTCAACCTCGAACCTACAGTTCACTATGAATACCCCTCCGCCACGAGCCGAGAATCCCGAAGCCGGTTCAACAGGGACTAAACCGAGGACCGGAGGATCAGGTAAGCAAGACTCCGTCGGTGCGAAGCCTCCTAACACCATCGTGTTGGTAGCGGTAGTTGTTATCATTGCAGTCGGTGTTGCCATCTATTTTCTGGCGATCTATCCAAGAATCCAGAATAGCAAAGAGCTTGCTGCGGCGGCTGCGGTGGCGGGAAAGACGACGGTCATCGTGGTCGAGCCCACGCAAACCTCAAGTGCACCCGAACTAGTTCTTCCAGGTAACGTCGAACCTAACCAAATGACATCGATCTACTCCCGAGTCGATGGTTACCTCAAGAAGTGGTACGTGGATATCGGCGACCATGTGCAGCAGGGGCAAGTCCTGGCAGATATCGAAGCCCCACAGATCGATGCAGATCTGCGCATGGCCCAGGCTCAGTTGGAACTGGCCCAGGCCAATCTAACGTTGGCCAAAACCAATTCGGCACGCTCACAACAGCTGTTCCAAAATCATGTCAACTCACAGCAGGAACTCGATACGGTACTGGCGACCGAACAGGTCCAGCAGGCGGTCCGAGACAACGCAGCCGCAGCGCTGACGAGCGCGCAGGACATGAAAGCTTTTGAGCAGATTCGAGCCCCGTTCCCCGGCACGATCACCGCGCGATATATCGATGTGGGCTCTTTGGTCGCCTCCGGTAGTGCCCGGACCGTTCAGAAGCTTTTTGACCTGGCTCAGTCCAATCCGGTGCGTGTGTTTGTGAATGTTCCTCAGGCTGACGTCAGTAGTGTGCAACCAGGAACACCTGCCGCCATCACGGTGGATGAATTTCCAGGTCAGACCTTTGGAGGTAAGGTGGCTCGAGACGCGGGAGCATTCGATCGGTCGTCGCGAACATTGCTGCTCGAGATCGACGTTCCCAATCCGGACGGTCGCCTGTATGCCGGCATGTACGCTCACGCCAAGTTAGCGCTAAAGAATCCGGCCTTGGCACTCTTGGTGCCGGACAATTCGATCCTGATTGATTCGAAGGGTGCTCGAGTCTTGGTGGTCGATTCACCCAATAAGATTCGGATTAAGCCCGTCACTCTGGGGCGCGACTTCGGCACAAAATCAGAAATTCTCGGCGGCCTGGACGCTACTGATCGCGTGGTGCAGAATCCGACTGAGGCTCTCCAGGAAGGTATGTCCGTATCGGTCGAGAGTGTGATGCCCGGCATCAGCAAATAACTTTGTAAGCGAAGGCTCCAGCCTTAACATCCGTGGGGCGCTAAGTTACCATGAACATCAAAATTATTGAACCCATCGGCCAATCTGAAGAAGCGATTCGATCTCGGCTCGCTGATCTCCTGGAAGAGGGCGGTCATCGCCTTTTCATCTGCGATACACGTGGAATGACTGATACCGAGTTGATCAAAAATGTTAGTGACGCTGACATCCTCCTGCTGAGCAACCGGCCGCTTTCAAGAGTAGTGATCGAAGCCTGCCCCAAGCTCAAGCTGATCTGCGTGGCGTTTACCGGCATCGATCACGTCGATCAAGGCGCCTGCAAGGCTCGCGGTATCATTCTTCATAACGCGGCAGGTTACGCAGTTCATGCCGTAAGCGAGTTGGCCATTGGTCTGATGATCGTGCTGTTGCGGAGGATCATCTCTGCGGACGCGACTGTCCGCGCTAGTGGCGACAACCGTGAACTGGCCGGCCACGAACTCTTCGGCAAGACTCTAGGGGTTGTTGGCTGTGGTGCCATTGGGCTGCAGGTTGCCCGCCTGGGCAACGCCTTCGGCTGCCGCGTGCTCGGTTTCGAACGCCACATTCTCCAGGTCGACAAGGTGACCATCGAGCAGGTCGAGCTCGATGAGCTTTTGAGCCGAAGCGACATCATCAGCCTGCATCTGCCTTTAACTGCCGATACGCGGGGCTTTATTGGCCGCAAACAGTTAACCCGACTAAAACCTTCGGCCATCCTGATAAATACGGCCCGCGGGCCGGTCGTGGACCAGCCGGCCTTGATAGAAGCATTGGTTCAGAATCGCCTCGCTGGCGCGGGCCTCGATGTGTTTGACATGGAGCCTCCGCTGCCGCCGACACATCCGGTTTTCAAGGCGCCGAATACGGTACTTCTACCCCATGTTGGTTTTGAGACGGCCGAAGCCATGTCAGCCAAGGCGGATATCGCACTGCGGCAACTGGAGAATTTCCTGAGATGCCGAGGTTAATCAGGCTGTTTCCCAGGCGCGGGCCCAGCAGAAATTCCGCCGACAGGTAACAGACGATTTTAGGTTCTCTTGCTTTGATGCAGGTTTCAACCGTGTTAATCCAGCGATGCAGTTGGCGATCTCGCACTGTATACGCCAAGGCCAAATAGAGATCATTTTTGCTGGCAATCTTCCGGAATTTACCTTGTACGTAGAACAAGTTATCCAGAAAGGCCCGTTTCAGTGTTTCCACACTCAAACCGGTGCGATCGTCTTCGACGATCGGCTTACACTCCGCATTCGTCGTTGTATCCATAGCAAATCCAGTAATAGTGATCAGTAACAGATGGCTAGTTAGGTCGCGTTAGCGTCATTGATTTACTGCTTACTGTCGTTAGAAGGGCCACTTCCAATTGGTAATTTCTTCTCGATCAATGCCGAACTGGTAAGCATGATTCCGGCAGGCGATTTGCTCGTTGAGCAGGGCCTCGCGAACACCGGAACCGATGATAGCGAAACGCGGCACGCGATCGATGGCGTCAATGGCCAGGCTGAAGCGATCAGTCTGGTTCCGGATGGCCAATTCCAAGGGCGTATCAATATTGCCTTTTTCCTTGTATCCGCGCACGTGGATGCGAGTATCGGAACTTTTTCATGCTTGACGTGGGAATCTGTTATAAGATTTGGTTCTTTGTTACTTCCAACGTTGCCCTTGAACTAAGTCCCTTTGCTGCACGATCGTTATTCGCTTCTTCACTACTGCGGACCTCTCCGTCACCCTCAGCGGCCTGCTCTGGTTCTCGCGGACTTCCGGTTGGCGTCTTTCTCCCCACCGCTGCGGGCTTCCCATGTTGACTCCGTCTTCCCTGGGGTCACAAGATGATTAAATCAATTAATGGATACTGTCTTCTTTAACCATTTCAAAGAGCTTATGGTTATCGCTGTAATCAACGTGAACCCCGACGATTATCGGGCCTGCATGGTTCAACGCTTCCTTCATGACAGGAGCTATCTCGTCGGAAATTCGGATCATCTTGCCAGTAGCTCCGAAAGCCTCAGCGTATTTGACCAAGTCAACAGGCCCGAAAGCGATTCCCGACTTTCGGCCATATTTCATGACTTCTTGCGTGGCGACCATGTCATAGGTACCGTCGATCCAAACGAGTTGGACGATGTTCGCCTTAAGCCGGACGGCCGTTTCCAACTCCATCGCGGAGAAGAGAAATCCCCCGTCGCCGGAAATCGCCATGACCTTCTCAGACGGGCGCACAATGGAAGCAGCAATCGCCCACGGCAGTGCCACGCCTAAGGTCTGCTGACCATTGGAAATGAGGATTTGGCGCGCCTTGAAGCTATAAAGATGCCGGGCCAACCAAAGGTGGAATGAACCCATGTCTAAGCACAGGGTGACGTCGGAGCTGAGGAAAGGCTGCAATTCGGCGACCAGCCGCAGCGGGTGTATCGGCGTTCCGCTACGAGTGGCCGACTCGCGACTGAGTTCTGCCCGTTCGGCGGCAATCGCCTTCAGAATCGTGGCCGCAAGATCTGATCGATGCGTCCGTGTAAGCTGCGGCGTCAACAGGCCTAGGGTGGAAGCGATATCACCCGTGAGCTCAACGTAAGGTCGGTAAGAGTTATCAAGATCAGCTGGCAGGACGTCAATGTGGATCAGTTTGCGCGCACTATTCCGATTCCAGTCCCCTGGCGGATATTCGACCGGATCGTAACCAATAGTGATGACGACATCGGCGGAATCGAGAAGCCGGTCGCCAGGCTGGTTAGCCAATTGTCCGACTCTACCGCCAAAATTCTCAAACAGATGAGCAGCGACAGCGCCGGCGGCCTGAAAAGTGCCCACTACAGGAAGATGTCTTCCGATGAAGTCCCGAACCGCAAGGGCGTTGGCCGGTTTGCTCGCCAGTAACCCCAGCAGCACGACCGGATTCTCGGCACAATTGATTAGGCGCGCGGCTTCAGCGATGGCGGCACTATCGGCTGGACCCAGCCCAGAGTATGCGGGCATCGGCAAGACATCGTGAGCGCAGGGGGCTGCCATGATGTCCTTCGGTAAATTCACATAGGCAGCGCCAGGTCGTCCAGACTCAGCGGCGCGAAAGGCGTTCGCCATCACTTCACCAACCGCGTCAGAAGCCGCAACGGTAGCGCTGAACTTGGTAACCGGCTTACAAATGGAGACCGCATCCATCGATTGGTGAAGCTGCTTCAACATCTCTGATGTCGCCACGGCGCCTCCCAGCGCCACAACCGGATCCCCTTCCGAGTTTGCTGTGGCTAACCCGGTAACGAGGTTCGAAACGCCCGGCCCTGAGGTCGCAATAGCGACGCCGGCCTTGCCGGTCATGCGGCCGATTCCGCCGGCGATGAAAGCTGCGTTTTGCTCATGCCGACAAACCACCGTCTGGATTTTGGAATCAACCAAGGCATTAAAGATTGCGTCGATTTTTGCTCCTGGAATGCCAAACACATGCGTCACCCCTTGGGCTTCGAGCGCGCGTACGACGAGTTGGGCGCCGGTTTGTTGTGTTTCTTTCCTTTTATCGTTCATAGGATCTGCTAATGAGCCGATTCCGCGTAAGCGAGTTCATCAGCGGTGTTTTTGCTAAGGTCTGCTTTCAGAAAACTCTCCGTTTCCGGCAGAGCGAGATGGAAATCGGTTAATGCCTCCATTCGCACCCGCAATGGACCGGATTCGCAGTCTAAGAGATGTCCTCCTTCCTTCCGGTCTTGCGAGAGGAAGTGGAAGTGATATCCGGCAACGCTGAAGGCGCTCGAAAATCCGGGAGACCACAACCCCACTAGGGTTCCAGTTACATCTGTGAAGCGAAATTCACTTTGCGCTTTGGCCGCATCGACGAGCCGCGTCCCTTCTTCGGGTGGGCTCACGGCCCGGGTCCGAATTCGCATGAACGTGCCGTCGAGTCGGAAGGCGTAAAAAATGTTGCCCGAGGTTCGCAGCG
>Ga0213877_10000109_pt1 | contig 11001 bp, 5 predicted proteins | sample VelepicoBEBS_R01_FD_160112 | JGI IMG/M metagenome (GOLD analysis project Ga0213877, IMG submission 160112) | Vellozia epidendroides bulk soil microbial communities from rupestrian grasslands, the National Park of Serra do Cipo, Brazil - BS_R01 | ecosystem: Environmental > Terrestrial > Soil >...
GAGCGCAAGGTGCGTGAGTCGATCGAAAGCCGCGTTCAGGCTTTTGGCCTGCAGAATAAAATTGGCCGCGTGATGATCCCCACCGAGCCGGTGACAGAGATCATCAACGGTAAGAAGCGCACGGTCGAGCGGGTTTTCCTGCCCGGCTACGTTCTGGTGGAGATGGACCTCGATAACGATCTTTGGCACGTGATCAAGAACACGCCGCGAGTCACCGGGTTTCTAGGCACCGGCGACAAGCCGGTGGCGCTTAGTGAAGAGGAAGTCAGCTCCATCCTCTTCCGTAGCGAAACGGCCAAGGACAAGCCGCGGATCAAGATCAAGTTCGCAAAGAACGAGTCGGTGCGTATCACCGAAGGGCCCTTCGCGAACTTCAATGGCGTCATCGACGAAGTTAACGAAGACCGCGAGACCGTCAAGGTAATGGTCACGATCTTCGGACGCTCCACGCCAGTCGAACTCGAGTTCGGCAAGGTCGAGAAGGTCGAGCAGTAAAAAGCTACTATCCGCTAGCTTTAAGCTTGTAGCGGGACTGTGCGAGTGCAGGTTTGCGCGCCTCACAATCCCTCGACGGTTTTGGTTGAGAATGAACTAGAAGCTAATAGCTAGAAGCTAGCAGCTATCTAAGAAGGAAATTGCACAATGGCACCACCGAAAAAAGTACAGACTCAGGTCAAACTTCAGATTGAAGCCGGCAAGGCCACCCCTGCGCCTCCAGTCGGCCCGGCACTCGGCCAAGCCCAGGTCAATATCATGGAGTTTTGCAAGCAATTCAACGCGCGCACGCAGAACAAGGAAATGGCCGGACTCATCATTCCGGTCGTCATTACCGTCTACGTCGACCGCAGCTTCACATTCGTCACCAAGACCCCGCCGGCGGCGGTGCTGCTCAAGAAGGCGGCCAACCTGGCCAAGGGTTCGGGCACGCCAAACAAGGACAAGGTCGGCAAGGTGACCGAAGCGCAGGTGCTCGATATCGCCAAGCAGAAGATGCCCGACCTGAATGCCGCTTCGGTGGAAGCTGCCGTCAAGAGCATCAAGGGGACGGCGCGTTCGATGGGGATCGAAGTCGTCGCGTAAAGACCCCAAGCATGATTCCCGGTGGAAATCGCGTCGGAAAAATGTCATAATCGTAAAAGCGTCTCTTCGCGAGGCGCCGCAACACATACCACGGCCGGCAGGCACAATCGACCGAGCGGTGGGAGACGAGGAAGCATGTCGAGAAAAGTCAGCAAGAATGTCGCGAAGGCGCGCGCGGCTGTCGAGAGGCGCCCCTACGCACTGCAGGACGCGGTTCCGCTCCTGCAAAAAGTAAAATTCGCAAAGTTCGATGAGACGGTTGATCTGACGCTGCGCCTGGGCGTCGATCCCAAGCACGCCGACCAGATGGTGCGCGGAACCGTTGTTCTGCCGCATGGCCTCGGTAAGACCAAGAAGGTTGCCGTGATTACCAGTGGTGATCGCCTCAAGGATGCCGAGGCAGCTGGCGCCGAGATCGTTGGCGGAGAAGAGTTGGTCGAGAAGATCCAGAAAGAAAGCTGGACGGATTTCGACGCCCTGATTGCCACCCCGGACATGATGAAGTCTGTCGGACGTCTGGGCAAGGTGCTCGGTCCGCGCGGTTTGATGCCCAACCCGAAAACAGGCACGGTCACCAGTGATGTAGCAGCTGCTGTGCGCGAAATCAAGGCCGGCAAGGTCGAGTTCCGCACCGACAAGACAGCTTTGGTGCATGTCCCGGTGGGTAAGATCTCATTCTCGCCTGAGAAGCTGGTCGAGAATGCACAGACCGTCATTTCGAGCGTTGTTCGCGCCAAGCCTTCGGCGGCGAAGGGCAAGTACATCAAGGGCATCACGCTCAGCTCGACGATGGGCCCGGGAATCGCGCTGGACAGCTCTATCGCTGAGGCGGCCGCAAAGGCATAAACACTCAGCTCCCAGCTGCTAGCTCTAGCCACTAGCCAGCGAATGGAGCGATTCGACACGATTTTCAGCTAGGGGCTAGTAGCTAGAAGCTAGAGGCTATCCTTTATGGCATTGACCAAGGCAAAGAAGGCGGAGAAGGTCGAGCAGCTCGCGAAAGAGCTCGAAGGCTCGACCAGCGCCATTGTCGGTACGTTTGCGAAGCTGACCGTTGCGCAGGATTTTGAACTGCGCAAGACGGTCCGCGCCGCTGGCGGCCGTTATCGCGTGCTCAAGAACAAGCTTGCCGCACGCGCATCGAAGGGCTCGCAGATTGAAGCGGCGCTGCAGGGGCTGAAAGGCGTCTCCTCGGTCGCCTATACCAAGGGAGATCCGGTTGCGCTGGCCAAGGCGCTCTCGACCTGGGTCGAGGAGAACGCGCAGTTTACCTTCAAGCTCGGCATTGTCGACGGGAAGGTGATCAATGTTGACGAGGTGAAGGCCCTCGCGACGATGCCGGGCAAGGAAGAGATATTTGCCAAGCTGCTCTTCCTCATCAATTCGCCTGCGCAGCGTCTGGCTACAGTCATCAATGCGACGGGCCGCGATCTTGCGGTTGTCCTGAACCAGGGAGTTGAGAAGCAGAAGTTCGCAGGTTAGCAGCGAATACGATATTCGCCGTCACGCGGCGCTGAGGGGTGCTGGGTCTGGGCACATCGGAAACCTCAGGGCAGGTAAGCGGCAGCTGGAACGCCAAGGCGTCCGGCAGGAATCAAAAATTTAGTAACGGTGGAGAAGAATCATGGCGGATTTACAGCAATTGGAAGATCAGATCGTCGGGCTCAGCCTTCTGGATGCGGCGGCCCTTGTGAAGAAGCTCGAGGAGCGCCTTGGCGTCTCCGCAGCTGCCGCGGCCCCGGTCGTTGTGGCCGGTGGTGGCGCAGCTGCTGGTGCTGCGGCTCCGGCTGCTGCTGAGCAGACCGAGTTCAGTGTCATCCTCAAGGATGCCGGAGCGAACAAGATCGCAACCATCAAGGCTGTTCGCGAAGTTACCTCCCTTGGCCTGAAGGAAGCCAAGGACCTGGTTGACGGTGCGCCGAATCCTCTGAAGGAAGGCGTCAGCAAGGAAGATGCTGAGGCGATCAAGAAGAAGTTCGAAGGCGTCGCCACTGTCGAGGTCAAGTAACTCTAGCAATCAGCGAGGTTTGCGAGTGAGGAGCCTCTCGCTCGCAACTTGCATTCATCCGATTGGCTCGCGCCCCTCGGGTCCGTTGAGAACTGGGCGTCGCGAGCAAGTTGCATGCCAAACTGAAACGCGCTATGATTCTAGAGGCGCGTTCCGTTTAATTTCCCCGGGTGATTTCAGGGTGAATCGATCCGGACCGCGAGATCAAACTCCGATATCTCGATGACATGACGGCACCAGCAAGCCCCGTTCAGGGCGCTTGATAGTCGGCGCGAGCTATCGTGGACGTGGCTTTTGGGATTCATCCGGTGGTTTTCGACACCGGCGTATCTGCAGGATAATCGGCGGGCCTGTGGATATGATTTGCGATCGGCTGTAAGGCGGCGAACACGCAGTATTGCAAGCGGCGGGAATCTGACATTCTGATTTTATTCAGTGCACAATCCGGTTGTGGCGCTCGCGAGACGTCCTGTCTTTGCGGGCCGATTGCCGTTTTGTCGACAAGATATTTCCGGGCGCTTGAGTTTTTTCTCGCTCCTTCCTTTCGGTCCCGCCATCAATCTGCCGGTTTAGCCGGCGCTACTCCGACGGGACGCAGGATGCTCCCTTCAGAGGTTTGAGCAAAGCGGAAGCCTACGCTCGCGTGGGTATTTCGTGCAAGTGGAAACCGGCGGCGAGGGATAAATGGCCGCCGGTCAGGAACGCGACGTTCTCTCCGAACGAGGCCGGAGCAGAAGCGGATCGCGTGGAAATGCAGTAGCAGGGAGAAACCGCGCGACTCGGGCGGCGTCTCCTCCTCCGGGCTGTATGCCGGAGCCTCGTATTGACGAGTCTTGAGGAGTCAAGCATGCCGAACGAGAGTCGCGCCCTTCGCAGCCGTCTCGATTTTTCAAAAATTCCTACATCCATTCAGATCCCTAACCTGATTGAAGTTCAGCGGCGTTCCTACGAGCGTTTTCTGCAGATGGACAAGCTGCCTTCGGAACGAGAGGACAACGGGCTTCAGTCTGTCTTTACGTCTGTCTTCCCGATTACTGACTTCCGCAATATTTCGCAGCTCGATTTTGTGGATTACTCCATAGGCAATTGGGAGTGCAAGTGCGGTCACCTCAAAGGTCTTCACCACCTCCGCACATCCTGCGTCAATTGCGGCAATATGGTCATCACCGACCCCTTCCATCCCGGTGATGTGCTCTGCTCGAAGTGCGGCACCTACAACAGGAACACGCCCGATTTCTGCAACAAGTGCGGCGACCCTGTGGGCCTGCAGCTTAAGTACGATCAGGCCGAATGCGAAGAGCGCGGCATGACCTATTCGGCTCCGCTCAAAGTCACGGTTCGCCTCACCATCTACGACAAGGATCCCGAGACCGGCGCGAAGACCATCCGCGACATCAAGGAGCAGGAAGTCTTCTTCGGCGACATTCCGCTGATGACCCAGAACGGCACGTTTATCGTAAACGGCACCGAGCGCGTCATCGTCTCGCAGCTGCATCGCTCTCCCGGCGTCTTCTTCGAGACGGCGAACAACCGCACCTATTTCCTGGGCAAGATCATTCCTTACCGTGGATCGTGGGTGGAATTCGAGTTCGACCAGAAGAGCACCCTTTATGTGCGCATCGACCGCAAGCGCAAGTTCCTGGGAACAATCTTTCTCCGCGCCCTTGGTTTGCGCAATGACGACGAGATCCTCAAGACCTTCTATACGGTCGATAAGATCGCGGTAAAGGGCGGCAAGCTTTTCTGGACGATCGACGAGAACGCCGAAAAGCCGACGCACCTTCTGGGCGCCAAACCCGCGCATGCCGTCGTGCACAAGGGCGACGAAATTGCGCATTCCGGCCGTAAGGTCACCCCTTCGATCCTGAGGGCGCTGCGCCACGCGAAGATCTCTGAAGTCGAAGTTGAAGCGGCGGAACTGGACGGCGCGGTAACGGCTGCTGATGTGATCGACACGACAACGGGCGAGGTGTTCCTCGAGGCTAATTCCGAACTTACCTCCGACAAGCTGCACAAGATCATCGAGAGTGGTGTAAGCCACATCGAGGTTTTCTTCCCCGAGCGCGACGATGTGGGCAATATCATCACCAACACGCTGCGGCGCGATTCTGTGCGGAAGCCCGAAGAGGCGTTGATCGAGATATATCGCAAACTGCGGCCAGGCGATCCGCCGACGCTCGACACCGCAACCGCTCTCTTCGAAGGTATGTTCTTTGATCCGCGCAAGTACGACTTCTCTCGCGTGGGCCGTCTGAAGTTCAACATCAAGCTCTACGAGAACGCCGATGCCGCGTCCCTCGACCGTCGCACGCTGACCCCGGAGGACTTCTACTCAACAATTAAGTACCTGCTGAAGCTGCGCAAGAATATCGGCACTGTGGATGATATCGATCACCTCGGCAATCGCCGCGTCCGCGCGGTCGGCGAGCTGATGGAGAACCAGTTCCGCATCGGCCTGGTCCGCATGGAACGCGCCATCAAGGAAAAGATGAGCGTCTACCAGGAGATGTCGACGGCGATGCCACACGACCTCATCAATGCGAAGCCGGTCATGGCGGCCATCCGCGAGTTCTTCGGATCGTCGCAGCTCTCGCAGTTCATGGACCAGACCAACCCCCTTTCGGAGATCACGCACAAGCGGCGTCTCTCCGCGCTTGGGCCGGGTGGTCTCTCCCGTGAGCGCGCGGGCTTTGAAGTCCGCGACGTTCACCCCACGCACTACGGCCGCATCTGCCCTATTGAGACGCCGGAAGGTCCCAACATTGGACTCATCAGCTCGCTTTCCTGCTTTGCGCGCATCAATGAGTACGGTTTCATCGAGTCGCCTTATCGCCGTGTCGCTGACGGCCGCGTTCTTGACTACGTCCAGATCTCGAACGCCGGCGAGAGTGGCCTGCGTGTCGGTGAGCACATCGAGAAGTCGGAAGCGCTCAGGCTGAACAACCAGCTCAAGAAGGACAAAAAGCGCACGGTCGAATTTGAGCCGTTCTCCTTCTACCTGTCCGCCTGGGAGGAAGATCGCCATACGATCGCGCAGGCGAACATCGATCTCGACGAGAGCGGAAACATCACTGACGAGCTGGTGAATGCCCGCCGTCAGGGCAACTTCGTGCTGGTGAATCGTAGTGAAGTCGATTACGTCGACGTCAGCCCGAAGCAGCTTGTCTCGGTGGCCGCCTCGCTCGTGCCCTTCCTCGAGCACGACGACGCAAACCGCGCGCTGATGGGCGCGAACATGCAGCGCCAGTCCGTCCCGCTGCTTGTTTCCGAGGCGCCCTTTGTCGGAACCGGTATGGAAGGCGTGACCGCTCGCGATTCGGGCGCTGTCATCCTAGCCCGCCGTAACGGCATCGTCGATTCGGTTGACTCCGAGCGCATCATCGTTCGGGTTGAAGGTGAGCACCACCCCACGCAGCTTTCGCGTGAGGTCGGTTCAGATATCTACCAGCTCATCAAGTTCAAGCGGTCAAACCAGAACACCTGCATCAACCAGAAGCCGATCGTCCGTCAGGGCGATCGGGTTGTGAAAGGCCAGGTGATTGCTGACGGACCCTGCACGGAACAGGGCGAGCTCGGCCTCGGACGCAACGTGCTTGTCGGCTTCATGCCGTGGCGCGGTTACAACTTCGAGGATGCGATCCTGATCTCGGAAAAGCTGGTCCGCGAGGACTACTACACCTCGGTGCACATCGAGGAGTTCGAGATCGAGGCGCGCGACACGAAGCTGGGACCGGAAGAAATCACCCGCGACATCCCCAATGTCAGCGAGCATGCGCTGCGCGATCTCGACGAGAGTGGAGTCATCCGCATCGGCGCCAAGATCAAGCACAACGACATCCTCGTCGGTAAAGTTACGCCGAAGGGCGAGACGCAGCTGACTCCCGAAGAGAAGCTGCTCCGCGCCATCTTCGGTGAGAAGGCGGGTGACGTTCGCGACGCTTCGCTCACCTGCCCTCCGGGTATCGAGGGTACGGTCGTCGATGTCCGCATCTTCTCCCGCAAGGGACAGGAGAAGGACGAGCGCGCCAAGCAGATCGAAGCCGATCAGGTGGCACAGCTTGAAAAGAACCTGGCCGATGAGATCCGTATTCTCACCGACGAGCGCCTGAAGCGCCTGGAAGCGATTCTGGGCGGCAAGACGGTGTTGGCTGACCTGCACGACGAGCGCACCAACAAGCGCCTGCTCGTGAAGGACGCGGTTCTCGATCGCGATGCCATCGAGCGCATCTCGACCAAGAACCTCAAGCGCATCCGTTATGCCGACAAGGATCCGCGCGTAAACGAGCAGATCGACGAGATCGAAGAGATGACCTCCCGTCAGATCGACGTTTTGCGCAAGATCACCAACGAGAAGATCGCCAAGCTGCAGAAGGGCGATGAGCTCGCGCCGGGCGTCATAAAGCTGGTAAAGGTCTACGTCGCTATGAAGCGCAAGCTATCGGTTGGTGACAAGATGGCCGGACGCCACGGAAACAAGGGCGTCATCGCGCGCATCCTGCCCGAAGAAGACATGCCGTATCTGCCCGATGGAACTCCGGTGGAGATCGTGCTCAATCCGCTGGGTGTGCCTTCGCGTATGAACGTCGGCCAGATCCTCGAGACGCATCTGGGCTGGGCTGCACACGAGCTCGGCACACAGGTCGCTGCGCTGGTGAAGCAGAACCAGGACGCAAATGCCATCCGCGAGATCTTTAAGGAGAAGTTCGCGAATACGGCCACGCTGCGTCAGCTGCTCGAGCTTGATGACGAGCAGACGATTCGCGTCGGTCTCGGCATGCAGCGCGGCATCTGGTTCGGCACTGCCGTCTTCGACGGCGCAAAGGAAACCGAAATCAAGGCCCTGCTCGCAGCGGCCGGGTTGCCGTCTTCGGGCAAGACAGTGCTGTACGACGGTATGACAGGCGATCAGTTCGAGCAGCCGGTGACGGTCGGTTACATCTACATGCTCAAGCTGTCGCACCTGGTCGACGACAAAATCCATGCTCGGTCCATCGGGCCGTACTCGCTGATCACCCAGCAGCCGCTGGGTGGCAAGGCGCAGTTCGGTGGACAGCGCTTCGGAGAAATGGAAGTGTGGGCGCTCGAAGCTTACGGCGCTGCCTACATTCTTCAGGAGCTGCTCACCGCCAAGTCCGACGACGTCTATGGCCGCACCAAGATTTACGAGGCCATCGTCAAGGGCGAGGCAGCCATCGAGCCCGGCGTGCCGGAGTCGTTCAACGTGCTCATTCGCGAGTTGCAGTCGCTCTGCCTCGACGTTGAGCTGATGAAGATGACCCCTGATGGAGAAGCAAAGAAGCAGCCGCTGCCGACCTTAGCAGCCGCTGATTAAACAGCGAGCCTCTAGCCATCAGCTTCTCAGCTGCTGATTGGTGGCCACGCAGAAGATTAAAGCGGTCTCCCGAAAAGAGGAGACCGCAGGTAAAGAACAGAAGCAACCGCAGCTAAGAGCTAGAGGCTAGTAGCTACAAGCTGCCAGGAGGAACACCTTGTACCGTTCCAGCCCGTTTGAATTGACAAGCCCGATCACCGACTTTGACGCAATCCGCATCCAGCTCGCTTCGCCGGAAAAGATTCGCAGCTGGTCGCATGGCGAGGTCACCAAGCCGGAAACCATTAACTACCGCACCTTCAAGCCGGAGCGCGACGGGCTTTTCTGCGCCCGCATCTTCGGCCCCGTCACCGACTGGGAGTGCCTATGCGGCAAGTACAAGCGCATGAAGCACCGTGGAGTGATCTGCGACAAGTGCGGCGTCGAAGTCACCGTCTCGAAGGTCCGGCGTGAGCGCCTTGGCCACATTGAGCTGGCTTCGCCCTGCTCCCACGTGTGGTTCTTCAAGGGGCTGCCTTCGCGTATCGGCCACCTGCTCGACATCTCTCTGCGCGACCTCGAGAGCGTGCTCTACTTCGAGAGTTATGTCGTCGTCGATCCTGGCGACTCGCCAACCCGCGAGCGCGAGATCATCAAGGACGAGACCCGCTTCCGCGAACTCGACACCCAATATCGCCCCACCGGCTTCAAGGGCATGATGGGTGCCGAGGCCATCAAGGAGCTCCTCAAGCGCGTCAACGTTGACGAGCTGGCCATCGAGCTGCGCGAGCGCATGAAGGCTGAAACCTCGCTGCAGAAGCGCCTGAAGTACGCCAAGCGCCTCAAGGTCGTTGAAGCCTTCCGCAAGTCGGGCAACAAGCCGCAGTGGATGATCCTCGACGTGATCCCGGTCATTCCGCCGGAGCTGCGTCCGCTCGTGCCTCTTGACGGCGGTCGCTTCGCGACTTCGGATCTGAACGACCTCTATCGCCGCGTTATCAACCGCAACAACCGCCTCAAGAAGCTCATGGACCTCCATGCGCCTGAGGTGATCGTGCGCAATGAGAAGCGCATGCTGCAGGAAGCCGTCGACGCTTTGTTCGACAACGGCCGCCGCGGCCGTGTGCTGCGCGGTGCGAACAATCGTCCGCTGAAGTCGCTCTCCGACACCCTCAAGGGCAAGCAGGGACGCTTCCGCCAGAACCTGCTGGGCAAGCGCGTCGACTACTCCGGCCGTTCGGTCATCGTCGTTGGACCGGAGCTGAAGTTGCACCAGTGCGGTCTTCCCAAGAAGATGGCACTCGAGCTCTTCAAGCCCTTCATCTATCACCGGCTCGAGCAGACCGGCCACTGCACGACCATCAAGCAGGCCAAGGAAATGGTCGAACTGCAGGAGCCCATCGTGTGGGACATCCTTGAGGAAGTCATCAAGGACCACCCGGTGCTGCTGAATCGCGCTCCAACCCTACACCGCCTCGGCATCCAGGCCTTCGAGCCTGTGCTCGTCGAGGGCAAGGCCATTAAGATTCACCCCCTCGTCTGCACCGCCTTCAACGCAGACTTCGACGGCGACCAGATGGCTGTGCACATTCCGCTCTCGCCTGAAGCGCAGGTGGAAGCCAGCGTGCTCATGCTCGCTTCGCACAATATCCTCTCGCCGGCGTCGGGCCAGCCGATCACTGTTCCTACTCAGGACATGGTCCTCGGCCTCTATTACCTGACCAAGGCGCGCAAGGGAGCCAAGGGTGAGGGTCGCGTCTTCGCGAACGTCGAAGAAGTGCTCATGGCGCTCGAAGCCAAGGAGCTCGAAACTCTTTCGCCCATCCGTCTTCGCTATAGCGGTCCTGTCCTCGACATGACCACGGCGTACGACGATCAGGACCTGACGCACACCGAGCCGGTGATGTACGACAAGCAGTACATCTCGACCACTGTGGGACGCGCCATCCTGAACGACGCTCTTCCGGAAGGCATGCCTTATGTCAACGGCCTGCTGAAGAAGAAAGGTATCGGACAGCTCGTTAACTACTGCTACCTGAACCTCGGCCTCGAAGTCACGGTCAAGATGCTCGACCGCATCAAGGAGCTTGGCTTCCAGTTCGCGACCCGCTCGGGTCTCTCCGTCGGCCTGGACGACATGGTCATCCCGGAGACGAAGTACCCTGTCGTCCGCGATGCCGAGAAGCAGCGCTTTGCCGTGCAGCAGCAATACCTCGATGGCGCGATCACCAACGGAGAACGCAACAACAAGGTCATTCAGCTGTGGTCGACGGTAACAGAAAAGGTTGCCGACGAGATGTTCAACAACATGAAGAACGCGGACAAGGAAGGAGCCATGAATCCGATCTACATCATGGCCGACTCCGGCGCCCGCGGCTCGAAGCAGCAGATCCGCCAGCTTTCCGGCATGCGCGGACTGATGGCCAAGCCTTCGGGCGAAATCATCGAGACCCCGATCACGGCCAACTTCCGTGAGGGTCTTACCGTGCTCGAGTACTTCATCTCGACGCACGGCGCGCGTAAGGGCCTTGCCGATACCGCTCTCAAGACCGCTGACTCCGGCTACCTGACCCGCCGTCTGGTCGACGTGGCGCAGGACGTC
>Ga0213877_10000110_pt1 | contig 10984 bp, 11 predicted proteins | sample VelepicoBEBS_R01_FD_160112 | JGI IMG/M metagenome (GOLD analysis project Ga0213877, IMG submission 160112) | Vellozia epidendroides bulk soil microbial communities from rupestrian grasslands, the National Park of Serra do Cipo, Brazil - BS_R01 | ecosystem: Environmental > Terrestrial > Soil >...
CCCGACCTGCCGGTTGCAGGGCTTCAGTCGGCGCTCGGGTCGCTTCCCAGCGTTGCCCTATCCTCCGCTGAAGCAAATGGGTTGGTCTCAGAGTTCAATCGTGTTGAGGAAGAGTGTTTCCCGTTTCCGTTTCCCTGAGGGCCTATAGGGCGGGAAAGGGAAACAGTTGGTGATTGCAGGGCTGGATTGAGTTGATAGCCTTTGCTATCTCGGCTCGCTATGCCAGTGTCGGTTAGTTGGGCCAGGCAGGAGCAAACCGTAGCGGTGCGCAGGGCGCAGAGTTTGCGCAACTGCTGCACGCTGACGGGGTGATCCAATCCGGCCAAGATCTGCTGGACGCGCTGCAGCGCGGTGGGTTCAGAATCGGGCTCAGCGATGGGGGAGTCGCTAGTAACACAGAGGGCTAATGTTGAACCGGCTTGAATCAGTTCGAGGGGAATGTGCTCTTGGGAGGGGGCGGCCCTGTGTTCGGTCGACAGAGTTAACTGGGCGCCGCGCCAGCGCATGTAAAGATTGGAGTCACCCCAGCCGTGGAGTTCACTGGAGCCGCGCAGGGCTTGGCCGGGGCGAGTGGCGTTGGCATCTTTTCTGGCGTGGTGGACGAGTAAGACTGCGAGCTGGAAAGCGCGTTGGAGTTGGCGCAAGTAGGACAGCAGCGCCGCGATCTGTGAGGCGTCGTTCTCGTCAAGCCGGAACTGTACTCGCTGACATCCAGTTCCCGCGCCACTTGCCGCTGCGTTTTACCGCCGTGGATCATCAGCTCCACTGCCTGGCGTTTGAACTCCTCTCCATATCTTCGGGCCATCTTACTGTTCTTCACGGTCGCATTCATTTTACTTTGAGTTCCCGTGTCCGCCAAATCGGGGGAGTTTCAAACAGCAATTGTGTTTTTCCGCATCAAGCCCGCCGGTTCTTATCGCTACCTCCAAATCGTCCATAGTGTGTGCAAGGGTCAAAAGGTCCGCCAACAGGTGATCGCCACCCTGGGTAGGTCGACCTCTTGGTGGCAAGCGGACAGTTGGAACGGCTCATGCGTTCGGGTCTGCGGCACTGTGTGAAGTTTGCTGTCATTGACGCCCATGCGGCCGGCGAAATCGAACCGGTAGCTATCCATCGCATCGGCCCGGACCTGGTCTTTGCTCGACTCTGGAAAGAAAGTGGGATCCCGGAAGTTTTGCGCTCGCTACTGAAGGCTCGCCACTATGAGTTTGAGGTCGAACGAGCCATTTATCTGACTGTGTTGCACCGGCTCTTTGCTAGCGGGAGTGATCGAGCGTTGGCGAGAGGATTATCTGATCCCTGGAAGCCAAGGGCTGGAGCTTCATCATCTTTACCGGGCGATGGCGTTTTTGGGAGACACCATCGAAGAGCCTGACCAGCCCACCGGTGCAGTTCGCTGCAACAAAGACCTCATCGAGGAGGCGCTCTTCGAGAGCCGACGGGATCTGTTCACCGAAGTGGAGTTGGTCTTTTTCGACACCACTTCGCTCTATTTTGAAGGCTGCGGTGGAGAGACAATCGGCCAACGCGGTCACAGTAAAGATCATCGACCCGATCTCAAGCAAATGGTCGTAGGCATGGACGTGGAGGGTCGCCCTATTTGCTGTGAGATGTGGCCGGGCAACACGGCTGACGTCACTACCCTTGTGCCGGTCGTCAAGCGAATGCGGCAACGCTTCCGGTTGCGGGAAATAACCGTGGTGGCCGATCGAGGGATGGTAAGCCAAGCGACGCTAGATGCCTTTGAAAGCAGCGATCCGCCGGTACGCTACATCGTCGGAGTGCGGATGCGCCGGCAGAAGGAAGTTAGTTTATCGGTGCTCGGTAGCCGTGCCCGCTGGTTTGAGAGCGTTCCGGAACGCAGCAAAGCCAAGGACCCAGCGCCGCTCAAAATCAAGGAAGTCTGGGTGGAAGATCGTCGCTATGTAGTCTGCCTAGAGCGAGGAAGAGCGACGCAAAGACGCGCAGGATCGCCAGGCCATCCTAGCCCATCTACGAGAGCAACTGCGCAGTGGGGACAAGAGTTTGGTCGGCAATAAGGGCGCTTCGACGCTATCTGAAGCTCGAAGGAAGCGGCCACTTCGCTATCGATGAAGAGCAGGTAAAAGCCGAGCAACGCTATGATGGCATCTGGGTGCTGCGGACCAACACCGACTATAACGCTCTAGACGGCAGCTCACGTCTATAAAGCACTGTGGACGGTCGAGGACATTATCCGCACGACCAAATCAATTCTCGAAACCCGGCCCATCTATCACAAGCGCGACGAAACTATCCGGGGCCATGTCTTCTGCAGCTTCCTGGCATTGCTACTCAAAGTCGAGCTGGAGCAGCGGATGCAGTTCGCGGACTTGGAGTGCGAATGGGCACAGGTGCTTCGCGGTCTTGAAGCATTCCAACAGGTCGAAGCCACTTTCCAGGACAAACGCTTTCTGCTTCGCAGTCAACTTAGCGCTGAGGCTTCCGCGGCTTTGCGAGCTGCCGGAGTCGCCGCACCCCCAACCGTGCGCGAGTTACCGTGAAGCGGCCGATCTGGTGAAAATGTAGTGCCAAAGCGTTTTGGCGCTTTTATAAGTACCCATTTACTAGACACTTACATTTCCGAGGTGTCGAAGACCGGTCAAAGAAATTCAACTCAACAACGCCCCATGAGCTTCGGATTCGATAAATTAAAAAAACCGCAAGCGGGCCAGGAACGAAATTGGACCTCTCAGGCCTGCAAATGGCGCCGCCAAAGGTCCCGGTTCAACAAGAGAAAAGGCACTAATGACATCCCGGACGGTACAGTCATTTCGCTGCCTGGGTCGTTTGGAGTGTTGTCTGCCACCGTCATTCAATGAGAAAGGAGCTGCGGGCACGAAGTGGTTTTCTCCGGCCTTCCGAGCCTTATACTGGAAGGAGTTCACAGTTTTTGCAGCGTTTCAGCAGCATTTCAGCAGCGTTTTCGCTGTTCAATGTTCTGGCGAAGCGGTGCCCTCTCCTGGGATGCCGGCCAACAAGTCGATCATGGCGTGCCGGATGGCGGCGGCGTGTTCGAGTGCTGTAAGGTGGATGCGCCGGGCGCTGAGAGGAGCGCTATCGAGGGTCATTCTGCGCAGCTCATCGAAGAGCAGGCGCGCGCCAAGCGCAGCGCAATGGAGTCACTGGTCTTTACTTTGAAAGAGGGCTTTGAATTCGGAGAGATGATGCGGCGCACCCATGAGAATGTGCTAGCCGAGATGCTCGAAAAAGTGCTAACCCACAATACTTGTCAGGGTGCGGAAAAAGCTTTCAGAGCCACAAGAGATGGAACGGGCAGCGGCTTAAAAAGGTCAATTACTCCACTCGGCGATCGTTAAACAGAGCACAATTGTGCCTAGCCCAGTCGACCAGAGAAGGGCAGCACCCGGCTAAATCCAATTTCAACGCCTTAAAGGCGCGACGGCGCAAAAAACCGAGCCTTCCGCGCCATCTACTAGTTCACGATCAAAAGGCCACTACCCCTTTTCGGAGAGGCTCTAGCTTGCGGAGACCCTTGGCGGCTGCTTTTGGGTTGGGTGCGATCGGAGCGCTCGCATTCGTGCGACCGCGCTGGGCGGCGCTGGTCGCGGGTTGCCGGCGCGATCGCGCTCGTCGCCATTTGGGAGCTTACGATCCCTGCTTCCAATAGGCGCGACTGGCAGCCGCAGGTAGCCGAGACTGCCTTATGTGCGGTAAAAAAAAGTTCCTTGTCAATAGAAAGCGAGATCCATTCTTCTGGAGGATTCAGATCGATTCGGAGATTACGAACCTTATCGACTAGCTCCTTTTCGTTCTTTGTCATCCGCTCGCGTTGGAGCAGGTGACCGGGAAGGGGAACTCGAACCAAAGTGCGCCAAAGGCCCTGGCAACCGCGATCAGTTCTGCCAACGTGAGGATACCCAGGAGGAACAAGAGGACTAAAAAAGGCACACCTGGATGCCGCAGGATTTCGAAGGGGGTGAGGGATTCAGGTTTTTACTTCGTGACATGTGACGGCAAGCCGATTCGAAGAACTCTTCATCAATGAAGGGCTCCGTTTGAGCAACTGGGCGGTAACAAGCAGACGCAAATACTGTGTCCTGAAGCCAGTGCCTCAGATGCTATAACGAAAATTTCGTTACGATTCCGAACAATATCGTTTCTCTCTCGGTAGCGAAAGAAGGACCTCTTGAGCAACACCCCGCTGGCACGGCCCCAGCACAGGCTGGTAGCGCTTATGTTGGCAATCCAAATCGGCTCGAGCTCGGCCGCATCGCGCGCGCTTGTGTCCAAAGTCATCGCCAGGATCGTCGGCACCGAGAAGCTGGTCCCTCTTGCCGGACTCGCGTCATCCGTGATAAGCGTTGTGGTAATCAAATCAGCAATTGTTGTGAACCCACGCAGAAGGTGAGGTGGCGGGTCGCCCCTTTTTGCGTTCCATGGACGCGTTCGCTCGAATCGTTTTGCTTTTTACACTGGCTTTGGTTTCAAGCACCGGCAGCGCGCTGAGCGCGCAAACTTCCGGCGCTCCGGCGAAACCAACTCCGGCGCCTACGCCTATCCCGCTGGCCAAAATAACTTCGGAAGCACAGCTCGCGCTTGATTCCCTCCAAGAGATTGATGCGAATGTGTCGAGGGAACAGTCAAGCGCGAACAGCATCGGCCGGACTCTTTCGGATTTGGCAAGGGACATCGATTCGAGAATCGCCGGCGAAAGAAGACTCCTGACGGCAAGTCCGTCCCTGGAAGTGCTTTACCCGCTCAAGCGTGCTTGGGAAAGTTTGGCTATCCGTTTGTCGCAATCCTCTCGCGCGCTGACCCCGCAGGCCAAAGGTTTGGAAGAGCAACTCGAGCGCCTCGATAAGTTGAACAAGACTTGGCAGGCAACACTCGAATTAGCAAAGCAGCCCGAAACACCGCCTCCTGTCTTTCAGGGGGTCCAGAGAGTTGTCGGCTCCATTGAGCGTACGCGGCAGGCGACCGAGTCTAGCCAGGTTCACGTTTTGGCCTTGCAGAGCGGTTTTTCCGAGCAGGAAGCCCGTGTACAAACAGCCCTCTCTTCAATCGAGGAGGGAGAGAGTCAGGCGTTGAGACGGCTTTTTGTCAGAGATAGCGCCCCGATCTGGAACCTCGGAACCGCTCTGGGCAATGAGCTGGAGAAGCACAGCGGCGAGTCGGTTACTTCGCAACTGAAAACATCTGCTGCGTTCATTAAACGACTCCCTTCCACTTTCCTGCTCCACGCGTTTCTCATTGTGCTGATAGCTGGCGCGCTTCACTGGCTGCGAAGCCGAATTGGAAAATTAGCGCAAGAAAAACCGGATCTGCAGCGTGTTCTGCCAATCCTCGATCTGCCAGTCTCAACTGCCTTCGCGCTTTCGATGCTGCTCATGCCTGCAATTTATGCGGAAGCTCCCAGGTTGGTTCTGGCAATTATGGGAACGGTAACGGTTATCCCTGCCGTGGTGATTCTCCGACGACTACTGCTGCGTAACTCGTATCCCATTCTCAATGTGCTCGCCATCATGTATCTCGTCAGTCTTCTCCGACTGTTCGGCGCGTCTCTGCCGGTGTTGGCCAGGTTCATATTTCTGGGTCAAGTGCTGGGTGCCACTGTCTTTCTGGTCTGGATGCTCCGGAGGTGGCAGTTGCCAACGGAAGTTGTTGAAACCCACGGTCGCATCTGGCGAACAACCCGAACGATTGCCAAAATCGGGATTGTTCTTTTGCCGGTGGCGTTCATCGCGAATACTTTCGGATATGTCAACCTGGGGAACCTCTTAGGGACTATTTTTTTCAGGAGCGTTTACATCGCAGCTATCCTTTACACTGCCATTCGGATCATTGAAGGACTGGCTATTATTGCACTACAAGTCCGACCAATTGGTTCGTTGCGCGCCATTATTCATTATCGGCCGATGATTCAGCGGCGGACTCGTCGTGCCCTCGAGTTTTTGGCGTTTTTGCTCTGGCTGAATCTGTTGCTGAGCTTTTTCGGTCTATGGGATCCGCTAGTTGCGTCAATTGGTGCAGCACTAAGCGCGAACCTGGCAGTGGGCGCATTCAACATTAGTCTGGGGCACATCCTGGCATTCTTGATCACTCTTTGGGCGTCTTTTCTGGTCTCCAAATTCTTGCGTTTTGTATTGGAAGAAGACGTTTATCATCATTTGCATCTCGCGCGCGGCCTCCCATACGCAATCTCCACGATGCTTCATTACGTGATCCTGCTTTCAGGCTTCTTCGTCGCCTTGGGCGCGCTCGGGATTGATCTGACTAAGGTTACAATCCTAGCCGGTGCGTTCAGCGTGGGAGTCGGATTCGGATTACAAAACGTGATCAATAATTTTGTTTCAGGCCTGATTCTGCTGTTTGAGCGTCCGATTAAAGTTGGTGACGTGATCGAGGTCGGTGGCAGTACTGGAGAGGTCAGCAGCATCGGCATCCGGGCTACCATTATTCGCACCGCGGACGGTTCGGAAATCATCGTGCCGAATGGATCGCTTATCTCGAGTCAAGTCACTAACTGGACCTTATCGGATCGCAAGCGTACGGTCGAAGTCTCAGTCAACGTAGCCGGAGACGCCGATCCCCAACGCGTGATTGAATTGCTGAAAAGTACCGCCGCTTCTCATCCTGGCGTGGCCAGCCAACCCTCGCCAGAAGCCTACATAGTCACCTTCACCGCTAGTGCGGTAACCTTTCAACTTCAAGCTTGGATCAATCGCTATGAAGATTCGGCTCGGCTGCGAACCGATCTTTCAATTGCTCTGAAGAATGCCTTGGGCCGCGAAAAAATTGCCATCGTCTGATCGCCACTAGAGGACCGGGATCCTTCTCTATTCAGTACTTGACGTTGGCGCGACTCCTCGTTCAGAAATTCAGCGTGAGCCGCGATGCGCTAGCTGTAGCGCACCGAGAACATAAGTGGCTCGAACCGACAACATCCGCGGTTTTGAAACCACATTAAGTGAGAATAGGCGCCTCTCAGAACCACATTATGCGAGAATGAAACCGACTGATTACATCCGGGCCCGAACCACATTGGTGAGAACCTAGAGTAGGTCTCCGCCAGGCGCTGAGCAGACACGAACGCGTTACCTCGTCACAATCGCCTTAACTGTCTCGCCGTTGCGGACAGTGACCTTTGCGTATGCAATCGACCCGGTAGGCAGGACGCCAATATCAGTCGGGACGCCGAAAAGCAAGGTTTTTTGGAACCAAATGCTAACCTTTTAGAACTGCAATTTATGCCTGCGATAGAAACCTCATCGGTGTCGCCGCAGCAACGGCCCGACCAAAATTCCATCGAATGAATGGTAAATATCCAATGAAAATACAGACCCAACTATCGATCTGCGCGGCATTGGCTGTCCTCATCACTGTCGCTGCCAATTCCAGCAACGGATAACAATCAACCGGTGATCCAGAGACCAAAAGCGCCCGGTCGCAAATCTTATCAGCGTCCGATTTCAGAATAACTTTAATTTCGGTTTCTGGCCTAATGACGTCACACAGTGGGTCCTGAACTTTGAGCCTGTCATTCCGATCAGTTTGACTAAGGACTGGAACCTGATCACGCGGACCATCATGCCAATCCTCACCAGCCATCTCCCGCTCCCGGGTACTCATCCAGCTGTTTGTTAACTACGACTTCTCTCATAGCTGGTATTTGAGCACGTCCCCGATCATTACGGCGAACTGGTCGGCTGCCAGCAGCAACCGTTGGACACTGCCGATGGGCGGAGCGTTTGGCAAAATTCTAAAGTTCGGTGACAAGTTTCCGCCGATCAATCTTCAGTTACAGGCTTAGGCATCAAAATCCTCCGGCTACGCCGCACGATTCTGAAAATTTGCTTGTCCACTTCCCGGAGTGCCGAGAAACTCCAATTTTCTCAACCACGACCTCTGAAGTTTATGTATGGATTTTACCGGCTGACAGCTTCACGCGCCACTAAAACGAGCTCATGGGTGGATTCCGGTCATCACTCACTCGGACACTATGTCAATCGCCTTAAATTTGGGCCGGGAGAGCCATGAATGCCAAAGGAGATCAATTTGGGAAGAAAGCAATGCGGTTGCTGGCGCCGCTACCTGTCGTGCTTACGTTCCTGTTGGCGTCCTGTGCCGCGTACGGGCCGTATCACCCCGATACCTCGGCTGAACCGCTTAACTCGGTCCGAGGACCTGCCGATGGTCGCTACAAACTGGCATTTATCGAATTTGGTGATCAAGGTTCGGCGCTGGACACCTCCCAACGAAGTGCCGCACTCGAAGTGATCCACCAGGCGAAACGTCCGCTGCTCTTTGTATATATTCACGGGTGGCTCAACAACGCGGTTTCGGCCCAGGTCTGCCTCTTCGAACATTTCATCGATACAGTGTCGCGCTATCCCGAGGTGACCGGACGAAAGCTCAACGTGATCGGTGTCTACGTCGCATGGCGGGGCAAAGATCTCACGATACCGGGACTTGAGTACCTGACGTTCTGGAGCCGCAAGGGTGCCGGCGGAACGATCGCATCCGAAAACGCTTGCCTGGCGGCTATCAGTGAACTTGCCTTGGCCGCCCGCGCACCAGACAAAGAATATCACCAGTGTATCCTGATGGGCCATTCCTTTGGCGGATTGGTTTTGGAGAACACTATTTCGCATTCCATTCTCGATGCCAGCGCCACGGGTTCGCGCAATATCAGTCCATGGGACATGGCCCTAGCATTTAACCCAGCGGATAACGCAATCGGCTCCCGCCAATTGATGTCGGAACTCGATTACCTCTATAAGTATGACCCGGTACGACACGCTTACGTCCCACGAGCTCCTGGGGCCGAAGATGGCGGCACGGTGCCCGTAAATCGTCCATTTCTGACGATCCTCCAGTCTGAGAACGACGTCGCGACGGGGGCATTCTTTCCCATCGGTACCGGGGTCTCTAATGTAGTAGGTCTTCGCGCCCATTGGGATAGAGTGCCGGTGCCCGGCCGTAACGGACAGAAAGTTTCAGAAAGTGAATTCTATACGCATACACCGGGCTGGGATAAATACCTGGTCAATTACCATGTCGTGCTGCTCGGAGAAACCACTGCTCCGCCAGGTCTAAAATCGCAGGAGAACAGGGCATTCGAAGCCAATTTCAGGGAAAATCACCCAGACTATATCTTCTACACAAGTGAACATAACGACGGTCACGAGAATCGCTTCTGCCGCAACGGTGACTATGACCCCGATGAGGTCCGCCCACCTACGGGAAACGAAATCTGGCGCCGGTGGCAATTTGTTTTTACCGGAAACGATCGGGAGCCCCTTTGGATCGTGCGCGTACCAAAGGAGATTATTTGGGGCCACGGCGGACTCTGGAGCGATAACTCCGTCGCCATGGTGGCGGCTCTTTTCCGCATTCAGTTTCCTCTGACAGCCGGAGGCATGATGGCTCCGCCTCAACCGCGACTCGCTCCGAGAGCTCCGGATGTGCAACAATTAAATCAAGACAAACTGCGCTGACTTGGGCAGATCTCGCAATCGCATGCACCATCGAAGCAAACTCCCAGTCGTAGGCAAAACTGTTAGATGAACGCAGCCGATGTAGGCGCGTGGCACGTAATCGGCCTCGGGCTCATCAATGAGAGCATCGTCCAAATTCTAGGTGGCGCTTTGGAACAGTCGCCGCTCCATACCAAAGTTCGCGGTGGTTATGGGTATCGCTGCCTTGTTGGCTACTGTGCTGCATGTACTCGAGGCGGGTGTCTGGGCCGCCGCCTACCGCCTTCTCCGCGCGCGACCCGACTACAAGTCTGCAATGCTCTATTCGCTCAGCGCACTGACAAGCTATGGCCACGCGAACGTTTTTCTGGAAAGAGCAGTGGCAACTGATGGGTGCTCTTGAGGCTCTGAATGGGATGCTGTTGTTCGGGCTGACCACTGCCTTTATGTTCGCCATGATTCAAAAGGTCTGGCCGCTGGGAAGCAGGGGGCGACGCCAGGAAGCTTAGGGCAAGACTCTTCACCATGGAATTGCGGTGAGCGAAAATTATCCATCTGATATCAAAAACAAACGGCGGCGGCGATGAAAGTAACTCACGAGCCAGATCTTGATGGACGGCCCGTTAGAATAGACGCTAGCCTGCTCGTTTTGGCTCTCTTGGCTTTCGCGGTCGGTGGGATATCCGGCTTCGTAGGAGCCATCTTTCGACTGGTGCTTGAGTGGTCCGATCGCTTCCGTGGCGTGGTCATCGATTGGGCGCGCGGCCAGGAAATTGTTGGCTTCGCGCTCTTCATCGGCATTTCCGCCATCGCCGCTGGATGGGCCGCCCGGCTGGTCCGTAAATTCGCGCCAGGGGCAAAGGGAAGCGGTATCCCGGACGTTGAGGCGGTGCTGCATGACGAGCAACCGCCGCCGCCGCTGATTCTGATTCCCGTGAAATTCCTTGGTGGGGTGCTGGCGATGGGCACGGGACTCGCGCTCGGTCGAGAGGGACCGACTGTTCAGATGGGGGCGAGCATCGGGCATTTTCTGGCGACCGCATCTTGTCGTAACCAAGACGATGTTAAGGCACTCCTCGCCGCCGGCGCAGGCGCTGGGCTAGCCACGGCATTTAGCGCACCCGTAGCCGGTGCGGTATTCGTGCTTGAAGAGCTTGTTCGGCGGTTTGATACGCGGATTACGGTCACGACGCTGTGCGCGTCGGGGAGCGCCATCGCGGTAGCGCGACTCCTTCTCGGCAACGGACCGGACTTCCGGCTTGAACCCCTGCCGTATTCTGGATTCGCGACAGTTCCTATCTTCGTCGCTATGGGTGCAATTGCCGGCTTGATAGGTATCGCCTACAACCACGCGCTCCTCGGAGCGCTTGCGACCGCGGAGCGACTCGCGCGCTGGTTATCCAGTGACATGCGTGCCGCTATGGTCGGTGCGGCCGTGGGCTTGCTCGCCTGGTTTGGCCCCGGATTGGTTGGCGGCGGCGACGCAATTACGCAGAGCACGCTGGCCGGAGGTGACAGCATGGCGG
>Ga0213877_10000111_pt1 | contig 10943 bp, 9 predicted proteins | sample VelepicoBEBS_R01_FD_160112 | JGI IMG/M metagenome (GOLD analysis project Ga0213877, IMG submission 160112) | Vellozia epidendroides bulk soil microbial communities from rupestrian grasslands, the National Park of Serra do Cipo, Brazil - BS_R01 | ecosystem: Environmental > Terrestrial > Soil >...
CGGCTCGACTCGCGTAAGTACCGGCATAGGCTGATAACCAAGCTTGTTCATGAGTTTCGGCGAGAATACCCTACATCTTGTGGCAATCAAGCAAGTTCATCCCAAGATTATGTGGTTCTGTTCAGAGTGGAAAAGAACTTGTTGGGATTCGGTCATTTAATCCGTTGGAGCTGGCTTTCAAATCCATGTTTGTAAGCCGGTGCAGCCGGCGGAACTAATCGCCGTTTGCGCCAGCCTGGTCGGGCGTGTTGGGAAGGAGTAACAGCAATGGCCGTTTGACAGAATGTTGACTCCTGCTCGTCGAATTACGGGACGGCTGGCCGGTGGAAAAGTCCCGCATCAATGGATATTTGCGCACAAGGTAGCGTAGGCATTCTGCCTGCGCACGCGCGGCGCGTAGATGCCCCCTGGCGCTCGCGATGTTGCGGTCTTTTTTCGGAATCGCGCAGTGCACGAAGCTGTGAATGTGATTAGTTTCCGCAAAACGTTATGGGAGCTTACAAAGGTCGTGTGAATCTGAGGAAACGTAGAAGCCGCTTTGCTAACGCCAAACGGATCAAAGCACTCGCCGCTAGAAGCAGCGATCCACTCCGCAGTCCGGCGGAGTCCAGCAAGAGCCCGGAAGAAAAAAGTATTGACCCGGACAATAACGATGTAGATGGCAAAGAACCAGAACACTGAAGGCTGCGAATTGGCCTACCTGGGACAAAACCGGCGATGGCCCTCAGACTTGGTCAGCTTTGCAATCTTCGATTTGAGCCGGCCAAATCGCAGCTGGGGCTAATCGGTAGTTTATCGAAGCCATCGCATAGCCGTCCCAGAGAAGTTGGAGATTGTTCGGGTTCAGACTGTCGCCGGCCTTATCTCCATGCTCCCAGGCACCGCCGTGTACGTACACGACGAGCGGCATGTTCTTCTGTTCGGTCGGAATGTAAAGGTCAAGCTGCTGTTGCGATCCGCCTCCGTCCACATACGGAATGTTAGTAATCCAGGCGACACTGTTCCCTCCAGTGGGATAGGGTTGTTGAGTTACTGTGCGGATCTGCGCGTGTGCGGTCGCGATGGTGGCGAAAAGACCACAAATAAGAACCGCTGGAGGATTAAAAATCGTGGTCCACTTGAGGTGGCGAAAGTGCGTGTTCATAAACGAGAGGGGTTAGGAGTGAGGTGTTTCTGGGCTTGCCCAAATCTTTCCGACAGTGCAGTGCATAGTCAAGATCAATGGGTCACTCGACGGCTTTATCGTTTATGCGCTGGCAATACTCCACTTTCGCAAGAAGCCAATCGGCGCAAAGTGATTGGCTACGCTAACAGTTTGCCACCATACGGGCTAACGATAGGCTATGATGGTGTTGCTAATAACGGCGCTAGTAGTGGTGCTGATTACCAGCGTAATCGCGGATTTTCTGATTTGCCTGTACCTGGTGCTTAGTCCATTCTCTCGCAGCTGAATTCGATAATGTTGCGATCAGGGTCTAGGATGTAGATCTGTAGCCAGCCCGCGAGCGAGGTTGGAAGAAGCTCCATTTTCCGTAGATCATCGTCGGGAACATCGTCCCGGAATCCCTTGTTGCGAAGCCACGCTAGCGTATCGCGATAGCTCTCCATGCGCAGTGCAAAATGAATGTCGTTTCGATCGTTTGACTTGTTGCGGCGCATCGTCGCCTCCGCACGGACGATGATGTGCAGTTGTTGCGGTCCGTCGCCGAGCTTGTACCAGATTCCCGGATAGGCGAAGGCAGGACGGTTGATTTCCTCTAACTCCAGTACGCCGCTGTAGAACTCTCGCGAGCGTTCCAGGTCGTCGGCGGCAATAAGAATATGATGCAAGTACGGTTTGTTCATGGGAGGCGACGGTATTCAGAAACAGTACGTAACTTTGTTCATTTCCAGGCACATCCACAAGTCGTCAGTTTTCGCTTCTGAACCGGTTCCCAGGCACTTCGTGCCGGGCTACGGTCGTACCGTCCCTCCGGGACATTTCGCAACAGGCGTTAGCCAAGCCTCTACTTCGGAAGTCGTCCGTCATTAATTCCAGACCGACCGAACTGTCGTATCACGATCAGATCCGGTGAGCCGGCGAAGATGTCTCATTCCGGCAGCGTCCAGTTGATATCCCGCCCCTTCAACTCGCGGTAGCGGCGCGCATTGGCTTGCAGGCTTTGAGGATGCGACATGCCTCTCGAAAGAAAGTCCAGATCAAGCCGGGCGGCGGAATCGATTGCCGCCATGGTTGTCGCTTGCAAAGCTCGTTTGGAGAACGCATAGGCGGTAAAGCAGTCAGGCGGGACATTTGCCGCCCAGGCGATTGCCGCATCAAGTAACTGATCTGCGACCGCGGTTTTCTGAACGACGCCCAGCCGGCTGGCCGCCGCCAGATCGCAAACCTGCCCGAACAGGATGGTCTCAGCCGCCGCCTGGGTGCCAATCGCGTATTTGATAATCTCGCAGTAAACTGCGGGCATCGGGACCCCGATCTGCACCTCGTTCAGGGCAAACTGCAGGTCCCCCTGAGCGGCGATCCGATAGTCACAGCCGATCGCCGTGATGAACCCGCCAGCATAGGCGTGCCCGTTGATTGCTGCCACCGTCGGCCGGGGATAAGTGAAAAGACGCAGGTTCGTGGCGCGATATGCCGCGAACCAATCATCGATCTCCTTGATATTCTGCCGCGCGAACATCGCAAAGTGGTGATCGAGGTCGAGACCCGCTGAAAACACCTTCCCGGTTCCTGTTAGAACGACCGCGCAATCATCGAACTCGGTTTCGAGACGGTCGAATGCCGCGTGCAGATCATCGAAGAACGTAGCATTCTGCGCGTTGACCTTGTTCGTGTTCATCGTGACGACGGCGACGTGATCATGCTTGCGTTCGATACTCCAGGACATGGTGATATTTCTCCGTGGTTCATGAGTGGTCGGGCAATCGAGTGCCCGAAGTCCCGCTCTCAGTTGAGATTGAACACGCGTTGCGCGTTGCCCGCGACTTTTTTCTGGCAGATTCTGCAAAAATGGAAACGCGCTGGTATGGAGCTAGCCGTTGATTTTTCCGCCTCGGCATGAGCGTCTCGGCGGACGGGAGCATACGCAGCCTGCCCGACGAAGCCTTGGCGAAGTCTGGTCCCGCGTGTAGGTTCGACCAGTTGAGCTCTGGCCGGGCATCGGTGGTAGATCGGCGGAATGAACTTGGCTGCCTTCCCGCTCGAGCTATTATAGCCTAGCCTCTACTTCGAAAGGCTTACACGCGAGAGGCACCTTCGCCGACCAAGCGCGTATGCTCCGTTACTCTGTCGCGGCATCAGCTGGGCGTGCGCAGGCACCCTCATTCGCACCCTCGTCTCCAAAAGCAATTCCAGAGCGCTGCCAAGGCGCTTCGATAGCAGATCACCTGTCCAACTAACGATTATTTTGGACAGCAGTGCGAGTACTTCAAATAGGGGTCTACTTCAAATAGGGGTCAGTCAACAAATCTTGACACAATTGGCTAGATCTGCAGTCGTCACGACGAGGTGAAAATGAATCTCCGTCAGAACAAAACAGTGCGCCTTGACTCGGTAGCGCTCAACTCCTTCGGACATCAGGAGCCCGATCGCTAAAAAATTAATTGATAGCGGTCCAAACCTCAAGGCATAGACATTTTCGCGAGGTCGTTTGGCTTCAGAAACCTAAGGCTGCCATCGTAATGCTTTTTGAAATAGTCCATGACCAACCTCATGGCCTAAGGCAAAAATCGTCGATGGCTCTTGGACTCCGCCGCCCGTTGAATGGAAGGAAATAATTGCACCGTCCGCCGGCCGCGATCCTCGCTGAGGCTATAAACGTGCGCAGGGTGAGTGGAGGTATAGTCTATGGCCTGGGAGCGGAACTCACGCCCTAGCTCATGCGAGGAGGCTTACCGGCGGATGAACGAGCGCGCCAAAGCGCGCCTCGATTGGAAATTCGATAGACTCGTATCAACTCTCGGGGTTATTTCCCTGGGTCAAGGTTACTAAATGTAGCGGTCCCGCAAAATGGCATCGGCGTCGGCATTCTGTTATACCGGGGCTCAACCCGTGGATATCCTTAAAATCGCCACTTTCAATATCAACGGAATCCGCTCCCGGTTGCCGGCCCTGCTCGAATGGTTAGAGCGCGAAGGGCCGGATGTGGTCTGCTTGCAGGAACTGAAGGCTCCCGACGCGGCATTTCCGATCAATGACATTCACGCGGCTGGTTACGGAGCCATCTGGCATGGGCAGGCATCGTGGAACGGTGTGGCCATCCTCGCCAAAGGGATGGACCCGCTGGAAAGCCGGCGCGGGCTTCCCGGCGACGAAGGCGACACGCACAGCCGCTATCTCGAAGGCGGGGCGCACGGCGTGTTCGTCGGCTGCCTGTATCTACCTAACGGCAACCCGCAGCCCGGTCCCAAATTCGACTACAAACTGGCCTGGTTCGACCGGCTGATCAACTACGCCGCCGGCCTTTACGACAGCGGTCATCCAGTAGTGCTTGCGGGCGACTACAATGTCGTTCCGACCGATGAGGATATTTATAACCCGCGTTCTTGGTTGAAGGATGCGCTGCTACAACCTGAAAGCCGCGAGCGCTATCAGCGACTGCTTGCTCAGGGATGGACCGATTCCGTGCGCGCTTGCTATCCGGACGAACGTATCTACACCTTCTGGGATTATTTCCGTCAGCACTGGCAGAAGAATTCGGGATTGCGCATCGATCATCTTTTGCTCAACGCCGAACTGGCGCCACGACTCCGCAGTGCCGGCGTCGATCGCTGGGTCCGCGACCGGCCCCGCGCAAGCGACCACGCGCCGACCTGGATCGAGCTGGATATGGGCGCGAAGAAGAAAGGGGCGAAACGGCAGCGCAGCCCGGACGAGGGAGACGATCCACCCGAGTAAGTCCATCCGAGAAAAAGATTTAAAGCGGCAATAGCCACCTTGTGATGGCGGCGCAAGGCAGCGATTCGCACCACATCTAGATCCGTTTCTGATCGTCCTGCAGGTCGAACGGCGAACGCCGAACCGAAACCGCAAACGGCGGACGGCGAACCGTGTTCCAAAATTTCTGACTGCAAATGGCGTCAACGCGAGTTAACTTGCACGACGCGTATGAAACCGTTGCGCATTGCCTTCAGCACTTTGGCCTTCCCGGAAGCAACTCTCGCGAAGGCTACTGCCCTTGGTCGCTCCTGGGGCTATGCCGGCGTCGAGCTGCGGCTCATCGACGGGCAACTGATAGACTCCTCCATTTCCGCTGCGAAACGAGCAAAACTGAAACAGACGATCGCCGCTGCTGGCTTGCCGATTGTATCCGTCGACAGTTCGATTTTTCTTACCGCCCAAGAAGCCGGCTCCGAACTCCGCCGGTTCCTTGAGCTCGCCAGCGATTGGGAATCACCTCTCATTCGCGTCTACGGCGGTCTGTTAGCCGAAGAACCTGTCGCTCGCCGGGCACAGATGGAGGCGGCTGCCGCGGTTCTCCAGAAAGCGATCCCGCTCGCCGAACGCCTCGGAGTAGCCATCGCCATCGAAACACACGACGATTTCTCGGCCTCTTCGGTGGTTGCCGAACTGCTCGCAATGGTGCAATCCACATGGGTCGGTGCCCTGTGGGATACACATCACCCTCACCGGATGGGGGAAAGCCCAGCCGAGGTCTATGAGCACATCGGTCCTCGGGTGGTGCTCGTGCAAGTTAAGGATGGCCGACGTTCAGTAGCTCACAAAGGGGGTTGGCAATTCACGCCGCTGGGCGAGGGAGAAGTGCCAGTTCGGGAAATAATCAGATTGCTGGCTGCCGGCGGTTACCAAGGCTTTATCTCGGTCGAGTGGGAAAAGTACTGGCACCCCGAAATCGAAAAACCTGAGATCGCGCTACCTCAGCATCTGAAGGTGCTGCAGGAATGGGTAAAGGACCTGGAACAATCGTCTGCAGCCACACCGCCTGCGGCCAGACCGACTCTTGAAGAGATTCAGCTGCGAGCGTACTTCATTTCGGAACGGAGAGGCAAACTTGGGATAGCTGGGGATGCCAATCAGGATTGGATCACCGCGGAACAGGAGCTTCGGGCGGAGCTGGGGAGGTAGACAGGGGCGTGGATGAGGGGCGTCCGCCGCGAGAAGCGTCTACGAAGATGCATCACCGCGATGAGCGTAAGCGGACCCAGCGTGAAGTAGGCAGCCGCCGAGGGTTCGGGCGTGGTCTGAACAACTTCTACGTCCGCTCCGTTGGAAAAAGAGATGTTGCCGCTGGAAATTACCTCTCCGTTGACGGTTGAGGCATTAAATGATTCGGTCCCGTGTAGGTCCATCACGATTCCATCAAACACGTCACCGGTTCCGTTGGTAGAGACGTTGGCGCCGCTGCCCGTAACGTTCAAAATCACATTGGCATCGGTTACGCCGCCGGATACGAGGATTTGAGAAGAACCCAGCTGGATGCCTCCGTTGCTGCCGGCGCCGGTGACGTTGATCACCCACGATGCACCGGCCGGACCGCCCAAAGTCAAAGTGATGCCGTTTTGCAGGTTGATGATCGGCACGTTGATCACGTTGCGACCCGCTGTGCCGGTCAATGTGACGTTTGAAGTGGGTTGATTCAGGTTTGGCGGTGTTTGGGTGTTTGCGAGCCCCGCCAGGTTCGAGGAGGCGGACGAGGCATTGTTCGCTGCCGATGTGAGCAGGCTATTCGAGCTCGTGTTCGTTCCCCCATTGATCGTCGTACCGGAGATCGAATCGCTATTGTTGGTGCTGTATTTGTAATAAGTACCGTTGATGACGGTCGTGGACGAGGACGTCAGGGCACCCCCCTGATTGATTCCGAGATTCGCCTGGCTGGCGCTTGCCCCTGAATTCACCGATATTCCACTTGGGTTCGATGTGGTTCCCCCGCCAAACGTCACCGTGCCGGTTCCTGTCTCGAGCACTCCCCAGTTACTCGGTCCGGCATTTCCCAGCCCGAACGTATCTGCCTGGGCCGAAATTTGGCAAGATAGAATGAGCAGAAGCGCGGCTCCTGGTTTGGCGTTCCACCAACAGCGAACGGCGCAGCGCATCCAAGTCTGCACAGCGCCGAAAACTGCAGTAGGTTGCAACAGATTTAACAACTGATCCACCCGCTTTGTGGCCCCAGAGTAGGAGCTGCCACAACCCGATGTCAAGTTGACTTCCAGCCGAGAAGGAGCGGCAGCGCACGTTCGAATTCTGCCTGAGCGGCACTGAAATCGGTTCTGCCCATCAGCACAAATTCGAGGCTCTGTTGTCCGAGATTGCGCTGGTGACTCAGGACCCGTTGGAGCCGGCTAAGTCCTGAATAGTCCTGCAGAAGGTTTCCAGATAAGCGGTCGCGATTCGCTTCCTCCCAGATAGTGTAAAAGACTATTACCGGAGCACCGTTGCGTTCGAACAGATAAGACCGAAAAGTAATTGGTATTCCGTTGATCACTACATTCGTTGGTCCCAAATCCCGCCGGAGAATGGCCCCTGAGGCCGTGAAGCAATTCTCCGGTCGATGAAGGCGGGCGGACTGGGTTGCTGTTCGACCCGGAGCCCAACGGAAAGTGAACAGAGCCCAGTTGCCTCCGTCAGGACCGAGCCACGTGGCGAGGCTGCCTTCGTCGCAAAGCAAATTATGGCGCACATCCTCCGGGACCGGGAGAAATCGGAAAAAACGTTGACCCTCGGGCCAGCGGATATCCAGGCGGGCCGGCGCGGTATCCGGTCTCTCATACCAATTCTCCGCGGCGGCAAATGTTGCTATTGCCCAGCAACCGACTCCGATTACTTCCGGAAGAGAGATGGAGATCCGGCCAGGAGACGAAACCGTGCGCTTAGCATCCGAATAAGATCCTGCCGTCCTCCCTACGGATTTCCACGAGGCCAGAAGTCCAAGCAACCCAAACGCAACGATCAGTGCCAGCAAACCGGTTGGATCGTGCCAGCTCCTGAGCGCGTCCTCTCCCCATCGAGCAAAGATCAGTACCAGAGCAATAGCGCGTGCCAAGTTGCACAGAATTGCGATTGCGGCAGCCGTTATCAGAAGCAGCCCGCGATTGAGAATGGAAGATCGTCGAAACTCGCCGAGAAAAAGAGAGGCCGTCAGGATGGCCTGCAGGGATCGCATCCCACTGCAGGCCTCGCTTATCCCTACATAACCGCGGGTCAAATGGATAAGGTTACCCTCGGGTGATGCTGCTATGCCCGCCCAATTTGCGTACTCCGCGGCAGTAGCCGCCACAAACTTCGTCAGGTTCTGGACGATCACGGTTTCAAGCTCATGAGGCCACGGAACCGCTGAAAGGAGGAAACAGATTGGAAAACAAAAATGTCTTGCTGTGGACAGACCGCCTGCGCGAGCCATCAGAAGAAACAAATTGCCCACGGTGAGAATTGCGAGGGTCCAGGATACCACGCTCCAATCCGGGGTTGCATCCCTGATCAGCCAGACTACGGAAAGCAACGTAGAACCGGCGATCAGGCACGGCAAAGCCCAACGGGGCGACGGCTCGATCACGGGGCGGGTCGACCAGCGCCTCCAGGCAAGGTAGACGCACGTTGGCGGTACGATCCACCCGTACTGGTACTGCGGATCAATTTGCCAAAGGCAACTGAGGTGCCAGAGCAATGGAGCCGCAACCGCCGCAATTGCGATGGTCCAACGAGAAACCAGGGATAATACTTCGCCCGTGACACGAGAGGAAGTTGTGCCTGCGTCGTCGGCGCCTTTCGTTGTCATCGCGGAATTTGAAGTCACCCGCATTTTTATGCGCCCTATTTGTTGAGGTCCAACTCGTTAGTCAAATGGTCCACAAGTTCGAATTCTTCCGGCAGCAACCGGTCCGTTTTTTGCACGAACCCAAGATAATGCCGAGCCTTATCCTTTTGGCCCGCGGCGTTGAGCAGCAAGGCGTAGTACAAAGCGATATTAGGTCTGATCAGTTCCTGCTCCGACAATCTTTGAAGTACTTGTACGCCCGTCTCAAATTGTTCTGCCCGGTACAACGCAAAGGCGTATGTCGAAGCAACGTTTGCCTGGACCGGCGACTGGCGCCAGCACTCTTCCGCCAAGTGCCGAGCTCGTGTCAGGTCAAGATTCAGCAGCAACAGGTAAAACGCGCAGTTATTTTTGTATCGAATATCCTCAGGTTCGTCCTTGTACTGGTTGCTGGCGACGCGCAGGAGCCCACTCGTGTCGCGTTCTGATAAGGCGATCTGCCACAGCAACCATAAAGCCTGCGACCGCCAGGCCGGCGCGGTGTCCGCGCTTCGCCAAAATAGGTCGCAAGCCTCCTTTTTCCAACCCCAGGATAAGACGATAACACCAAGGCGAAAGGTGCTCGCTTGATCCGCTCTAGCCGCTTTCCGGGCCAGATCCCAAGTCGCCGTGAATTCAGGAGCTTCGCGTGCACGGAGGGCGCGGGCGATACTAGCGAGACGCAAATACTCGTTGTCCTCCCATCTTTGTCCACTGAGCTCCGATTCGATTTCCGACCAGTTTCCCACAGCTATCAATGCGTCTGCGTTCGCCATTTGGAGATCAACGGGTGCTGAAGAGAGCTGATAGCGATCCCTGAGCCAGGCAGCCGCATCACTCGCATGTCCATGGCCTATCAGCCAGTAGGCAAATGCTACTGCTTCGCGCGGCCGGGCCGCTGCGCGTAGCTTCATTTTCTCTATCACCGCATCGGCAGTGCCTGCTCGGAATCTCGCGTCGAGTGCGAGCAGAGTGTCATCGAATGTTGCATCCTGCCGCGTTTCAATTTCACCGCCATAGACCCGTGCACGGCCTAGGTCGTTACGATTCAGCGCGTCGGCCAAAAGGACCCTCACCGCCGAAATATCCCCCGTTCCACTTCGGGTCGCCTCATCGAGCTGCGCGAGGGCTTGCGCTTCTCTGGATGGGTCGCCAGACTGTAACCACGCCGAATTCAGGTCGACTTTATATGCCGAATTCGTGGGTGCCAGCCGAACGGCATTGCTGAAACTTGCTTCGGCCGCTCCAACCTGGCCAAGGGCCAACTCGGTCTTGCCCAGAATATCATTCCAATCGGCCCTGTCAGTCCGCTCTTTGGGCGCGGAATTGAGCGCTTTGAGCGCGAGTTGAGCGTTGCCTAGTTTCAGCGCAGTCTCTGCCCAGCTTAGATAGTTTGAGACATTGGCCGACTCCAGGTGCGTTAGCCGCAGCCGCCATTGCAAAGCGCTCGGGGAAACCAGCGCATCTTCGACGTCCCCCATCAAACGGCAGGCGCCAATCTCCTCTCCATGATCCTCGATAGCGCGCTTAGCGAAGGCGAGAGCACTTAAAAAGTCAGCTCGCACCAAAGCCTGGCGGCCGTTGCGCAAATACATTTGATGCCGCTGGATCCGGTAAACGGCGTATCCGGCCCAACCGAGACAGATTGCCGACACACCTGTTAGGAGAATAATGAACCACCTGCGCCTCACGACTTTTTATCGCTTTTTAATTCCCCCATGAGCATGGGTCGAGCTTGAATTCTCAACTGGTGCCGACGCAGGAGCCGGTTTTAAAGAAATGGTTCCGGCGGATCGGCAGGGAAGCTGGAGCTAAAGATCTCGAATAAGAGGGCCAGGATCGAATTTTCTGGGGCGCCCGGGGCCAAGGAGTACGATGCGTATCTGATGCCGCTCGAGATGAATTTCAGCTCTGCGGTCACTGCTGTCCAAAATAACCGTTTGTTGAACAGATGATCTGCTATTGAAGGGCCTTGCCAGCGTTCCGGAATGGCTCTTGGAGATGAGGTTCTGTCTGCGGACGAGGGATGTGGCCTGCGCACGCCCAGCCGGTGTCGCGATACAGTAAAGGAGCATACGCGTCTCGCGTGTAAGCCTCCCGAAGTAGAGGCTAGGCTATAATAGCTCGAGCGGGAAGGAAGCCAACTTCATTCCGCCGATGTACTACCAATGCTCGAGCAGAGCTCAACTGGTC
>Ga0213877_10000112_pt1 | contig 10937 bp, 12 predicted proteins | sample VelepicoBEBS_R01_FD_160112 | JGI IMG/M metagenome (GOLD analysis project Ga0213877, IMG submission 160112) | Vellozia epidendroides bulk soil microbial communities from rupestrian grasslands, the National Park of Serra do Cipo, Brazil - BS_R01 | ecosystem: Environmental > Terrestrial > Soil >...
ACGCACTGAAACTCGAAGTGGCTCGGTTGCGAGCCCGACACCACGTTCACGATGCAGCCCGCATAATAGGCGATGCCGCTCCTGACATCCCGGCCGGCAAGAAGGGTCAATACGCGGACATCATTCGCGCTCTGGAAGCAATTGAACAGCAGCTCACGGATTTAGGAGATGAGTAGTTAACCTCGGCCGCAGCTCAAGATCGAAAACGCCAAATCTTAAAAACAACAACTACTGAACCGAATCGCTGCCCCCCATCAAACTGCTCGCTGCCCCGTTTCCTGTGTCTCGCTGACGGGCTAAATGCCTTCCCAGGATCACGACTTCGCTTTCATGGGCAAATAGCGAGTTCACGTTCGCAAATAATTTGCGCCTTAACAGGTCCGCCAGATTGACGGCACTCAGCAAGCCCTGTTTGCTGCTTGGGCACGACGCTCGCTTCATCGGCTCTCGGTGACAGGAAGAGACAGAGGCGCGCATCAGTCGAAGTATCGGAATTCCCTAAGGTTTTTGTAAAAAGTGCGTGAAAATTGCGTGATATTTGAATAGTCGATTTCTAAGTTACTTTAAATAAGGATATTATATAATACGCTCTATGGCCGTTTAGCCGTAGACGGCACTCTTGCGCTTGGAGGCCGGCCGTGGGTTCAAATCTACATCTGGCGTGACCCAGGAAGCTGCGCTCGCAAGCTTGCGAGACAGGGAGGGAGTTGAGGAGATCAGAAAGTTTGAGCGAGCAGGACAGAATCAGGTCGCGACGGTCGCAGTTCTCAAGTGTTTACGGGCCGCGGGGTTTGGCATCCATCAATTTCGTAGCAAATATCATCTCCGTCTTTACGGAGGTGACTACCCTCACATCACCAATCCTGCGCTGCCCCAGTAGTCTTTCGGTCTCGCGAGTGATCCGAAAGGCTCGGATTATCCTGGATGACGCCGGATGTTGCCACTTTTGTTATCAAACCGTTCTTTTACGGCTAGTGTCTGGAAGACAAAAGAAAGTTTCCCATGCCTAAGTCCATATGTGTCTTCGCAGGGTCGAGTTGTGGCGCAAACCCGCAGTACACGCAGGCGGCGCGCGAACTCGGCCGGGAACTCGTGGCTAGGAACTGCGCCCTAGTGTACGGAGGCGCAAGCGTAGGTTTGATGGGCATTCTGGCCGACACCGTTCTCGAAGCCGTGGCACCGTCACGGGAGTAATTCCGGAATTTCTCGTAAAGAAGGAGGTGGCCCATACCGGGCTCTCCGACATTAGGGTGGTCCATGCACGAGCGAAAGGCTCTGATGGTCGAGTTGGCTTATGGTTTCATTGCTTTGCCGGGCGGCTTCGGAACAATTGAGGAGTTTTTTGAGGTCTTGACTTGGGGACAGCTTGGCATGCATCAGAAACCGTGCGCGCTGTTGGATGTGGGTAGTTATTATGAACCGCTTTTAGAATTCCTAGACCATGCGATGTCGGAGCGTTTTCTGAAGCCCGTCCATCGTTCGACTATCCTCGTTGCGGCGGATGCTCAGAGATTTTGAGAAATACCGTGCCCCAAATGTTTCCAAATGGATAATAGCGGAGACGATTTAAACTCAGGCGCCGGCGTTTTTCTTTCCTATGCCCGCGTTGACGGCGCAAGCCTTGCGATTCGGTTGCGTAATGACTCGAGCATAAAAGGATCAAATCGTTCTTGGACGAGAAAGACATCCGCGCAGGATACAAACTGGACAGAATCCGCTATCGGCGGTGGCGGAGAACTTCGTGCCGTACACGGGCGGTAGCATCCATTGCTTTAGGGAAAACCTGCCAGAGGTGAGCAGACTGTAGGGAGACGACGCCGTGAAATTTTCTATCCGCATGCTAATGACTCAGGCAGAGACCATATTAAAGTCATTACCAGCAATTGGTAAAAACAGCTTCGCCTTTTTGACTTAGTACAACTATTCGGAAATACGATAACGTATTTTAAGAGTCGAATCGGTGACACAGTCTGATAGGCTTGCATCAGATGCCAGATGATCTGCACTCTCTTCCGACGGTTCCGACTTCTGATCTTCCCAGTTATGAACCTCCGATCAATCACCGATAGGGCCTTCAACGGCGAATGGGCAATTCTTCGTTGTTCCCCAGAACCAAAATTCTGGAGGATCAGTATGCTATGGAAACTGCAGGTCGCTGCGGCCGTCGCGCTCGCGGTCGTTTTCACCACCCCACCTGGTCACGCACAGTGGGCCGACGCCGAAAGCGGCTTGGCTACGGCTTCTGCGGCGGTGGCCCGTAACGTCGTACTAGTCCACGGGCTGTTCGCCGACGGTTCGTGCTGGTCCGAAGTGATCGCACGGTTGCAGGCGGCTGGTTTCAATGCCACGGCCGTGCAGAACCCTCTGACGACGCTACCCGAGGCGGTAGCTTCGGTACAGCGCGTGCTGGCCCGCCAAGATGGACCGACGGTACTGGTCGGACATTCTTTTGCCGGGATGATTGTCACCGAGGCCGGCATAGATCCGAAGGTCTCGGCCTTGGTCTACGTGGCGGCGCGGGCGCCGGATGCGGGCGAGGATTACACGGCCTTGGCCAAGACATTTCCGGCGCCACCCGCGTCCGCCGGTATCCTCTTCGACGGCGACGAAGGCCGCCTGAGCGAGCCCGCCTTCTTGCGGGATTTCGCGGGCGACCTGCCAGAAGCGAAGGCGAAGGTGCTTTATGCCGTCCAGGAGCCGTTCCACAAGGCTCTGCTCAAGGGCAAAACCACGCAGGCAGCCTGGCGGTCGAAGCCGAGTTTCTACGCCATCTCGACTGAAGATCGGACGATCAATCCCGATCTCGAACGTTTCATGGCCAGGCGCATGGGCGCCAAGACCATTGAAGTGAAGGCAAGTCATCTCTCGCTTATCTCCCATCCTGACGAGATCACGCAGCTGATCCTGGAGGCTGCGGGCCAGCGTAAATAGCTAAGCACAATTATTCGGAAATAGTCTACTGAAACACGTCACCGTAATTCCGAACGTGAGTGCTAAGCCGCGTCGCGGGCATTCTTGTCGAGCAGACCTGCCTCGATCGCGACCTCCTCGGATTGGATGTGCGGGCGCTCTACAGCATGCCCTAGCAGGCGGTTGGAGTTGGCGGGACTCCGTGGAAAACTTGCCCAACTGCGCCACAACAATCTTTGCATAAGCCCGCCGGGATCGGGCAAATCGATGATCGCAAAACGGATTCCAACGATTTTACCGCCGCTGACATTCAGGGAATTAGCCTACGTTATTAGTCCTCATTACCTGCAGTAGGCAGTCTTGACCGATTCCTGCTACTACTAGCACATAGAGCCCTGGCTGCTTCGAACCTTCAGGGCTTTCCTCTTAGTGTGTTATTCCCGAAAACGTTGTGCGATTCTTAACGCGAAAACAATCTTAAGTATGTCCGCCAACCTGATGAACATGAAACTTCCGAGACTTTTTACCGGTTTCGGGATCCTCATACTCCTCCCCCTCACGGCCGGTACGCCGGTTGCTTCCATCTAGACGAACTTTTATCTAAAGGTGTTTAAGGTGACAGCAGGGGTAAATTATAGGCTCACTCCTTTCCAGTCCACCCACCGAGACCCAAAGAGTTTTAAGGCTTGAAATAGATGGGTCGATAGAGTGTCGGAAATGCCAGTCTGTGCCTCTCCTACTCAGCCATGATACCCACCGGGATTGACAGACTTAAATAAGGCAAGCAGGGCAACAGGTTAAAAAAGAGGAAGAAGTGAAAAACTCCTGCACGTTTAGCATCTGTTCCGAAGTAGGCATCCTTCGCCCAGCAAATTGGTCGGTGATCGCCCTAATTGCTTACTTTTTTTCCTTGGTATGTCCCCCAACGTCGCGCATCTCGAGAGAGTGATGGAAAGTATGAAAGCGAACCCTAATGAACAGAGCGCATTGCGAGATACGTCAGTTGCCAGCCCGCCCTTCGCCTCTCGTTCGGCTATCGAATCATGTACGATAGATCCAAAGGAGTAAACTCTGGTTCTGTTGCGGCGGGCTGTATCTTGTTTTGAACAGTGGTACAAGGATTTGCTTCGACTGAGGGGCATACCATTCTTACCAATATGAAGGCCCAATTAGCGTAGACCTCAACCTCTGCGGAGCCGGCGACTGATGCAGATGTCATTGTGACTCCTTTCTTGCAAATACTAACATACGTAAAGGACGCTCTAATTCAACAACTCCAAAGGGTACCGTCGTGTCGGATGTTTACTATGGACTTGTGCCTTCGGAAGTGTCTTTTTCTTGGACGGTAATGGGGGCTGCGTCCGTATTTTGCACGGGAGACAGATCATTTAACACAGTGTCGTATCACACGATCGCCCGTGGAAGATGGAGAGAAAGCGTGTCTGCTCAGTAGAGGAAAAAGCCTCATTCGCCCCGCCAGGAGGTAGATCGCGAGCAGACAAATCGAATAGGGCATTATGGCAGCAAAAACCCAAGATGACGACCTCTTTTAGATCCGCAACAGGATGCTGCGTGCCGACAATATATGCCTGCCGCTGAAATCTACCGCACGCAATCACAGCAGGAATCAGCAACCATTTAGCAAGACCTCGGCGCTGACCGGCAGGCATTGACGGATTAGGTATCCGAAGAATGAAAACAAATACTTCGGCGATTGTCGGTAAAATGACTCGAATTCGGAAAGCATCCGATCTTGTAAAAGCAGTGCCCCTACCAGAACTCCGGAAATGGGAATCAAGTGAGGGAGAAATAGTCAATCCATTTGATCTGTCGTTCACTTGGAAGGTCAAGGGAGCGGATACGGGATTTATGTTTGCGGTCTACGAGATGACCATCAAACCCGAAGCTAAAATCCCGATTCACATCCATCCTTATGCGGAATTCTTCTATGTTCTTGAGGGGCAGCTGGACGTTATGGGGATTGACGCTGGCGGAGCCCTGACGTGGACTCCGGTGTCTGCTGGAGAGTGTGCCAACGCGCCAGCCAATGCGCCGCATGGCATTAAGAACCGCTCGACCCAGTCTGCGAAGTTCCTGAGCGTCTCCAATTTTGAACATGAGAAGCCTTTCAACGACTATCAGACCCTTATTAAAACCCCGGAAGGCCAATGCATGTCGGAGGGTGAGAAAGCGGACGCTATCATGGAGATCTTCGCTGGTCACAAAATCACGTTTCTGGATGCGCCGGAGGTGGAGAATGCACACTGAAATGCAGTCAGAACGCAGACGCCGATCTGAAGGCTGCTCGCCCGGACAGAACAGGGGTCGCAATCTGTCGGCGGCTTAAGATGCCCGTCCGCGAGTATCTGGGTTCAGTCCTACCCGGGTTGGGTGATTTGCCAATCAGTCGAATCGCCGAACTCAAGTCCGCCGCCTGGGCAACCCGAAACTGACCGACCAAATTCGGACACGCCGCCGCTTTTTTGCTATTTCCGTGGCAAGATCAATTGCTCAGAACTTAGCACCAATTCTTCGATCGCCACGTCGCCGCCACCCTTCCCGGCAAGATTTGGACCGGTGTATTTGACCGGCACAACCTTTTGCAAATTCCATGTGATCACCGGCTGCCCCGACTCGTTTCGCAGAGTGATTGAAACATTTCGCTTTGCGTTAGCCCCCTGTGTGCGTGCCGCTTGAATCCAGCTCCAGAGTTGGGACGAATCGACTGCGCCGCGCTTGAGTGTGACGTCGCTGACTTTTTGAATGGTTTGAATTTTCTCCGGATGATTGACCGCTTCCTGACCGGCGCGATATTCCGCCGGAGTGATTTGGATTTGTCGCCCAGCCACGTCCGAGAACCCACCGAAGATCTGCCCGCCGAGAATTCGAACGATGAATTTATATTCTCGAAATGGAGCGTTTACTGCCATATCCGTGCGACGATAATCGACTGCTGAGAATAACCACTACCAAAAAGTCAAAAGCTCCGATAGCACGCTCTTTCACCGGAAACGCTCGATCACAATCTGGGGCTTAGGGGCTTTTGACTTGGACTCGATTTGGTGCGTGCCTTTCCTCAGATCAGGATGGATTGGGTTGGGGATGCGAAAACTAATCCGTCGTCGTCACAACTCATAGAAGCGAAACAGCTAAATTTCGTGTTGGGAACGTGAGGAGTGCGGTAAAACTGCGTGATTTCTAAATAGCATGTTCATAACTTACTAGGGATAAAGCAATTACAAAATTAGCTCTACGGCCGTTTAAGCCGTAGACGGAACTCTTGCGCCGGATGCCGCCCGTGGGGTTCGAATCACATTTCCGAAATTGTAGTCACTGGGTTCAATGTATATCTGGCGGGGTGACACGCACCTTCCCATCGACCGGTAGATGGGGCGCTATCTCTCTCGATTTTATGCGCGGTTTTTGTCTCCTGTACTAGCCAGGCGCTGTTCGAGCAAAGCACAATGGCGGTCTTCATATCATGGCATCCGTTGGTTGGATGATGGTAGCTCCGGCCGATCCTCGAAGCGAATGTCACGCGTGCCGTAGATCATTGTTCCTTTCATGTGTAATCTCCTTGTTCACAGGGGTATTCGATCAGAATTTTTTACTGAGCACCGGACCGCGATCGCGCCACCGTCATTCGAGCTTAGCCCCTGAACCCACCGTTAGCCCACCGTCGACGACCAAGGCGTGCCCGACTACGTAGCTCGCACCCGGGCTGCACAGCCAAAGGACCGCCGATGCGATCTCCTCGGGCTTGCCGATTCGGCCAATAGGGGCGGACTTTGACAACGCCACGTATCTCTGCTCGTCCCCTTCAACCACCGCGCGGGCAATCGCCGTGTCAATCGTGCCCGGGCAGAGCGCGTTCACGCGGATGCCTTTGGCGGCATATTCGAGGGCCGCGGTCCGCGTCAGCCCGATGACCCCGTGCTTCGATGCGATATAGGGCGAAATACCCTTGTCGCCGGTGAGGCCACCGACGGAGGAGCAGTTGACGATCGCTCCGCTGCCCTGACGCTCCATCTGGCGCAGTTCGTACTTCATACAGCTCCAGACGCCCCGGAGATTGATCCCGATCACGCGGTCCCAGTCTTCGCGCGTGCTGTCGGCGGTTGAGGCGACTCTGGCCATGACGCCGGCGTTGTTAAAGGCCGCGTCGAGCCGACCGAACTCGGCGACCGTCCGCTCGACCATGGCTTTTACCTCATTGTCGTTGCTGACATCGCAATGGATTGCGATGGCTGTGTAGCCGGCAGCGACGAGTTCTTCTGCTGCAGTGCGGACCGCTTTTTCGTGGATGTCCGTCAGGACCACGGCAGCCTTCTCCTCAGCGAAGGTTCTGGCTGTCGCTAAGCCCATGCCAGCGCCTGCACCCGTCACAAGTACGACTTTGTTTTCAAATGAAAAGTTCATAATCGGGAGTTACACAGTTATACGATAAACATCGACTATCGGCCTTTACCCTTCTCTCGCGATCATGCGAAACCTGTCGCGTTCTTGCCCTAACTATGAGCCTCTTAGACGAAGGATCACCCCAGTCCGCAAATAGCGAGGAGCTTTCGGTCCACTCATTGGTTTGTCGCTCTCCTCTACCCGTCTCATGACAGATTTTGGCGCCTTTAAGGGCTCATTCCTACATCACCGGGTCGACGTTGTTTCGATCTCAATCACGGGTTCTGGCCAGGCATTTCAAAGAAACGCTGAAACTCGGACCTGCCAATCCATTTGTAACTGAATGAGACGGGTTATCCTTTCGACCCGTCTCACAAACAAAATTGTCTTACCACTGGAATTTGGCGGGATATGAGAACACTCCCAGAAAATAATTATTACAACGAAGTCAGCCTTCGCGGGACGGTTCCACTCACCGCGCTTCCTGGTACAGGCCTATCCCAGATGCCTACGCTAGAAGATCCAATCGCGGGTCACGAAATCGTGATCATCGTCGGCAGTCCCTCGAAGGTGGCAAAGGCCACTTTGATAGAGTTTGTCACGAAGCTAACGGAACACATACGAGTTAATCAGGGTTGGAGCGGCGCACACATCATCGTCCAGTCTATGGGGTTCCGGGAACTGCCACCGCTTGGAGAGCCGAGGCATATAGAGGGCAAGCTTACCGCCTGGATTGTCTAAAGGGCTATTGTTTCAAGGAAGGGTCGTTGGCTTGATCGCGAGTGCGTCAGGGGCTCTTTATCTGACTAGCTAGCGGTCAGCCTCTCTCCCTCTCCTTCAAGAATCGTCGAATCTCGGTAGGCGTTCTGTGAAACGAGCACGGGCGCGATATAACGTACCTGAACGCTTGCGCGTTCTTGGTTATTGCGATCAGGGGCGGGGTATCGATCCGACCAGCGGCGGGGCTATTCACCTGAATGCCAATCCGTCCTCAATGCGAAGTGTTTGACGGAACATTCTTCGATGAGTTCGGAATATCCGGGCGGGAGGAACGAACTCTCCCAATCGTCGCCGAAGCGGGTCTTGACAGCGTTTAGATCGCGCCAGACAGAAACGAATAGAAAGACATCATCTTCGTCTGAAACGCTCTTGCCGAAGAAGTGTCCTTGATTTCCCGGTTGGTTTCTAACGACATCGACGGATGTCGTGGCAAATTTCTTCGCCAGCGAATCGGCACAACCTGGTTTGGCGCGAGCTTCAAACACGCGCAGTATCGAGCCGCTAAACGCTTTCTTATCGCTCATTGATTTGCCTTCCTATGTTGCTCACGATTAGTGTGGGTGAAAGCATCGGTCAATGGTCAGCAAGGCGGACCGGCCGATCATCGAATCTCGAGCATTGAAGCTAACAAGATTTCATCGTCGTCCACTTCGCTGATGTGATGATGGGCAAGACGTTATTCGCCTAGCGGCGTGACTGAGACTTCTTTTCCCGAGGTCCAGGACTATCCGGCTCCGGCAATCGCCGTCGTGACCACATGCCTGACGGCATCGCTTTTGAGCAGCTGTGACAATTCAGCCAGGCAGCTGGCTGTCGTAACGAGGGCAACTGTCAGGAAGACAACAAGAATAAATAATTCGATGAGCGCGAATTTGGGCGAGACTGCACGGGTGGCCAGCTTCCAGAGTGGCGGTTCAGGTTCCCGAATCGGACTCAGCCGAGTTGGCTTTGATTCCAAATGCTCGAATAGGCTTCTTTTGCCAGCTGGCAGAAAGGAGAGTTGGCCGGGCGCAACGAATTGGATGATTGCAGACATGGCTCTTTCTCTGGTTGTGCTGAAATAGCTTTGGTGTTTGACCGGGTTACCAGTCTTCATCCATTACAAACGAATTGGAGTCAGAGGGTTTCAGAGTTTCCTGTCTTTTCTGTTCTGGCTGAGCACGAAGCCCTCGGGTGGCTCTGGCGGAAGTTTGCTAATTCCAGAATTCCCAAGGACCCGATAAGGGTGTAAAAGGGGCTAGACGAGGGCTACTTATGAAGCCGAACGAGAGCCGGAGAAGTGGTCTTGGCCGCCGGTTTGGGACCACGCGATGGGCTGTCACTCTGTTGGCGCATCAAATGCTCCGCCACCGAACAAAATTGCACGCGTTCTGCGAGGCATTGATTGGTTCGCCAGGCTGTCCGGGACCGTGAGAACGAGCGACATACAAGCCTGCCCAGTTTGTGGTACGCTGCTGCCTGACGGCAGTGAATCCTGCCCGGTTTGTGCGCTGCGCGGAGCGCTTGCATCGGAGGGCGGTCCATCCCCGGAGGGTCACGCTTCTTCGGACTCAGAGTTTCGATTCGAGCACTACCAGGTCCTGAAGAACGAGGACGGCACACCGATGGAACTCGGACACGGGGCCATGGGAGTCACGTACAAAGCCGTTGATGTCCGTCTGCAGTGCCCCGTCGCCCTCAAGATCATCAACGCCAGATTGATTGGCGACGCCTCAGCGCGGCACCGTTTTGTGCGGGAAGCTCGGGCGGCAGCTAGTGTTCGTCATCCTAACGTCGCTTCGGTGTTTCATCTGGGTGAAAGGGGCGGCAATTACTTCTACGCCATGGAGTTTGTCGACGGCGAGACTTTGGAGAAGGTCATTCGGCGTTGCAGCAGGTTGCAGACCGATGTCGCCCTCGAAGTCGTGGCGCAAATCGCCGCCGGATTAACGGCGATCCAGAAACAGCATCTGGTCCATCGGGACATCAAACCCAGCAACATCATGATCAGTTTCGAGGAGGACCGCATTGAGACTGTTAAAATCATCGATCTCGGTTTGGCCAAGGGCGTCGCGGAGGAATCAATTTCGACTGTTGGAGGTTTCACGGGAACACCTGAGTATGCTAGTCCCGAACAGTTTGCAGGTGTGCCGACGGACATTCGTTCGGACCTCTATTCATTAGGGATAACGCTTTGGGAAATGCTTTCAGGTAAGCTGCCTTTCCAAGGCTCTCCCGTCGATTTGATGTACCAGCATCAGCACGCTGCATTGCCCGAGCAAAAATTAGCGAACGCTCCGGCACCGGTTATTGCATTGCTCCAGATTCTACTGGCGAAAGATCCTGGCGAACGCTTTCAAGACCCGGCGCGACTTCAGAAGGCTTTGATAAAAGTGAAAGAAGCCACCGCATCCGGGTCACAGCTAACTACGCAGGAGCTGCGAGCGGTGGCCGAGCAAACTACAAAGGAATCGTCAACAACGGTTCAGAGAAAGTATCCTATTCGCTGGTGGTTGTCAGTAGCCTTTGGGTTGCTTGCATTGCTGCTCGGATCATTCTTCGTCCTTCGTTATCAAGGACGGTTCTTTACTCGACAAAGTACCCAAGCCGGTTCAATCGAGAAGAGCATCGCGGTCCTGCCCTTTGAGAGTCTGAGCGAGAGCAAGAGCGACAGTTACTTTGCGGATGGAGTGCAGGATGAGATCCTTTCTAACCTTGCCAAAGTGTCCCAACTAAGAGTGATCAGTCGAACCTCGGTGATGACATATCGCTCCGCCAGTAATGGCGATTTACGTTCCATTGCAGCTGTGCTAGGAGTTGCAAAGGTAGTGGAAGGCACCGTTCGTAGAGACCGTAACCGGGTCCGTGTT
>Ga0213877_10000113_pt1 | contig 10920 bp, 4 predicted proteins | sample VelepicoBEBS_R01_FD_160112 | JGI IMG/M metagenome (GOLD analysis project Ga0213877, IMG submission 160112) | Vellozia epidendroides bulk soil microbial communities from rupestrian grasslands, the National Park of Serra do Cipo, Brazil - BS_R01 | ecosystem: Environmental > Terrestrial > Soil >...
ATCCATCTTTTGTCCTGACCTTCTTGTTGAACGCCGAAAACGATTCCTTGCGATGGCTGGCTGAGGCTGACCGTGCTGGGGATCTGGTCCCAGAGCGCCAGAAGAATATCGGGGGACAGGCGATCCATGCGGAGCGTAGCGACACCGGGTCCGGGATTCACTTCGAGACCGGGAGTTCCGGAAACCAGTGCCGAGCGAAGCAGCATGCCCGCCGCGGGCAGTTGTGGCTCGGCGGTCACGCTCGGTTTACGGCGTAGAAGGTGACGGCGCACCTGAGAGATGCGTTGCCGGCAGCTCCCCAGAAGCGAAGGAGCGATGATCTTATGCGCTTCCTCTTCCCGGCCCGAGTTGATTCCAATGGAAAGGGCGCCATCGAGCAGAACCTTGATCCATCCCGGATCGACAAAAAAGAACCGGATGGACTCGGCGGGCAACATGCGCTGATCGGGCACCAGATGATTGAACGGAATGCCGTACAGCAGCGCTAGCTTGGCCAGCCAATCAGCCAGGGGCGGCATATCGCCTGAAACTTGTTCCAGCAAGAACGCGCTTACTTCGCGCTTGCCAATGAACCAGCGGGCTTGCTGCGCCGGAGTCGGCGGAAGGTCTTCGTGAGGAAACAGTGAACTGTGCGTGAGCATGCGCGCCGACGGCAGCCTGCCGTTTGCGGCGGGGGCGGCGAAACTCTCGGTGAGCGCACCGGCTAGCCCTTCGCTTACCCGCCGGACAAAATACTTGCGCGTGACGCCGGGCGAGGCGAGTTCGGCCAGAGTCAGTCCCTGGAGGTGCGGCAATTTCGACCGTTCCAGCAGCTTGGCGTTGAGTGCGCCCATGCGGGCGCGGATCCCGCGCAAAGCATTGAGAAAAACCGGATCCGCCAGCGCGGTCATACGTCCGATATTCCACGCCGCCGCGTAGGAATTGTCGAAGATCGCGTTGGCTTGGTCATAAATCATGGCCTGCGCGGCGTGCTCGAACTTGGCGATGCCCGCGGGCAAAGGCTTTGCCGGGAAGGGGACGAAGGGGCCTCGATACCATGCGAAGGTGTCGGTCCCCGGCAGAGTATGGTAGCTCAACGCGGTGAAGCCGTCTTGCAACCGGTCCGGGGCATTCGAACCGGCCGGCAGCCGCAACAGAAGATCACCGGGATTGGAGAGGCCCTGTTCGACCAGCCCGCCGGCGAGGTCGGCGAAGGTCTGGCCCGGTTGCGGAATGCTGACGAAGCGCCATGCGGCAAGGCTTGCCAGCTGCACGAATTTGGCGCCCTGCGGCCAAGCCGGTTGGTCGACTAGCCAGTTCGACAGTCCTTCGAGCGATACCAGGTGAACAAAATTGGTGGCCCCGTTCTGGCCGGCTTCGCTCTCGGACTTGGGGAAGCGGTTGGCGGCGACGATGGAAAATATTTCCTCGGGTCCGCTTTCGGTGACGGCTTGCAGTTCAGCATCGATTTGCCGCACGTGAGCCAGGCTCGATAGCTCTACCAGCCGTGGCAGGACGGCAGTGAAGACATCCGTTGTGATGCGGATGCTGTTCATCGACCTCGTGAGGACTGCGGGCGGCAGTTGCTCGGCATCGATCGCCGGCTTGACCACACCCTCTTCGGGCGCTAAGAAGCTCTGAACGGATCCGCCAATCAAAGGCGAATTCGTCGCCGGGTCGAGCGACACCTCGTCGCTCTGAAAGATCAAGAGTGCGACCCAGGGGATGGTCTTGTCGCTGGTGATCAGGCGCTCCCAGGGAAGCCCCGCGCTGCGCAGAACTACGAACGGCAGAGCGAGTCCGTAGTCCCCGTTGGCATTGGCGGGCGGAAACATCGCGTGGATTTCCGCCGAATCGATCACGAACTGCGGCCCCTCAACGACGAAGGATTGGGTAACGCTCGTGCTGAAATTGTCGGTCGCGGCGTTGGGAAGCGATTGGGTAACCGTGATCTGATATGACCCGGCCGTGAGGCCCGGCTGGCTGTTGGTGTACAGCTCCATCTGCCCGGGATCCATCTGTTGTTGGTTGATCAGTTCCATAGTTCCCTCATTTCGAAGCCGGAACTATCAGCGGGCTGTCGCTGAAGTTCTCGCCCGCCAGCTTGGCGAAAGCAGTCATGTCATCGTTGGTTGCAGGATTTACCCCGAGGGCGACCAGCGCATTGAAAAGGTCGTTTCGCGCTTGCGTGTGCGTCGTGTCGGCGATCTGCTGCAGGATAATGGTGATCGTGTCGCCTTGGACGGCGACGGGACCCTGCGGAGACTCGCCGGTGCGGATGGGAATGGTGCCCTGGCTCAGCACCGTGTATTTGAGGTTCCGCGTAATATCGATGGGGCCCAGGGCGCCGTTTAACGTCGGGACAGGCGCAGTGACGTTGAAGCCCGTCAACTGATCCATCACCAGTTGGTCTTCGCCTTGATCGAGCTGAGTCTGCGGTCCGGTTCCCCACAACGCCTTGGGGACGTTCTGGGTTCCAGCGGCAACAGTCCAAGATCCGAGCTGCGGTTCGGGCTTCCCGTTGATGATTTGGGTGACGTCGATGGTCAGCTCGGCTGTCAGCTTGGTTTGCTGCATCGGGCGGATGTTCAGGAGATCACCGGACTTGAGCAAGGACGTTCCCTGACTGCTGCTGGTGACTACCTGCAGCTTGGAATTCGGGACAAACGCCGTGACCGAGAAGAGGAACCCGGCTGGTCGCACGCTCCAGGGCTCCCCGGCACTAAGATCCGTGCCGCCATTGGCGGCAAGGCCTGCGCCGGGAACGATTCGAATCATCTCGGCGGGCTTGGGCAACTGCTTCTGGAAGTCAAGCCAAAGAAGTGGCGGGGGGGTCAGCGTTTCGGTTTCCCCGAAGTTGACCGTGAACGAGATGATGAACCAGTGGACGGTCGCTCGTCCGCCGGTGGGCGGTCCCCACAGCGCAAGACTGGCGCCCAGCTCAACCTCCAGTGTAGTGGTGGTGAAACCCAAGTCGAGGCGGTAGGAAGCTCCTATCGCCACGCCCATATCCACACGGAAGTGGAACGGGTTCCAGTAGATCAGCATGTTGGCCCAGGCCCTGAACCAGGCTTTCAGGTTGCCTTGCTGATAGGTAACGCTGAGTTCGCCGCCCGCCATCCCGGCGGCGGGCGTCAGGGCGAAGTAGGCGGCTCCCGTGATGCTTACTGTGGAATCGAGAGACCACGAGAAACCGACGCGCGGAACTTCAGGATACCAGGGCGCCGGATCGAAGCTGGGATGATAACCGCCGAGGGTGATTACGAAATCATAGGGATGCTGGCTCGGCGGAAACCACATGAAGAACGCGAATCCACCGGTGAGCCGGCAGGCAGGGTCCAGCAGATACGAGTTGGGGCTGAGTAGCGCTAACAGCGAGAACACGCCTTCTTCGGGATCGAACACGATCTCGAGTTGCAGTTCGACATTGGCGTAGGTGACCGTGCCGGTGAGCGGGAGTCTGGCCCGCGAGAGGCCGAGAAGCGCCATGAGCAGCCGCTTGCCGAACTGCACCAGCAGCATGGCGTTGCTCGCTACCACTTGGAACGAAGTGAACTGGATGCCGACGGCGAACCAATATTGGCCGATCTGATGGCTGATCCACGGCGTTTTGCCATCCAGACCCTTGATCAATACGTCGATGACTTGCGTCGGGCTGGCGCCCTTGCCGCCGATTTTGCTGGGGTCCTGTGCGCCCGCTACCAGGGGGAATTGATAAATTTCGCTTACGGCCGGAACGCGGAGCGAGGAGTTGTAGCCGAATCCTCCGGCCAGGCCGGTGACGAAAAATACCGGCGGTCCGCCGAATGCCCCTGTGGCCTGAGCGAATATGAACATCGAAGGTACGCCCGACATGCTGGCGTAATCGCCGATCGCCGACAGTGAGAACTTCGTCGCGCGAATCACCGCGCCGCCGGCATACTCCCAGTCGATGCCGGGCCCAGGATGAACTTTGTAGAATGCGCCGCCGATTTCCAAACTGGCGGAGCGGAAATCGAGGCCCAGCCCGTCCAGGGTGAACTGTGGAGAGAAAGTGCGCAGCGGCGACCCGACGCCCGCCCCTAGCAGGTCAATCGTCAGGCCGCCGGCGCTGAACGACGTATCCAGTACGAACCACAGCACCGATTCCTGATACTTGACGCCCAGGCGTTTGAACGTCAACGGACCGACCGACTTCTGGACGTTGAACCAGGTAACGCCGTCGGATTTGGCACCGGGCGTGGAGGGGACCGCGCCGCTGGTATCGCCGCCCGGTTTCCCTTCGACTGAGCTCTTCTCCGGAGGCATGCCTGTGGCGCTCTCGCCGCCCATCCCGATACCGATGGGAATCGTGTAAGTCCCGAGGCTGATCACGAACGAGGCATTTACCGTGGATGCCATGCCTTGGTCCGGCACGGCCGGGTAATTGCCGACGATGGTTTTCAGCTTCTTCGCTTCAGCCTCAGTGATTACAGAGGACGCCACCTGGACTTTGAGGTCGCGAATCTCGACGCGCTCGAGCGCCGAGAGCGCCTGGCCGACCAGAGGGAGATTTGTCAGGTCGATCGGTTTTTCGACATTGACGCCGCCGAAGAAAACAACCGATGCCGGCGAGGGCGGATCGGGTTTGAAGACCACCACGTCGGCTTTGCCGTAGTTGGCTGAATCGGCCCCGGCGAAGAAGATGCTGTCGGTGATGTCATAAGCCACGTCGATCGCGCGGAGACCCAGGTCGAGCTCGGAGGGGATGCCGAGCGAATCATATCCAAGCGAAATGGCGATGTTGTTCAGATCGAGAGGATTGGCAGCGTCACTCCATCCGGCTTTGATCTGAGTTTTGTTGTCAGCGTTGGTAATCTCTCCGGTGATGCTGACCGTGGAGAAAAGAAACGCGATGCTGACGTCATAGGTGAACGGTTGGAGGCCGAGGTCTACAAAGAGGTCGAAGTCTACCGGCTTCTCGCCGACCGTGAAGCCCCCAGCAAGCTGATAGGTCATGGTCTCCGCGGTCACATCCAGCGTGAATACCATCAAGTTCAACGTGAATCCCGAGAGCGCGTTGCTGAACCACGGGTCTGGCGATGGACCTCCAAAGGACGTGACGATTTTCTCGACCCAAGCGGCTGCCGTGAGATTCGGTCCCGACTGCAAGACCAGGCTGAGTTGCAATTGCGGAATTAGAATCGCGCCGGCGAACGTGATCTTGTCGCCTCCGGACGCGCCGAACATGTCCAGGGTGGCTGAGATGGCCACCGAACTGTCCGCGGCGCCGAACGGATCGAGCAACGTCCAATTGACGTAAAAATCCGACACCACCAGGTTTTTGTTTCCGGGGATCGGATGCCATGGCTTCAGTGTTCCGACGCTCAGAGAGGTGCTCAGGATCGAGAACTTCCCGAGAGAGAATTGCACGCCGTAGGAGCGCAAACCGAAGGTCTGCAAGAACGGAAGCAGTTGCTTCGCTGGTTCCTGGGCGAAGAATTCATCCCAGGATTTGCCTGCCATCCAGCGGCCGATGTTGTTCAGAGAAGTTGAGGTGTCGGTGGCGGGAACGATCACCAACGAGAGCATCGGTGATTCGTCCACCAGAGGCAGCTGAAAAATGGTCTTCAGCGAGACCGTTTGATCGGCGGCATCAGCGAGATTTGCTATCGCGCCGACGTACATAAGCCCGTAGGGCTGGAACGGGTCGGTGGATCCCGCCGGGCGGCCGTAATTCATCGACAAGCCGACATACGGCGAACCCACCTGCAGCGCCGTGAGATCGAGCGTGGGCACGCCCAGGCTGCCCTCCAGGCTGAAGACCGGCCCGTAGGGAGATTGTGCGATCAATCCTTTCATGGGCTGCAGTTGTGGCGACTTCTCCAAAGTTGCGAGCAGATCGTTTACCGCCGCGAGGATGTTGGTAAGCCCAAATGCCGATTGGAAATTCAGCCCGGCGCTCAGTCCCGCGGGGGGCTGTGCGGGTGCAAATACCAAAATGAAAACAGGTGAGCTGAAGGGGATCGCGTCAAACGGCCATCCAATCAGGTTGGGAAAGCTGGTGCTGAAGACCCAGGTGAGATTGCCGCCGCCATACTTTTGTGTGAGGCCGATCTCGAGCTCGGCCTGGAATACCGAACCCACCTGGCTGATGGTCGCGGTCACGGTTTGATTCGCCAGGTTCAGAAATGAATCCGAACCCTGAGCCGGTATTCCGGCGGGAAAACTGAGGCTGTTGCCGGCAGGATCCGGAATATCTGCCGCTTTGGCGTTCAGCAGGACGTTGCCCTGCGTGCGAAGCAGGCTGGATTTGACCAGATCCCCAAACGCAGATCCGCTCCCCAGCAGCGTGTCGTCGATGGTGACGATTCCGCTGCTTGAAGCCTGGTTCCGTAGCGTTTGGGCGATCTGCTGGAGCGTCATAGCGTCGGAGGAGGCCCGTTAAACGACATAAACGATGCCGATATGGTCGCTGGTGCCCGGAACGGGTCCCACATGTCCGAAGTTCTGCTGCCTCCGAAAGCAAAGGTTCCGGACGTCCGGTGTGATATTCTTGATCTCATCTAGCGATAAATACATCACCCGATTGGCCCCCGGCCACGGTACCCGGTCCAGGAACGCGTACTGTGGTGTGTTGGCTGCGAATGCCCCGCGCCCGGCTAAATTATCAAGCCCCTTGGGGTTGAGATAATCGTTCCACTCGGCAGGTTTGCTCCCGGTGATCCGTCGGTACATGCTTGGCATGTCTCGATTGTTTACCCTTGGCTTTCTTTCTCGGCTAAAGAGAGGCACGATGCCATGCTGCTCCTGGATATCCCTCAGGTAATTGGTGCCCCCCTTTTTCAAGTAGTCGACATTGTAATCCCCTACAATCAAGATCACTTCATTTGGCGCGATGTTGTAACGGGCACGGCTAAAGTATTCTGCCAACCTCGTCAGCGCAGTGCCGGCCGAGGCGCCTTGCGGCGGGAGATGAACCGAGACCAGCGAAATGATACGGCCAGGGGGGGCGACTTCTGTAAACTTCGTAAGAAACGGACGTCGACAGCCCGTTCCATCGAACAAGACCTCGGACCCCTGATAGAAGAATTCGTACTGCCCTGCGAAGTTGTTCCCCGGAGGCAGCACATTGTTCCAGGGGGCCGGGTAATTCTCGGTGACTACGCCTACGCCGGCGGGTACGGCGATCTTACGCGGATCGTTGTTTGGATAGGTATTCGGATTGGCGCTGCTGGGCCAGACGTAGGGGCCGATAAAGTTAACCTGGTTGTGGTTGTAGAAAACACTGATGCCTTCGGTGTATGCGCCGTCCCTGTGAATTTCCAGGAGGTCTGCTCCTTCCTCCGCTTCCATCTGTTGCACCTGGAGCCTGTCCACGAGCTTGAGCGGCGGGACAAGATACCAGTTGGCGTTGTTCGTCCGGTTGCGAATCAGCGTCAGAAGACTTTGACAACCCGTGGCGCCGGCGCTCTCGATGAGGCTGCCCTTCACGCCTTGCCCGCTGATAGTCTCGATAACGACCACAATGTCAGCCTGCGAGAACGTGATGTTGGTGAGGATATAGTTTAGCTTCCCATGGCTGACGTCGAAGTCCGGCAACCTGTTGCCTTGGGGATCGTACACGGGTTCGGTGCCACTCAACCCCGGGGTAATTTTTCGCGATGTGAAGTTTTGGATGTTCCAGACGAGCAAATTGGTGGGCATATACTTCCTCTTGCTGTAGTGCCAGCGTAATCTCGACCATTCAGGAAAATGCATCCAGGACAGCTCGCGGAGGATACCACGTACATGGTAGAGTACTGCAAGCTATTTCTTATAATTTTTTATTGCGCTGCGTTGCTGATTAGGATTAGGGTCGCGCAGGTGGTGAATAGTTAAATGACTATTACAGTTTCTGAAACCTCCGGCACGCTTCTCGATTACGGCATCAACACGGAACCGGCGCCGTTGGAAACGACACTCTCAGCGGCCGATACGGCTGAAAGTGTAATCCAACTTGTTGTTTCTAACGGATCGGATGACCCAATTTGGTGCAAGCAAATAACATTCACGTTGCCCGTCGGCACCGCAGCCTCGGATTTGTGCGATGCAGGCGCGGCGGCCCAAATCAAGTTCCTGAGCGCGAGCTCCGGATGGAGCCTTGCATCGCCCAGTGCGGGTGTTTTTGTGGCGACGCCGGCTGGTAGCTCATTCGAGCAAGTCACGGCGACCGGGCTGGCGATTACTCTGTATCACATTCAAGTGAATCAGCAGGTGGGCACCTTTTCGCTCTGTGTTCAGGAGCAAAGCAGCAACGACGGCACGAATTACAGCACTTACACGGCCATGTACAAGCTATCGAAATTTCCAGCGGGATTTTACGTCAACAATTTTGCCGCCAGTTCCCCCATGGTTTCCAATGGCGGCTCCGTTACGCTCACCTGGAACGGTTCCAACAACGCGACTTACACCATCCTTTACGGACAGACTTCCGTGGATGTCAGCAATCAGCGGAGTTGGAAGACGCCTGGCCTTCACGCGGACACGTGTTTCATTTTGCGGGCGTCCGCCCAGCAGAACGGTGAGACCGTGGACACCTATCTGAACCTTGCTGTGAATGTGCAGAACCCGGAGCTCACCGCGACTTCCCTCGGCATTGGTAACACCGACCCAAAAAACAAACTTCATATCGGTGCCGGAGAAAGTACTATTGCTAACGATAGAGTTAGTGTGGTTATCGCTACCAAAGGGATTGATACCGGGATAGCTATCGCTCAGGAAGGTGGCGCACAAGGTCCCGTAAATCTTCTCGTGCAGGCATCGGGGGCCGGCGCTTATATTGGCACGACGTCAAACCACCCTTTGGTATTGAGAACAGCTGATGCCGATCGAGCTTCAATCGACAAAAATGGCGATGTCTGGATGGCCGGCACACTGACAGCGAAGAAATTTACGGGTGAGGGCGCGCTCGTAAAGGGCATGATCGTGATGTGGTCCGGGAAGGCAAACGAAATCCCTGCCGGTTGGGCGCTCTGCGACGGCACCAACGGAACCCCTGACTTGCGCGATCGGTTCATTCTGGGAACCGCAGATAGTTTTGAGAGTCCCACCGATAAGAAGCGATTCGGAGGGCAATCCGCGCACACGCACACGATGCAGAATGCCGGCGAGCACAGTCATGGAATGAACTATAATGGGAGCTGGTCTCTCAATCTTTCTATGGGCTCCACAGCGATGGATAACGCCGGTATTCATACTCATGCAATAGATGCGACTTCCGTTCTTCCGCCTTATTACAAAGTGGCTTTTATTATCAAGGGGGAATAGGGGACGGCCGAGCGCCGGGATAAAACGCCCATGGTACGCAGTTTTTCGAGATGGGGATGGTAAACAGTTGTGGCGTCGTTTGAATGTCCAAGACCGGAAGAGCGCGGCCAGAGTAGCAGATCTTCCAGGATTATGGTCCGGAATCGAGATTCGCTGACGAGAAGGAATCTCGGTCTGCAGGGATTCTTCGAAAATAGAAAAATGGAAACGCGCTAGTATGGAGCCACTCGTTAATTTTTCCACCTCGGCACGAGCGTCTCGGCGTACGGGAGCATACGCAGCCTGCCTCGACGAAGCCTTGGCGAAGTCGGGTCCCGCGTGTAGGCTCGACCAGTTGAGCTCTGCTCGAGCATCGGTGGCACGTCGGCGGAATGAAGTTGGCCCGCTCGAGCTAGCAAAGCCTCTATCTACTTCGGAAGCCTTACACGCGAGAGGCACCTTCGCCGAGCCTTCGTCGCCCCAAGCGCGTATGGTCCTTTACTATGTCGCGGCATGAGCTGGGCGTCCGCAGGCCACACCCCTTGTCCGCAGACAGAACCTCATCTCCAAAAGCCATTCCAGAGCGCTGCCAAGGCGCTTAAATAGCAGATCTCCTGCTCAACCAACGGTTATTTTGGACAGCACCGTAGTAACAAAGGCTTGGGGTCAGCCCTTTACTTATACTTATGACACAAATGGTTGTATAAGCGAGTATGTCACGGCCAAGTAGGAGATCACCACACTCGGGACTGCAGTCGGCTCCGAGAGGAACGTTCCTAAAAAACGGAGGGTGCATAACTGAATGGCATAGCTCATGGCTTCACTGCCGGTGCCCGCCGCTGAGCTGCTGCGCGAAGCGGCTTCGTCCAATTAGGTAAGGAAGGGTTGGCCGGCTTCAAAAGACAGGCGCGTCTCAGCAAGCCTTGCTTCAGCAATCACTTGGAAATGCGGCTCATCCTGAAAGCTCTCCCAGTCGCCACCCCACTCAAGCCCCTGCAGTTTTCTGATGGCACCTGCCTTCTGGTACAGGGTCGACTCTGGGATGTAGTCGCTGTCACGAAACACACCCAGATCCCAGGCCACTCCGAAGTTGTGGTTGCTTTGGCCGCCGTGGGCTTTAGTCACAATACGGCCTGGCCTACAAGGCCGTCTTTGAGCTTTATTAGCTGCTTAACAAGATGATGAATATTAGTCGACGGATTCTCGTGCACCGATTTCAAATCCCCGCCGTAGTAGTCTTCGAGTTGCTGTGCGTGCGCAATTGCAGTGGCAGTCTTATCCCGGAGCGTCCCATGAATCGATTTGTCCGCTTTGTCGTATTTTTTGCCGAGTCTATCCGCGCGGCTTAGTTCGCTTGGCAACTCATCACGTTCAATCGCGGTATTGCGGTAGCAAAAATGGAGCAGATACCACAACTCGAAGCATTGATTAGCCCAGATCACTTCGACGTCACCAAATCCTTTAGCTAGCTGGAATGCCTTATCATAATTCTCTTTCGGGAAGCTGTTTCTATCGATCACACACCAGATATAGGCGTACGGTGTCCTATCGTAGATTGCTTGCTCTCGCAGTTTTAGTGCCTTTTGGACGAGAAAACAGGTGTTTCCCGCACCCCCTTCAGTCACAACTTCCGCATATTCAACGGGAATATTGAAGCCGCGTAAGTAATATACAGAACTCTTCTCATCTTCGCAG
>Ga0213877_10000114_pt1 | contig 10868 bp, 10 predicted proteins | sample VelepicoBEBS_R01_FD_160112 | JGI IMG/M metagenome (GOLD analysis project Ga0213877, IMG submission 160112) | Vellozia epidendroides bulk soil microbial communities from rupestrian grasslands, the National Park of Serra do Cipo, Brazil - BS_R01 | ecosystem: Environmental > Terrestrial > Soil >...
CTCAGCGTTTCATATCCCAACCTACCTGTTTCTCGCGCTCGTCGTTGCGATGTTCCTTGGGCTTACCAACAGCTGTGACGATATTATCAGAGACCGCGCTATCCTGCAGCGGGAGAGGAATTTAAACATTCAACTCCCCTACTATGTGCTCTCTAAGTTTTTCACGTTGTCGCTTTTCGCCGTGGTTCAGTGCGTACTCTTCCTATTGATCGGCGATAGCATCCTCGAGATTCGCGGCATGTTCTGGCCTAATCTATGGTTTATGGGCACAACAGCCGTTGCGGGCGTTGCAGGCGGGCTGTTGATCTCAGCTCTCGTGAATGATGCTAAAACGGCGGCTAACATTGTGCCGCTGGTCCTGATCCCACAGATCATTCTTGGCGGCGCCTTAATCAAGTACGAGGAGATGAATCGGAACCTGGATTTTATCTATGTCCTTACCCGGGATCGTGCGGCAAAGGAGCATCGGACAGCCGGTACTCATTTCCAGCCACAGGACGTTGAGGTTCCACTGGTCTGCCAACTGATCCCGATGCGCTGGTCCTACGAGGCGATGGTGGTAGCTCAAGCAAAACTGAATCCTTTCACGCGTCGGCAGGATATCCTTACCGATATGATCGAACAACTAGCGAAAAAGAGAACACTGAGCCCTGCAGAGAGCGATCGTCTTGACGATTTAAAGGATACTCTCGCCATTCTATCCGGACTCGCTGGTGACAACACAGGACAAGTAAAGAGCAAGTTGCGTTCTATCGATCGCGTGATCGGCGGTGCTCCAGTGGACCGCAAAGAATTAGATACAGGCGGTGACAAAGTCACCGCCGAACAACTTTTCCAGAACCAAAAGATCACAGACATGCTCACGGACGCGCAGATGAAACAGAAGGACTATACTTCTGGTGCTCGGAACGTATTCTTTGGGCCGGAGAAGAACTATTTCGGGCAGAAAATCAATATATTTGTATTCGACTCCTGCGTGATTAACGGCTTTACCGTGCTATTCCTGGTCCTGCTATTAGGCAATCTCCGTCGGCAATTGCGCACCGCGTAGATATAGATTGAGTCCTTCAGGACTTGTAGTATGCTGCCGATTCAACGTACCGACGCTGCGCGATCTGCGTTGCCGGCGAGCCACACGAGGGGAAAAGTGCAAAGTAGGAGATTTTCCTAGCCCCAGCCCTTCCAGCTCCTACTAGCATCACGGCACTCGTCGGATTGATATAGTCGAGCGGGCTGTCCGATATTATAGGATGAACGCGGAATTTGTATGGAGGCGATTGGATGAATTCGATGAATTGCCGGGGAATGGCGCAATTATTGTGATCGCAAATGACGAAGACCCCCTCCGCTGGGCATGGCTGCCGATAGATTCTAGCCGGGAGGACGTAGAGAAGGCATTTTCTCGCGGCTATTGCTGGTATGGACCGGCAGTGTGCCAAGCGACCATAATGGCGGAGGGCACGATAATCGATCAGTGGCAATTCGCGGTTGAGCCTTTCGTTCACGAACTTGCGTAATAGAGAGCTGGCTGGCACCGGCAGCCGCGAATCTCGGTGCTTCAAACCCACCGGCGTTGGAGAGTCTCGAGGCAGAGACTCAGGCGTCGCCGGCCTGGGCATCTTGATGTTCTCGCGCAATCAAAATTCATACATGCTAGACTGGATATCATAGCAACTATGAATGTATCAGTTGCATGGATGTATGCCGCCCTCCCCGGAAACATCTTCCCAGGCCGGATCGTTAGGGGCACAAACTCCTCACGACCTAACGCATCCCTCCTTGGCGCCAACGGATGAGCAATCATGGACATTCTGCGGGTAGCGATCCATCTCCGTTGGTGGAAAATTTAGAAAATTTGTGGACCTCCATGCGAAGAAGTGCTCACAACGAAAACAAAGAAAAGATGAGTGCTAGAGAACCATCGTTTCGGCCCGGCCGTGAAGTGATTGCTTGAGCCGATAAGACCCACTTGGCAATAAAACAATGACCGGGCGACGGCTTGCTTAAGTATCGACAACAGATTGGAGGGATTGTTCATGAACATTGGTGCACTGCTGCCGCGTCACGCCCGCTACCGCCCTGACCATCTGGCGCTGGTGGTGGGCGACCAGCGGCTGACCTACCAAAAACTGAACGCTGTAGTTAACCGCCTGGCGAACGCCCTGCTGGCCAACGGCATCACCAAGGGCGAGAGGATCGCCACTGTTCTGCCCAACTGTCTGGAGTTGATGACCGCCTACTGGGCTGCGGCCAAAACCGGCATCGTCATTGTCCCCATGAGCACTCTGCTGCAGGAAGGTGGACTGGCGACCCTGCTGCGGGATTCCGATTCGGTCGCCGTGCTCGCCGAGGCGCCCTTCGCCCAAACCCTGGACCGGATTCGCGGCGAGCTGCCGGCACTACGGGTTGACCGCTTCGTGCTGGTGGGCTGTCAAGGGGAGGCACCGCCGGGTTTTCGTACCTATGAGGACTTCACTGGCGGGGCCTCCGAAGATAATCCTCCGGATCCCGGCCTGACTGACGCGGACGTGTACAACATTATGTACTCCAGTGGCACCACGGGCGCCCCCAAGGGCATCGTCCATTCTCACTACGTGCGCGCCATGTACTGCACGCTGTTCGCTTCGGCCTGGCGGATGACGCCGGAGAGCGTGGTCCTGCACGCCGGCGCCATTGTTTTCAATGGTGCCATGCTGGATCTGATGCCCTGGATGTACCTGGGCGGTAAGTATGTGCTGCACGAGGCATTCAACGCGGAGCGGGTGATCCGGGATATCGAACGGGAACAGGCGACCCATATCGTAATGGTGGCACCCCAGATTGTCGCGGTGCTCAACAGTCCGGCCTTCACTCCCAAGGCACTGGCATCCCTGGAGATGATCCACAATGTCGGCGCCCCGCTACCGCTGGAATACAAGCATCGACTGAATGAATTGTTGCCAGGCCGGTTTTATGAGCTCTACGGGCTGACCGAAGGTTTCGCCACCGTGCTCGACAAGCATGACGCCATGCGCAAAGTGGGGTCAGTGGGAGTACCACCGTCCTTCTTTGAGATGCGCATCCTGCGGGCGGACGGCACGGAGTGTGCCCCTGGCGAGGTGGGTGAGATCTGCGGCAAGGGCCCCATACTGATGGTGGGTTACTATAAACGTCCCGACCTAACCGAAAAGGCCATTATTGACGGCTGGCTGCACACCGGCGATGCCGGTTATGTGGATGAGGACGGCTATCTCTTCCTGGTCGACCGGATCAAGGACCTGATCATCACCGGCGGAGTCAATGTTTATCCCAGGGACATTGAGCAAGTGATGATCCAGCATCCCGCGGTGGCCGAAGTGGCCGTGTTTGGAGTTCCCGACGAAAAATGGGGAGAAACACCGGTGGCTGCCGTCGTTCTGCACCCTGGAGAGACGATCGAACCCGAACCGTTGAAGCAATGGACCAACGGCCGGGTGGACGCCAAGTTTCAGCGGGTCAGCGACGTTATCATCATGAACGTCTTCCCCCGCAACGTAGCAGGTAAGGTGCTCAAGCGGGAGATGCGGGACAGTTACCCGAGCCGGCGGAGCTCCTGAACACGTTGCATCCGCGAATTAAAGATCTTTGACAGGCGCGTCGGAGCTCGCGTGCTCCCTGGCTTGAGTGCTCGTGCTGGTTCAAAAACTATTATTAGCGTAAATCCAACATCAAGGCACACTGTGCGGACGCCACCGAAAAGGCGGTGGATATGAGCCACCCAATTTAGCACTCGGATCTCCAAACATGACCAATCCTGTATATGCGCTCAATCTTTTCGACATTGCAGACCGCGACGAGTACCTTGCCTACTCTCGGCGTTCAGCCAAGGAGGTTCAGGCCCACGGTGGACGTGTCATAGCGCTCGGCAAGTTCCGCAGCGCGGTGACCGGGGACTTCGAGCCGCGCACCGTGATGATCCTTGTCGAATGGAGCTCGAAGGCGGCCTTCGACAGCTATTGTAACGATCCAAAAATCGCCGACTTGCATTCGCACCGCGAAAGGGGAGCCAGCAACTACGTCTGGCACCTCTTCGACAAGCTCGAAGACCTGCGGCCGATACTTAAATGGGGTAAAGACACGAAAGGGGAAGTATTCCGTTAACGGAAGAAATTCCCCTTTCGTCAAACCTCCCCTACCAGGTGCGGCGTGCGTCAACTAGTCACGCGGATCATTAGTTACTAAAATAACCGAAACCACCGGCATAACGTAAAATTGGAATCGATTGCTTTAACCACTTTCCGAACCCTTCGACATCGGGACGCCATTCCTCGGGTAACTGCTCGGCGGTTGGCGGTCGATTCTTCTCGATCCAATCCGCCATCGCCTTACAGGTTCCGTCCGTCAACCCATAGTCAGAAGAGATTCCGGCATTCTTCTCGAAAAAATCTACTACGAGATAGAGAAACATGTTGGAGAAGTACAATGCCCCTTCCTCCTCTACGACGCCAATTGCCCGTATCGCTTTCCAATATTCTTCGGTCGGGTTTCTAGGATATATTTTCCATAACATAAATCATCCTTCCGGCTCGGCGGCCGTCAGTCGTCTTAGTGCGTTAATTTTGCGAAATTGACGAGCAGTTACATCCATCCGGCACGATGTAGGTCGTCAGCATGAACGCTCAATACTTCACGGCTGAGCCGAAACGATCTACGAGTTCCGTCCAGCCAGCTATGATTTTTGCGTTCGTGTTCATGGCGCTGTGAACGTTGACCCGCAGGGCGGTCAGGGAGCTTTCGATCAGATCCTGCACACGACGCTGCGCATCGGTCGGCGAGGTGGCCTGGTAGACGTTCAGCGTTTTTTCGAACAGATCAATCGTCTGATTGCTCGTGCGGTTGAACGTCTCGACAAAATTTTCCATACGCTCGCGAGCCTTCGGGAAAGCGTCCGCCGTCATCGATTCGAACTTCGCCTGGAGTTCCTCGGGAGAGCCGAGCTTGGTGAGCAGCTCTTTCCAGAGGTTCACTGATTCCTCTTGCAGTTGAATGCCCGACTTGAGGGCCTTCTCGTAACTGCGCATGGCCTCGTGAAAGAGCTCGCCAATGGCTGCTGACGTTGCTGCGGTTGGCTTTTTGGGTTCTGTAGCACTCATTTTCTTCTCTCTTTTTAAATAATCTCAGCCCGCATTGCAGTGCGTACCGGTCCTACCTTGATTAAAGATTGTCAAATTTTGTCTGTTGGCCTGCCAATCCTGCGAGGCTCCGGCGGCAAGTACATCCAGGATCAATTCAGATAGGTGAAGGGCTTCTGAGGAACTTCGGCGGGTTGCCAGAGAGTGGGATGGGCGTCTCGCCCGTCAGCGCGTGAAACAGAAAAGACGGGCGAGACGCCCGTCCCACACTTTCAGCACCCCTCACCAACGGCTCATTTAAAAGATTGCCGGCTCATGCTAATTCCTTGGAATCAGGATGTCTAAGGTTGGTCGTAGACTCCTAATGCGCAGCCGCAAGCTCCGCGCCGGCAGGCCGCCGCGACGGCCTCCTGAACAGGAAAACCAGCGGAATGCAGAGCAGGCAGACAATTACCAGCAATCGAAACTGGTCGATGTAGGAAAACAGTGAAGCTTGCTGCTGCAGCGTCTGGTAAATGAGCCCATAGGCGTCATTGTGTGCGGCAACCGAACCAACTTGCGGGGTGAGTGTCCGCTGCATTTGCGCAATCTGATCGTTAAACACCGGATTGTATTGAGACAATTGCCCGACCAGCAGCGCCTGGTGGGTCTGCGCACCTCTCGAAACCAGCGTGGTGATTGCGGAGATGCCAACGCTTCCGCCCAGGTTGCGAAGCAGATTTGTCAGACCCGTTGCTTCTCCCATGCTTTCTCGTGGAACCGTCGCCATCGAAAATGTCGTCATGGGCACGAAGATGCACGTGATGGCGAAGCCGCTGACGATAATTGGAAATACTATGTTAACCGGGGCAATGTCGATCGTCAGGTCCCCAAACATGTACATCGTCAGCGCCAGTAGCACAAACCCACCGCTGATCCAAACGCGCCCATCGATCTTGGGATTAGCGAGAATGCGGCCAGAAATGATGCTTCCCAAAATCGCACCGAAGCCGCGCGGGCTCATGACAAGGCCGGCATTAAATGAAGTGTATGATAGCAGATTCTGAAGAAACAGCGGCAGAGCAGCCGTTGTACCATAAAGGATGGCGCCGATCAGGAACAGCAGCAGGCAACCGATTGCGACGTTCCCGTTGCGCAAGATTCGAAGATTAACAATCGGGTGCTCAACCCGCAGTTCCCATACCAGGAACGCAACAAACCCTAGCGCGGCGCCCCAAGCGAGAGTTCGGATAAATCCCGAGTAAAGCCAATCATCATCCTGTCCCTTATCGAGCATAATCTGCAGGCATCCGATCCAGATCGTTAAGAGTCCAAACCCAATAAAGTCGATGCGACCTGGTCTTGCGCCTTTGAGATATGCAGGGTCCTCGAGCAAGATATAGCAGAGTATGGCCGCAAGAATTCCGATCGGAATGTTAATATAAAAGACCCACCGCCACGAATAATTGTCGGTCAACCAGCCGCCAAGGGTCGGCCCCAGGATCGGGGCGACTACCACTCCGATCGCATAGACCGACATGGCGGAACCCCTTTTTTCCGCTGGAAAACTTTCCAACAGAATCGCCTGTGCAATCGGCTGCAACGCTCCGCCTCCCGCACCTTGAATGATGCGTGCGATAATCAGCATGCCAAGACTGGATGCCAAGCCGCAGAGGGCGGATGAAGCCGTAAAAATCGCAATGCAGGCGATCAGAAAACGCTTGCGGCCAAAGTACCGGCCTAACCACTGTGTCGCCGGCAGTACGATGGCATTGGAAACGAGGTAACTTGTGAGTACCCAGGTTGCTTCATCGACGCTTGCCGACAAATTGCCGGCGATATGATTCAGCGCCACGTTTGCCACGGAGGTATCCAGAACCTCCATGAACGTCGCGAGCATGACTGCAACCGCGATGAACCAGGGATTGACCGGAGGTTTTTCTCCGGCGGAGTGATTCGGCTGTGCTGGCATTTCGTGATCGCGGCGAATGACTAATCCTTCATTCCGCTCGCGGACCGTTTGCTTCCCAGACCGCGTCGCATAATGAATGCTACGCCTACTATTATGACGACCGTGGCAATTCCCACCGCAACCGGCGAATAGTCGACCGACGAGACTCTCACGGTTGGGACCACTGATTCACCCGGACCCAACGGTAAATCTGATTCGGAGTTAATTGGCTCATCGAATAGGATCTTCACGGGCACGCGCTGCACCACCTTGACGTAGTTCCCAGTGGCATTCTGAGGCGGAAGCAGACTGAATCGGGCGCCGCTGCCGGCCTGGATGCTATCGACATGGCCACGAAACTTTTTGCCGTGGAGCGCGTCAATCTCGATTTCAACCTCCTGGCCAGGGCGCATCCGGCGGATTTGGTCCTCCTTAAAATTTGCGGTTACCCAGACATTTTGCGGAACCAGGGCGAACATGGTCTGGCCCGCTTGAACATATTCTCCAGGTTCTACCGATTTTTGTGTGACCCAGCCGTCTTCGGGCGTCACAATGTCTGCATAGGACTGATTCAGCTTTGCCGTTGACAGATTTGCATCTGCTTCGTGGATTTGAGCTGTCACGGATTCAACCAGGCCCTGGTATGCCTCAACTTCGGCGCGGGCTTCGTTTACCAATGCCTCGTCGCTCGATACTTTCTTGTTTGCGGCATCGAGCGTCGCCTTTGCAGATTTCGCCGCAGCCCGGTACTGGTCGAGGTCTTGCGGAGCCACGACTCTGGTTTTGTACAAATCCTGATAACGTTGGAGATCACTTTGCGCCTTGTCGTTCTGGGCAGCGTCGGCAGTTGCGGTCGCCTGATCCGACTCGACTGTTGCCTGTTCAGTTTTAACATGTGCGATGGCCTGTTGAACCGCCGCCCGCGCAGCCGCTGCCTGAGCTTCTGAACTCTGCATCGCAGCCATCTTCTGCCGCGTGGCGGCTACGAAATCCCGAGGATCCAGCTCAACGACTGTCTGGCCCCTGGTCACAGTTTGATTGTCGCGTATATAGACCGATTGAACTCGTCCGGCGACCTTTGCCGAGACAGGGACAATATGCCCGTCAATGAATGCGTCGTCGGTCGATTGGTAGGCCCCAGAGTTGACGATGTAGACAAGTGTTGCGATGACCGCGGCTGAAAAAAGTATAGCCGCCAGGACCGTCATCAGGACGCGTCTGGCAGATCGCCCGCCGATTTTCGTACGGCGTGGACCCGGTTTCGCGGCGGGTTCACTCGTTGCGGGACGAACCGGGGGTGCTACTTCTGTTCGCTGTGGCATAAACTCGTTTCCACTTTCTCTTCGCGGCCGGCTTCCATCCCGCGCACAAAAATATCGGCAACAGTCGCTATGTACTGGTCCGGCGAGTAATTGGTCGGCAAGTAGGCGCCGTGTCTCAGCATCCCTGCGTACAGCGCATTCTTAAATGCATCGAGCGTGCACTCAATGTTAAGATCGCTTCGGACAACACCGGCGCGCTGCGCGTCGCTGAGAATATCGATCAGTCGTTCGCGGACCGGTCGTATGACATCGGCAATCATCGTTTGCATCGACTTGGGAAGAATTTGTCCCTCGGCCAGAAAGGCGCGGGCGATGCCTTTCTTTTTTTCCACGTGATCATAGAAATACCGCGCGTAGTTTGCCATGTTCTCCCGAAGGTTCTCCCTCCAGGAGAAAAACGTGTCGAGAACCTCGACTTCCGAACACATCCCTCTCTTGAGGACTGCGCCAAGTAATTGTTCTTTGCTCCTGAAGTGCCGGAAAAGCGTTACTTCATTGACGCCGGCCTTCTGCGCGATTTTTCGGGTCGTTGCGCCTCGGATTCCATCTTTGGAGAAGGTATGAAGCGCAGCATCGAGTATGCGTTCCCGGGTCCGATCACGGGAGGAGCCGGCCACGCGTTTGCGATCGACAGAAGCGGCCCTCGTATGCATGCAAGTACTTACTTGCAAATGTGAAAGAGTGCAAGTGCAAGTTGCGCCCTCCCAAGCTCGATTCCCGCTTTGGTTCAACAGCGCTCTGTGTTATGTTCCGGCCCCGATGACTCCGACTCGACACGCTTTGCTTCAGCGCGAAACGGCGGAAACCTTTGTCTCTATCGACCTTACGATCGACGGTTCCGGGGCATCGTCGATCAAGACCGGAATCCCATTCTTCGACCATATGCTCGTACTGCTCAGCCGGCATAGCTTGTTCGATCTGAAGATAGATGTGCGCGGCGATCTGGAGGTCGACTCACATCATACCGTCGAAGACACGGCCATTGTCCTTGGAAAATGTCTTGCCGAAGCCCTCGGCGATAAGACTGGCATACGGCGGTATGGGGCGGCGTTGTTACCTATGGATGAGACGCTCGTACAAGTCGCGCTCGACTTGAGCGGTCGAGCTTACCTGCATTATGATGCGTCCTCAAACACGGTATCGGTGGGACAATTTCCGTTTGAGCTGGTGGAAGAATTTCTCCGAGCGTTTGCTTCGAACGCTCAACTCAATCTCCATGTGGACGTTGTCCGCGGCCACAACAGCCACCACATTGTCGAAGGAATCTTCAAAGGACTGGCAAAAGCCTTGGACCAGGCCTGTCAAATCGATAGCCGCGTTTCCGGAATACCCAGTTCAAAAGGAAAGTTGTGACAGTACGACCAAGAACTGGTTTGATTGATTACGGCTCCGGCAACCTGCGCAGCGTTGCAAAAGCGCTTGAGGTCGTCGGTGCGGAACCGCAACTGATTCTGGAAGGTGCAATCCCCGGCAACCTCGACGCGCTCGTGCTGCCGGGTGTCGGCTCATTCGGCGATTCAGTGCGACAATTGCAGGAACGGGGGCTGTTTCAACCCGTAAGGGACTGGCTGGTGAGCGGCAGGCAGTTCCTGGGCATTTGTCTCGGCTACCAGCTTTTGTTTCGAGAAAGCGAGGAATCCCCGGGAGTCGAAGGTCTGGCGTTGTTTAATGGCATAGTGCGGCGATTCGAATCCAGCGACATCAAAGTTCCGCACATTGGTTGGAACCGGCTCACGTGGACCGGCACCGCACTCGCCCGATTTCCAGGATTGCCTCTCGATCCGTTCGTTTACTTCGTCCACTCTTACTATCCGGTGCCTGAAAGCCGGTCGATCGTTGCAGCTACAGCGGCGCACGGAGAGGAGTTTGCCGCCGCAATCATCACCGAAAGTGTATTCGCAACCCAGTTTCATCCCGAGAAAAGTCAGGAGAACGGGTTGGCAATTCTGCGTCAGTTTGTTAGTTCACTAGCATGATTATATTACCGGCGATCGACCTGCTGGACGGGCAGGTGGTGCGTTTACGCGAGGGGAGGCTCACGGATAAGACAATCTACTCCCATGACCCGCTGGGATTTGCCAGACGCTGGGAGGAAGAAGGCGGGAACTGCCTGCACGTCGTAGATCTGAATGCGGCGTTTACCGGCGAGCCGAAAAATATCGAGATTATCAAGCGCCTCGTCCGCAAGCTGAATATCCCTGTGCAAGTCGGAGGCGGAATACGATCACCGGAAGCTGCAACGACATTCATTGATGCGGGAGTTGCCAGGGTTGTCCTGGGAACGGGGGCGGTCGACAGCCCTATCCTCCTTGAAAGTCTCGTAAATCGATTTGGAGGCGACCGAATCGCAGTCAGTGTCGATGCCCGAGACGGTCACGTAGCGATTCGTGGCTGGACGGAAATCACGGCCATTAACGTTTTTGATTTTATTCGGTTAGTGGAGAAGATCGGAGTTCACACGATCATTTTCACGGACATCGCCACAGATGGCACGTTAATGGGGCCGAACTTTGCGGCTCTGGAGAA
>Ga0213877_10000116_pt1 | contig 10864 bp, 9 predicted proteins | sample VelepicoBEBS_R01_FD_160112 | JGI IMG/M metagenome (GOLD analysis project Ga0213877, IMG submission 160112) | Vellozia epidendroides bulk soil microbial communities from rupestrian grasslands, the National Park of Serra do Cipo, Brazil - BS_R01 | ecosystem: Environmental > Terrestrial > Soil >...
CTACGCCCTTTTTCCCCATCTCAACGTTTTCGACAATATAGCTTTTGGACTGAGTCTGCAGGGAGTTCCTAAAAAGGACATTCGGAAGCGCGTGGAGCGTGTAGCTGCTCTCTTGCACCTTGAGACCTTGCTTGACCGGAAACCGAAACAGTTATCCGGCGGTCAGCGGCAGCGCGTTGCGATCGGGCGTTGCATCATTAAGCAGCCTAAGCTGTTTCTGTTTGATGAGCCTCTTTCGAATCTCGACGCAAAGCTGCGTGTGCGGATGCGTGTCGAACTATTAAATCTGCATTACGACACGCAAAATACGGTCGTCTACGTGACGCATGATCAGGTTGAGGCTATGACAATGGCAGATAAAATTGTCGTTCTGCAAGATGGCCGGATCGAACAGGTCGGTTCACCGATGGATTTGTATGAGCATCCGGCGAACAAATTTGTGGCCGGCTTTATCGGGTCGCCTCAAATGAATTTCCTGGACGGGCGCGTCACTAACGCGGGTTCTTCCGGGATCGTCTTGATGATTGAGGGCGTTGGCAAATTGGAATTGCCCCTGATTGCCGAGTCGATCAGCGCGGACCGCGTTCTGACTGTCGGTGTCAGGCCAGAGCATGCGGAATTGGACGGCGCTTACGGGAAAGTCGTTATTCCGGGGATAGTAGATGTTGTTGAGAATCTTGGCGGCGAGACCTATCTGCACGTCGAGGTGGCGCCTCAAGTTCCGCTGGTCACGGTCAAACTCCATGGATCGCGCAGTCCCGGCCGTGGCGGCCGCGTCAAGCTATATTTTCCTCCAGACAAGATCCATTTATTCGACGCGGACGGCTCCGCCGTGCCTGCCGTTTACAAAGCGAAATCCGAAGACAAATAACGCCGGACCAGGAGTCACCGATGAGTACGATTGTCGACAAATTACCAAAAACGATGCCGGCCGTCGTTGCGCATGGGCCGCACGATTATCGGCTCGAGGAACGAGCGGTTCCCCGGCCTGGAGCCGGAGAAGTCCTGCTCAAAGTTGAATCCACAGGCGTCTGTGCCAGCGACATCAAATGCTATTTGGGCGCGCCGCTATTCTGGGGCGATAAAAACAGGCCTGGTTATTGCCAGGCGCCGGTGACGCCCGGGCACGAGTTTGTGGGCGAGGTCGTCGGCCTAGGTGACGGCGCTGCGGAACTTTACGGGCTCAAAATCGGTGATCAGGCCGTCAGCGAACAGATAGTTCCTTGCTGGAATTGCCGATACTGTAAATCGGGCGCGTATTGGATGTGCAGCGTCCACGATATTTATGGGTTTCGCCAGCGAACTTATGGCGCCTGGGCCGACTACATGATCTTTCCCGCAGGCGCCCTGAATTACAAGGTCCCGGAAACCATACCTATGCACCATGCGGTGTTCATCGAGCCACTGGCCTGCTCGATCCACGCTGTGGAGCGAGGTGACATCAAATTTCAGGATACGGTCGTCATTGCCGGATGCGGTCCGCTCGGATTGGGGATGGTGGCGGCCGCGAAAATGAAAGGACCGGAGCGGCTTATCGCGCTGGACCTGAGCGATGAACGGCTCGAGGTCGCCAAGAGCACGGGCGCTGATATCGGGATGAATCCAAAGAAGGAAGACGCGATACAGAAAGTTCTCGATCTGACCGATGGTTATGGCTGTGACGTTTATATCGAGGCGACGGGCCACCCAGCCGCGGTCGAGCAAGGCCTCATGATGATCCGAAAACTCGGTACGTTCGTCGAGTTCAGTGTCATGCGGGAAAAGGTGACCGTGGACTGGACGATCATTGGGGATGGCAAGGAGTTAAACCTCCACGGTTCCCATCTCGGCCCGCGCTGTTACCCGGTGGCAATCCGCATGATTCAGGAAGGACGCCTGCCGATGGATAAAATCGTAACGCACCGTCTTCCTTTGAAAGAGTTTCAAAAAGGAATCGATCTTGTGGTCTCGGGCCTGACTTCAGTCAAAGTCACACTTGAACCGTAAAGTAAGTGAAGAAAGTGATTGGATCCATGCAGGTGCTCTCGACCTATCGGTTCACTGTCGATGAATATCATCGGTTGGGAGAAGCGGGAATTCTGGGAGAGGATGATCGTGTTGAGCTTCTGGATGGAGACTTGATCAATATGCCGCCCATCGGCGGGCAGCACAGGACTGTCGTAGACACATTGAATCTCCTCCTTGCAAGCCGCGCGGAACAGGATCGGTACCGGATCGGAATCCAGAACCCGATTTCACTGGATCCTTACAGCGAACCGCAACCGGACGTGGTTCTTTATAATTCTTCGGTGCTCGGACGCCACCCGCGAGCAGATGAAATTTACCTGCTGATCGAGGTAGCTGACACTTCCCTGAGCTATGATGTCGGACCCAAACTCGCAGTCTACGGCCGGGCTGGTATCCGAGAGGTCTGGGTAATCGAAGCTATCAGGCGACGCGTGTTGGTCTATCGGGGACCGGAAAAGAGTCATTACGGAACGCAACTTGAGCTGGCGCCTGAGGACGTAGTAACCGTTGAAGCTTTTCCTGATATCAGTTTGCTTATCAGCAGGTTTCTACGCTGAAGCGCGTACGTGTAAATCGCCCAAGATGCAGCTAGGTTCCCGAGGAATCCGGGTCGAAACCCGCTGCCCGCTCAATGATAAACCGGGGACGTTGCCGGACTTCTTCATAAATCCGACCGATGTATTCTCCGAGGATCCCGATACCGATGAGCTGAATTCCTCCCAGAAAGAGCACCAAGATAACGATCGTTGGATTCCCTAATGGAAACGGGACACCGATAATCTTGAGAATCGCGTAAACAATTCCAACGACAAAGGCCGCAAGCGCGATGACAAATCCAAGCTGGGTGCTTACGGTGAGCGCGTAATTTGAAAAGCAGAAAACACCGTTGAATCCGATTCGGAGCGAGCCAAGAAAACGGTTATAATTTCCGCGCCCCGAAAACCTCGGGGGTCGATCAAAGAGGATTGAAGTTTGGTTGAATCCAACTACCGCGACCATTCCTCTTAGAAAGCCGTGGCACTCCTTCAGCCGATTGATCTCGGCGACAACTCGGCGGCTCATCAAGCGAAAGTCGCCGGTGTTTGGCGGGATGTTTACTTCCGCTATCTTGTTGATCAGCTTGTACCCTGCCCAAGAGACAAACCTTTTAATTGCAGTTTCACCTTCTCTCGTCCGACGCTGCGCGTACACGACATCAAAACCAGCGTGCCACCTCTCGACCATCTCCGTGATCAGCTCCGGCGGATCCTGCAGGTCCACATCCATAACCACCACGGCTTGCCCACTGGAGTACTGCAGCCCTGCGAGCACAGCCATCGGCTGACCAAAGCGGCGACTAAACTTTAACAGCTTGACCCGTTGATCCTTTTCGCGGTGCTCGAGAATTACCGCTTCAGTCCGATCGGGAGAAGGATCCAAACAAAAAATGATCTCGTAATCCTCAGTAATGTACTGCAAAATTTCCGAGACACGGCGCAGAAATTCCGAGATGTTTCCTTCTTCCTTATAGACCGGCACAATCACCGAAAGACTCATTTCGGCAGCGGGTCTCTTACTTGGCAGCCTTGCGTCCGAAACACTCAGCTTCGACGTACTCGTTAGTTGGTCAACTCGGCTATTTTCCGCTCTCATCCTTTCCTTCCACAAAATGATACATTACCGCGAGATATTCAGAGTGCTCAAGCAAAGCGGGACGCTTCGCATACTTTTTCAGCTTCACTCTTGGGCAAAGTTCCAATACAATGAGCCCGGCGCGGTCGCAGAAAAGGTCGGCCGATATCCAATGGCTCAAGAATATTTACCGAAAAGTGCCCTGTACGCGATCTCGGCCGGGATCGGCGGAATTGGCTTAGACCTTGTGGCCCACGAAACTCTCAGGGGAATCGAGCCCTTGTTAGGCAAAGCCATAGCGTACGGCGCCCACGCTCCGGATATCGATCGGCGTAAAATTAAAACGCTTCGATTCCATCCGGTGCGGCTCTTGTCGAATCTGGACCGGAAATATTATTACGCAGCAAAGAAGCGTGCGGTGGCGCGTGTGGCTGGTCAATTCCTCAAGACCGGTCGCTTTGACCTTTTTCACGTCTGGTCCGGCTGCGCGTTACACGCCTTGAGAGTCGCAAAATCGCTGGGGATTCCATCGCTGCTTGAGATTCCGACCTGGCACCGGCAGAAGGGCAAAGCGCTCCCGCCGAAAACAGAACATGAGATTGCGATGGAGAACGCTCCGATCCCCCAGCGTTGGTTGAATCGCCTGTTAATCAGCCGACAGGAATCTCTGGAAGAGTACGAATTGGCGGATTTGCTTCTGGTAGAATCGGAGAAGGCAGCAGACTCATTTCGGGTTTTGGGGTATCCGAACGATAAATTGTTCAGCATGCCGCAAGGAGTGGATGTGCAGCGGTTTCAACCTGGTTCGCCTCCTGCTTTGTTTCGCGCCGTTTTTGTCGGTGCATTGATCAAGCGAAAAGGGGTCCATACCCTGATTGAGGCATGGAAGAAGCTTAGGCTCGCGAATGCCGAACTTTGGCTCGCCGGCCATCCGCACGACGAAATCAAGCCGTACCTGGTGGATTTGCCGGCTAATGTCAAAGTGCTTGGGTTCACGAGAGACGTCGAAAATGTATTTCGGGCGGGTTCCGTTCACGTTTTTCCTTCTTCGCTCGAAGGCAGCGCTAAAACGACTTACGAAGCTTCGGCTTGCGCTATCGCGCAGATCACAACGCGGGAGGCTGGCGACGTCGTGGTGGACGGATTGAACGGAATCATCATTCCGCCCAATGACGTAGACGCTCTGGCCTCTGCGATCCAATTCCTGTACGACCGGCCAGACCTAAGTCGTCAGTATGGCGCAGCTGGCCGCGAACGCGTTTTGGAGCGCTTCACATGGGACCATTTCCGGGGGCGTGTCCTTGCGGCCTACCATCTGGCTATGGCTCGCGCCGTCGAGTCCCGCGCCGTATCTTTGTGACGCGCGCGCTCATTGAAGCACCGTGACAGTGAAAAAGTGTCTTGTAACCGGCTCCAGCGGGCTGATTGGAAGTGAAGTGGTCGCACGGTTTTCATCCGAAGGCTGGGAGGTGCACGGAATTGATAACAATATGCGACGCGATTTCTTCGGACCGCAGGGAGATACCATATGGAACAGAAAACGTCTCGAGCGGGAGTTTCCAAATTTCCGGCACCGTGAAGTCGATATTCGCGACAGAGCCAGGATCGCAGACGCAGTTCGGGAGATCGCGCCAGGCGCAATCATTCACGCCGCTGCGCAGCCGAGCCACGACCTCGCGGCGTCAAGAGCATTCGACGATTTTGACGTGAACGCAGTCGGCACTTTGAATCTGCTGGAGGCCGCCCGAAATGGTTGTCCGGAATCACCCTTCATTCATATGTCGACTAACAAAGTTTACGGCGACCGCCCAAATCATCTTAATCTGGTCGAGAAAGAGACGCGTTGGGATTACGCAGATCCGGAATATGCGAACGGGATCAAGGAAACCTTCTCGATCGACCAATCAATGCATTCCATTTTTGGGGCGTCCAAAGTCGCTGCGGACGTCATGGTTCAGGAATACGGTCGTTATTTTCAGATGCCGACGTGCTGTCTTCGCGGTGGGTGTTTAACCGGACCGAGCCATTCCGGTGTCGAACTGCATGGTTTTCTCAGTTACCTCATTCGATGCAACCTGGAGCGAAAAACCTACAAGATCTTCGGGTATCGAGGGAAGCAGGTCAGGGATAACATTCACTCCTATGATGTTGTTCAGTTTATGCGGGAGTTTATTCAGGACCCGCGTCCGGCGACGGTCTATAACATTGGCGGTGGACGTGCGAATTCCATTTCCATCCTGGAAGCGTTTGATTTGATCCAGGAAATTTCCGGGATCGAGATGGTCTACGAATACTCGCCTGAGAACCGGAAAGGCGATCATATCTGTTATATCTCGGACTTAAGTCGTATGAAGAAGGATTACCCGCGCTGGAGTATCACCAGAGACCTCAAGGCGACGTTTATAGAGATCTATAAATCGTGGAGGGAAAGGCGGAATTAAATAAAGGCGGAAGTAGGAATTATGAATTAGGAAGGAAGAAATGCGGAATTCGGATTCGGCTGTGTCGGAGAATTCTGTTGCCTGAGCCTGCATCGCTCGCAAATGTCTCAACATTTGCGAGCGGTGCAGGCGCAGACATCCTGATTCCATGGAATTAGCATGAGCTGGCAGTCTTTTAAATGAGCCGTTGGTGAAAATGCAGCTCGTTTGCGAGCAAGGTAGAACAGGCGTCTCTGCGGCTCGACTGAGTTCGCCGAAGTCCTGTTCTCTGACAGCGCAGCTGCAGAAAAAAGCGTTTTCTGAGGCGTGGCAAGTTCCTCAGAAGCCCTTCACGTACGCTGCGCGCATCCGTTAGGGGGAAGGAACTTTTCAAGTTCCCCAGAGGGGGCTGAAAGTGTGGGACGGGCGTCTCGCCCGTCTTTTCTGTTCCACGCGCTGACGGGCGAGACGCCCATCCCACTCTTTTGAGCACTACTAAGAAGTTTCGCCGCCGCGGCTCTACCGCGTGTGCGTCACCGACGCAGCCTCAGCCTCCGGATGGTGAGCGGGCTTCGCATAATCCCCTCGGCTGAAATATTTTTCCAGCCAGACGTACAAGCAGATGAACAGGTAGCGGCTGCCCATTTCTTTGATTTTGAGCTTGGCTTCCCCGGTTCTGCGATTACGCCAGGTCACAGGGATCGTTGTCCAGGAGTATCCCCGGACGATGGCTTTCAGCGGAATTTCGACCGTCAAATTGAAATGGGGCGCGATCAATGGTCTGCATCCGTCGATTACCGATTTTCGATACGCTTTAAAAGCGTTCGTTGTGTCGTTCAAAGGAATATTGAAAAGAAATTGCAGAAACTTATTGGCCAATCGGTTTAAAAAGAGCTTCGTCCACGGATAATCAGTTGTGCCACCGCCTTTGATGAATCGGCTGCCGAATACGCAATCCCATCCCTCGTTCAGGCTGTGCCAGTATCTTGCGACGTCGCGGCAATCGTCTGATTCATCAGCCATCATGATCACGGCAGCATCCCCCTGCATGTGGTCAAGCCCGCAGATCACCGCTCTGCCGAATCCGTGTTCGCCGACGTTGCGGACGGGAACGACTGCCGGGAGTCGTTCCTTCAGGTTCTGCACGATTTCCCATGTCCGATCGGTGCTCCCGTCGTCAACGACGACGATTTCGTGGGGTACTTCGCGGAGGCGCAGTTCAACTGTCAGATGTTCGACGGTAGAGGCCAGACATCCCTCTTCATCGCGTGCGGGGATGACGACGCTCAGGAGTTTGAGCTTGGCTGCGGTTCTATCTGGAGTCATTAACATCACGCCAGCTCTCCAGGCCGGATTTATCATAAAAATCCGGACGGGAGAGCTGGTAACAAACACTGGGCGTTCATCTAACAAGCAACTTTTAAAATAAGAAACAAATCTTTTTTGATGAAGCTCAAAGCTTTGCAGTTCTTCGATGATGGGCAAAGCCTGGATGCTTCGCTTACATTTCGCTTCGATGAGAATCTTCATAACCGGCATCTGCGGCTTCGTGGGAAGCGCGGTTGCAAGGCGCATCCGCGGAGCGCTTACGGATGTCGAGATTTTTGGAATCGATAATTTGAGCCGGGCCGGCAGCGAAAGAAACCGGCGCCTCGCAGCCGATGGGATCCGGGTAATCCATGGTGATATACGGTTCGCCAGCGATTTGGAGAGTTTGCCACGGGCCGATTGGGTAATTGATGCTGCAGCGCTCCCAAGTGTTCTCGCAGGAGTCGACAATCGCTCCAGCAGCCGGCAATTAATCGAGCACAACCTGTTCGGGACGGTGAATATCCTGGAGTATTGTCGTCGTTGGGATTCGGGTTTTATTCTGCTGAGCACGAGTCGCGTTTATGCAATCCGGCCATTGTCTGGCATACCCTTGCAAACCGAAGGCGACCGATTCGTCCCGCAATTCTCGAAAATAAATCTTCCCGGGTTTTCCCGGGCCGGGGTAGCCGAAGCGTTCAGCAATGCCTCCCCAGTCTCGCTCTACGGGGCCACCAAACTCGCTTCGGAGGCTCTGGCGTTGGAATATGGCGACACGTTCCGAATTCCGGTCTGGATCAACCGATGCGGTGTATTGGCAGGCGCGGGACAGTTCGGTACCGCCGGGCAAGGAATCTTTTCCTTTTGGTTGCACGCCTGGCGCTCGGGCAAACCGTTGCGATACATCGGTTTCGGCGGCAGCGGTCTGCAGGTGAGAGACGCCCTGCATCCGGACGACCTCGCAGATTTAGTTCTGAAACAGATCCTGAACCCTGAGCCGAAGCTGCATCGGATTTATAATGTATCTGGCGGAATTGACCAGGCGATGTCCCTCCTGCAACTCAGCAACTGGTGCGCGCGCCGGTTTGGATCGCGCGAGGTTAATTCCGATCTTCAGGAGCGTCCTTTTGATATTCCATGGCTGGTCCTTGATTCAGCGCGCGCGCATACCGATTGGAACTGGAAACCGGCGCGCTCGCTGTCGTCTATCTTGACCGAGATCGCTGATCATGCCGGACAGAACCCGGATTGGCTGGAGCAGATAGGGAGTAGCTGAGTGTGGGATGGGCGTCCCGCCCGTCGATGGTGCGGCGTGGTTGCAAAGCGTGCATGGTATGCTTTGACTGGTGGTAAGGTTTCGATGAATTACCCCAGGTTTTCCGTTATTACCCCTTCGTTCAATCAAGGCCGGTTCATCGAGGAGACAATCCGCAGTGTGCTCGACCAGGCATATCCGAACCTCGAATTCCTGGTACTGGATGGAGGTAGCTCGGATAACACCGTAGAAGTTCTAAAGAGATATGACGCGAAACTCAGTTTCTGGCGTTCAGAAAAGGATGCCGGCCAGGCTGCGGCGATAAACGAAGGCTTGCGGCGAGCTACCGGTGATATTCTCTGCTGGTTGAACAGTGATGACCTGCATCTGCCGGATACGCTTTCGACCGTCGCACGACTACTCCAGGACCGCCTGGGCGATCCTATCGTTCTTTATGGAAGCTGTGAAATGTTCAGGCACGGTACGACGAGAAAGGAGCTCAGGCGAGCGATACCGTTCAGCCAGGAGTTGCTCGAGATCGTTGATTTTCTGGACCAGCCGAGTGTCTTCTTGACGCGCAAAGCCTGCGAATTGGTTGGCCCACTTGATGAAAGGCTTTACTACGGGCTCGATTGGGAATGGCTGATGCGCGCCGCCCATCTTTGTGAGTTCGTCGCAACCAATACCCTGCTTTCCCGGTATCGGCTCCATGAAGAGCACAAATCCGGCGCCGGCGGAAAAAAGCGATGGATCGAGCTTTGCGCGATCGTGCGGCGGCGTGCCAACCCCACGATTGTCGCCAATTACGAGTTCCTCTTGCACCATGACGCGGCGCGATGGTGGCTGAACAAGCGGATGCGATTCTATCTGGCCCTGCAACGGTTCCTGCCCGGACTGGCGGATCCAGTAGCGAATCTGCTGAGCCCACCCTTCTGGTTCCTGCCACCTGAAATCCAGCGAAGCACTCTGTGGAAGATTTCTGGGATACGCTAAATAGGGAAAGGCGGAATTAGGAAGGAGGAATTAGGAAGTAAAAGCAAGGTGAAGCGTCCCGCTTTGCATCCCTGCGAAAAATTGCGAGCGAGATTGCTAGCCTACGCTTTCACGCGTCCGCGAAGTCGGAACCGGGCACGCCGAAGGTTTTTTTCTCAAGAGGTTTTGGCGCTCACCTTCCGGATTGGCCGAAACGCTGACTGGATCCGTGATCGGTCTATTCCATGCATGATAATGAGTCCACCCGGAACCGGTTCCATAACCGCTACAGCGTCGTCCTTTAACCCTACTTCCACGACAAGCGCCAGCTTAGATGTGATGCCGTCATTGTTCAGATACATAATCCCATCGCCGGCCTGGATCTTCGAAAAGTCGCTCACTGCTATGACGTACTTGCGCCAGACGAAATGTTCGCCGTCCTCGGGCACAGCATAACCTCCGGCTGCCCAGTGCTCGAAGATCCAATCCGTAATCGGCGATGCATCCTGACTATATGTAGTGCTTTCCGATTCGGGGAACGGGTATTTCGGTACGACGTCGGCAAAAGTAGTTAACGCAATCAAACAGCTCCCTATCACCCAAATGCTTTTCATATGAATCTCCTCCTACGTCCAACGCCCTGATTTCGGTCAGATTTGCATCCGTTTCGCATTTCGCCTTGGATCTGGATGTGCGGACGAAATCATTCAGGCAGCACATAGGGAGAGGAGCAGCAATTTTCGGGCCGCGCTTGCCAGCCGATTTCAGCAGGAGCGAAAGGTTGCGAAAACGCCTTGGTCCATTACGGGCGAATAGGGCGCATAGGTCTGATCGGGCGAATATATGGGGACAGGCCCGATTTGGGATCGGGGAAGGTCAATAAGATCCGTTCGATGTTTCGAACTCAACGACCGGCATTTGGATTCATGGGGGCGCGTAAAATCCCATTGCTGGCGGCCCCGATCACTGTTATGGTCAGCGCCGCCTGAGAAGCCGGCATAGCTCAGCTGGCAGAGCAGCTGATTTGTAATCAGCAGGTCGTCGGTTCGATCCCGACTGCCGGCTCTGGCGCGTTGCTCGATCCAAATTACACGGGTACCAACGCGAACAGCGGCACGGGATACACAAGCAGCAGCCGCGACTCGTGAATCCGCGCTAGCCCGCAAAAATCACGCGAAAGTTGCAGCGGAATTCTTCGGCGAAGCAGAAGAATTCCGCTGTTAGAGCCTGCATCGCTCATCCGCCGCGGCGGATGAGCGATGCAGGCTAATCATTCGAAAAACTTTTCCCT
>Ga0213877_10000117_pt1 | contig 10829 bp, 13 predicted proteins | sample VelepicoBEBS_R01_FD_160112 | JGI IMG/M metagenome (GOLD analysis project Ga0213877, IMG submission 160112) | Vellozia epidendroides bulk soil microbial communities from rupestrian grasslands, the National Park of Serra do Cipo, Brazil - BS_R01 | ecosystem: Environmental > Terrestrial > Soil >...
CGAAAGGCTTACGAAAAGAAAGGCACAGAAATAGTACAGAAAAATCTGAGCGCAGTAGACTATGCCTTGGCTAGCCTGCACGAGGTTCAGATCCCGAGTGAAATCTCCCCCGGCATGGCGCTCGAATAGTCACCGCTGGCGAGAGCGCCGGGCTTCGTCCGAGACATCCTTGGGAAAATGATTATGGGTCGTGGTGACCAAATCCCAGTCAGCGCACTCCCCGTGGATGGGACTTTTCCCACCGGCACGTCACGTTGGGAGAAACGGAATCTCGCCATGGAAGTGCCTGTATGGGATGCCGACATCTGTATTCAATGCGGCAAGTGTGTATTCGTATGTCCACACGCCGTAATCCGAAGCAAAGTTTATGAGCCAACCTACTTGAACTCGGCCCCAGCCTCGTTCAAGTCGCGAGAGGCGAGACTACCCGAGTGGAAGGGGCTCCATTTTACTTTGCAAGTCGCAGTCGAAGACTGCACGGGTTGCGCTATCTGCGTGGATGTCTGCCCGGTCCGCAATAAGACCCAAGCGCGTCTGAAAGCGATTAACATGCGTCCGCAATCGGATTTGCGTGACGCGGAGCGACAGAACTGGGAGTTCTTCTCTGCGTTGCCGGATCGGGAACGGATGAATCTCTCTTTTGAGAGTGTTCGGGGAATGCAAGTTGCCGAGCCGCTTTTCGAGTTTTCCGGGGCATGCGCCGGGTGTGGAGAAACTCCTTATATAAAATTATTGACCCAATTATTCGGAGACCGGCTCCTGATTGCGAACGCGACCGGGTGTTCTTCGATCTATGGCGGCAATCTGCCGACAACTCCCTATACTGTGGGGGTCGATGGGTTAGGTCCTGCATGGTCCAACTCACTTTTCGAGGATGCTGCGGAGTTCGGCATGGGATTTCGGATATCGCTGGATAAGCAACGCGAGTTCGCCGCTGAACTTCTCAAGAAGCTGCAAAGCCAGTTAAACGAGAACCTGGTGCGGGAAATTCTCGACGCAGACCAGAAGGATGCTGCCGGGGTATTTGCCCAACGCGAACGAGTCGCCAACCTCAAGAAAGAGTTGCAGAGACTTGACACAGAGGAAGCCCGGCAACTGCTGCTGCTGGTTGATAATCTGGCGCGCAAGAGCGTATGGGTGATCGGCGGAGATGGTTGGGGATACGATATAGGCTATGGAGGTCTCGATCACGTTTTGGCAAGCGGATGCAACGTCAAAGTGCTCTTGCTCGATACGGAGGTTTACTCGAACACAGGCGGCCAATGCTCTAAGTCGACCCCGCTTGGTGCGGTTGCTAAATTTGCGGCCGCCGGCAAACGCGTCGGAAAAAAGGATCTCGGGCTGATCACAATGTGCTACGGGAATATCTACGTAGCGTGCGTTGCCATGGGAGCCAAGGACGAACATACTCTAAAATCCTTTCTGGAAGCAGAGGCCTATGACGGGCCGGCCTTGATCATCGCCTACAGCCACTGCATTGCTCACGGCATAAATATGACAACTGCGCTCCAGGACCAAAAGGCTGCTGTGCAATCGGGCCAGTGGTTACTCTATCGTTACAACCCCGAACTGGCCGCCCAGGGGCAGAACCCCCTTCATATTGACTCGGGCCCACCGAAATTGCCGGTGGTGGACTATTTGAAGCTAGAGAACCGCTTTAGAATGCTTACTCAAAGCAAGCCGGAGGCAGCAAAACAGTTGTTCGAGCAAGCACAGGAGAGGGTGAATGCACGCTGGCAACACTTTCAGCAGCTCGCGAGCAATGGATCGAAAGAGAGCCAGCAAAAATAAGAAATAGTACTCTAGCCCGCAAAAACCACACGGAGTGTTAATCGGCGAACTCATTGCGCGCCAGAAATAGTCCAAGGCCGCCCTCGCTGCGCTACGGCGTGCCCGCATCCTGGCTAGTGCCTGTTGCGAAATGTCCCGGAGGGACACGCTTGCAATCATTTCGCAACAGTCTCTAAGCCAGGAGCCGGTTCACCGTACCCGCCTTACTAAATCCAGGGCAATCAGCGCATCGTTGGTGAAACGTGCCGAAGTCGCCGGCTGTAAAGCCATCGTCTTTACGGTCGATGTGCCAGTGCTCGGCAGACGCGAACGCGACGTTCGAAATCAATTTAAATTGCCCGATGACATTTCAGAGGTTTCATTTGTCAAAAACCCTGGGCTCCGTCTCAGTCGCAAAATCTAAGACTGGTCACTGCTGTCCAAAATAACCGTTGTTTGAGCGGGTGATCTGCTATTGAAGCGTCTTGGCAGCGCTTTGGAATGGCTTTTGGAGATGAGGTTCTGTCTGCGGACGACGGTGTGGCCTGCGCACGCCGAGACGCTCATGCCGAGGCGGAAAAATTAACGGCGGGCTCCATACCAGCGCGTTTCCATTTTTATAATTTCGAAGAATCTGTCTTGGACAGGAGTGAAGACTGTTAAATCGTCGATCGGCGCTCTTGTCGCCGTCCCCTTCGCCTCCGAGCCCATCTGCCCAGCCGTCTACCCCGACCAATGCGACCGATTTATTCAAGGGACCTACCTGAGATCCGTCGAGCCGGACCATATGGGAAAAAGTGTCGTGACGCGCTCCACAACGGCCTCTGCGTTTGCAAATGTATGCTTTGCTATTTCCAGAGGCCAGGCGTAAAGTAGGGAGGAGGTGTTCAATGAACACCGCAGTCGGCAGAAGGTTCCTTTACGCGCCAGCCCTTTTTACGGCCCTGGCTCTTGTTGCTGCATCGGAGTGCCTTGCGTCCGGGGCAGAGGGAAGCATAGAGCAGCCTACCAGAAGAGTGACCGTATTCAGAGAAACTCAAAAAATCAAGGACGGCCCAGTAATAGCCGAGTACCAAATTGCCATAGCGAAAGGCGAGATGGCCCTTACAACCATCATTGTTAACGTTACAGCTTGCGCCCAGCGGCAGAACAGGGAAGACGATTACCTCAACATCTATTGGAGAGACGGCCGGGGTTTTGAGTGGAAGCCGAGTGCAAGCGAAGGCATCTGGTACACGTGCGAAGAATCCCAAATGACAGATTATTTGGTCTTTTGGATTAATCGCGGCGGGCTTTACAATTACCCGTTGAAATATTTTCCAGCAGGTCAACCCGACGGCACCTACAATTTCGATCTCCCTGATAGTGACCCTCTCAAGGATTATTATCCGAACGTCAAGGTCATAGTGCTGGCAGGAAAGGGCTGGGTAAGCGAAGCCACGCTCATAAGTACAAAGATGCCGAACCAACCCGTTGTAACTATGAGAGCTTTGCCCAATGTGATCGACAATTTTCAGATTCCACCCCTGCCTGAGTCCATCCGGTTCAAGCCAGCGGAGAATCCTCTAGCGCAGAGAATGCAGTATCACGATTGAACGCTTCGGTGGCAAACCGCCACATGTGCGCAGGCAGAATGCTTACGCTACCTTGCGCTCGGAAGAGAATCGGCGGTTGGCGACCAATCGATGGTGGCTTTTTGTCAATGCAGGGGGGGAGTTGGTGTTGGAGAGTCCTATGTTTCGTATGCAATGGCGAATGTCGTGCCGACGGAGTTTTCGGAGGGAGCTGACGGTTTGCCGTCTGCCGGACCGGAGAGGTCGTCTGTAAACCAGGGACATGTCGTGGCAGTACGCGGAAGCGTGATTGACGCTTATTTCCCTCAGCGACTGCCCCAGATTAACACGTTGCTCCGCTCTGGGCCCGGTGGCGAGGTAGCCATCGAGGTATTGTCCCAACTTGATGAGAACCATGTGCGAGGCATTGCTCTTACAGGGACTCAGAGCCTTGCCCGCGGAGCGCCGGTGAGCGCTGCCGATGGTCCAATCCAGGCGCCCGTCGGTCCAAACATTCTATCGCGCATGTTCGATGTCTTCGGGAACGTCATCGATGGCCAGGCAGATGTGACTGATGTCGAATGGAGATCCATCGATAGACCTCCGCCACCCCTTGCCCGGCGGTCGACTGAATCTGAGATCTTTGAGACCGGAATAAAGATTATTGATGTTCTGATACCGCTGGAAAGAGGGGGCAAGGCGGGTTTGTTTGGCGGGGCCGGCGTCGGCAAGACGGTGTTACTGACAGAGATGATCCACAACACCGTCAAACGTCACGAGGGCGTTAGCATCTTCTGTGGCATCGGTGAACGCTGCAGGGAGGGCGAAGAGTTGTACCGGGACATGCGCGCAGCCGGCGTATTACCAAATATGGTGATGGTTTTCGGGCAAATGAACGAACCTCCCGGAAGCCGTTTTCGAGTCGGGCATGCCGCCCTCACAATGGCAGAATATTTTCGCGACGATGAACATCGTGACGTTCTTCTGCTGATAGATAACATATTTCGTTTCATACAAGCCGGATCCGAAGTTGCCGGACTGATGGGTCGAGTTCCATCCCGGTTAGGCTACCAATCGACATTGGCAACAGAGCTTTCCGGCCTTGAGGAACGAATCGCTAACACGGAGTCGGGAGCGATTACGTCCATCCAGGCGGTTTACGTTCCTGCGGATGATTTCACCGACCCTGCCGCGGTTCACACCTTTTCGCATCTGTCGGCATCCATTGTCCTTTCGCGTAAGCGAGCAAGTGAAGGTCTTTTTCCGGCAGTTGATGCATTGCAATCGGGTTCAAAAATGGCGACCGCGGCGATTGTCGGTGACCGTCACTATCACCTTTCGCAGGAAGTTCGCAAGACGCTCGCACAATACGAGATGCTGAAGGACATCATTGCAATGCTCGGGTTGGAACAACTCTCTGAAGAGGATCGGAACATAGTCTACCGGGCTCGAAGGTTAGACCGGTTTCTAACTCAACCGTTCTTTACGACCGAACAGTTCACCAGTTTGCAAGGCAAATTAGTCAGTTTAAATGAGGCTTTAGACGGTTGCGAGCGCATCCTGAGAGATGAGTTCAAGGATTTTCCGGAAGAGGCTCTCTATATGATTGGTCCGATCGACGAAGCGTATGCCAAAGCTAAGAAAACGTCGTGAGCGGAATTTATAACATTGCCATGAGGGGCGTAAGCGCCGCAGTTGAAGGATCGAGCGGGTACTTCATTCGCCCGAAGGGCGTACAGATAACAGGCCGTTCCGTAAACTTTCGCAGGGCTAAAGCCCTGGGCCCGCAGTTTGGACATTTTCTTGTGCGTGTTTTCAATCGTCCGAAGGGCGAGAACAGAACAGCCCAGGCCTTCAGGCCTGGGAAGGTTTACGAAAAGAAAATCGCCCTGAAAGGGCGGCCGACTTCTGGGCGTTATTCCCAAAAGGTAACCTTCGTTTAAAGCGACTCGATGGCATTTCAGAAACAAAAATCTGCGGGCACAATTAGGTGCGAGAGAGGCTGGGCCATCAAATGTAATAACAACATATCTTTGGGTTGGCGCTCAATCCTTGTTCGGCCGCCCTTTCAGGGCGATACCGTTGTGCGTGTGGTTCCCAGGGCTAAAGCCCTGGGCTATTCTGTTTTCGCCCTTCGGGCGATGCGAAATTTCCAATTTCCGCCGGGCATTGCAAACAACGCCAGTCCAGCGATTGCGGCTCGAGATCTCCCGATGGCAGAATCTGTTGGAGATCATCGTTGGCGGCGCGAAACAGCAGATTCAGGACGTTGGCCTTGAACCGGCGGCAAAGTACCTCGGCTTTGTTGGCACCCTGTTCCTGTTCATCGCTCTTGCCAATCTTTGCGCAATCCTGCCGTTCTATGAACCGCCCACAGGATCTCTTTCAACCACCGCCGCATTAGCGATTTCGGTTTTCGTGGCGGTGCCAATCTTCGGAATCCTCGGGAGCGGTCTCGGCGGTTATCTGAATACATATCTGGAACCGACCTGGCTGATGCTTCCGTTTAATATCATCTCCGAATTGACCCGGACGCTGGCATTGGCAGTCCGTCTTTTTGGGAACATTATGAGCGGCTCGATGATCATCGCGATCCTCTTGAGTATAACGCCGCTCATTTTTCCAATTTTCATGAGCTTGCTCGGCCTGTTAACGGGCATGGTGCAAGCCTATATCTTCAGTGTGCTGGCGACCGTCTATATCGCGGCGGCCACCCGAACCCGTGAGGGGCGAACGTCGTAGACCACAACTCTTTATATGAACACTATTACACTCGTTGCCATTGTATCAATCGCCACTGCCGGGCTGACCACTGGCATCGGCTGTCTGGCGCCTGCAATCGGTGAAGGGCGAGCTGTCGCAGCGGCACTCACCTCGCTGGCGCAGCAACCCGATGCATCGACCACAATCACGCGAACTCTGTTTGTAGGTCTGGCGATGGTCGAATCGCTGGCGATTTATTGCTTCGTTATCTCGATGATCTTAATATTCGCGAATCCGTTCTGGAACTATTTCGTTGCTAAAGCGGTGGGAGGGTAGCGGATGCTGATCGATTGGTTCACGGTCGTCGCACAGGCAATTAACTTCCTGGTGCTGGTTTGGCTCCTGAAGCGGTTTCTCTACAAACCGATAGTGACTGCCATGGATGCACGAGAGCAAAAGATCGCTTCTCAACTTCGCGACGCCGAGAGGCAGAAGGCCGAGGCCGAAAGCGAGGCAGCGAAATTGCGAGCCGCCCAAGAGGAGTTCGAGCAGCAAAAGCAGATTTTGTTAGGTCAAGCCAAAACTGAGGCTGAAGCACTTCGCCAGCGATTGACGGACGAGGTGAGGCAGGATATAGAAGACATGCGCGAGAGATGGCAGGAGGCGCTGAAAGAGGAACAGGGAGCATTTCGCGCCCAAGTCGCGAACGGCATACGGCGGGAGGTGTTTTCGATCGCTCGAAACGTGCTCGCTGATCTGGCCGGGGTGGATGTAGAAGCGCAGATCGCCGCGGTCTTGGGGAGACGTACGTCTTCCACAACCGGCCGGCCGGTGGGACAATGTACGAGCCGGTAAAACAACGTTTGCTGCCGCTCGATGCGAAATGGCAATCAACGTTTGAAACAATTGAATGGCCGACCAATTTAGCGCCGGAGGCCCTCGGTTCTTTCGAGACGACTGTTCGATCATTGATTCGCGAGTATCTTTTCGTCTCACTGTTTAAAGCGTGTGCGGAATCTTTAGCCAGCGAGAACGCCTGCCGGCTGGCAGCCATGCAGAGAGCCGAACGGAATATCGACGAGTTGCTCGAGCGGCTGCGCATGGTATTCCATCAAACGCGGCAGACGACAATCGACGAAGAATTGTTCGATGTCATCGCGGGATTCGAAGCAATGACAGGCGCGGATAGGGGACGGAGAGCTGTGTAGGAGTTTAGCGCGGCTAAAAGACGCGTGGATCGACCGCCCGAAGGGTGGTAACAGAATAGCCCAGGGCTTTAGCCCTGGGATCGAGACCCACAACGAAATCGCCCTGAAAGGGCGTCCGAATCGGAATTGACTACACACGCAGGATTTTGGAAATAACGGCCGGCGGTCGGCCGCCCTCGTGAGGCAGTCCTTCCGGAATACCGATGCAGAAAAGCGCCCGCGTCGCGGGCTGGAGGTGCTTTCAGGGCGATTCTCTTTCCCTACGCTTTCCCAGGGCTGAAGCCCTGGGCTATTCTCTGTTCGCCCTTCGGGCGCATGCAGAACGTCCAAACTCCAACCGAAGCTTGCGACCGCAAAGGCCGCTGCCAAGCCTGGCGGAAGCGTTGCGGGCAGGTGCGAATCGGCGGCGCGAGCCAAAAAACGTTAAATTCTGGCCAATACTGGAGAAGATCCGATCAACGGGCCTTTCTAATCTACCGAGCAAGCCATAGAAGTTCCTTCGAGGCTCAGCAACGAGCGAAGACGAATGAAAGTCATCAAACCGGTTCTGCCAACAGACGACAAACGCTGGAAGATCGTCGACGCAAAAATGCGTCGGCTGGGTTACCAGGGCAATGCGCTGATCGAAACCTTGCACCAGGTCCAGGAATCGTTCGGCTATCTGGACGAAGTTGCTTTGCACTTCGTTGCAGGAGCGCTGCACCTGCCACCGAGCAAGGTGTACGGCGTAGCGACCTTTTACAACTTTTTCAGTCTCAAACCGCAAGGCGCGCACACCTGCGTCGTTTGCCTGGGGACTGCCTGTTACGTCAAAGGGGCCGACAAGGTATTGAACTCAATCGAGAAACTTAGCGGAATCAAGTCGGGTGAAACGACGCCGGACAAACAGCTCTCGCTGCTAATCGCCCGCTGCATAGGCGCGTGTGCGATCGGACCGGCAGTGGTCTATGATGGCTCGGTCTCGGGGCAGCAGACGCCCGAGTTGGCGGTTGAAAAGCTGAAAGGACTTCTTTCCCGTGGACGTTGAAGAACTCGATAGCATTGTTCAAAAGCAGAGAGCTGCACGAAAGGAGATCTGTATCCGTTGCTGTATGGCCTCCGGCTGTGTGTCTTCCAGGTCGGACGACATTAAGACGGCAATGCAAAAGGCTGTCGCCGAAAAGAATTTGACGAATCGGGTCGAGGTTCGGCGGGTTGGATGCATGGGGTTGTGCAGCCAGGGACCACTGGTGGCCGTAGACCCCCAAGGTTTGATGTATGAACACGTCACGGTCGAGAGTGCTCCTTCGATTATTGATGCTTTGGTTGGGGGCAAAGCCCAAGCCGAACTCGGGGAGGCTGGCCGGCCGTTCTTTGCCCGGCAGTTAATGGTAGTGCGCGCGAATGAGGGGCGCATCGATCCGGAACGCATTGAGGATTACTTTGACGTAGGCGGTTACCGGACATTGCTTCGAGTGCTGCACGAAATGCATGGGCCCAGCCATGTCATTGAGGCGATTGTGAAGAGCGGTCTCCGCGGTCGAGGAGGCGCCGGTTATCCGACCGGTCTGAAATGGGGAACCGTCGCCAAATCGGGCGGTGCGCACAAATTTGTGGTCTGTAATGGAGACGAAGGCGATCCTGGAGCCTACATGGACCGGAGCGTCCTGGAGAGTGACCCTCACAAGGTACTCGAAGGGATGTTAATTGCCGGTTATGCAGTGGGCGCGGACCAGGCTTACATCTATGTGCGGGCGGAGTACCCGCTCGCAGTGAGCCGGCTCCAGACCGCGATTCGTCAAGCTAAACAACATGGTCTGCTCGGGTCCGGGATCTACGAATCCCCATTCAATTTCAATGTCGAGGTTCGGATTGGAGCAGGAGCGTTCGTCTGTGGCGAAGAGACAGCGCTGATGGCTTCGATCGAGGGGAGCCGGGGACAACCGCATCCACGTCCACCCTATCCGGCGGAACGAGGCCTGTGGGGTTATCCGACTTTGATCAACAATGTAGAGACTTTTGCTAACATTGTGCCGATTCTCGAACGTGGACCGGACTGGTACGCCGGTCTTGGTACGGAAAAGAGCAAAGGCACCAAGGTCTTTTCACTGACAGGCAAGATTCGAAACAGCGGATTAATTGAAGTGCCGATGGGGATCACCATCCGGGAAGTTGTCGAAGAAATGGGAGGAGGAGCACCAGGGGGTGCCAGAGTCAAGGCGATCCAGACCGGCGGTCCTTCCGGCGGCTGCATTCCGGCAGAACATTTTGATACTCCGGTGGACTACGAATCCCTGTTTAACCTGGGCTCGATCATGGGATCGGGCGGGCTAATCGTGATGGATGAGCACACCAACATGGTGGATGTCGCGCGCTTTTATATGCAGTTCTGCATGGAGGAGTCCTGTGGAAAATGCATCCCTTGCCGTGCCGGGACAATCCAAATGTACGATCTATTGACGAAGATTGTCGAACGGCGCGGCACGCTTCGCGATCTGGAGCAATTAGAGGAGTTGTGCGATCTGGTTAAGCACACCAGTCTTTGCGGGCTGGGGCAGACGGCTCCAAATCCCGTGCTCAGTACGCTCCGTTATTTTCGCGACGAGTATCTCCAATTGCTTCAACCCTAAGAGCGATGAGCATTAACTACTATACTTTAATCCGTAATCACTGACCATGGCCGCAAAAACTCTTACAGTCGACGGGCAACATATCAGCGCCGATGAAAACCAGACCCTGTTGGAAGCGGCTACAGACGCAGCCATTCATATTCCCACTCTCTGCCACCTGGAGGGCCTCACTAATATCGGCGCTTGCCGCATGTGTCTGGTGGAAGTGACCGGTTCAGCAAAGCTGTTACCGGCTTGCGTTACAAAGGTCGCGGAGGGTATGGAAGTGCAGACTGATACGGAGCGATTGCGTAAGTACCGGCTGATGATTCTGGAACTGCTGTTCGCAGAGAGAAACCACATTTGTGCAGTTTGTGTTGTTAATGGACATTGCGACCTCCAGGCCCTCGCGCAGCGGCATGGAATGTCTCATGTCCGATTCTCTTACCTTTATCCGCCGGCCGTTGTCGACGCATCGCATGAACGTTTCGTAATCGACCATAATCGTTGCATTCTGTGTACGCGATGTGTTCGCGTTTGCGATGAAATTGAAGGGGCACACACCTGGGACGTGATGGGGCGGGGCACTAAATCCCGCGTGATCACAGATCTAAATCAACCATGGGGTGACTCCGAGACTTGTACCAGCTGCGGCAAATGTGTGCAGGTATGTCCGACCGGCGCGCTGTTCGAAAAGGGGAAATCGGTCGCCGAGATGGCAAAGCGCCGGGAGTTTCTTCCATATTTGACGCTGATGCGACAACAAGCGAAATGAATAAATCAAGGCTAGCGACGGTTTGGCTGGATGGGTGTTCCGGCTGTCACATGTCGGCGCTCGACATGGATGAACGCTGGATCGAATTGGCCGGTTTAGTGGATTTAGTCTATGGACCACTTGTCGACGTCAAAGAGTATCCTGAGAATGTTGATATTGTGTTAGTCGAAGGCGCCGTCAGCAGCGAGGAGGACCTGGAAAAAGTCCGGCGAATCCGCCAGCGGACAAAGAC
>Ga0213877_10000118_pt1 | contig 10806 bp, 5 predicted proteins | sample VelepicoBEBS_R01_FD_160112 | JGI IMG/M metagenome (GOLD analysis project Ga0213877, IMG submission 160112) | Vellozia epidendroides bulk soil microbial communities from rupestrian grasslands, the National Park of Serra do Cipo, Brazil - BS_R01 | ecosystem: Environmental > Terrestrial > Soil >...
GCTTCTGCGTAGCTTATGGTATCGGCCTTTGCCCTGTCTATTGGACCAAGGGGCAGAACGGCGTTTCCCGTGAGCCGTGCACACTAGGTCGACGGCGTTCCTCTTTGACTGCGAATCTTTGGCCATATCGGAAGATGACCCTTGAACCGCTGTCATCCCGTGTAGATCTTGGCGCCGTAGTTCAATCCCCCCAAATTATGCATCTGCCAAGCCGTTTTGCCCTTTGTTGTGTGTTCTCTTTTGGAGCGCTCGGTCTGGTTCGCGCGACACCGCCTGATTTCGGACCGAACGTGAAGATCTTTGACCCCAGCATGTCGATTAGCCAGATCCAGGCGACCGTCGACGCCATCGCCAACCAGCAGGTTCCCAACCAGTTCGGAACGCAGCGCTACGCACTGCTGTTCATGCCTGGCACCTATGGAAGCACGAGCACACCGCTCAATTTTCAGGTCGGCTACTACACCAGCGTGGCCGGCCTCGGCTCGTCCCCGGACGACGTTGTCATCAACGGGTCCATCGACGTGTATAACCAGTGCGATTCCTCCAACAGCTGCGTCGCGCTCGTTAACTTCTGGCGTTCCCTGTCGAACCTGAACATCACCGTGACCAACCCAACCTTCGGCTGCAAAACCGGGGAATTCTGGGCCGTGTCGCAAGCCGCGCCGATGCGTCGTGTTCACATTATCGGGCTTACTACGCTGATGGATTATTGCACCTCCCCGTCGTTCGCCAGCGGCGGCTTCATCTCTGATTCGGAGTTTGACGACAACACCGTGATCAACGGCTCACAACAACAATGGCTAGTCCGGAACAGCAAGCTCGATGGCTGGACTAACGGCGTCTGGAATCAGGTGTTCTCCGGTGTTGTGGGTGCGCCCGACCAGTGTTTCCCCGCGCAGAAAAATGTATGCGGTCCTTACACCACGCTCGCGACCAGTCCCGTGACACGAGAAGCGCCCTACCTATATGTGGACGCTAGCGAGCAGTACTGGGTATTTGTACCCGCCGTGCAGAGCAACTCCGCGGGCACAACTTGGGGCAGCGGATCAACTCCAGGTTCTTCCATTTCCATCGACAATTTCTTCATCGCCAAGCCGACGGATAGCGTGCAAAAGATCAATAGCGCACTGGCCCAAGGGCAGAACCTGATCCTAACCCCGGGGGTCTACAACCTTGACCGCGCGATCGAGGTCAAACGACCGGACACAGTGGTGCTGGGCTTGGGCTTCCCGACGTTGGTGCCGAGTAACGGAGGGGTCGCCATGGAGGTTGCCGACGTGCCGGGGGTCAAGCTTTCCGGGCTGCTGTTCGACGCCGGCCCAGTGAACTCCCCGGTGTTGCTGCAGGTAGGCAAACCGCACGCCCACAAGAGCAATCCGCAAGACCCGACCTTGCTCTCCGACGTGTTCTTCCGAATCGGCGGAGCGACCGCAGGCAAGGCCACGATCAGCCTGATCGTGAACAGCGACAACGTTATTCTAGACGATATCTGGGCCTGGCGGGCAGACCACGGCAACGGAGTAGGCTGGACGGATAATACCGCCGATACAGGCGTGATCGTCAACGGCGACAACGTCACTGCTTACGGCTTGTTCGTCGAGCACTACCAGAAATTCGAGGTCATCTGGAACGGCGATGGGGGTACGGACATCTTCTTCCAAAACGAGATGCCCTACGACCCGCCTAGCCAAACGGCGTGGACGGAGGCTCCTGGTGTCGATGGTTGGGCCGCCTTCAAAGTTGCCAACAACGTTACCAGTTTCAAAGGATACGGTATGGGGAGCTACAGCTTCTTCAACCAGGGTGTAGACATCTTCGCCGCGAATGCGTTTGAGGTCCCTGTCAACCTACCCGCTGCGAGCATGAATGATCTGCTCACGATCTTTCTCAATTCGTCGGCATCGGGCGGCATCTTGAACGTGATTAACGGTACAGGAGGATCGTCGACTGCCGCTAATCCGGATACCCCGGTCACTGTCGTGAGTTACCCTTGAGCGTTTGACCATCTATTAACGCCGACATCGCCGACATCGCCGGGAGCGCCGGGAACGTGGCTTGTTCTGTGGCGAAGATTAAACTCTCCAGGAAATGTTACGTTATTGAGACGTAGACCCCTGTGACTCGCCGGGTATCTGGGGTGGGGCAGTACGTGGAGAAGGCACGTATGGTTAGCTGGTTGAAACGCGTTGTCGCGGCTCGCGCTATTGTGAGTCTTTGTCGATGATGCCAACAACCTGCGATACTACGAACCAAGCGACTATTTTCTCATCCGAAAAGAACGTATAAGATCTCTCTTCTCCTGCTCCTCCTGTTTGGTACTTGTCTGCTTTGATCTCGAAAGATTTGGGTTCATTTGCTCTGACGATGACTTCGTAAGTAGGCATGCTGGACACGCTAGCAGATTTGGCGAAGGCTGCTTGGAACCAGACAAAATGATGGGAGAAGTCCTGGTCTATCAACGCCGACATCGCCGAGAACGCCGGGAACAGCTTGTTCTGTGGCGAAGGCACCTGCCCTTTTCCTAGCTTCCAGCACCAGGCCCCAATCGACGACAGTTACGACCGGGCATGATAATGCCGCTCCTACATTCTAGCTCCTAGCTCCTAACTCCTAGCCCTAATCTCGCGATCAAACTTTAACCTGCTTGCGCCAGATTTGTTGGGCCGAGGTTTTGTTTGGTTCTGTACTGAGTTGTAGGGAGTAAACCGCCACCAAAGTTTTGCCGTCGTTCATCAGGTACCTTTTGATGATCAGTTGGCCATCTTTTCCCTGTTTGGTCTTGATCTGATGACTCTCTACGAGTTGCTGGTAGTCCTTGGACCAAGCCGTTCTGGTATTGAGAGCAGTCGCTCCTAGGAGTTGCAGGTTGCCTGGATAGTTGTGTCCGTCGAGGTAAAGAGTTTCATCCAAGGCGAAGCCAGGTCCGCGCGCAGCGATCTTCAGAGCGTCTTCTGTTTGATGGAGGGCGGCTGTAAGCTTGGTCCAGGCAGCGTATTTCCGTTCGATGAAACTGGCCCCGATTCGTGTCATCAGGAGGTCGAGTGAATTCGATGCGCTAAGGTCGAGCGTCCATGCACCGTTGAAATCCGGTTTGTTCGGTTGCGCCGAGTTGGGTGCGGCGGAAGTCTGGGAAAAGCTGAAAAGACCGAGGCAGGCGAGGGCGGCGAGCCAGCGGAGTAGGGGGTATCTCATTGGAGCGCAGGCTTTTTTTAATCTGATACGCTCGGAAAAGTAAATAAGGGATTTATGCCAGATGAAGTTTTTTTAGGGCATCCGGCAGTCGCGAGAGCCGCTGCGAGATCGTAAAGGGCCTGTTGCCCAATTCGATTCGCACAGTACGGGACCACAAAGACGCAAGGAGACAGAAGATTTTCTACAGAAGCTAACGAAGCAAACGAAGGTGTTTTTGATGGTATGCAAACGTCTAGTTCAGACAGCCGAGCTTAGAACTCTTCGTTGCCTTCGTTTACCGTTCGGCTGAGCTCAGGTCGAAGCCTTCTGTAAAAATCTTTCGTTCTTAGTGTCCTTTGTGATCTTTATTTATTGTGTTGTGGAGGCTAATTAGGCAACACGCCCTCAGGACGAATTGTCTGAGGTCCGGTGGAGGCAATGCTTCGCGGTAACGCATAAACCTGAAGTAAACTCAGTGAGACACGATACTTTGGTACAATAGATTTTCTTTCGGGTTTCAGCGTATTGGTTACCGGTCGAGGATGTAACTTCCTGTGAAGAAAAGCCTATGCCATTGCCAGTTGAATCGGCAACGAACGCGGAAGAACAGACGATTTCGTTCGAACGATCGGGCAAACCGGTGGGAGCAACTTGAACAAGCGCGTCCAGGCGAGAACACGATGAACGGCCAATAGGCGATCAAAGCCATAGCTTCTATGACCGAAACCGCAGTTTCACCCGTATTCATTGTGACCGGCGCTAGTCGAGGTATTGGTTACGCTATTGTGCAAGAACTTCTGCGCCGTGGCGCGCGCGTTCTCGGAGCGGCGCGCAACCCAGACACGGCCTCAGCAATTTTAGTTAAAGCGTCCAGCGGAAATTGCCACTATCTACAGGCAGATATTACTGTTGAAACCGATCGCTTGAGGATCATTGAAAAAGCCAAAGACTTGTTCGGTCGCATCGACGGATTGATAAATAACGCTGGACACGCCGTTCGTACGCCGGCGTCCAAAACTTCCATCGACGACTTTCGTGCGCTGCTGGAAATTAACCTGCTCGCGGCCTTCAGATTAGCTCAAGCCGCCTGTGAAGAGCTGCGCGCCACTCGTGGCACTCTGGTTAACATTTCCTCCGTCAATAAAAATCTGAGTAGATCGCGGCGTCGCCAATCCGGATACTCCGGTCACTGTCGTGACCTTATCAGTTTGAATGAGCGACCGGTATGGTACCTTCGGGCAATTGGCAAAGCTTCGACCGGCGCATACGATTGAAGGCGGCGCGCCGCCGTTTGCATTAGAACTGCGCCGGCAGCGAGGCCCCATACAACGGGCATGACATTTACCAAGTTCATAGGCTTAGTTAGACCTTGGGCAGTCAACCGCGTCCTGAGCAGTCGGCATTCTAGGCTCGAGCCAGGCATTTCTTTGGCAGTCATGCGGTCGCAACTAGCGAGGTGTCGCGATGGTGGAGCTTTCGACATATACCCTGGAGTCACTCCATAAGGACGACGGACTTGAACTGTATCGTGGCCGTCGGGAGAGCAGCCCATTTCAAATTCTTGTCATCGTACCTCAGGCGAAATCGCGTGGACCCGAGGTCCTCAAACGTCTCGAGAGAGAGCATAAACTACGTGCAGAACTAGACTCGGATTGGGCAGTTCGGCCGGTGGAGCTCCTCCGAGACAGAGGGCAGATGGCGCTTGTGCTTGAGGACCCGGGAGGGCAACCCCTTGATCAGTATTTGGAAAGACCGCTGGAACTAACCCGGTTTTTGCGCCTGGCCGTTGGCCTAGCGGTCGCCCTCCGAAGGCTTCATGAGCGCGGTCTTATCCACAAGAATTTAAAGCCAGCCAACGTCTTGCTCGATCCCGACTCGGGTCAGGTTTGGTTGATGGGCTTCGGGCTGGCTTCACGTCTGCCTCGCGCACGTCAGGCTCCTGAACCGCCGGAGACGATTGCGGGCACCCTCGCTTACATTGCGCCGGAACAGACCGGGCGAATGAATCGGTCGATCGATTCTCGAAGCGATCTCTATTCGCTCGGCGTGATGCTTTACGAGATGCTCACTGGTCAACTTCCGTTTGGTGCCTCTGATCCCTTGGGTTGGGTTCACTGTCATGTTGCCCGACAGCCAATATCGCCGGTGGAAAGAAGAAGGGAGATTCCGGAGGCGCTTTCTTGCATTATCCTAAAGCTTTTGGCGAAGACGCCCGAGGACCGATACCAGACTGCCGCAGGTGTAGAGGCCGATCTGAGAAGGTGCCGGAACGAATGGGACTCCGTCCAAAAAATTGCCACATTTTGTCTAGGCGCAAGGGACGCATCCGATCGGTTAGTCGTCTCGGAGAAACTTTATGGACGTGACCAGGAGCGGGAGGCACTCCTCGAAGCCTTCAATGACGTCCTAACCCGCGCAACACCTGTACTCGTTCTCATTTCCGGCTATTCCGGGGTAGGAAAGTCTTCCCTAGTCAATGAGCTACACCAAGCAATCGGGTTATCAGGGGTCAACTTCGTTTCGGGCAAGTTCGACCCGTACAAAGGGGACATTCCTTTCGCCACCGTGGCCGAGGCCTTTCAAATACTCATCGGCCAGATTCTCAGCAAGAACGAGGTCGAACTATTGCAGTGGTTAAACGATATCCGTGCTGCCGTTGGTCTTAACGGCCAGCTCATCGTCAATCTCATCCCTGAACTTGAGCTGATCATTGGCAAGCAGCCAACCCATACCTGAACTTCCGCCCCAGGAAGCACAGAACCGGTTCCACACTGTGTTCCGTTCCTTTCTCGGAGTGTTCGCGCAGAGGGAGCACCCCCTTGTGCTCTTCCTCGATGATCTGCAATGGCTGGATCCGGCTACCCTCAGACTGATCGAGTACCTGATGACCGAGCCCGCAGTCCAGCACCTACTTCTCATCGGCGCTTATCGAGACAATGAGTTGGGCCCTTCCCATCCATTGACCTCGATGTTGGAATCGATCCGAAAGATCAAAGCGGATGTTCGGGAGATTATTCTTGCTCCACTTTCCGTTGGCGATATCGGGCGGCTGATAGGAGACACACTCCGCCAAGAGTTCGCACAGTCAGAGCCGCTGGCCAGGCTGGTACACGAGAAAACCGCGGGTAACCCATTTTTTGCGATCCAGTTCCTTACGGCGTTGGTGGCTGAACGTCTTCTGTGGTTCCAAAGCGCCGACGCGGCTTGGCGCTGGGATCTGTCGGCCATCCAGGAACGGCATATTACGGAAAACGTTGTCGACCTCGTCATCGGAAAGCTCAATCGCCTCCCCGATGCCACCCGTTCGGCACTCAAACTGCTGGCGTGTATGGGGAGCAGCGCGAAAAAGGCCGACCTGAGAGTCGTTCATAGAGGACCAAAAACCGAATTAACAGCGGGTCTAATGGCTGCAATTCGAGGCGGTTTCATTGTCCAATCAACCGGGCACTGCAGTTTTGCTCATGACCGCGTGCAGGAAGCGGCTTATTCGTTAATCCCCGGCGATGAGCGCGCGGAGATGCACCTCCAGATTGGTCGCCAGCTACTGTCAAATATCAGTTCAGACGAACTCGATGAGAGGATCTTTGAGGTAGCAAACCAGTTCAACCGCGGCTCGGCGTTACTCGTTTCCGCGGAAGAGCGAAAACGAGTTGCGGAGCTTAACCTACTCGCGGGGCGGCGCGCCCAAGTAGCGGCAGCCCACACGTCGGCACTAAAATATCTTCGTGCCGGTGCGGCGCTCCTGGCAGCAGAGACTTGGGAGCATGAGTACGAACTCGCTTTTGCGCTCGAGTTCCACCGGGCCGGTTCCGAGTTTGTCACTGGCGACTTGGAGGCAGCGGAGGACCGCTTGTCGATGCTATCACGCCATGCCCGGAGCATCGTCGACAAGGCAGCAGTGACTGGTCTGCGGGTTGATCTTTACACGACACTCGACCGAAGTGGTCGTGCAGTGGAGATCTGCCTTGAATACTTGAAGCAGCTCGGCATCACGTGGTCGCCGCATCCGACCGAAGACGAGGTTTCACAGGAGTACCAACAGATGTGGCGCCAGATCGGAAGCCACCCGATTGAAGCGTTGATCGACCTACCAGCGATGACGGATCCGGAGTGGTCCGCAACCATGGACGTTTTAACCAGGGTGATGCCGCCCGCCATGTTCACTGACAAGAACCTTCAGCGTCTCATCCTTGCTCGGATGGCCAGCCTAAGCCTGGAGCACGGTAATTCAGACGGGTCATGCTTAGGCTATGTATGGCTCGGCGGTGTGCTAGGATCGTCTTTCGGCGACTACCGCTCCGGGTTCCGATTTGGCAAGCTCGGCGTTGATCTAATGCAGAGTCGTGGGCTTAGGCGTTTCGAGGCTCGCGTTTACCTTGGCTTCGGCAGCTTAGTTAACTTCTGGACCCAGCCTCTGCAGACCGGCTTCAGTTTGATGCGGTGCGCATTCGATGCGGCGCAAAAGGTCGGAGACCTCACGTATGCGGGATATGCTTGCTACGACCTGATAGCGCAGCTTCTCTCCAGGGGTGATCCTCTCGGTGAAGTGCAACGGGAAGCCGAGATCGCGCTGGAGCTTGCAAGTAAGGCGCGCTTCGGTCTCATGGTCGACGGGATCACCAGTCAGTTCAGCCTCATCCGTATGCTTCGGGGCCTGACAGAGCAGTTCGGCTCCTTTAATGATGACCAGTTCAACGAGCTGCAGTTTGAACGCCACCTAGAGGAGGATCCACATCTGGCGAACCCAGCCTGTCGATATTGGATTCGGAAACTAGAGGCACAGTTCTACGCCGGGAACTACAAATCCGGCGTTGAAGCCGCAGAAAAGGCCGAAGGATTATTGTGGGCGATGCCGCCGAGCATCGAGCTGCCTGATTACCACTTCCACGCCGCACTCGCACGGTCAGGGCACTACGCTGAAGCTTCTAGTGATGAGCGTAAACGAGATCTCGAAGCGCTTTTGATTCATCATCGGCAGCTATCTATCTGGGCGGAGAACGGGCCAGCGAATTTCGGGAATCGATCTGCGTTAGTGGCCGCCGAGATCGCGCGTATCGAAGGACGGTACCTGGACGCAGAGCGCCTCTATGAGGAAGCGATTCGGTCCGCCCGCGAAAATGGCTTTATAAAGAACGAAGCGATCGGCAACGAAATCGCGGCAAGATTCTACCTGGATCGTGGCTTTCAAACGATCGGCTACGCTTACCTCCGCAACGGGCGCTCCTTTTATGTTCAATGGGGAGCCGATGCCAAGGTCAAGCAGCTGGAGCAGCGCTACCCAGGCCTTGAAGAGACGGCGCCAAACCCACCCTTGAAGGCCGCGCCGCATTTCGAGCAAATGGACCTGATGGCGGTTGTGAAGGCTCTTCAATTCGTGTCACGGGAGATCGATCTCGAGAAACTCATTGAGGCATTGATGACAATCGGGCTCGAGTGCGCCGGCGCGGAGCGAGGCTTGCTGTTTCTTGGCCGCGGTCTCAAGCCGAGTGTCGCAGCCGCGGCATTTACGCGTGACGACAAGGTTGAGGTGATCCTCGACCGGAGTTTTGCGACACCCCCGCAGTTCCCTGAGTCGATCCTGCGGTACGTGATTCGAACTCGGGAAAGCGTTATCTTGGCTGACGCCTCAGCAAAAAACTCATTTTCGGGTGACCGATACTTTCAATCGGTAAGTCCGCGTTCCATCCTTTGCGTTCCACTGGTAAAGCAAGGGATGCTGGTCGGAGAGCTTTACCTGGAGAACAATCAAATGGCCGGCGTTTTCAATCGAGATCGGCTGACGGTGCTGGAATTGCTGGCCTCCCAGGCCGCGATCTCTTTAGAAAACGCCCGACTATACGCTGAGCTGTGGGAAGAAAATAGCGAACGGGCCAAGGCCGAGGAAGCGTTGCGCGCAAGTGAAGAGCGCATGAATCTGGCAGCGGAGGCGGCGAATCTCGGGATGTGGGCTTGGGAAATCGCTAGCGACGAAATCTGGACCACTGCAAAATGCCGGACGCTCTTCGGCTTCGGGCCTGACGAGTCGGTAGATCTTCGGCGGTTTGTAGATCGAGTGCATCCGGAGGATCGGAAACCGATTGTGGAGGCCATGCGGCGATGTCTGGAAAGCAGGAGCGAGTATGACGTCGAGTACCGCTTAGCGATACCTGACGGCGGTACCCGCTGGATCAGTACCCGAGGCCATCCCGCTTTCGACGCCGAGAATAAGCCCTTGCGGGTGATGGGAGTGAGCATCGATATCACGGCGGCTAAGCTCGCCCAACTCCAACTGCTGCAGCAGCGTGATGAACTCGCGCATCTTAGTCGGGTTACCATGATCGGCGAAATGGCGACCACCCTGGCGCACGAATTGAACCAACCGATCGGCGCGATTCATACTAACGCGGAAACGGCGGAAATACTCCTGCAAAGAAAGCCGCCTGAACTCCCTGAAATTCAGGCGATCGTTCACGATATCAAAAGAGATGGTTGGCGCGCCGGTGAGGTTATCCATCGGATGCGGTCGCTGCTCCGAAAGCGTGAGCTGAGAATGGAGAGTGTTGATGTGAAACGCTTGCTCGAAGCAATAAGCGAATTACTCCATGGAACGCTAGTCTCACACAAAGCTCGCTTCCGGATCGACTCAGCGCCGGCATTACCACTTGTTTCGGGCGATCCGATCCATCTTCAACAAGTTCTGTTAAATTTGGTTCTTAATGCCCTGGAAGCGATGATCGATTGCCCGCCGTCGGAGCGCGAAGTGGTGGTTCGCGCTGCGACAGACGACACTCGCGGAGTGGAAGTGAGGGTAAGCGATCGGGGGCCGGGCTTCTCCAGGTGGAAGTTGTTGAGGCCGTTCGAACCTTTCTTAAGTACGAAGAAGAATGGTATGGGGATGGGACTCGCTATTTGTCAAACCATCATCCAAGCCCATGGCGGGCACATTGTCGCGGAGAACAACCCCGCTGGGGGCGCTACGGTGCGTTTCACTCTCCGGCCGAGCGATTTCAAGCAGGAGGAATCAAAATGATTCGTGACAACGCGAGCGCGAGTGAGGAGGGGCCGCGGCCGGCGGCGCCGATTGTTTATTTGGTTGACGACGATCCCTCCGTTCTCCGCGCATTGACCCGGCGTCTCCTGACCGCGGGCTACCAAGTCGAATGTTTTGATTCGCCAGAACAATTCCTCGGGCGGCGGCGCCGGTCGGATGTTCCTGGTTGCGTTGTGCTCGATCTTCAGATGCCGGGAGCAAGTGGGCTGGAGTTGCAGCAGGCTGTCGCCCAAACAAATGACCCGCTGCCGGTAGTCTTCCTGACGGCTCATGGCGATGTTGCCTCCTCAGTGCGGGCAATGAAGGGAGGGGCGGTGGATTTCCTTAGCAAGCCGGTTCGAGGGGAAGATTTGCTCGACGCAATCCGGCTCGCGCTGATCCGGGGCGGTGCCGAGCGAGAAAAGCGACAGAAGAGCCGGGAATGGGGAGCTCGCTACGAACGTCTGTCGCCGCGTGAGCGTGAGGTCTTTGTGCTTGTCGTGCGAGGCTTGCCGAATAAACAGATTGCGGACGTGCTTGGCGTCAGCGAACGGACGGTAAAAGCTCATCGGAGCCAGGTGATGCACAAAATGGGGGTGCAATCGGGTGCCGAGTTGGGACGGGCG
>Ga0213877_10000119_pt1 | contig 10792 bp, 8 predicted proteins | sample VelepicoBEBS_R01_FD_160112 | JGI IMG/M metagenome (GOLD analysis project Ga0213877, IMG submission 160112) | Vellozia epidendroides bulk soil microbial communities from rupestrian grasslands, the National Park of Serra do Cipo, Brazil - BS_R01 | ecosystem: Environmental > Terrestrial > Soil >...
GATCCGATGCGGCTGCGATTCTGTAAGAAGGGCGACGTGTTCCGAGTTAGCTATGCTGTGCGTTTGGATTTAAATGCCGGTTTTTACACCTTGTCGTTGGTGATGGTATCACTCCCGTCTGAAGCGGTGAAAAATGGGAAGCTCAGCTTTGGTGATTTTGATCAGAAGCATATTAACGTCTGCGGTACCGGCCCGATAATCTCCTTTACTGTTTCCTTCAATCCCAACCGGCCGGGGGCGGACTTTACGCACTTAGGAACCTTTGACCTTCCCACGCACTTCGGAGAGGAGCAGGATGAGTTCTTTAGTTAACAACGATTTTGTATCTGTCGCAGGTGGCGGCGGTTGGTGAGGCATTCTCGATGTTTGACCACAGCTCGATTTTAATCACCGGCGGAACGGGCTCGTTTGGGAAAAAATGTGCGGCCATCCTAACTGCGCACTACCGTCCGCGAAGAGTTATCATTTACTCCCGCGATGAGTTCAAACAGTTCGAACTGAGCCGAAAACTGACGCATCCCGCCATGCGTTTTTTTCTCGGTGATGTCCGCGATCTGCCACGGCTTAATACCGCGTTCCGAGGAGTCGACTATGTGATCCATGCGGCGGCTTTAAAACAGGTTCCGGCAGCCGAGTACAATCCGATGGAGTGTATCAAGACCAATGTGCTCGGGGCTGAAAATGTGATTAGCGCCGCGTATGAAAATGGGGTGAAGAAAATTATCGCTCTTTCAACGGATAAAGCGGCTTGCCCGATCAATCTTTATGGCGCAACTAAGCTGGTTTCGGATAAGCTTTTCGTTTCTTCCAACAATCTGGCCGGCGATCGGGAGACCCGCTTTAGTGTTGTGCGTTATGGTAATGTCTTAGGTTCCCGCGGTTCGGTGGTACCTTATTTCTCGGCTTTGCTAGCAAACCAGGCAACGGAGTTGCCGATTACCGATCCGCGCATGACCCGTTTTTCGATTACTCTCGAGCAAGGGGTGCAATTCGTTCTGAAGTGTTTCGAACGGATGCAAGGGGGAGAGCTTTTCGTTCCAAAGATACCATCAATTCGCATTAGCGAAGTGGCGCGAGTAATGGCACCCAATCTCCCGCACAAACTGGTTGGTATTCGCCCTGGAGAAAAAGTGCACGAGGTGATGTGCCCAGCCGACGACGCCCACCTCACCCTAGAGTTTGACGACCATTTTGTGATTCAACCATCAATTAACTTTGGTAGTGACTTCGACAAAAATCTCCTAGGAGAGAAGGGAGTGCCGGTGGCCGAGAACTTCCAATACAGTTCTGATCGGAACGATCACTGGCTGGAAGGGGCGCAGCTGGCGGACATGATCAGGTCCACGGAAATAGAAATTTGACGGTCGCCGGTCAACGGTCCGCTACCATCGTGGAAGGTACGGGGAGGGATCGCGTCCTCGCGATCCGTTGCGACCGAAGCCGAGTACGCTATTACAATCATGAGGGGGAACATGTCTCTGGGTCCGGACAAGCGTTCACGGCGCGCGAGGACGCGCGCCCTCCCTGAATTGCGCCCGCGTAGAGGGTTGAAGATGCTCGTGAGGCGACAGGCTTAAGCGAAGAAGGCTAAGACCGCTGAGATCACACGGTCCTGTTGGGTCTTATTTAGACCGGGATGGAAGGGGAGGCGTAACAACCGGCCACTGATGTCTTCAGTTATGGGGCAATCGCCGTCTTGATAACCGAAGCGACGGCCCATCGGAGAAAGATGCAGTGGAAGATAGTGGAACGCGCTGGCGATTCCTTTTGAGCGGAGGAAAGCGATGAGCCGATCTCGGCTGGCCTGGTTCGGAAGAAGAATGTAGAACAGGTGAGCGGCGTGCTCGCAACCGGGTGGAATCAACGGGAGCCGGAAGCCACAGACTTCGGCCTTTGGTCGGAAAACGGAATGGTAGTACTCCCAAAGAGCGTGTCGTGACGCCTGTATCTCCTTAGCGTGCTCCAATTGAGCAAACAAGAATGCGGCCAGCAGTTCCGAAGGTAGGTAGCTCGAACCAATATCGACCCAAGAATATTTATCCACTAACCCGGCAAAAAATTTCTTTCGATTGGTTCCTTTTTCCCACAAAATTTCGGCCCGTTCCACAAATTGGGAATCATTGATAACGAGGGCGCCGCCTTCTCCGCAAGTGATGTTCTTCGTGTCGTGAAAGCTCTGGGTAGCAAACGTCCCGAAGCTGCCAAGTGGATGCCCGCGATATCTACCGAACAGGCCGTGGGCGTTGTCTTCGACGATGGGGATGCCAAGCTCTTTTGAGATAGCGAGAATCGGTTCCATCTCACAGGCAACCCCGGCGTAGTGAACAATTGAGATCGCCTTGGTTCGTGGAGTGATATGCCGTTCAATTAGCGCTTCGTCGATGTTCAATGTATCCGGCCGAATATCGACAAAGACCGGTTTGGCTCCTCGAAGGACAAAAGCGTTGGCGCCAGAAACAAAGGTAAAGGCCGGCACAATGACTTCGTCGCCGGGCCGGACGTCGAGTAGCAGCGCGCTAATTTCGAGTGCCGCAGTGCAAGAGGTTGTTAATAAGACCCTTTTCGAACCGGTGTTTTGCCTGAGCCGGTCCTGGCAGAGATGCGTGAAGTACCCATCGCCCGATAGATGGCGCCGTAAAACCGCTTCCTGCATTAATGCCATCTCTCGGCCGACCAGAGCCGGCGAGTGTAAGGCGATTTCGGGATCCTGCATGACCTAAACGGATTCGAGCATCGCTAATTTCGTTTGAGCGCTTCCGCCTGGGATTCGGCTAGCCACAGTTCCTTCGAGTCCGGGGCTTCTAATCCCTGTCGATGAATTTTAGCGATGATGCTGTAAGGACGGCCTTTAATCTCCTCAAACATAACGGAGAGGTAAGTCGCGATAATACCGAGGCTGAAAATGGTCAAACCGCCCAGGAACCAAATCGATATGATTAAAGATGTCCAACCGTCCGGTGAGCGAACTCGGAGCAGGTAAAGGATGAGCGTATAGAGCGAGTAAAGAGCGGCCAGAAAGATGATGCCAGCGCCGATGTAACCGATAAAGATCAACGGCCGATTAGAGGACATCGTGATGCCGTTAATGAAGAGCCGAATCCGGCGAGCCAGCGTATAGGAGGTTACACCCTTGTAGCCGGTTTTGTTCATCGGAAAAGCGATCTGTTTGAATCCGTTGAGATTGCACAAAATCTCGATCATGAAGAGCTGTTCCCGATGGCGTAATAGCGCGTCGACGTAACGACGAGTCATCAAACGGGCTCTGAGTTGATTCCGGGGAATGACATTGGTGGAGAGGAGATTATAGAGGTGGTAAAACGCCTCTCCGGAAGCTCGTTGGTACCACGGGCCATGGCGCTCCTGTTGCACACCGAAAACAATATCCACCGATTTTTCCCTCAACTCCCGGTAAAACTCGCCCAGGATTTCAGGGGGCTCTTCTAAATCAACATCAATCAGAAACACAAGTTCGCCGTGGGATTGGCTTAAACCGGTCATCATGGCCTTGTGATGGCCGAAATTCCTGGAAAGCTCCACTACCGAGACCCTGGGGTCGTCGGTGGATAGTTTCACGGCGACGTCGAGAGAGTTATCCGGGCTGCCATCGTCGACAAAGACGATCTCATAGTCGACTTGCAGCGCGCGCAGCTGAGCCACGACACGACGATAGAACTCCTCGATGTAGGGAGCCGAATGAAACAGAGTGGTGACAACGCTAATCGTCATCGATGATCTCCAGGGCCAGGCCGCTCGGCCAGGATCGTTTCTAAATATTTGCGGTACTCGGTCTTAGGCTGTTGCTCGGCCAATCGACGCAGTTGTTTCTTATCGATGAAATTCATGTACCAAGCTATTTCCTCCAGGCAAGCGATCTTTAGGCCTTGTCGCCTTTCAATGGTAGCCACGTACTCGCTTGCCTCCAACAAGCGGTCAGGCGAACCCGTGTCCAGCCAGGCGAAACCTCGACTCACCACACGGACATCGAGTTTACCCCGGCGTAGATACTCCTGGTTAACCTCGGTGATTTCCAATTCACCGCGGGCTGACGGCTTCAACGCCCGGCAAATCGGTACGACCGACGAATCGTATAGATAAAGGCCAGGGATAACATACTTGCTCTTCGGATGTTTGGGTTTTTCTTCGATGCTCAAGACGTTGCCTTCGGGATCGAACTCAACCACCCCGTAGTTCTCCGGGTCGCTGACCGGATAGGCAAAAACATGAGCGCGCGAGTCAATGGCCAGGGCCTCTCGAAAGAAGTCGAGTGGGCCATAGAAGATATTGTCCCCCAGGATCAAGGCCACGCCGCTTCCGCTAAGGAATTCTTCGCCAATTAAGAAAGCTTGAGCGATGCCCCCTGGTTGGTCCTGTTCGGCGTAGGTGATGGCTAGCCCAAGTTGAGAACCATCGCCGAATAACCTCCTAAACATGGGCAAATCTTTCGGCGTAGAGATTATCAGGATTTCTCTAATACCACCCAGCATCAAGGTGGATAGCGGATAATTGATCATCGGCTTGTCATAGACGGGTAATAACTGCTTGCAGACGATCTGGGTTAGGGGATGAAGACGGCTACCGGTGCCGCCGGCCAAGATGATGCCTTTCTTAATCATCAAATTACTGCATAGCATTAAAGAAGCGCCCACGTCTAACGCAACTGTGTAGTTGTCCTCGTGAATAGGTCAGACTGCCGCCAATGATTTGATGGCACCATGGCGACGCCGCGCAGGCTGGGTCGGGGATTGGATAATCAGCTTGAACCGCCCTACCTTGTGCTCTAGAAGACAGCCTGTGTTTCCTGGGTCCACGCGATTTTCGCTGCACCGCATCGGGTTCGATTTCCGTGCTTTTGCCTTATATCTGGGAGTCTTCGCTGCCCTTATCTTTGGTACGGCGTTACAAGCCCCCACACTTTTTGAAGGGTCTCCTTACGAGGGTTGGGATGAGTGTATGGCTTACACCCAGGCTACTAGGCTGAGCTTAAAGCAGCGTTTTCAGAACACGACTTACGGGACAGTCGAGGAATTCAAATTTAGGGTGGCAAACATTCTCTACCAGAAGTTTGACCCAGTGGGTAAGGGTCTAGCGCCGCGTCGCTGGAGTAACAATGTGCTCGATTCCTATCTAAGACCGGAAGCAGTTTTCGAGTCCGCAGGTTTTGATGCGACCTACGCACGAGGAATTTTAGATCGCCGACCATTCCTGATCGCCCGGTACGTCAATTTGATCGGAGGGCTGATCCTCGCAACGGTTCTTTGCTGTGTTTGGCTGGCACGACTGCGCTATCGCGCTTGGTTCCTGGTTGTTGGCTTCCTCTGGTTCTTTAATAGCGCTGGCTACTTGGACGAAGCTTTCCGAGTTACTCCTAACGCCTGGAATAGCCTCGTTGCGATTATGATTTTCGTCTGTTTAAAAGACGTCATCGAACGGCGGAGTCCGACCGGGCTCTATCTTTCGGCGGTTTTGCTTGCCTTTGGAACGAACGAAAAGATCGACTTTTTGTTTGCGGGCATACCAATTGCCGTTACCTGGCTTGTGGCCGACTTCCAAGTCGTGACCACGTATCGGAGGTGGGTGAAGCCGGCGTTGCTCTGCCTTTTGTTGTTCCTGGTGACTCTAATTCTGACGAATCCCCGACTACTCTATGCCCTGCCTTTGGTGGTCGCTGAACAAACCCGTCTCCTACACTCGGTCACTGGCGAGAACGTAGGAGCTGGACGTTCTGGTTTCGATTACAATCGCGTGCAGTTGTTCGAGGCATTCTTGGTTGAATGCGTCGAGGCGCCTTGGAATGTGGACAAGCTTCACTCCTTGAGCACAGCGGCCGGAGTGGGGATCTGCTTGTTGTTCCCTTTCTCGATCATCTTTTCATCGCAGCTCGACAAACGAAAAAAGCGATTACTGCTCTTTGTGCTGGCCACCTTTTATTTAGCGTTTTGGTTGTTGCCGTTGGTGACGGCTCAGCGAGCCTGGGGGCGTTACTTTTTATCTGGGTCCGGAATCGCGATGGTCTCCGTCGGATATGCTGGCCTCAATTTTTGGAACAACAATTCCAAGGTCAGCCGTATTTTTGCGTTCTTGATTCTAGGCCTTTGCATCGTTTCTCATCTCGTCCACACTAAGGTCACCGGTCTCGAGTCAATACAGGTGAACCAACGCTTGGCCAATGGGGAGCTTGATCAAGCGGTATCGCGAAACCAGGCAGTCCTGGAAGTGATCCGGTTGATCGAGAGCGGCAATTACGCAAAGCAGGTGATTATCGACCAGCATAGTTATACCGACGTGCGGGCATTTTTAGAAAAAGGCATAGGGATAAAGCTGATCAACGTTTTTAATTTTCAACGGGAACTCGAAGAGATCAGAGGTGACAAACCGACGCTCGGGCTTTACGTACCTGGTTTGGGGAGAGGATCGGCTGGATGGGAGGGACAGTGGAACGATCAAGAATCTGGGCTCTATGATCGTTATCTCAAGTGTTTATCAGCATTTAAAACGGTTGCCCAATTCGGCAGCAATCCGATGCTTCTTCTGGATTGGGCTCCGGTAGATCCTAGCGATCGAGTTCTCGTCTTCGAAACTGCTGGCGGAACATTGGCCAAAGACAAATAGGTCGGGAAGCAGACGGTCGAAGGAAGTACAACCGGATCGAAATATTTGCCGTTTTTCTGCCTCCAGGCGGAGGTCGCGCTGAGTTGTTTGCGAATCCCGGCGTATCTTAGCGTAGTAATGAGAGCTTGATGCCATGCCATCGGCATCATACAGGAGGCGCTGTATGCCGCGTTTTTTTAAATCGTTTTCGTCCAATCGATTTTCGGCAGACCCCATTCTCGTCTTGCTCGGCTTAGGGGTTCTGGGGGCCCTAATCTTGGGCGGCGTGCTGATGGCGCCGATGGTTTTCCGATTCGCTCCTTACGAGGGGTGGGATGAGTGCGTGGCGTACACCGAGGCCGAGCCCCTGAGTTTGGTGCACCGTTACCAGAATGATACCTATGGATCGATCGAGGAGGTTAAGTTCAGGATAGCAAAGTTCATTTATAAACAATTCGATCCGATTGGGAAAACGCTGGCTCCGCGTCGCTGGACTAACAATGTGCCCGAATCTTACCTGAGACCGGTCGCTAGTTTCGATGCTCCCAACTTCGATGCGACCTATTCCCGAGGTATCCTCGAGCGACGCCCCTTTATCATTGCGCGCTACCTCAACTTAATCGGAGGCTTAATCCTTGGCGCGATCTTGTGCGGCTTCTGGCTAGTAAGATACCGGCGTCTAGCGTTGTTCCTCATTGTTCCCTTGCTTTGGTTTCTAGCTAGTTTTGCCTACGAACAAGAGACGATCGAAGTCTCACCCAATGGCTGGAACGCTCTCCTGGCGATTGTAGTTTTCGTTTGTTTGACCGACGTAATCGAAAGGCGAAGACCGATCGGGCTCTACCTTTCGGCTGCTTTGCTGGCGTTTGGAGCTAATTCAAAGATTGATTTCCTCGCTCTGGGACTGCCAATCGTGGTTACTTGGCTGGCTGCAGACTGGGAACCGGGAAGCTGGTCCCGGAGATGGATAAAGCCCGCCTTAGTTTGCGGCCTTGTATTCTCGGCGACCTTGATCGTAACCAATCCGCGGTTGGTCTACGCCCTGCCTTTGGCGGTTGCCGAACAAGTCCGCCTTCTGCACTACGTGCGCACTGAGGCGGTCGACTCCGGAGCTCCTAGTCTCAACTACAATTACATGATGTTCTTCAGGGAATTCTTGGCTCAATGCGTTGGCGCTCCTTGGAACGTAGCAAAGCTTCACTCGTTGAGCACGATGGCCGCTATAGTAATCTGCCTGTTTTTTCCTGCTGCCGTAATCTTCTCATCGGACCTGAATTTCCGAAGAAGGCGATCCTTGCTGCTCATTTTGAGCTCGTTCTACCTTTGCCTTTGGGCCTTACCGCTACTCTTTACGGGTGATGCCCATGACCGGTATTTTTTGTCTGGAACGGCGATCGCCGTGATATCGGTCGGATACGGATGCCGTTATTTTTGGCAGAAAAAGTCCTGGTTGTGCCGATCTCTAGCGCTCTTGGTTCTTTGCTTGTGCGCGGTTTTCTATATCGGCCGGCTTAAAGAAGTTCGCCGGCAATCGGCCGAGGTTGAAACACGACTAGCTGATGGTTTGGATGGAACAATGTCGCGAAATCAGGCGGTTCTAAGAATCATCCAATTGATTGCGACTGGAGAGTACGCAAAGCAAGTGATCGTCGATCAACACAGCTACACCGACATACGCGCCTTTCTGGAAAAGGGAATACCAGTCACGCTCGTCAACATGTTTGACTTTCAAGCAGAGCTTGAGAAGGTCCCGGGCTCCGACAAGCCAACGCTCGGACTTTATGTGCCGGGAAAAGGAACGGGGCCGGCGACGTGGGAGGGTAAGTGGAGTGACCAAGAGTCTGCTCGCTATGATCGTTACCTTGGTTACCTGTCCGGATTTAAAACGGTCGCGACATTCGGCAGCAATCCGATGTTTCTTCTCGATTGGGCTCCCGTCGATCCGGCGGACAAGGTCGTGATCTTTGAAACCAATCGATAGGTTCTGCCAACCAGATTTGGTGATCCGAACTTTCGCATCGCCACCGCCGGCGTCGTGCCGGTAGATATTGCATCGACGCAAACCGTTCTCCTGACACATTTCGAACATCTATGCTCGCGCCATTGCTTCGGCTCACTGTGTATTTAGGAGTTCTTGCTGCGCTCGTTCTTGGCTGGGCACTACTTGAACCGATCATTTTTGAAGGAGCTCCTTACGAGGGATGGGATGAGTGCTTGGGTTACACTCAGGCTACGCGGATGAACCTTAAGACCCGTTTCCAAAATGCGACCTATGGGTCGATTGAAGAGTTCAAATTCAGGATAGCGAACTTCATTTATCGGAGCTTTGAACCGATCGGCGGAAATCTTTCGCCTCGTCGCTGGACTAACAATGTGCTGAGCTCGTATCAGCGACCGTCGGCCATTTTCGAATCCTCCAACTTTGACGCGCGCTATTCACGCGGAATCTTGGATCGGCGACCCTTTATCATCGCTCGCTACGTCAATACCATCGGAGGATTCATCCTCTCGGTGATCCTGTGCGGCTTTTGGTTGGTAAGGTATCGATTTCAAGCCCTGTTCCTGATCGTGCCGCTGCTTTGGTTTCTTTTAAGCTACGGGTATTGGCAGCAAGCGGTCGTCGTCACGCCCAACGCATGGAACGCCCTCCTAGCGATTATGGTCTTCGCTTGTTTGATCGACGTCATCGAGCGACGGAGCCCAGTTGGCCTCTACTTTTCAGCGGCTCTGCTGGCCTTTGGAGCCAATTCCAAGGCCGACTTTCTCCTTTTAGGCGGACCACTCGTTCTCACTTGGATGCTCGCCGATTTCAAACCTGGAACCGTGTTCCGGAGGTGGGTGAAACCCGCATTGGTTTGTGTACTCCTATTCCTTGTGGTCCTGGTTCTAACGAATCCGCGATTGCTCTACGCATTGCCCTTGGCTATCGATGAACAATTGCGTGTGCTAAGCCAAGTACACGGGCAAGGGGTATACGGGCCTGGACAAACAGGCTTCGGGTATAATCGTGTGGCGCTGTTTGATGAGTTTATCAATCAATGTCTCACGGCGCCTTGGGACGTGGCTAAACTTCACTCTTTGAGCGCAGCAGCCTTCGGAGTGTGCCTTTTGTTTCCTCTATCCGTGATTCTTTCTTCGGGCCCGGATATCCGCAGAAAGGGATCGATACTCGCCGTTTTGAGCTCCTTTTACCTATGCCTCTGGCTTCTGCCGTTGATCCTGGCAACCCATGCTTACGATCGTTACTTTCTATCCGGGAGCGCGATTGCGGTGATTTCGGTCGGATGTGCGTGCCGTTATCTCTGGCGAGAGAACTCCAGGAATTTCCGATTGTTTGCGGTTCTGATTCTTAACGTATGCGTGGTCTTTTATCTTGGTCAAGTTAAGCAGGCTGTCCTGGAAGTAGAACGTGCCAAAACGCGGTTGGCGGATGGCGCTCTGGATCGAACCGTGTCGCGAAATCAAGCCGTCTTAAAGATCATCAATTTGGTCGAAAGCGGGAAATATTCTAAACAGGTGATCGTCGACCAGCATAGCTACACTGACATTCGCGCCTTTCTCGAAAGGGGACTATCGCCGAAACTCATCAATCTGTTTAACTTCCAACAAGAGCTTGAGAAGATCCAGGCTGGCGACAAACCGGCACTCGGACTTTACGTGCCAGGAAAGCTTATGGGGTCAGGAGCGTGGGAAGCAAAATGGGATGAACATGATTCCGCGCTCTACGATCGTTATATCGGTTGTTTGTCAGGGTTTGAGACGGTCGCGAAATTCGGGCACAATCCGATGCTACTGCTTTCTTGGGCGCCCGTTGATCCCGATGACGAAGTTGTTGTTTTCGAGACCAAGCCACCGAATACCAATCGAAGAGAGTTACCATGAGACCTGGCTGGACCTTGGAGACATAGTGCCGTTTCCACTGAGTTTACTGACCATTATCATGCCGGTAGATATTGCATCGACGCAAATAGTTCTCCTGAAGCTTTTCGAACATCTATGCTCGCTCGACTGCCTTGGCTCACCTTATCTCTAGGAGTTTTTGCTGCGCTTATTCTTGGCTGGATACTACTTGAACCGATAATTCTTGAGGGAGCTCCTTATGAGTCATGGGATGAGTGTATGGGTTACACTCAGGCTACTCGAATGAGCCTGAATACCCGTTTCCAAAATACGACCTACGGGTCAATTGAAGAGTTTAAGTTCA
>Ga0213877_10000121_pt1 | contig 10778 bp, 8 predicted proteins | sample VelepicoBEBS_R01_FD_160112 | JGI IMG/M metagenome (GOLD analysis project Ga0213877, IMG submission 160112) | Vellozia epidendroides bulk soil microbial communities from rupestrian grasslands, the National Park of Serra do Cipo, Brazil - BS_R01 | ecosystem: Environmental > Terrestrial > Soil >...
CGTTCTGGACGCGCTCACGCAGACGGTTGCTTGGTCCGTGATTTTCTTTATTGCTTCAGCAGCGGCAAGTTCCGCCTACCTGACGGTGAGCGAGATATTCCCGCTGGAGATCCGAGGACTGGCCATCGCAATCTTCTATGCATGCGGCACGTTGGCCGGCGCTTTTGCCCCCGCGATCTTTGGCACGATCATCGGCACTGGATCACGAAGTGCGTTGTTCTGGGCATACTGTTTTGCTGGCGCGGTGATGGTAGTGGCCGCGATCGTTGAAGCACTCCTTGGGGTGAAAGCGGAAAGGCAATCGCTGGAATCGATCGCGACGCCGCTTTCTGAGGTAGTGCAAAAAAGAGAACCGGTACCGGTTACCTGACTGGCGCGTCGCTCGTCCCTCTTGAGACTAACCCAATTCCGAAGGTGTAGGCACCAGTCTCTGGCCCCGAAACTTCGGATGCGGGTAAGGCGGAAAAGCTCTCATCTTCAATGCTATGATTACATAATATATTTTACGTTATTGAGATTGGTCCAGTTATTTGGCTGCACCGTCTATCGCGCCGTCGTGTCCACGCCGGGTGCATTTCGGTGCGACCTCTGGGTTCAGGAGACGCGAATTAAAGTGAAAGGAATCTTATGAAGACGATTTGTCTTGTTGTTGTGTGGACCCTTATGGGCAGCATAGCTGCTTTAGCGCAGCGGGTTGAAATACTATCTGCGTATTACGGTATCGGCAACTACCGCGTAGATGTCACCGAGCGAGTCCGAGGCCTGGCTTCTAACGGAGAATCGTTTGAGGTATCAAGCCGAAACCTGGGAGTGCCTTCGTTACCAATTCCAGGTAAACAGTTGACCGTAGTGTATTCAGTTGGGCATCGGCAATTCCGAGAGAGCGCCCAGGAGGGTGACGTCTTTCGGTTTAACACAGCTGGGGCTTATGATCGGGGCGAGAGTGGGGGCCCGCGAGTTGTTCGAGGGATGTACGGAAGATCCGGAAGGTATATAGACGTCACTGACGAGCTTCGCGACTATGCGCAGCGCGGAGAAGGTTTCCGGGTTTCGCCAGAGGCATTCCGACTGGATCCGGAACGCGCTCAAGGCAGCCGATTGACCATGACGGTCATTGACCGAAGTGGTGAACGCGTTGAGCGCGAATACGAAGAGGGGGATTATGTCGATTTCCGATAGAAGACTGGGCAGTCACGAGATCACGGATTTCGACCTGGAGAAGCTGGGTAAGGTTCTGAATTGTGAAACCGAGACCGAAAATGCGGGTTGGGTGATCATTAAAGATCCATCTCGGCTTAACCCCGGCGATACAGTTCCGTTGCGTTAAGAGGCCAGGGGAGTTTGCCGGAACGTGTGTTGGCCTCGCACAGGCGCTGCTTGAGCGCGGCTGGCGTGTCGTCGCCACCTCTTGCTTCATCAGCAAGTCGAAGGAGCTCAAGCCAGCGCCTGACCTTGAATAAAATTAAAGGAACGCGGGCGTTTAGGCGTGTCACCAACCCTTTTGCCAGAGCGACAGCTTCGCCAGGTGGTACGATCGATAGAATGAGGTCCGCGGCGGCAATCGTTTTTGGAGAGACATCTTCCATACCCGCTGCGCGAGCCCGGTCGACTGTGGCTGCGCTACGCCCATCGAGTAATGTCAGCACACGCGCGCCATGCTCTTTGAGGCGCACTGATATGGCGCTCCCCATCGCTCCAGCCGAGAGGATAGCAACAATGATGTTCATGGAAGTTGCTCCATTTGCCAGTGTCTATCGAAGCGAGAGGTGCGGCGACGATTTTGTTGAGGTGTGTCGCGACGCCCCTTTTCATAAGACGAAGCGTCATCTCGGCCGGTTCCAGCCCCGTCCCTTATCGCCGAATCCCTCGCACCCTTCTTCGGTGACCGCGACCGTATCCTCGAGCTTGATGAATCCGCGCTTAGGATGCGCCATCGTTGTCTCGATGGAGATGACCATGTCGGACTCTAGCGGCCGGGTCGCGTCATAGGCCTCATAAGGTACGGGTCCGTTGCTCATCAGGCGTGGCGCCTCATGACTCACGAGACCCATGCCGTGCGCCACAAAATCCAGATAGGCCCGGTGGGGTGAGGCGTCTACCAACTCATGGGCCGCCGTGAAAATCTCAGCCCCCGTGGCGCCGTGGCGGATTGGGCGACGCGCCCGCTGCTGGATCTCCTCGATCACGCCGAGAAGGTCCACGAGCTCAGGGTCCGGCTCGCCTAGAATGCCCATCCGGCACAAGTCGCCGATGTAGCCCTTATAATTTCCCCCGGAATCGAGGGAAAGGATATCGCCGGCCTCGAGGCGCTGTTCCGAGGGCGCACGGTTGAGGCTCGTGCCAACCGTGATCAGGCAGTATTCGAAGGTCAGGCCCCGCTCGACCTCCTCTCGTCGCAGCCGCTCGACAATCTCATTCTTCGTTTGGCCGGGTGCACATCCGTCGAACACGGCGAGCATCGATGTCACGACACGCTCGGAGGTCTCGCGGAGCAGCGCGAGTTCGGCTCTCGTCTTTCGCGCTCGCAGCCGCTCCAGCGGGAAATAGGCGTCGACGATCTGGCATTTGCCAAGCCCATTCTGCAGCAGCTTAGCACAATCCCAGGGTAGGAAAGACGCCTCGATGCCGACCTTGCCGATCGGCAAGGCCAGTCCCTTAATATGCTTGACGGCCTGCTGGATCGCGCCGGTGCTGTCGCCTGCGATCGTCTCGACGACCCGAGGCCAAAACTTGCCGAGCTGCTGCTCGTAGCGCTCGAGCGTGTATCCGATATAGGCCGAGTTGTCGGGGCGGCCCTTCTGATAGACCACAATCGGCAGATAGCGGCTCACCCCGATAGCATCCATGTAGTCGAAGAAGAAGAAGCGATAGCCGCCAAGCAAATACTGCACATTGTGTTTGGAGGTTGCGACGAGGACGTCGATACCCTCGTCTTCGAGCAGAGCGTCGAGTCGCGCCGTATCGAAGGGCGCGGGCTTTGCCGCATCATCATGTCCAGTTTCGTTCATGTCGTCTCTCCTGGCGCCGTACCGCCGCCGCGACCGGAGTTCGCCGCCTCTGGCGTCTTCCCATCATTCGATCGGTATGGACAATACCCATTTTCACCGCCGAGCGCGCGAGGAAACGCTTCATTCTCCCTCGGTTTGCGTGCCAGGGGTCAGAAGCGGCGATCGGTCGGCAGAAACCATTGACCCCATTGTCCGCTCCAGCCGCGCTCTCGTGAAAATCATAAGCCGGCCATCTAACAATTCCGCCCGACCTGCGAAATAGTTCCAAAGCTCAGGCGTATGGATTGTCCCGAGCCGCTGAGCATTGAAATAAAATAGAATTCGGCCGTTGTGTGTAAGCTTCTCTGCCAAATCATTCAACAGATAGCCCCAATCTCGCGGACCCCAGATCGTGTCATCCCGGTCGTAATTGTTGAAGCAGATCATCCAGGCCGTGATGAGATCGAATTTCCGTTCGCCAAAATCAGGTAGCTTTTCCTGGCGCGTAATTCGGAATGTTATCCGTTCGATTTGGAGCATGCGGAGGATGTCATCGAAAATCGGGTCTTCCAGATCCAGACCAACGACATTCGAACCGAGCTGCCTCATGACAAAGAGGAAATATCCTGCCCCGCAACCTAGATCGAGCGTATCCCGAGGTGGATCGAGTACCCAACCAAATCTTTCAGCGTAGTCAACATTACGCGCCAGCCATTTCCGGGCGTCGAGGTACTTTGGCCAGATCGAATCACTGCCGCCGGTATACCGAAGCCGGATCTGCTCAAGCTCGTGCTGGTCAAACTGTGCCAGCAGATTCTCCAGTTGCAGTTTTCGTCTGCGTTCGGCCAGTTGCAAGCGAGCGGCGGGATCAAGGTAGTTTCTGCTCAGCGTCTGGAGATAGGCGGGCAGATTCTTTAACCCCCAATTGAGGCGGTTCAGGTTTCTAACAGCAGCGCCCAGCGAATAAGTGTTGGGAGAAAAAGCTTTCTTTATTCTGTGTTGAAGATCCATGCTCTCTCACGGTGTTCCGAACACGTGCCAGGTATTGCAACCTATTCCGCACAAATGCTCTTGTCGTCAAGTGTCATCAAATCCCATGCATTAAGCAACGCCCGGGGTAGGCTTCGTCCAACCGTCGAGTAAGTCTCCGCGGTCGCCTTTACCTGAAATCACTCGCTCGCCGCGGAGACCTGTTCGACTCCAGATTCAAAACTGTTATCCTTAAAAAGCAGTAGAATTTTCGGCGTGGCCGGACAATTCTGCTCCCTGAGCCTGCATCGCTCAAAAATCTCTAAGGTTTTGTGAGCGATGCAGGCTAAAAGGATTCGTTTTCCATTTCCGCCAATTTACGTATAAGTCCATGACAAAAAACGGAATTTGAGCGTAAGCAGGCGTACCGCCGTCTCGCAGCCGCGAATTTTCGTCAGAACAGAAAATCAGTAGATATGATGCTGCATCTCCAACGGTTCGAACAAACGCCATTAAAAATCCACACCGACTCAAAGACGAAGATCATAACGGCGCTGATTTATCTTAACTCAAAATGGGTGCGGTGAGATCGAGAAGTTTTATCGTACCATGTCGACCGAACTGAGGAATGCTCTCCAAAACCAACAGAAAAGCGGTCTCAGCCAATTTCGTTTCATTATCTTGCTCATGGCGGTCTACTTGGTGGTGACCTCTGTGTACCTGGTGATGAACATCATGGCAATGGACGTTCACGAAGCGCAGGGAAAAGAAACGTTGGTTTCCACGGACTCACAACAGTATCTGGGTTTTGCTCAACGTTTTCTACGGGGAAATTTCTCCATGGATTACATTCGCGACGTGCCTCACCGCCAGCCTGTTTACCCCTTTGCATTGGCGGTCGCGACCAAGATTGGGAACGGGAACCTATTTTTTCTTGGAGAGGTCAACGTTGTAGCGATGACACTCGTAATCGGGTCGGTTTATTTTGGTGTTCTTCGCTTTTTTGGAAGTCCGACCGTAGCAGCGATTTCAGCATTTTGTGTTGCCATCGACCGGTTTATGTGGCGGATAGCAGGCGAACGGCTATTGACCGAGCCACTTTTTGTTTTGTTCCTGGTCTGGGTTATTATCGCATTTCTCCAATACCTGCGAGAAGGGAAGATCTTCTGGCTTTTGCTCGGATCGGTCTTCCTAGGGCTTGCGTACCTCACGCGCCCGAGCGCCATCTTCGATGCTGCCGCGTATTTCGCTGTTTTATTCCTGGCAGAAATCACGATGCCATCGAGGTGGGGGAAGCAGCATCCGTCCTTTGGAGGAAAGGTGTTGCGACTGCTTCCTAACTATCTGGGTGCCGTGCTCCTCTTAATTGTTATCACTATCCCCTCCTGGCTTCCGAGGCTGGTCTATTTCAGTGATCCGCTCTACACGGGGTATCTAACTAACTTTTTGTGGGTGGATACCTACCACCTGGCTCACGACTTTGGAGAACGGGCTCCGAGTTATACCTGGCACGATTATGCGGCGAGCCACAATCTTCTGGATGTCATCTGGCGGCTCGTTTACGGCTTTTGCAATGTCTGCATAGTACTTCCGATTGGATCTGAGAAATTGCCCGTTCTGTACCTGCTGGGCGTCGCTGGTGTATGGGCGGCCCTGAAAACTGGTCCACGTCAATTTCGGTTCCTTCTGCTTTTCTTTTTTATCCAGCTGCTCCCATTCATTTGGACCAACCTGCCAAATCCGAACCAGCGGGTACCTTACGGCTCAACATTCCCATTCCTGCCGTTCTTCGCTGCTTGTTTTCTCGCTTTATTCCCGGCGAAATTGGATGCAGCACTCGGTTGGCGGCTCGGATTTCGTCAAAGAAGGCTTGTCGAGTAAACGCTCGGAGCAATTTTCCGCACTATGCGGGTTTAATGTTTTGGTTAACGTGAAAGAAGTTGTCTGGATCATACTTCTTTTTTATTTGCGCCAGCCGAGAGTAATTGTCGCGATAGGTCGCCTTAATTCGGTCGACTCCTTCGTCCATCATGAAGTTTACGTAGCCACCTCTCAATGTATAGGGGTGGACGGCCTCCCAGTATCCTTTTGTCCACGTTGTGAGGGCCTCTGCTCTGGCTGGATCTGGATCGATTCCGGCGATGACCATAGACCATGTCGCATCACGGAAGCCCCAGGCAGTCTCACTTTGCTTGATGCCATGGACGGCGCCATCAATGGGATAGAGGTGCATCAACGAGAGTTCGCTCGGCGCCCTGGCGGCCCATTCCAAATGCGCGTCGATCGCGTTATCGGACAACTCTTTAACAAAATCACCTCTCCAGTACCACTGGAGGCCTGTCGAGAACAATGGGTCGAAGAGGCTTTGCAGGACCGGAAAGGGCATGGGTCCGATCCAGTCAAGAATTGCTGGTGGAAGCTCCTTGCGAATCGGTTTGACTGCTTCCTCAGCTTGCGCCTGTGGTCCGCTATAGCACGAAATCAACGCGCAGATCCTTTTTCCCCAAAGCTCTCTCGGGAAGGGCTCCGTCGAGGGCACTGTCTTCAACCCGAGAAATGGACAAAGTTCCAACGGGGCGCCTGGCAGGAATCCTCGGTACCACTGCATTACCGTCCTTGCGTCCTTCGCATCCCAAAAAATGGGCCCGGCGTAGACAGTGCTTACGGGGTGGGCTCGAAAAACGAAACTCGTTACGACGCCAAAATTGCCTCCACCGCCGCGTAGTGCCCAGAACAAGTCCTCTTCGCGCGATGCGCTGACGGTCACGAGTCTCCCATCGGCAAGCACAACGTCCGCCTCGATAAGGTTATCTATAGCCAGCCCGAATTTCCGGGTCAAATATCCTGTCCCGCCTCCTAAAGCAAGACCAGCGATGCCAGTGGTTGAGACAATCCCGGCCGGTACAGCCAATCCAAACGCGTGACAGGCATGGTCAACGTCGCCTTGGGTGCAACCGGGTCCCACCCGTACAGCGCAGGTCGCGGAATCGACGCGGACCCCTTTCATTTGTGAAAGGTCGATTACAAGACCGTGATCACAAATCCCAAGTCCAGCACCGTTATGGCCTCCGCCACGAATTGCCACGGTCAAACCATCCTCGCGCGCGAACCGCACTGCTGCAATGACGTCTGCTACGTCCGCGCAACGAACGATCGCGGCAGGGTGGCGATCGATCATTCCATTGTACACCTTGCGAGCCGATTCGTAGTCAGCGCTAGCGGGAGTAATCAGGTTCCCCCGCACATTCTTACTTAGCTGACCGAGGCGTTCTTCTAGCACATCGTCCTCCTATTCATTTTGGGAATGCGATTTCACGCGGAGTTCCGCCTAACCCGTCGAAAAACAACCTGAGACCAATTCGACCTTCAGCTTGAATGTTAACGGCATCGCTCCTTCCCGGGCACAGCAAGACCCTCATTCATTTGGAGGAGGAATTCAGATTGTTAGTCGCTCCGTCTAAAGGAGCCGTTTGTAGCAAAAATTCGCCGACAGTCAATGCATTTCGCCCGATTCATTGCAATCTGGCAGACCTCTTCTCCAGAGAAAGTGCCCAGCTTAGGCATGAGCGTCTCGGTGTACGGGAGCATACGCGTCCCGCGTGTAGGTTCGACCAGTTGAGCTCTGCTCGAGCATCGGTGGTACATCGGCGGAATGAAGTTGGCTTCGATGGCGTTAATTGCTTCGCAGCTGCTTCGTACCGGGAACTCACTCTCGTCGAAGCTCTGCAAGTGCACTCTTAGCATCCGTCAGGAGGGGTTCCTGGAGCCCGGCGGCCAACGCTCTTTGCAGGGCATCCTGCTTTTTCAAATGCGTCTCGGGCTTCAGTAATTTTGTCCTGCCGGCGCAAGATCAACCCCAGACGAAACTGGGCTTCCGCGTCCTGAGGTGAGACGCTGGTTGTATTGCGAAAGATGTCCGCGGCATCATCGAGCCGACCCAAGGATTGGTACGCCGTAGCCAGCAGTATCTGGGCCTGCTTTAGATCGGGGTGCTTTTGCAGCAAGCCGTTTATGGAATCGACGACCCCTTGAGCATCACCTGCACGATTGCTGCCAGTATCCGGTGAAAGAGTGAGCTTGAAGTCTGCAAATTGGTCTCCGGCTGACTTACTTTGATACGGCTATCTAAAATTGCTCCGGCCGAGCCATCGAAAATTTTTCTCGAGTCATAAGCCGAAAATGCCTTCATCGGGAGGCTCGCTATGGGTAAATCTCCGAGCTGACCGGAGCGAATCGGCTCGGAGACAAATCATTGCGATGTCAGACCCTCAATGAGCCGGCTGAACTTGTTTTTTACGGCCAGCTTGCAGAACGTAGTTACCGCCAATCAAAGCCAATAGGCCAATTAATAGCAGGGTTAACGTACGCCCGCTGTCTGGAACCGTCGTCGAGGGATTGACCATCGCTATTTCATACCCATTTGACCCGTCCGACTGCAACAAGGCCTCAAGCCCGTTTGACAGCCCCTCGACCACAACCTGGCCAAAGCTTCCGGTCAGGCCGCCGCCTGGCTGAAGAAAGTCAAAAGTATCGCCCGCGACTGGATCAAATCCGTTAAGGAAGTCTAAGGTTAACACAGAATCAGGCAGTAAGGTGACTGCGCCGGTCACAAGCAATACGTCGTACGCATAGGCTGAGGTCCCGGTGCCTTCGATGTCGATCTGCAGATTACCTCCGGCTTCTTGTGTGTAATTGCCGGCGATCGTAAGCGTTTGCGGGTCGCCAGGAGCTATCGTTCCGTAGTTGATAACATTGCTGGCGACGATCGTTCCGGCTCCTCCGAGCGTGCCTGGCGCGTCTACGGTCAGGGTGGGAGTACTCAGGGTATCGTTCACCTTCAGAATTCCGGACTTGATTTCCGTCGATCCCGGCGCGCTCAAGTTCTCATCAATGGTCCAGGTGCCTGTTCCCGTTTTGGTCAAAGATCCCGGGCTTGTAATCGACCCGGTGACAGCTTGGCTGAGCGATTGCTGACCCGGGCCGTCGAGCACGAGCGCGCTTCCAGTACCAAGGTTTAGAGCGCCGCTGATAATGCCACCCGTGATAAGCGCCGCAGTGTTCGCCCCATTTCCCAGGTTCACTGTGCCGAAGATTTTCCCGGCATTCGAGAAAGTGTTGGGCAGATCTGCGAGCGTCACGTTGCCGTTAATTGTCCCGGAGTTAGAAAGAGTAGTCGGTCCGGTGTCTCCTTGGTAGCCGATACCGATAGCATTGCCGTCCTGACCGGTAATCACACCGCCTGCATTGTTATTGATTGTACCACCATAAAACATGGCGATTGCCGGGGACCCGTCTGTAGCTGTAGACAAGATGTTCCCTGAATTGGTGATTACCGTATTGCTCCCGTTCGTGGTCGCTATCGCGGACTCCATCGAACTTGTTATCCAACCGCCCTGTTCATTGATTATCTGGCTGTCGCCGTTATTGTTGATTCCATCAACATTACCCGAGATAAGACCATAATTGTCCACGGAAATTGGCGTTGAGCCAGTGTGAATACCCCAGCTGTAGGTTCCCGTTCCTTCAATGGTGGCGTTCGCGCCGTTCACAATCGTCACGGGGTTGCTGTTCGCGAACGCATAGATTCCAGACCCCGTGTTGCTGTCGTATCCATTATCGTTAAGGGCGATTCCCTGGATCACACCTCCCGCCTGGTTTGTCACTGACCCGCCGCCGCCGGTAAATACTACTCCGTTTTCACCGGATATCGTCCCAGCGTTAGTCACGGTTCCCGTAGAGATCGTTACGCCTCCGTTGTAAGGCCATTGAACCGGGGCGGTTGTGCTCCCCTGGATTGATCCTCCTGCGCTGTTAGTTACCGTACCGCCACCGTTAAGTTCGAGACCTGATAGACCCGAAATTGTGCCGGAATTTGCGACCGTTCCGCCGGCATCAATTTGGGCGATTCCGCTACCGTTGGAGTTAATTGTGCCGTCCTTTTGGACTGTAAGGGTACCAACCTGCAAACCACCTCCACCGGTCACGTTCAAGCTTCCTGAACTCGAACCATCAGCGGTTCCGATTGTGAGGGTTCCGACTTGACCGGTTGAGCCGATTATCTGTGCGGTACCGCCATTCGCAATCGTTGCTGTAGAGGATAGAGTAGGAATTCCGTTGCTCCAGTCTGTTGCGGTAAACCAATTGGCGGAACCCGGCGCGATCCAATTAGTCGTCTGGGCTCGGAGGTCGCTCCAGGTAAGGAAAACAGTAAAAATAATAAGCCAAGGAACAGACCGGTACTTCGAGGAAGGGAAACGTATTTGTTCTATTGAGTCAGTCATGGGAAACGATTGTATCTAACAAGATGTTGCGAGGTGTTAATGTTCAGGAAATCGCGAGACTGGTTGGTCTGTCCGCAAATGGCTGCGGGACGAATGGCAAGCGTCCGATTTCGTTGTTTGGGGCGGACTGTAGACGCGGCGGCGGACCCTGTCTATACGTCGAAAGACGTAGGAGATTGTGCTGTTAGGCGCGCTCCCCTTCAATAAATGAAGTTGGTCTGATGGTTCTGTGAGGCGGCAATAATTGAAAATGCATTTACTTATTGTTCTACTTTCGCTCCCAATCGTCTGACGAAGACGGTGTTGGCAGCGGCGGTTCGGTTCTCGACGCCGAGTTTGTGAAGAATTTTCTCTACGTGTTTCCCGACGGTGCGCTCACTTGTTGCGAGAATCGCGGCGATTTCAGCGTTTCTCTTCCCGCGGCTAATCCAAAGCAGAACTTCCGCCTCTCGTTTGGTAAGACCGAGCGCCTGCAAAGGCTTAGCTTGCACTTCCTGGTCACTTTCAGTGAGAAGCAATCGACTTTCAGCGGACTTCGCCA
>Ga0213877_10000122_pt1 | contig 10768 bp, 10 predicted proteins | sample VelepicoBEBS_R01_FD_160112 | JGI IMG/M metagenome (GOLD analysis project Ga0213877, IMG submission 160112) | Vellozia epidendroides bulk soil microbial communities from rupestrian grasslands, the National Park of Serra do Cipo, Brazil - BS_R01 | ecosystem: Environmental > Terrestrial > Soil >...
AAGTCACGCGCCATGGCTCGGGCCGAGTCTCGCCCTACCGCCGCTGCGTGGACCATCACGGCGAACGTTGAACGTCTGACGGCGAACGCCAAACGGTGAACGGTGAACGTCGAACGCCGGACGCTGAACGTCCTCTTTGCACAGCTTCTCAACCCGTGTAGCGTCATTCTGATGGACACTCCATTGTTGGATCCAGTCGAAATCGCTCTGCATGAAGATGTCGGTTCCGGCGACCTGACGTCCCTCTACTTCATACCGGAGCAGAGTATTTCCAAGGGCAGGATTTTCGCGAAGGAATCCTGTGTGATTGCCGGTGTTGATGTGGCGCGCAAGACCTTTCACAAAATTGACCCAGCACTGAGACTTGTAAGCGCTTTACACGATGGATCCATCGGAAAGCCGGGCGAAACCGTGATGGAGTTGTCAGGCTCGACCAGAAGTATTTTGACCGGCGAGCGGGTCGCTTTGAACTTTCTCCAGCGCCTTTCTGGAATCGCGACATTGACGTCTCAGTTCGTTGCGGCGGTAGATGGCACTGGTGTGGCGATTCTGGATACGCGAAAGACCACCCCTGGTCTCCGCGCCCTCGAGAAAGCCGCTGTAAGAGCAGGCGGAGGGAGAAATCACCGGATGGGGCTCTACGATGGTGTTTTGGTCAAGGATAACCATCTACTGGCGAAGCCCGAGCTCGAAGCCGCAATCCGCTCCGTTCGACAGACTCACCCCGACGTCTTAATCGAAGTGGAAGCCGATTCCATCGATCAGGTGCGCGAATTTGTGCTGCTGACGGCAGTTGATGTGATTCTGCTCGATAATATGTCTCCGGAACAGTTGCGGGCGTGCGTTTCATTCAGGAGACCGGGACTCAAATTCGAAGCCAGTGGCGGCGTCACCCTGAAGAATGTGCGCCAGATTGCCGAGACCGGTGTCGATTTTATTTCGGTGGGCCAGCTGACCCATTCCGCAAGAGCGATTGATTTCTCACTTGAGCTCGCAGCTGCGTAACCCAAAAGAGATCGAGCTGCTACGGCTTTTATGGCCGATTGGCTCTGAGGCCGTACTGGCGGAAATATTTGAGCGGACGTCCATTCGCACGGCTGACTTTCCAATTCTCGTCGAGTCCTTGCAGCGGTGCGGCTTCATTTTCAACCGAACTGAAAAAACAATCTCAATCGCGCAGGAGCCAGAGTTGCTTATACCTGAGGCGATCCTGGCAGGGCTTCGTACAACAACAATCGGTCGCGACGTGTTGGTTTTTCGGGAGACATCGTCCACGAACGATCGGATCCGTCAAGCCGGTCTCTCGGGTGCTGCTGAGGGTCTGGTGATCTTCGCCGAAAGCCAAACCAGCGGGCGGGGAAGCTACGGTCGCAAGTGGCTATCCGCTCCACGTAGCGGCCTTTGGTTTTCGATCCTGCTTCGTACCCAGATCTTGCCGAACCGGTGGCCGATCCTGGTTCAAATGGCTGCTATGGCTGGTGCTGACGCGGTCGAAAAGTTGGTCAATCAGCCTGTGCGGATCAAGCTGCCCAATGATCTGATACTGGGCGGCGGAAAGCTCGCCGGGTTTCTGCTGGAAACTTCGAATAGTTGGGATTTTCAGATTCTGGGGATCGGGATCAATGTGCGATCCGCGCCGGAAATCGCCGGCTACCCGACCTCGGCAGTTGAGCAATTCTCCAGAAGAGCGGTTTCGAGAGCTGCGTTGGCAATAGACTTCTTAGCCCATTTTGAAGAGTGGTACCTGCAGACGCCCTTGGAAGAAGTCTCACTTGCATTCGAGCGCCGGGTTTGGCTTGACACCTAGTGCACCAAGTCCGTGGCTGGTATAGCGGCGTTGCGATCAAAATGGACCGCCGCTATACCAGCCACGGACTTGGTGCACTGTGACTGAAAACTACGAGAAGTCTTCGGGATTTCGCGCTATGTTTTGTCCCGAATTCCGAGGCTAAAGCATTCGGCGCGAGCGAAGTTTTCCGGTGCCCTTTTGTCAGGAGTTCGTCCGTGGCGGAAATGACACAGCCTAGCAATTCAAATACGGAAGGCTTTTCAGCCGAATACCATGCGGCTTTGCTGGCGGGGCTTATCCATAAGCTGAACAATATAATAACAGTCTTATCCGGCCACTCCGGGTTATTGCTGCTCGAGCCGCAACTCAAGGGAGACACATTGCAGGCGGTTCAACAGATTTCTCGCGCTGCGCAGCTTTTGTCCCGATGTATCGACGAAGCTGCGATCATCAGCAGGGTAGGGCCTCTTAGTCTGGAGCCGATTGCTCTGTCCGAGTTGTTCGAGTCGCTCGCATATCCTCCCGGTCTTTCGACCACGAAGCAGTTCGGCGAGGAAGTGAGGGTGATGGCGGATCGCCGGAAATTAAAGGCGATCTTCGAGGAAATACTGCGGAACGCCAGTGAAGCGAACGCCAAATCTGCGGTCGTCACGGTTGGTACTGACGCTGGTTCTGTTGAAATCCGGTTCCGAGACGATGGACACGGGATCAAGCCTGCAGTGAAGTCGCGCGTTTTCGATCCGTTTTTCACGACGCGGAAGCAGGAGGACAAATTTGGTCTCGGACTCTTTAGAGCAAAAGGTGATCTGGCACGTATGAAAGGGAAGATCTTCGTCGAGAGCGATGGAAAGACCTATACGGACATTCTCGTGCGGCTACCGGCGGGATGAACCGTTACGAATCTCGTTTCTTTCTGAGAAGTTTTTGCATGTCTGTCAATCGGAGACAGTTGATGACATCCTCGCGGGTTAGCCAGCCCTTTCGTGCGGCCTTGATCCCAAACCAGAGATCCTGCAGACCACGAACGGAGTGGGCATCCGGGTTGATCGCGCATCGGACACCTTGCTCCTTCGCGAGTTTCCAGTATCGCCAATCCATGTCCAGTCGCCTCGGATTCGCGTTCAATTCGATGACCGTCCCGGTGGCCTGCGCTGCCTTAATGATTTCCACTAGATCCACTTGATAGGGCTCCCGAGACAGCAGCAGGCGCCCAGTCGGATGACCCAGAATCGTGACAAATCGGTTCTCCATCGCTCGGATGATCCGCTTCGTCATTTCTTTCTCCGACAATGTAAAAGAAGCGTGCACGCTGGCGACGACGTAGTCGAGTTGAGCCAGCACCTCGTCCGGAAAGTCCAGTTGGCCGTCCCTTAAGATGTCGCATTCAATGCCTGAGAGGATTTGAAAATCCGCATCGAAAGCTTTGTTGAGTTCCCGGATTTGTTCGACCTGTCGGAGTAGGCTCTTTTCGTCGAGACCATGAGCCTGAAATGAGCTTTTGCTGTGATCGGCAATGCCCAGGTATTCAAGGCCGAGTTGATTCGCAGCCTCTGCCATTTCTCGAAGCGTATTGTGCCCATCACTCTCACTCGTGTGGTTATGAAACGTTCCGCGGAGGTTCTCCAATTCGATCAAATTTGGCAATTCCCCTATCTGGGCGGCTTCAATTTCGCCGTGGTTTTCCCTCAACTCCGGAGGGATGTAGGCCAAGCCCAGCGCCCGATAAAGATCCGCCTCGGTCTGAATCTCCGGAATCGGTTTGGGTACTTTTTTGGAACCGGGCTCCGGCGCCAGACGATACTCGTTCAACGTCCAACCATTCTGGAGTGCGCGTCCACGCAGGACCACATTATGTTCCTTGCTGCCGGTGAAGTAACCAAGTGCAAACGGGAACTCATGATTCGCGACCACCCGCAAATCGGCTTGGATACCGCACTTCAAAAGAACACTGGCCTTCGTCTCACCCCGGGCGAGAACTCGGTCGATCGCCTCGAACTGCAGGAAATGCTCGATGATCCGTTCGGGCTGTTTTGTGGCGATCAGAATGTCCAGGTCGCCAATCGTTTCTCTCCCTCTGCGGAAGCTTCCTCCTGGGCTGATCTGGGAAACGTCCGGATGTCCCTGGAAATGCTCGACTAGTTCGTCCGACCAAATTTTAGCGTCCGACAACAAAAAGCGTCCTGAATGCTTACGCCGCCGTTCAATTGCTTGGATTAGATTGGTAGCGGTTTTCGCTCCGAAGCCAGCCAACTCCGCAACGCGCCCATCCTTTGCGGCGACTTCAAGTTCGGCGATGGTTTTAATCCCCAGTTGCTCGTACAGGGCTTTGACCTTTTTTCCGCCGAGACCAGGAATTTCAAATAGTTCAAAAATTGTCTCGGGAAACTCGGCCTGTAGCTTTTCAAAATATTCCAGTGCCCCTGTCTGTACATATTCAGAAATTTTTTTTGCGATGGCGTCACCGATTCCATCGAGTTCCCCGATCCTGTTTTCCGCGACCGCAGCCGGAAAATTGTCGGAGAATGTCTCGAGCGCTCGGGCGGCATTCGTGTAAGCCCGAATTTTAAAAGGATTTTCACCCTTAATCTCCAGAAGCCTTGCGATGGTTTCCAGGAGTTCGATCGTTTGTTCCTTTGTTTTCATCCTATTTACGTGGCATCCCGTCGATCTGTGCGCCGGGAGAAATCCCGTGGCGACCAAACCAGCCTTGGTTGACCTCGAGCGCAAAGGCCACCCGGTCCGACCCACTTGGAACAGCCGTTTCGTCAAGCGGCTTCAGCGACTTGATCTCAAGAATTTTTCCCATCGAGTCGATGTACGCGATCGAAAGCGGGATCTTGGTGTTCCTCATCCAGAAAGAGGCCGTCTTTGGCCGCTCGAAAACGAAAAGCATTCCATGATCCTCCGCCAAGGAATCACGAAACATTAGTCCGTTCTCGGATGCTTGCGGAGAATCTGCCACCTCGGCATTGAGATTGGCGTTCAGGATCTTTAGCTCTACGGTCTTCAGGCCGAAGGGCGCGGTATCCGCGCTTTTTTGTTGGCATCCCGCGACACAAAGAATCGAGCCGATCGCCAGTATTAATGCCGGGGCATGTCGTGCGGGTCCCGTCCACATGAACATATTGCTATTTGATCCAAAAACTTCCGCTGCGCACTTCGTTTCTCGCCGGTCCTTGACCTTTCACGCACGGAAAGCGAGAACGCCGTGACGATGGCTCAGGCGTCAGCCTAAAAGCGTCCTTATATCAGGCGTCTTCTGGAGGTGATTGGATGACTTCCACTTTGGTGATGCTAAGCGGAGCGTCACCTCGAACAAAGCGCGAGCCCTCTGCGACGCTTTGAAGTAATTCAAAGGCATCAAATTCCAGTTCGTCGCTTGTACCAGCTTCGGACGTCTTCTGTGAACTGCCGACAGGTTTCGACGAGTGCGTTTCTGATGTTTTGTGGGACATCTTGGAAGTCTCCCTTGGTGTAGATGTATGCTAAATAAATGACTCGCTCAACCGGAAACCAAAAGTAGATCACCCGCGCGCCGGATCTCTTTCCCTGTGCTCGGGACTTTAAGGCCATCCTGGTCTTCCGCATGCCCTCCATCCCTGGGATCCTGTCGCCAGATTCCGGGTTAGCTGCGAGCTCGCTTGTGAACGCGCGAAAATCTTCGTCAGTTCCTATCCGATCGAGCCCCTTGGTGAATTGGGTTGATTCGTTCAGCCACTTGCGCGAGGGCGAAGAAGGTATTCCATAGACCTTACTGCCCGTTTGAATTCCGTGATAATCGAACCAACCCTCATTCACTTCTAACGCATAGGCTACGGCGTTCGAAGCGCTCCAAATCACGGTCTCGTCGAACGGCTTCATTGATCGGATTTCGAGGATTCTTCCCTGGTTGTCCAGAAAGGCAATCGAAAGAGGAATGCGAGTGTTCTTCATCCAGAAGGCGGCTTGTGCCGGAGGGTCGAATACAAACAGCATTCCGGAATTTTCCGAAAGGGATCGCCGAAACATGAGTCCTCTTTCCCTCTTTGATTCAGTGTCGGCCAACTCGGCTCTCAGCGGCACCAAGCCGTTCCGGGTGGGAATCTGTAGCTTGATGACCTGCCATGCGACGGACTCTTTGCTGTGCTCTGGCCGTTCAAGTCCCGCCGGCGAGTCACCCGCCGCCGATAGTGAGGTTACCGCCAGACTGCCGGCAAACCAGAGAGCCCCGGCACTCAGGATGGTGCGGCGACAAAATGAACGGCTGCTCATGCACTCGCCTCGCATACGACGATGGTATCTGACACGGAGCTGTAGGCGAAGCGTCCCGCTTTGCTTCTTCACGCCGATACCTCATCCTTCCTAACGACTAGCATGAGTCAGTTCCCGCCTGATTTCCAGGGCCTCGGCCAGCGCCTCGTCGACCGTGTCCCGAAGAACGCAGAAATGTCCCATTTTACGTCCGGGCCGGCCTTCCAATTTTCCGTACAGATGAAACTTGGCGCAGGGATGGCTCAGAATGGGGCGCCAATCGGGCTGCACACCATTGTTCCACAGATCGCCCAGCAGATTGACCATGACAGCCGGTCGGACGAGCGCTGGAGATCCAAATGGCAAACCGCACACCGCGCGCAACTGCTGTTCAAACTGGCTGGTCAAACAGGCGTCAAATGTGTAGTGCCCCGAGTTATGGGGCCGGGGAGCGAGTTCGTTTACCAATAGCTCGCTGTCGTGCGTCAGAAAGAATTCCACCGCGAGGAGGCCGATAACCTGTAAATCGTCGGCAATACTTTGCGCAATAGATTGGGCGCGACGCTGGACGTCGGGCTCGATCCGCGCCGGGACGATCGAATAATCGAGAATGTGTCGAGTATGCACATTTTCCGATGCCGGGAAGGTGCAAAGGCCGCCGCCGGCGTCCCGGGCGCATATCACCGAGAGTTCGCAAGTGAACGGGATCCATTTTTCAAGCACCGCCCGCTTGCCGCCAAACTGTGAGTAATCGAATTTGCTCCCCTGATCGATTCTTCGTTGTCCTTTTCCGTCGTAGCCGAAGTCGGCAGTCTTCAGGATTGCTGGAGTACCGATCGAGTCGAGTGCAACGTCCAGTTCCGCTTGATTTGACACAATCGCAAACGGCGTGTGCGGGTATCCCCGTGTTCGGAGGAAACTTTTCTCGCGCTCGCGGTTCTGGCAAATGTGCAGGACTTCAGATCGCGGGTGGACTGGCCGAGTTTGGGAAATATGGTCGACAACCTCATGAGGAATATTCTCGAACTCAAACGTGACCACATCTACCGACTGTACGAATGCGTTCAGTAACGCGCGATCCGTATATGAACCGTTAAATTCGCGGTCCGAAATTTGGCCGGCCGGGCTATCCGGTGAGGGCTCGAACGTATGGACTCTGTAGCCCATCCGACGTGCGGCAATGCCGAACATCCGCCCTAACTGTCCCCCACCTAAAAGGCCGATCGTTGAGCCCGGCGGTATCACCGTTTCCATGCATCCAATCTGAAGAGAAGCAAAACGCTTGCACAACGAAAATTGATGCTTATTGCATTGGACGATGTTGTCTGAGTGGGAAATCAAGACCCGTGCTCGCCAGTGTGCTCGAACGCAGGAAGCTTTCGTCGATGGCGCCACGATTTTTACACTGCTGTTTCGTGACCGGACCGGTTTCAGGCGCGAGGATATCTCCGAAGGGGCTTGGCTGCAGATAAAGGATACCGTTGAACCTTTTTCCTTTTGGAAATCCAAATTCCAGAGTCCTCCTCCGCCGGCCCCGGATCCAATGCCAAAGGAATCGGTAGAGCAGTTGCTCCGGAGGCTCCTGGAAGAGGATCTGCCGGAGCATGTGAATTTGCGGTACGTCTTGGCGATCATGCTTGAGCGAAAGAAGACTTTGAAGCACGTGGATACTCGGGAAACCGCCGAGGAGAAGATCCTTATTTACGAACACGCCAAAACTGGTGAGGTGTTTATTATCCTGGACCCACGGCTTCGGTTGGATCAACTCGACTCGGTGCAAGAAGAAGTCTATTCGCTGATGGCATCGCGATAAATGGGCTGTCCGAACGGTCTTGGAGATCGTTCGGACGCGCTTCGTCGCGTCCTGGGCTGCCAAGGCCAAGGTGAAACTTGGCCCTACCGTACGTGTTCGGTAGGGACGCGCTTCGCCGCGTCCTGGGCCGCCAAGGCCAAGGTGAAACTTGGCCCTACCGTATGTTGGCCCGCGTTCGGTAGCGCTTCGGAAGCAATGCCCCTCCAAGTTTGCCCGCGCCTTAAATGCTGGTAAACTGGTTACCTCTCCGATGCTTCCCTGGTTTGAAAATTCGCGTCCCCTTTACCTCGCGCCGATGGCGGGAGTAACGGATTCTGTTTTTCGCCGGCTTTGCAAAAGGCAGGGTGCGGACGTCTTAGTGACCGAATTTGTCTCTGCGGACGGTATTTTACACCGAAACCAGCGTACGAGAGAGATGTTGAACTTTCGAGCGGAGGAGCGCCCAGTCGGAGTTCAGTTGTTTGGAGCGGATCCGCAACGTATGGCAGATGCAGCGAAGGCCGTGATCGACTGGGTCGAGCCGGATTTCATAGATTTGAATTTCGGTTGTCCGGTCAATAAGGTCGTTTGCAAGCACGGTGGGTCCGCTCTCCTAAGGGATTGCCCACTCCTGGAACGAGTTGCTGTGGCAGTGGTCAAGGCGGTTGAGCCACTCCCGGTCACTGCCAAGATCCGCTTGGGGTGGAGTCAGGAGATGATCAACGCCCCTACGACGGCTACGATCCTGGAACAAGCCGGGATCAGGGCGGTTGCCGTCCATGGGCGGACCAGAGAGCAGGGCTACTCCGGGGTCGCCGATTGGCAGACAATCGCCAGGGTGGCGGAGACGGTTTCAATTCCAGTCATTGGAAACGGCGATCTTCGGGGCGTCGACGAAATACTGCTTCGGCTTCGATCAACCAGAGTACGGGGTCTGATGATCGGTCGCGCAGCGATGACAACCCCGTGGCTCTTTCGGCAGGCGAAATGGTTTTTGGAAACTGGCGAGATCGTTCCGGATCCCTCAATAGAAGAGCGTTGGAGCCACATTCTTTGCCACTGCCGGATGGCAGTTGCCGAAAGTGGCGCCGAAAAACATGCGATGGCAGCTATGCGTGGCCGGCTGATGGCCTACTCGAAAGGTATGCCTGGTGGGCGAAGCCTCCGAGCGGAACTCCAGCAAGTCTCTTCTGTGGCTCACGTGGAAGCGATTTCAATACGTCACTTGGCGTGGTTGAATTCCGAAAACGCCACCGAGGATGCCGTCGTGTTTGAGGGGGCCTCTTGAAATAGGCCTTGTCGTTCTTGGGACCTACGGCGCGGTAGGGCGAGGACTTCGGCAGGCTCAGTCGAGCGACTTCGGCGAGCTCAGTCGAGCCGCTCCGTCCGAGCCGCCGGGTGTGACGACGAAATCGACAACAAAAGTAAGTTTGGTGAAACGGTCTATGTCGAGAACTCGACAATTTACAAAAGAGTTGACCAAAACTTTGGCGCTTGCTGGCCCGATCATGGCTGGGCAGGTCGGCCAGATGTTGATGGGGCTGGTCGACACGCTTATGGTGGGACACGTCGGAACCAGTTCGCTGGCTGCGGCTGCCTTCGCAAATGGCCTTTTCAGTGTGGCCTTTGTCTTCGGCATCGGCGTGCTCGCTTCCGTGGGCGTTCTGGTCTCGCAAGCGCACGGCGCTGGCATGGACGGGCAAAAGCGGGTCATTCTGCGGTCTTCTATCTGGCTTTCAGTACTCGTAGGAGTGGTATTGGCAACCATCCTGACTCTCCTTCAGCCTTGGCTTTCCGTCTTTCGACAACCGGGGGAAGTACTCGCCAAGGCAAGGCCCTTTCTGGCGATTTTGAGCTGGTCGCTCGTCCCCGCTCTGGTTTTCATAAGCTCGAAGACCTTTAGCGAGGCGTTGTCCAGACCGCTTGTACCAATGCTGATTATGTACCTCGGGGTTGGTCTGAACGTGTTCCTCAACTGGATATTCATTTTCGGCAACCTGGGGGCGCCGGCGCTCGGTCTGGTCGGCGCAGGCTGGGCTACCTTCATCTCGCGAATTGTCACAATGACGGGTACAATTTTGTTTTGCGTGCGCGTGACCAGAAGCGAGTTGTCGGTTTTGTTGCCGAGAGCGCTTAATCTCGCGACGATGCAATCACTCCTGAGAATCGGATTACCGGTTGGTGTCCAATTGCTATCCGAAGTAGGGGCTTTCGCGTTCGCCGCGATTCTGATGGGATGGATCAGCACGACGGCGCTCGCCGCCCACCAGATCGCGATCACCTGTGCTGCAACGACATTCATGTTCCCGCTCGGTATCGCGCAGGCGGTTGGTGTGCGGGTAGGTCAAGCCGTTGGCGCCCGGAATCATAATTTGGTGCGGGTCATTGGTTTTGGCGGAATGGGCCTCGCCGGAGTGATCATGCTGATTTTTGCGCTCGTCTACGCCATGCTCGGATCCGCGATTGCGAACGCATTCAACAGCGATTCTGCCGTAGTCGCTTTGGCCTCGAGTTTGTTGCTCGTGGCCGGAGCATTTCAAATTGCGGATGGTGTCCAGGTGACCGCCATGGGCGGGCTGCGAGGATTGGCCGACGTCCAGACTCCCATGTTCTTGGCATTTGTCTTCTATTGGCTTTGCGCCATTCCAATCGGATACATGGCCGCATTCGTTTTCGGAGTCGGAGCGGTCGGGATCTGGATCGGACTGGCCGCGGGCCTTTTCTTTGCGGCGATAACATTGACAATCAGACTCTGGTGGCTGACTCGGATCGGGAACAAATTCGGTCTCGTTGTTCCGACCGAAGAAGGCAGTTGGTAGGGCGCGCTACCCGCCCGCCTCCCCCCTCCTTACCGCCCCGCGTTTGCTTTTGAGCGACGCAGATTCCATATTCGCGCGTGACGCCTGTTAGTGAAGTGAAATACAAGATTGGGAATGAGCGCCTGGTGAAGGTCACCG
>Ga0213877_10000123_pt1 | contig 10751 bp, 7 predicted proteins | sample VelepicoBEBS_R01_FD_160112 | JGI IMG/M metagenome (GOLD analysis project Ga0213877, IMG submission 160112) | Vellozia epidendroides bulk soil microbial communities from rupestrian grasslands, the National Park of Serra do Cipo, Brazil - BS_R01 | ecosystem: Environmental > Terrestrial > Soil >...
TGAGCTTCACTCATCGAAAAACCTCACCTTTTGCTTCAAACAGCCATGAGGAGCGCTCGCCCGCCGGATGCGGTGTTCAATCAACCGCCGCCGATCGAAAACTACAATCTTTTCGAAAACGACTGCGCACGACCAGGAGATTAACCCAGTGTCAGTTTCATCCCGTCTCTTCTCAAAAGTGCTGCTTACGAACGACGACGGGATAGATGCCGTTGGGCTTCGGACGTTGACGGAGGTGGCAGAGGAACTCGCCGGGGAGGTTTGGATCGTGGCACCGGATCACGACCGGAGCGGCACATCGCATTCTCTGAGTTTGCACACACCCCTGCGCGTCTCGCAAAAGGACGAGCGCAAATACTCAGTCTCGGGAACGCCCGGCGACTGCGTCGTCATGGCGGTTCGCCACCTGATGGGGTCCGGGAGACCAGACCTGATCCTGTCGGGCATTAACCGCGGTGCGAATCTCGGAATAGAGACGGTCTTTTCAGGAACAGTGGGAGCGGCGATGACAGGCTTGCTGCTCGGCATCCCGTCGATGGCTCTCAGCCAGGCCTTCAGTGATCGCAACGCTGTGCGCTGGGACACCGCTCGCGCGGTTGCCCCCAAGGTCATTATGCAGTTCGCCAACGGTGCCTGGAGCCAGGGCTCAATCCTGAACATCAACTTCCCGGATGTGCCCGTTGGCGAGGTCGGGCCGATCGAACTGACGACTCAAGGAACCGGCTTGATGGACGACGTCGAGGTCATCTCCGCTATTGATCCTCGCAGCCTCGAATATCATTGGCTCAGCCTTCGACGCTCAGCTCGACAGGATGCGGCGGGATCGGAGACTTTCGCTGTCGGAAGAGGGCGGATATCAGTCACTCCCCTACAGTTCGAGCGGACCAACCAGACTATTCTAGCCAGCTTACAAGCTGGGTAACCGGATGGTGTCGTCCGGGTTCACGAGGAACCCGCTTGGCACGAACCTTGAACCCAGATTCCGAAGTTGGGGAATCGCGCTCGTTCCCGACTTCGCAAGGCTTACGCAGGGTACTAGAGAGATCCGTGTAATTTTATACGTTAAGGAACCGTCTTATGGTAGCTCGGCTGAGACACGTGGCGAAGGAATCTGCGTGTGGATAGTTTGACATACAGCTCGGCTCTCACAAAAATAGGTGAGACAGCGCACGCTCATGTTTCGGGGCTAAGCGGCAAGACCTGGAGCGGCGGCGTCATTCCAAACTTAATTCCTTACTTACTTCTTCGACCGCCTTGACTGCTTCTTGGGAAAGCTTGTCCGCAGTGACTTCAGTTTCCTGGATGACGCGGCCAATGTATTTCTGTGACTCCACATGGCATTCGCTACGAAGCTCTTCGATGGCCTCCTCGGTTGGCGCCTTCTGCCCCGATTCTATCATGGCCTTGATTATCCCGCGGTTCACCGCCCCGTTGCGAACGTCGAGAATCGCGTCCAGCCCGCTCTCGTTGAAGACCATAGGTAGAAGGAGATTTGGAACCACGTTGAACGGTCCAACCGGGTATCGCCGCGCGATGTCCAAGGTCACCTTGGATGCCGGCCGAACCGCCGCGAAGTTCAAATCCGTTGCAGTCAGCACCTGCTTGAGCACCTTTTTGGGGTCCACCCCGGATCTAAGCTCTGCTGTGACGATGCTGCAAATCACCTCCTGCAGGTCCGTGGTGAGGTGATAGGCCCCGGCCGGGGTGCCAGACAGGGAGGAGTGGCCGAAGAGGGCCGGGATTCGATAGACCGATCCCGGCAGGGTCGTCCATTTCGAGCCGACACCTTCGCCAATCTTGTCTGCGATTTTGATTATGGCATCTTCGGGATTTTCAAGGTGCAAGATATGAATGGGCAGATTGATGTTGGCTTGCTGCAAAGCGATGGAACTGCTGCCGACCAGTGTCGGGACATGAATCGCTATGCCGGGCTCGAACTGAACAACTTCGCCTAATTTCTCTGCCACCGCTGGAAGGATTTTCGTTTTTATCCCTGTAATGCTTTCCCGACGGTAAGTACCACCTTCCCATGGCATTCCTTGTTCAACGTTAGCCAAGCTCCAATATTCGCTGAGTGCTAGGTCGGTTACGGCGTAACCGAGCACCGCAATCTGCGCGGGTATGCGCGCGGCACCGCCGTCGCCTGGATCAGTTCTTTTTGTTCTCTCGTATACAACCTTTGCAACCATCTGATCCACTCTTTGGCCCGTTTTTGTCCTAGCACCTGCAACCCTACTCACGCCGTACCTCCCGGCGGCCCTCACTGCCTTTACCTTTAGTTTACGAAACATGATTAGCTCCCCAAGGTGTTACGCCCTACCTGTGCATGTTCTGCTAAAGGACGGACCACCCGAGTCAGACGTAGAAGATTTTTAAGAAATAAACAAGCAGGTTTGGTTTTATAAGGCAATGCAAAAGTAATATAAGAGCCCGCTGAAAACCACATTGCGTGAGAACCAAACCATATGAATTGAGAACTGACCGAGACCGTCGGCACCTGGACCAGATTAATGCGAATAGCTAAAAACAGCGGCTTACTGCTCTCTGTCCAACTGGAATCGTGATCGGGAAGGGCTGACCGCGCATGGCGTTGAACCCAGAGCTGTTCCTGGTCTTAGTGTGCGTAAATTTCCGTTTCTTAAGTTTTCCCCCAAGATGCCTCGATTTGCCCTGCCTCTCATGTTTTCAAGGTAGCTGCCTGTCATAGAGCCGATGTTAGCCGGTCGGCCTGGGACAGGGAAGTGCACCGTCTGTTTCATGGTGTACATGCTGGACCTTCCCAAAAAGCTACTGTTTGGACCCGCTTTAAAACTCAACTGGTTTGTCGGGATCTCCATGCGTGACGCAGTTAGCTCACCCAGAAGCGGATCTGCTTGGCCTCGGGCGCATTGGGCACTTTGGTGAATTCGCATCGGAGTTAGTTAAGATATTCTAACCGAAAGCCTTCTAAAAAACCTCAAATCGGGTTCAGACTCCCGGCTGGCACAGGCAGGAGCTCTTAATCTGAACGTCGGCCTTGGACCAAATCTTTTGGAAACGGGCGCTAATCGCGGCGGCTTCTTCCTCTTTACCCTGACGATGAAGGCTCTGCGCTAGACCGAAAAGCGACCAGCCGTTCTCCGGCAGACGCGCCAGGTCGTCTCGATATACCTGTTCGGCTTCGGCAAAGCGGTGCTCCTGCATGAGTGCAGCGCCTAGCGAATGACGCGCCGGCAAAATCCAGTTGGGAGGTTCGCTGTATGGCAGCGCGTCCTCGGCTCTTACCGCTTCGCGCAGTTTGGCGATACCCTCATCAATTTCGCCGTCGCGATAAAGAATTTCGCCCGCCAGCATAGAAGTGATAACGGGTAGAATCGCCTGCCTGGTGTCGAGGCCGGAGGCTCGTTCTGGCGGCACAAGCGGCACTGCGGCCAGATAGGCCTGCTGTTCAACCTTGGCCGCGGCAACATCACCTTTAGCGGCAAATGCTATGCCGCGCGCCGCAAGACGCATTGCTCGAGTAAACGGCAGGAAGTCGGGATGATCGGGTGCGGCAAGGATGTCGTCCCAGCGACCAAACCGGACCAGCACTTCATAGGGCAGGCCAATGAAACGTTCGGCTACACTTGCGTGTTCCTTGTCCAGGGGTATACCGTTCACCATCGCGCGAATGTGCTGAATGGCCAGTTCGCTTTGGCCAGTCATCATTGCGGCATAGGCAAGCATGTGGCGATTATGGGCGGCGTATTCAATAAGCAGATCTTGCGGTGGACCGAACACCGCGCGGTAGTGATCGTCCGCAACAATGGCCCTTAAATTCTGGTCAATCGCCTTCTGCCAACGGCCACGACGAATATCGATGTGCGAAGGCATGTGTACGTTGTGCGCGAGGCCCGGTTGCAGTTCGCGCAGGCGATCCGCTGCGGCGTCAGCCAACTCAGGATGCGGCGAGGCTTCGAGGGCGTGAATATAGAGGTGATTCGCCAGCGGATGATTCACGTCGAGTTTCAACACTGCATCGAGGGTCGCGAGAATTTCTTCGGTACCCGGCTGCGGCTGGCCATCTTTGCTCCACTGGTCCCACGGCCGCAAGTCCATCATCGCTTCGGCAAAAAGCGCGCCGATATCGGAATCGTCATTGTGCGTCTTCCAGACCCCCAGCGGGAAAACGAAACTGCTGATAAGATGTGTTATTTTCATCGTTTGCAATTAGTATAGCAAAGAAAGGTACCAGGCAGATTCGTGTAATTACATACGGGTCAGCTCAGGGGCTTCCCAAGCCGCTCGGCATGGAACTCAGATGGGGCTGCAGTTGTGGAAGTTCCAGGATCGCCCAACTCGGTGCTCACAGGCGTGACCATAGCTCAGATCGGAGATGATCGGTTTCTTTACGTCGCCGATATCCGACAAGGGAAGATCGCGGTTTACGACACGAACTTTAATCCGGTTAAAATCGGTCAGGACGCTTTCAATGATGAGGAAGGTGAGCACGGGTTCGACGATAAGGATATCCCGAAAGGGTTTGTTCCGTTCAATGTGCAAAACATCGGGAACAACCTCTACGTGGCTTACGCACAACAGAATCAGGCAAAGAACTTTGTGAATTTTGGCGCCGGACTCGGCTTTGTGGATGTCTTCAGCCCGCGCGGACGTCTCTTGATGCGCTTGGAGCATGGTGAGTGGTTCAATGCCCCGTTTGGTTTGGTCCTGGCTCCAACCGACTTTGGGAGCTTCAGTCGCAAGCTGATAGTCGGCCAGTTCGGGAGTGGCGAAATTCTTGCGTTTGATGCGATTACCGGCCACTTCGAGGGAACGCTCCAGGATCAGAACGGCAATGTCATTATGCTCCCGGGACTCTGGGGCATTTCATTTGGCGCTGGACAACCCTCGCCGCAGAATTCGGGACCCGCCAATGCGCTCTTTTTTAGCGCCGGCATTATGATGGGGACGGGTGGCCTCTTCGGCACACTGACCCCGGTACCCAGTGATTTGACCCAAGGCGGCGACCAATAAGCAAACCTTGTTTGAAGATGCGTCTGCCGGGGAGATAGGGGAATATTTCGGCTGAACTTGATGGGCTGATTGATTGAACCTGTTAATAAAGAAGCGGAGTCTGCATAAACTCCGCTTCAGCGATTGCCGGGTGGGTTTCCTTTCTTCCACGGGAAGCCCTCCAATTCGAATGAATCCTACACTTAAACGGAAGGCACCACCTGACATTTTATGACGAAAGTTGCGCCTGCTGCATTTTTTACTGGTGTTTCGCACTACGGACGTGGTAATGAGATAAAGTCCGCAATTTTTAGAATTGCGAACTTCGTTCGAGAAAATGCCAAGGAGAACAAGGGATGAATAATCAAGAACTAAATTGCCCTACTATGGAGACAGCCGAAAGTTCGGGTCTGCACGGCAGGCATACTGCCGGCAAAACAGATCATCGATTTTTCGCCGGAAAGTCGACGAAAAGCTTGGTGCACCGCGGTGGCCCCGATGGCTTTGGGGTTATAACGTTCAACATAATCTGGCTTGCCCTCTCGGCAGGCTTGTTGCTCATGCCGGGCGTGGCTCGCGCCCAGCAATATTCCTTCCAAAATATTGCCTTCCCCGGGGACAACTTTACTCAACTGCTGGGTATCAATGATGCCGACGTGATCGCCGGGTATCATGGAATGGACATAAACAAAGGTTTCACCTTAACCTTGCCGAGCCTTACTTTCACTTCTGAGAACTTCCCAAACTCGGCGCAGACTCAGGTCACGGGCATTAACAATGCGGGCGAGACGTCCGGATTCTACATCGATACAGGGGGGGCAAATCACGGTTTCCTCGACAACAATGGCAATTTCGCGAACGTCGCCTTCCCGGGCACGACGTTTAATCAGTTACTTGGCCTGAACAACACGGGGCAGGCAGCCGGATTTTTCATGGACTCCGGCGGTCTCGATCATCCATATATCCTGCAGCCGACAGGCACCTTTAGTCTGATTAGCCTGCCAGGCGGCGCCTCCGGCCAGGCAACGGATATCAATGATGACGGGCAAGTCACGGGGTTTTACGCGACCTCGAGCGGGGACGATGGCTTCCTCTGGAGCGCAGGTAAGTTAATGACACTCTCGGTCCCAGGGGCGGCGATTACGGAAGCTTTGGGCTTGAATAATCTCGGACAGGTGGTGGGGTTTTACCAAGATACCTCCTCAAGCAATCCGCAAGGATTTATCTACAGCGGCGGCGTTTTTAGGACAGTTAATGATCCTGGGGCGATCCAGACCACGATCAATGGCATTAACAACTTTGGTCAGATTGTCGGGTTCGCCCTGGTGGGAGACCAGACTTCCACTGTCGGATTTGTCGGCAGCCCGATGGCGGTGCCCGAATCTCCTTTCATGAGTATGCTGGCGCTCGGCTATACGTCTCTGATCGGGATGTGCATTCTTCGGAGTCGGCGCTCTTCGCGCTGATCGGCCTAAGTCTGGATTTTCGAAGGTAACAAGAAGTTCCGGTGGCAGGGCTTGCCGCCAACGGCAACCGAAGTCGGTGAAGCGCTAGCAAACTTGCAAACTGGCAAGGGCGGGGTTTAACCCCGGAGAGGCGCTTTGAATCAATTCAAAGCGCCGGTTTCGGCCGGACCTGTCCGCCATATCCAGATGGCGACGGCGGAAGGGCAAATTCTGCCAACCGACTTCGCACACACCCGCTGAAATGTGGAAGGGCGGTGCCGCGATGCAGTAAAGGAGCATACGCGCTTGGGTCGACGAAGGCTCGGCGAAGGTGCCTCTCGCGTGTAAGCCTTCCGAAGTAGAGGCTAGGCTATAATAGCTCGAGCGGAAAGGAAGCCAACTTCATTCCGCCGATATTTTGGACAGCAGTGGTTGCTTCTGCCTGAGCGATAGGCCTACCGCCGCTCCAAAAACACTGCCGTGGTTCTCGGCGGGATCGTGAAGGTACCTGTGGCGGCATTGTATTGTGATTGTCTGACAATTGGATCCGCCAAGGACTGCTGCAGAATGGGGTGTAACTCTAGACGAATGCCGGCGTAATCCGGTATGCTGATTGTTTTCGTGATTTTATCAACATTGAAAAGCACGACGATGCTCTTGGTGTTAGGGTCGAGCTCGCGATCGACCTTGTCAGAAATCGCCATGACAATTAACGCAGGCTGCTGAGTTGGGCCCACATTGTAGAATTTCACCCGCTGCTTAACCTCGTTTCCAGTTTGCAGTCGGAACAGAGGGCTCGATTTCCGGACCCGCAGGATATCCTTGAAATAAAGATGGGCTGAGTAAATGACAGAAAACCCAGGCTTAAGCGCCGAATTGATCAAGAATGGGTCCATAGTGGCCCAGTCGCCCTCGTTATCCTCTTCCTGTGGCAGGCCGACGGCGAAATTGTTTGTCTGATAGGTCAAATCCAGCTTGTTGAACCAGTCGCCGGAATTATAGCTGTTCTTATCAAACGACTTCGACCGCAGCAGATCATCACCAGCGTGGAAGAATGGAATGCCCTGGGCGAGGCTAACTAGAGCGAGGCCTAGGTTGTTCACACGCAACCGATCATTCATTGTAGCCGCCATCGGCATTTTGTACTGGTCATTGTCAAAGAGCGTCTGGTTATCGTGGGCCGAGATGTAGTTGATCACATCGGGCGGATCCAGTGTATAGCCCGCGGGTTGACCATTGTAATTAAGCTGCGCTCCGGTCACGAGGTCACCATGATTGTTCATCACAGAATAGTCTTTAATCGTCCCGGCTAAAGCCAACTTGACGAGATCGCCTGCGTCCAAAAGCTGCTGGAGCCTCTGAGCAGGAGTTAGCTTAGACGCTCCATTGTCGTCGTACCAGAGACCGTTGATGAAACCCTGATTTGCAATCAGAGACGAACCAGTGTCAAAGGGCCCGCCTCCGCGAATGGCATCCCGCCCACGGTCGCTGAAGGTCCCGATGCCGGTTCCCGCCATATTCGCCTGAGTCGCATTGATACCGAGCGCGTTATTCGCCACTTCCCCGAAGTTCCAACCTTCGCCGTACAGGTAAATTGTCGGATCGATTTCGTGCAGGGCCTTTTTTATCTCCAGCATGTTGTCCTTGAAGCTAAAGCTCATCAGGTCAAAACGGAATCCGTCTACGTCGTATTCCTTGGCCCAGATTTTCAGGGTATCGAGCATGAGCTTGAAGAACATGCGATGCTCGGAGGCGGTATCCGGACAACAAGTGTTCGTGTAGATATTGCCATTGTCGTCAAGCCGGTAATAATATCCGGGCACGATGCGATCGAGGACCGAGCGTGGGTCCTTGCCCGCTGCCGCGGTGTGGTTGTACACGACATCCATCACCACGCGGAGACCGATCGAATGAAGCGACTCAACCATCTCGCGAAACTCACGGATTCGCGTGATTCCGTCCGGGTTCGTCGAATAACTCCCCTTGGGAACTCCATAATGGTACGGATCGTAGCCCCAGTTAAAACCGTCTTGGTCTTTGACCGCATCAATTGCGTCCTCTGGTTGTTCCGAATCCGGGGCCGATATTGGCAGGTCAATCTGCGGGACCTTCTGCTCGCTCGCTAAATCGGGAACGGAGGAAAAATCGAAAGCGGGAAGGAGATGGACGTGGGTTAGGCCCGCCTCAGCCAGGCTCCGAAGGTGGCGCATACCGCGTGAGAACAGGTGGGCAAACGCCGTGTATTTTCCGCGGTCATTTCCTGGAACACTGTCATCGGAAATCGAGAAGTCGCGGATATGCAATTCGTACAAGACTATGTCGGTTGGACTCGCCAGCGGCGGCTTCGCAATCAACTCCCAGAATAAGGGCTTGGTTAATGGCGAGTCCAGATCTACCACAAGGCTCTTCAGAGAGTCGGCCGACAGTCCAAGCGAATACGGATCAGTGATCACATTGGTGACAACTTGCCCTTCCTGACGCGAGAACACTTTGACCTCATAGAGGTAATACTTACGGTTCAACCAGTCAGATTCTCCAATTCGAGTCTCCCAAACGCCCCGGTCGTTCTGGGTCATCGGATAGATCGCCGGAACCGTCGCATGCGGATCGTCGTAAACGAACAGTCGCACCGACTGTGCTGTCGGAGCCCACAGGCGGAACTGGACCTCTTCGCCGGAACGCCGGGCACCTAGTTCTCCGTCGAAGTAAAACAGATCATCCAATACCCCTGGAATCTGCAAGGAAGTGGCGTCAGCAGCCTGCGTGCCGTTGAATTTTACCAAAACCAATTGGTCTTTTAATAGGGCGGGAATTTGCGCCCACTGCGATTGGGGGATCTTGAAAGCGGTGGCACCTTTGAGGAACGGAAGTTTGTCAATCGTGGTCTGCGGCAAGCCACTCGGATCGACGGCGAGCTGAATCGACTGCCCATCACCGTCCACTCCACTCGTTGCCACGTCGGTGATACCGCCGTCCGGGGAATAGTAAAGTTGGTAGGTATCTGTTGGCTCGGCTCCAAACCAAGCGAGGGTGTCACGATTTACCCAATAGGCGCGCGCCTGTTTGATATTGCCGACCAGGTCAGTGCGAGGTCTTGTTGAGTAAATAGTGCAGTCGTCTTGGAGAAGCCAGATTTCCAGTCCATTTGTGGCGATGTTCAGCACCATGTCGCTCTGGCAATTTTTGACACTGCCATCGGCATTTCGGACGATGAAAAACAGCTGAGTTGCTCCCTCCGCTAAAGCGATATCCCAATAAACTCCAAAGTCGTCACTACCAGTCTGTGGATTACCTGGGTTTTGGTAACTAGGGCTGGGGTCTTTGGCTCCGGTCCAGTCGTAGATAGCCCAGCCCGTGTAATCACCATTCGTCCGATGATAGTGAATGCGAACAGAGCTTGCGGGAATCGATGACTGCGTTATGGCCGGCGTCGAGATAGTCGTGAGAAGAGCAAGCACTGCTAGAGAAAAGAAATAGTGGGTGAGCGCGTTCACTTTCATAGGGGAAACGACTTTCTGTCAATCTATCAATTTAATCACGTTCTGCCAAATTTGAAAAGGGCTTGCGGTCGTTTTTAGCCTAGGACCTTGACCTTACATGTAGCGAGCTGAGAACATAAACTTTGCGACGGGCAATGGGAGGACGCCTGCCGGCGAGAGGCCGTCATCCGGCCCCTGGCTGCTCAAAAAAAAAGGAAGAGATCAACCTTGGCGTTTGGAAAACGGGCGACCTGGCCTCCTAAAAACCCTTTAAGGGCAGGGAAGCGTCCTGCATTTGCTATACGATTTAAATGAAAAAGCGGTTTCTGAATGCCTTGCTATCCGATTTAACTGAAAACGACAGGCGGGGTTCCGCTGCTATCATTAACGAAGTCTATGGTTGGAAGGTGAACTCGGACTTTACCAAAAACTGATCCGATAATCGGATGTCCTGCTGAGGAGGCGCAATTTTCATTGAAGATCGCAAGCGACTCGGATTCGACATCGTAGAGGTCTCCACCGGCTTCATCACAATCCCGGCTGACGATTGGCTGCGCCTGGTTGAGAACGTCCAAAAGGCAGGTTTAAAGGTCAAGCCAGAAGTGGGAATTCAATTCGGAGCCGGGGGAGCAACTGCCGCGGCGGAATTGAAGGCGGAAGGAACACGCGATCCGGAATGGGCAATCTCGCAGGCGAAACGTTTCGTCGATGCCGGCGCACCCGGTTTTCTCTCCAATGCGGGCGTTTGTTTTGTTTCTGGCCTAGTTGACCATCAACCAGAAGATCTCAACTAGGGGAATTGCCGCGAGCGAACCGATTGCGATCCAAAACACCAAAGCGGGTTTCTCAGATTCCG